>Ga0070741_10011995_pt1 | contig 15809 bp, 15 predicted proteins | sample Coa_R1_4_FD_66440 | JGI IMG/M metagenome (GOLD analysis project Ga0070741, IMG submission 66440) | Surface soil microbial communities from Centralia Pennsylvania, which are recovering from an underground coalmine fire - Coalmine... | ecosystem: Environmental > Terrestrial > Soil > Unclassified ...
CGCGCTTCGTCCCACCCCATCGTCTGCTGCTCAACGCGTCCGCCCGCGCGCAAAATGTTTGCCTGTCGCTCAATTTCATATTCGACGGCATGAAACATCGCGCTGATGGAATTCAGATTCTTGATTTCCGTCCGCGTCTCCGACAATTCGCTTGTCCCGCGTACGCGCAGCGAAATATTCGGCTCGATTCGCAGCGCGCCCTTTTCCATATCGCCCGACGAAACGCCGATATACCGCAAAATTTCGCGCAGCACCGTCGCATATTGTCTCACATCTTCTGCCGAATGCAGTTCGGGTTGGCTTACAATCTCCATCAACGGCACGCCGCTCCGATTCACATCAATAAGCGATGAGCCACCATTGTCGGGCACATGAAACAATTTTGCTGTGTCTTCTTCCAGATGCACGCGTCGAATCCCGATGCGCTTGGTGCTGCCTTCGCTTTCAATTTCAATCCAACCGTCGCGCGACAGCGGAAAATCGTACTGCGAAATCTGGTATCCCTTCATCAAATCGGGATACATATAATTTTTGCGATCAAACTTGGCGAATTCGGGAATTGAGCAATTCAGCGCCAGCGCGGTCAGAATCGTCGCTTCGACTGCCGCTTGATTAATCACCGGCAGCGCGCCCGGCATTCCCAAACAAATGGGGCAAACATGCGTGTTCGGCGGTGCGCCAAATGCTTCCGCCGAACACCCGCAAAACATTTTCGATTTTGTCAGAACTTGGGCGTGAACTTCGAGACCAATGACGGGTTCAAATTCAGTCATAACACCGCGAGGAGTACCTACGGGGGCAATAGTTTGAACAACGCTGTTCATCATCTAAATTATAACATAAACTTTTCCTACCCTTCACCAATACGCTGTATCTTCCATTCCTCCGCGTGCAGCAGTGGCGCAGGCCGTTCGCATCTACTCTTAATCTCGATTCGCTTTCCCTTCTCCGCCGATTTCAATAACGACTGCATCACATCCACCACATGAAAAGTCATTTCGCCGCTGCATCGGATCGGTTCATTGCAGCGAATACCGTACGCCATGTCCGCCACACCCAACCCGCGCCAGTTTTCATTGTAGGGTAATTCGACAGGAATCGCGCGCCACTCGGTATCGTCCTTCCCGCGTACAAACACTCTCCCGCCAAATTGATTCGGATCCGGCGCGTACAGCGAACCCTCACTCCCATAAATTTCCACACGCGGCAACTGCGAATACCAGACATCGAACGAAGTAATTAGCGTTGCCAGTGCGCCGGTCTTGAATTCCAGCGACCCTGTTACATGCGTCGGTGTGTCAACCGGAATGATATGTCCATCTCCTGCAATCCGTTCGGGGAACGATACCCGCGCCAATGCCGCCACCCCGCGCACCGGCCCCAACAGATTAATCAGCGCCGTTAAATAGTACGGTCCCAAGTCGAACAGTGGCCCTGCGCCCGGCTGATAAAAGAAATCGGGATTCGGATGCCACTGTTCCGGTCCATGCCCCAAAAAGAACGCTGCGGCGGCGACCGGTTCACCAATCGCGCCTTGGTCAATCAGTTGTCGTACGGTTTGCCATGCTCCGCCGAGAAACGTATCCGGCGCGCCGCCCACCTGCAAATGTTTCTTTTTCGCTCGCTTCAAAACTTTGCGCGCATCGCCCCGCGTCGTCGCCAGCGGTTTCTCCGAATAGACATGCTTGCCCGCTTTCAAAATCGCGCGGCTCACCTCCGCATGTGCATCCGGGATTGTGAGATTCACCACGATTTCAATACCGGGATGCGCCAATAATTCCTCGACCGACAACGCAGTAATATGAAATTCCGCCGCCCGTTCTTCGGCGCGCTCCCGTACCACATCGGCGCACGCCACCAAGTTCAAATGCTGAAACAACGGGAGATTCTTGCAATAAACCTTACTGATATTCCCGCAACCAATAATTCCTACGCCGGTCTTGTTTTCGGTATTGAATCCATTGTCCGAGTTCATTTAGCCGTCCCTCAAATTCTTGAGATACGCAAAACTTTTTTCAACGGCTTGCATCATATCCGTATCGCATCGGTCCAACTCCACAATCCACCAGTCCGCCGTCGTGCGAGTCGCATTAGCAATCGAGCGAATATCCACGACGCCTTCGCCCAACGCCGTCATCGCCGCTTCCTGCGACGACGCGGGTCCATCCTTCATGTGGACAAGCGGCGCGCGCTTCCCCAATTCGCGCAGCATCGCCAGCGGGTCCCGCCCGGCGGTCTTTGCCCAATATACATCCACCTCAAAATCAACCGTCGGCTCCAGAAAGGTGAGCATGTGTTGATACGCGGGTTTCCCCTCGACAATACCGCACTCTTGCCAGTGATTGTGATACAGCAATTCCAGCCCGCTCGCCCGCAACACTTGGTTCGCGCGGTTCAATTCCTCGCACACTCCGCGAATAGCCTCCACTGTCGTAAACCGTTCCGGGGGATACCACGCGCACACCACGCGTTTCGTCCCAAGCGTTTGCGCCACATCAACTGCTTTCTCCGGATTGTCGAGAGACAAATGCGCGCTTGAAACTTGCAAGCCCAATTCTCGAAACAAGCGCGCAGCATCTGCGGGCGACTCCCCATATACCCCACCCGTTTCTACGCCTTCATATCCGATTTCGGCGACATGTCGAACTACACCCTCGAAATCGCCCGCGAGCAGTTCACGTACAGTATAGAGTTGCAGACCGATATTTGGCATTAATGGGTTTCCTTTACTTGGAATTCTTAACAAACCGTTCGATCCGCTCCAACGCCTCTTCAATATTCTCCATCGAATTGCAGTACGACATCCGCACAAACCCCGCGCCGCTCTCGCCGAACGCATCGCCCGGCACCGCCGCAACGTGCTCCTGCATCAATAAATTTTCCGAAAATTCATTGCTTGTCAATCCCGTTGGTCGAATGTCAGGAAAGACATAAAACGCGCCGCGCGGCTCGAATGTCGGCAACCCAATCGTATTCAATCCCGCCAAAATCGTTTGACGACGCAAATCGTACTCATTCACCATATCGCGTACGTCTTGTTCGCCGCGTTGCAATGCTTCCAACGCCGCATATTGCGCCATCGTCGGCGCGGACATGATCACATATTGATGCACTTTGCGAATCGCACCCAAAATTTCCGCGTTCGCGCACACATATCCCACACGCCACCCGGTCATTGCATAGCTCTTGCTGAAACCGCCCAACAGAATCGTCCTGTCGCGCATGTTCGGCAGCGACGCAAAATTTGTATGCTCAATGCCATACACGAGGCGGTCATAAATCTCATCCGACAGCACCAGCAAATCATATTTCTCGGCAAGCGCCGCAATATCCAGCAGACGCTTTCTCGTCATCACCGCGCCCGTCGGATTGTTCGGATACCCAATAAAAATCATTTTCGTGCGCGGCGTAATATATTTTTCCAGCTCCTCCGCCGTTACCTCAAATTTATCCTCCACGCGCGTCGGCACGACGACTGGCGTACCTCCCGCCAGCACAACACTCGGCTTGTACGCGACGAAACACGGCTCCACGACCAATACCTCATCACCGGGGTCAATCACCGCCAACATCGCGCATTGCAATGCTTCGGACACGCCCACCGTAATGAGAATTTCATCCTCCGCGTTATACCGCACGCCGTACAATTCAAACAGCTTGTCCGATAGCGCCCGCCGCAGCTCAATCGTGCCGCTATTCGACGTGTAATGCGTATCCCCGCGTTCAATCGAATCAATTCCCGCTTGCGAAATATGCGCGGGCGTTACGAAATCCGGTTCGCCGATGCCCAACGAAATCACATCCTTCATCGTTGCGGCAATATCAAAAAAGCGGCGAATCCCGGACGGAGGAATTAAAGTAACCTTTTCAGAGAGGCGGCGTTTGCTCATTCATTTCCCCTAATCAAGTTACAGAGTGTCGCTGACAGAATCAAACCATCGCAACGATAGAAACCACGAATCCAGACTAATTCTTTGTATCTTTCGCGAAGATTCGCGGCGATGTATTTCATCGCAATTCGCGGTTTATCTCTCAAAATTCCGCGAAATCAATTTCTGATGAATCCCCCACATTCAATCGTTCAAAACCACCGCGCACCCGTGCGCTCGAACCCACCAGCGACAATTCCAGCATGGCGTTACGCACTTCCGCATCTTCACTGATGATGCAATCGCGCAAAATCGAGTCCTCAATCACTGCGCCTTCCGAAATGGAAACATTCGGTCCGATAATCGAGCGCCGTATCTGTGCGCCGTGCGCGATGTACACTGGAGGAATAATGCGCGAATCTTCCGACGCGCCATTTTCCTGTCCCACTTTCGCCAGCAAGTAGCGATTCGTTTGCAAAATTGCTTCGCGCGTCCCGCAATCTTCCCAGACCGCAATCCGTTCCGCTTCCAGCTTTGCGCCCTGCTCAATCATCCGCTGCATCGCATCCGCGAGGTAAAATTCCCCTTTGGTCTGAATGTTCAGCTCAAGAATCTCGTCAATCGCCTTCATCAATTTTTGCCACGCCTTGAAATAATACACGCCGACCACCGCGAGATTGGAAATCGGCGTTTGCGGTTTCTCGACAAAGCGCGACACAAATCCATTTTCCAGCGTAATCACCCCAAAGCGGCGCGGGTCATCCACCTCGTGGCAATAAATCAAACCATCCGATTGGACGCGTTCCAGCCGCGACCAATCCGTTTCCCAAATCGTATCGCCAAAAATCACCAACACATCCTGGTCAATATATGGCTTGGCGAGCGCAATCGCGTGCGCCTGCCCGCGCATTTCTTCTTGTACGACAAAGCGCGAATTCAGCTGCGGATATTTTTCTTTAACATATTTGGCAATTTGATCGCCTAAATAGCCAACAATAAAAATAATTTCCTCAAACTGCAACTCCGCCATGCCGTCCAAAATATGACCCAGTACCGGCTTGCCTGCCACGTTCACTAATGGTTTGGGGCGGCTGTACGTTTGCGGGCGCAGCCGTGTGCCCAGTCCCGCCAATAAAATAACTGCTTTCAAAATAATGCTCCTAAAACGTAATCTGTAAAACCTATAAAACCTTCGAGGTCTCGGACACCTCGAAGGTTTATAGAGAGACCTCAAGTCGAACTACCCTCAACCACAATTACAAACTCACCCTTGAACGGCTGTTTTGTAAAATGCGTAACAATTTCTTGCAGCGTTCCGCGCACAAACGTCTCATCCGGCATCGTCAGATTGCACGCAACCGCCGCGCGCCGCCCTTTGCCAAACTCCTCGCGCAGTGCCTCCAACAGCGGCAAAAGACGATATGGCGCATCCAGCAAAATCATCGTCTCCTGCACCTCGCACAGATTCTGCAACGCTCGCTTCCGCGCCTCCCGTTTCGGCGGTAATTGCCCCAAAAAACGAAATCGCGGCGCGGGAATTCCGCTAGCGACCAACGCAGAGAGAATGGACGATGCGCCCGGAATCGGCTCAACTCGAATCCCCGCCTCAATCGCTGCATGAATCAAGTCCGCGCCCGGGTCTTGAACCAACGGCGTCCCGTGATCGGAAATCAACGCCAATCGCGCGCCATTCTGTAACCGTTCCAGCAGCGCCCGTACCTCATCGGCGCTCGAATGCTCGTTCAATTCCAGCAACGGCTTTTCGATTTGTAACTGCGCCAGCAGCGTTGAGCCCGCTCGCCGTTCTTCGCAAATCACCGCGTCGGCTTCACGCAACACTCGCGCCCCGCGCAGTGTTATATCTTGTACATTCCCAATGGGCGTGGCAACCACAAACAATGTGCCCTGCTGCACCGACACCGCGCGATTGTACCCGCACTCATGGGGTGTGTCAACCAAAAATCCGCTTTGACACGCGTCCCTATTCACTTTACACTTGACCCGGCTCCCGCGAAGAATTTAACCGTCAAGAGCGCCGAGAACGCCGAGTATTGTTTCAAAATAAAATTCTCCGCGTCCTCCGCGTGCTCGGCGGTAAAAAATCAAGCAGCTGGGGTTACACGTTCACCTAGAAAGAAACGTTGATGTGCGCTGTAAAGACACTCGGCATTGGAACGCTCATGGCAGTCGTTGCCCTCCTTTGGATTACGCGCTGCCAAAACGTGCCGATTGTCAGCCCTCCAACTCCCCCACGCCAAATCGCGTACGACGGCGCGGTGACCCTTCAAGTAGCAAGCGGTTCGACTCTGCCCGGTACAAACATTACGTATGAGGGCAAAGCGCCGGACGGACGCGCGATCATGCGGATCAACGGTTTGCAGGCACTAAAATCAACTGCAGATTCGGTGAATTGGACGGGCGCACTCGTCTTGTTTTCACTCGTGGATTTAAACTTGCGCGTCGTCACCTATGACAATTCGGGGATGACTCTTGCGGGGACAATTCATCTCGTCGTTCAAGACCCGACACCCACGCCCGCCGACCCCTCGACCAATCTTATCGCGGACTTTACCATTCCCGTCACTTACATCGTTTCACGCTACCAGACCGTTCCCGGCACCGTCATTTCCTATGTCGGAGCCAAGCCCGAAGGTGCCGAGTTCGCCAATCTCGACCAATATCCGTATCGCCAGCGCTTTGATTCCGTCGTCTGGCAAGGACGCCTGCGCGACCGCGTCGCCATCCGCTACGAATTACGTGTCCTCGATTTCAACGACGACCGCGCCGTCCTCGGCGGCACCGCCCACATCATGTTTGAAAAGTAAAAACCCGAAGGGTCTCTGAAGACCCTTCGGGTTTTTACCTTCTACTTCTCACTAAACCTCCACCACGCGCTCCACGCGCCGCACGCCGTCGCTGAACACGCCCGCACCGCCACACGTAACGATTTCCTGCAATTAATTGTTGCCATTGCCTCAATCATTGCGCGCAGCGCACGATTAACCGATTCGGAAGTTCTAAACACCTTCGAAACATCAGACTCCAATACAATAACAACCACATCCTCTGACATCTTTGCCGCAAACCGATTCGGTTTGCCTTTCGAGAGGTCAAAATCATATTCCGGCAGCATGTCGTCCTCTTGTTCAGCGAAAGTTGTTTGCGTTTTCCTCATATCTCCTTTAACCTACACCTCGCGCCTTCCTTCCAGCGCCCGCGTCAGCGTCACTTCATCCGCGTACTCCAAATCGCCGCCAACCGGCAAACCGCGCGCCAGACGCGTCAATCGAATCCCCAACGGTTTGATGAGCCGCTCAATATACATCGCCGTCGCCTCGCCTTCGAGATTCGGATTCGTAGCGAGCAGAATTTCTTGCACGCGACCCGCGCGCACGCGCTCCAGCAATTCCTTGATTCGCAAATCTTCAGGGCCAATCCCTTCGACCGGCGAAATCGCGCCGTGCAACACGTGATACACGCCCTTGAATTCGCGCGTCCGTTCAATTGCCACCAAATCTAAAGGTTCTTCCACCACACAAATCAGCGAATGATCCCGCGACTCGTCGCCGCAAATACTGCAAGGATTGCTTTCCGCAATATTCTGGCAGATCGAGCATGTCGTAATTTTCTCACGCAAATCGTGAATCGCCTCCGACAAGCCCTCCACTTGCGCTTGCGGCGCGCGCAACAAATAAAAGGTAAGCCGCTGCGCCGTTTTCGGTCCAATCCCGGGCAGACGGTGAAACTCTTCAATTAAACGTGTAACCGAGCGGGGTGTGGTATCCATACCGATTCATTCCTCTTCTTTCGTATATTTGCCAATTGTAAATTTGAGATTTTCACGTTCTAACGAGAATTGGCAAAAGCAGTTCCCAAAAGTTTAACACCGACTTTTCTCGTTGGCAAGGCGCGCCGAATTTTGTTATAATTTACTTCCTATGGCACGTTCCCTGCGCCGGTCGCATCATCCGGGCAAATTGATTGTCGTCGAAGGCATTGACGGTTCGGGCAAAAGCACGCAGCTTGACCTCTTGCACAAATGGCTGCTGTCCGAAAATTACCTCGTTGCCTTTAGCGAATGGAACTCGTCGCCCGTCGTCCGCCGCATCACCAAGCGCGGCAAAGAAAACAAATCTCTCACCCCCCTTTCGTTTTCGCTCATCCACGCCGCCGATTTCACCGACCGCCTCGAACGTCAAATCATTCCCGCGCTCGAAGCTGGCGCAATCGTCCTCGCCGACCGCTATGTGTACACCGCGTTCGCCCGCGATGTCGCGCGCGGCTGCTCCCCGCAATGGGTGCGCGAAGTCTATTCCAGCGCGTTGCAGCCCACCCTTGCGTTTTATTTTCGCGTTCCGTTGGAAGAATCACTCCGTAGAATTCTCGTCGGACGTCCCGAACTCAAATATTACGAAGCGGGACTCGACCTCGGCTTGGCGAGTGACCCCTACGAATCATTCAAACTCTTTCAATCGCGCATTTTGCAAGAATACGAAACGCTGACCGAAGAATTCAACTTGACCGTCATTGACGCGACGCAGCCGCTCGTCAAGCAGCAGGAACAAATGCGCGCGGTGGTCAGACCCCATCTCGAAGGTGCTTTAAAAGCGGGCGCGGGCAGCGTTGCCGATGTATTGCGCGATGAAGCATTGCTCGGCAGGTATCTTGAACAAATTAGCATTGGCAAAAACGGGGAAAAATGACCGAAGTTCGTTATTACGGCCAAGCCATCCCTGGCTTTAACGAAACCTATTTACCGGGCAAGCTCATCGTCGTCGAAGGCACGGACGGCGTGGGACGTTCCACGCAAATCGCGCTCTTGCAAGAATGGCTCGAAGGACGCGGCTTTGCGGTTGCGTCTACGGGTCTGCGCCGATCCGAGCTCGCGCGTCGCGGCATTGACCGCGCGAAACAAGGACACACCTTGAGCGATACGGTCTTGTTTCTCCTATACGCGACCGACCTCGCCGACCGTCTCGAATCCCAAATCATTCCCGCCTTGCGCGCGGGCATGGTCGTTCTCACCGACCGCTATATTTATTCCATGATTGCGCGCGCACAGGTGCGCGGGGCCGACCCCAAATGGATTCGTCAGGTGCTCGGCTTTGCGCTCATCCCCGACGCGATATTTTATTTACAAGCCGACCTGCCGCATCTCATCCCACGCGTGCTTTCCGAACAAGGCGGCTTTGATTATTGGGAATCGGGGACCGATTTTTTCAAGGGGCGCGATCTCTTTAAAAATTACGTGCGCTATCAAACCCGGCTCTTGATGCAGTTTGATGCGATTGCCGAAGAATTTGGCTTTCGCCGCATCGAGGCGAACCGTTCCATCAAAGAAATCTTTACCGAGCTCCGACGTGAAGTCGGCACCATCGTCACCCCCATGAAACGTCAAAGCGGCGTCGGCACTTAACGATAGACTGCCATGTTCCTAACCCGCCGCGCGGGTTTTCTACCCATAGCCGTCGGTGGCGATGCTGGCGATGTATTCCATCGCAACGTATTCCGTCGCAATTCGCGGTTCCTTTACACCGCCGCCGTCGCCTGCGCCAAATCCTCTCGATACTGCGGCAGCAAAATAATCTCCCAATGCGCGGGCAGCTCCCCCCGCAGCGTGCGAATCCGCTCCTGCAAATGCGCGTGATACAGCGCCACCGCCTGGAACTCGCCCGCAATCTCGCCCCGCTTTTTCGCTTCCTGTGCTTGCTCCGCAATAAAATCCGTCAGCGCTTGTCCCGCCACCACTGCATCTTGAATTGTTCCCAGATGATCTTGCAGCGCAACCAGTGGCTCAATCACTACCGACGCTTTCCCACCATTCGCCTCTCCCGAATCTTGTTTCGGGAACAACACCTCGCGGAAAAATTCCAACGTATAACGCAACCGCTTAATATCAATCCGCAGCGCGTGTAATTCTTCCAGCGAAGCAATATTCAACTTCGTATCGTACGCGCGCACCGTCCCGTACTGCTTCCAAATCAGCGCAGGCACAATGTCGCAAACGCGCGGCGCATCGCCCTTATCCTTTTCTTTCAAAAATGCGTCCATCCGCGCGACCCAATCCTCATAGTCCATGCTGTCCAATAGCTTCACCAATGCGCGCTGTTTGGCATCGCGCTCATCGCGCCACGCGTTCGAGACCGCACCCAGTCCCGCGCTCTCCTCCGCCGAAACGCCTTTGCAATAATCTTCCAGATTCGCGCGTAGCACATCCAGATTCCGCACCTCGCCCAATAAATCGCGTACTTCCTCCAATGTCGGGCGCAGCTTTTTTACTTTTTTCGCGGGCAAATCCTTGCGGAACAATCGCAGCGCCGAGGCCATCCGCCGCGACGCCACGCGCATATCGTGAATCGCGTCTATGTCATCCTCGTCCCGTACCGCCCCTTCAAAACTCCGCAGCTTTTCAAATTGTACTCCCAGAATTGCTCGCGCCGCCTGCGAAACCGTTTCATCCGCCGCCAGCGCGAGTTTCACTCCAGATGGTTGTCCCGTCGTGATTACTCCATTCGCCCGCACCACCAACGGCGGCGCAAGCACCTGCCGCCACAAATCCGCTTTCTTGTTCGCCCGAGCCGCGTTCTTTGCCGCGTCCTTGCCCGCGATGCTAATCTCAATCACTTCTCCATGCGTAATTGCCGTAATCACCGTCGTTTGTGTATGTGTAAAATCCAGCGCGTCGGCAACGCGTAACATCGCGGCGAGCGCGAGCGTAATGCGCTTGAGCTCATCGTCAAACGTGACGAACAGCCCATCCTTTTCCGGTTTTACCTTTTTGCGATAAAAGAGCGTCAGGCACGCAATCACATCGCGCTGCTTGGCCGAAAACCCATCGAGGTCGTGCGCCAAAATCTCGTCGTGCGAACTCAAATAGTGATTGGCATCCTCGGCACGGTGCCCACCAAGATTGTGCAAACGCGCGCCCGCTTCCAACACATGCCGCCATTCTGTTGGAACATGATGCACGTCGCTCGTCGAATCAAAAATTTGCAGCGCGAGTGATGCTACACATTTCGCATGAGCAATATCGGAAGGGTACTGTGCGAGGAGTTCATTGACGCTGACCGAGCCAGCCGCGCCGCGCAAGGCGCGTTCCACCGATGCGGGGGGAAATACTTCGAGGCGAGATTGAAGAAACGAACGCGTGAGCTTGTGAACTTGGGCGGGACGCACGTTCAGCTCATGTGCAATCACTTTCGGCGCTTTGCCCTCTGCCCAGGCCAGCAGCGCAAAAGCGCGCCGCCGCGCAACTTCATCCGGGTCATTCACCAGCACCCGAAGCAAATATCGCTCGCGCTCACTAAGCGTATTTTCGCGCGTCTCCACGCGTCTTGTGTAGGGGCGAAGCATTTGGAGACGGGTTGTGTCTCCAAATGCTTCGCCCTCTTAAGGGAGAATAGAATCAACCCAATCCCGGCAGCCCCGCCGCGAGACCGCCCGTCGCCGCGTTCATCCGCTGCGACGCCATCGCTTGCGAGCGCTCATGCGCTTCATTCACCGCCGCCATCAATAAATCTTCAAGCATCGTCGGGTCGTCCACCGATTCTTTCAATGCGTCGGGATTGATTTTAATGGACAAGATTTTCTGATGCCCATTCATCGTCACCGTCACCATTCCGCCGCCGACGGTTGCGCTGACCGTTTCGTTCTCAAGCTGCTGCTGCGCTTCCAACATCTTCTTTTGCAGCTCTTCCACCTGCTTTTGCAGCGCGGCAGGATTAAATCCGCCCATTCCACCACCGCCTTTGGGAAAACCTTTATTTTTGCTCATTCTTCGTCCTCTTCGAGGTCCACAATTTTGCCGCCCAAATTCATCGCCGCGCGAATTACCGGGTCATCTTGCGCGGCTTGCATCTTGGCGCGTTTGGGCGACACGATACATTTCACCCGAACCGTCTCCCCAAACATCTCCTGCAAAATTTTCTCCAGCTGCCCTTTCGCATTCTTGTCATTATCAAATCGTTGTTGATGAAAATCATAAAAGAAACCAATCGTCAACAAATCAGACTTGAGCGAAACGGGTTCCGCATCGCGCAAAAACGCCGCCATCGTCTTATTCACTCGCTGAAACCGCGCAATGATATTGTTCCAATTCTCTTTGGTTGCGGGAATTGACAACGCGCCCGAATTCTCCTTTGAATCCTCACTCCCCGATGCACGCGTCGCACTGTTCTTCTTCGCGGCGGAAGCACGTGGCGAGACAGGTTCTGCTTTTGTAACCTTCGCAGCCGCAGCGCCCGGTGCAACCGAACGCGCAGGCGTCGGCACAAACGCATTATCGGCGGGCGCGGCTGGCGGACGCACCGTTCTCGTCGGCGCAGCTGCCATAGCGGATGCAGGTTCAATCGTCGCTTCGACCAGCGCCATTTCCAGCGGCAGTGTCGGACTCGCGCTATTCCGCAAATCGTACCCCGCCTGCGAAAACAATCGAATCGCCCTTGACACCTGTTCGGGATTCATCTGCGCCGCAATCTCCCGCATCTCCGCGCGCACTTCGTCCGCCACGCTCAACGTCACATCGCTCTTGACTGTGAACATCAACACGCCGCGCAAATACTCCACCACATCGCGCGCCACCTGTCGCGGGTCTGCCCCCGCATCCACCGCCTGATCCAGTGCCGCAATCCCCTGCCCCACTTCCCGCGCCGCCAATGCCGCCACAATATCCCGAATAATTTCACGTGAAGCCGCGCCGAGCAGCACCTGCACGTGTTTCAGCGTAATTGTATCACCGCTGTACGCCGTCAATTGGTCGAGCAAACTCGTTCCATCGCGGAATGAACCATTCGCCTGCCGCGCGACCAGTTCCAGCGCGGCGGGTTCCAATTCCATCCCCTCTTTTTTCGCAATATCGCCCAGCTGCTGAATCAACTCTTGCAGCGTCGCCCGTTTGAAATCAAATCGCTGGCAGCGCGAAGTAATCGTCGCGGGCACGCGATTCGCTTCTGTCGTTGCAAGAACAAAAATCACGTGCGGCGGCGGTTCTTCCAACGTTTTCAACAGCGCATTGAACGCCGCATTCGACAGCATGTGCGCTTCGTCAATGATATACACTTTAAAGCGCGCTTCATTCGGGCGAAAGTCCACCTTGTCGCGCAAATCGCGTATATTATCCACGCCCGTATTCGACGCCGCATCAATTTCCACGAGGTCCAGCAGTCGTTCTTCATTAATCGCGCGACAAATGGCGCATTCATTGTCGGGTCGTTTCGTCACATCCGGGTTGAGGCAGTTCACTGCCTTCGCCAGAATCCGCGCGGTGGACGTTTTCCCCGTCCCGCGCGTCCCCGTAAACAAATACGCGTGCGCGATGCGATTCAGCACCAGCGCATTCTTTAACGTATTCGTGATATGTTCCTGTCCCTGCACATCCTCAAATGTCTGGGGACGATACTTCAAATACAACGCTTTCGCAGGCATCCCATTACCCAATCTTCATTACAAATTCCCGTCCGCACGGTCTGTCATTGCGAGCCGTTCTCGCGCAGCAATCTCCATACGGCATCAAACGACAACTAGCTATTTAGAAGCAAAGTGCGTAATATCAAGTCCTAATTCTTCTTCGCGTAGATTCGCGAGATTCGCGGTTCCCTAATTCTGATGTAACAATCGAATCAACTCGCGCGCCAGCATTCCCGCCTCATGTCCATTCGTCAACACCACAAACCCCGAACTCCCATCACGCGCGAACGAAATATAGCTCGTAAATCCCGCTGTGCCGCCATTCTTCCAAATCCGCTCATTCGGCGCGCCCGGTCGAATCACCTCCCACGCCAAACCCTCAAACCAATTCGGCTGCGGTCCCGGCGCTTCAGGTTTTTGGGCAAAAGTGATGGAGGAAGCGATGGGCGTTGTGTCGGGCTGCATATTGGCGACCAAAAATTTCGCCATGTCCTGAATCGTAGATTTCAAAAAACCGCCGCCGCCCAAAATTCCGCTATCTGGAATAAATCGCGCAGGCAGATTCTTGCGATTATATCCTTGCGCCATACGCGTCCACTGTTCGTCATTCAACGTCATCCGCGTATCCGACATATCGAGCGGCGCAGCAATCCGCGACACGACAAGGTCATTATAACTGGTTCCCGCCAATCTTGCCAACCCATAGCCGAGAATGCCAAAAGCAACGTTAGAATAGCGATACACTGTTCCCGGCAGCGCCTTGAGCTGCAAATGATTCAACCACTGCCCCAGTTCCGACTCTGTGTACGGCAGCCGTTCATATCTCGAATTAAGCGGCGCATTCTTTACATTCCCCGCATTGCGCGGCAGGCTCGAACGATGCGTCGCCAGATTCAGCAATGTAATCGGCGTCCCCTCAAATGTCGGCGCATGAATATCGCTTGGTAACAACACCTGCATCGAATCATCCAGCTTCACCGTTCCTTCCAGCACCGCTTGCGCCAGCAAAATCCCCGTAAACACCTTCGTAATCGAGCCAATTTCAAAAATCGTATCTTGCACGACCGGTTCATTCGTCTCCCGCGACGCAACGCCGTACGTGAACAAATCTGTTGCCATCGCGCCCGTCGCCGCATCCTTCCGCGCCACCGCAATTGCCAGCCCCGCGTTCCCCGTCTTATCCAAAAAATTTTGCGCCAGCACATCCACCCGCGTCTTCAACTCCACTTCACTCATCGGCGGCCCAGCCGTCGGCGTCACAGTCACCACAGGGACAGTTGGCATAGCTGTCGTCACACTCATCGCCCCGCTCCCCTGGCACGCGCCGAGAGCCAACGCGACAAGCAAACCAAGGGCAATTCGCACATACCTCATCGCCAATCTTGTACTATCGGTGCTGGCTGCTTGTCAATAGTTTCGTGTTTCCATTTCGCCAAACCTGCGGAGGTGGAAAAGAAAACCCCGATTCTCTCGGGGTTTGGGAAGATGGTGGCACGTATGACCTAACGATTATGAGTAAGTTCACGTAGGCGTCCGTCGCGCGTCGGGCGGCGGAACGGACGTGAGCGGCTCTCTACCTCTCTATCGAACAATTACAGGTGTCAAGCGAAAGACGCGTGAATATTTACTGGCGGTGTGCAAGTCTCCGCGCTGCAAGGCTTCCCGCAGCATATCCAACTTTGTGCATCCTCTACGCACAAATACGGCAACCGCTCGTCATCCGATTCAACTACCCAACCTTAACCCCAGTGCTATATTCACCTCGTGCACCACCGAATAGACCTCTCAAATAGAGTCCCTACCAAGACCTGACAGGTTTCAATCGCGGGCGCGACGGATAAAGTATTCGCGCCATATCTCAAGTACGCGACATATAAACCGTACGCCTTGAAAACCTGTCAGGTCTCCCTCCTTAGCTATATCCGAATCCCCGTGCAATCCCTCCATTTCCTCATGCACGCCTGCTCGCAGGCAAGACCCTCGCCCTGCCGCGCGCAATTGATGAGGCAGTAACTTTTGTCCGAATCACAGCTCCCGGACGCACCAACGCGAGCACCTGTGCGGACAGTCAAGACGTACTCCTCACGCCGTGTCGAACTTGCTGTGTGAAACGTGCGATTTAAATCACCATTCATCCGTTTACCCTCCTACGAAATTTCAGATTTGTTTCTTCGTACCCGCGCTCTACACAAGCGATGCCAGAACAATTTTCCCACACTTCCAAACAAAAATAAATCCCCCCTCCGCATCCACACAACCTCCAATCCCCGACCACCAAGTTTCCAACCCGCTTCAGAGGGTTTCCCGCCTGTCGAGCTCGCGAACAAAGTTCGCGACGAATTCCATTCGACGGCCTTGACTGTCATTTCGAACGCGGTGTATTCTGCCGCAGAAATCCTCTCTTCAATTTCCCTCTGGGATTGACTAAACATCAACGGATGAGATAAAACTGGGGTTATGCCAACTTGTCCACATTGCCACACTGCGACGCTGGTCAAAGATGGATTGAACCCGAGCGGCAGTCAACGCTACACC
>Ga0070741_10011996_pt1 | contig 15809 bp, 11 predicted proteins | sample Coa_R1_4_FD_66440 | JGI IMG/M metagenome (GOLD analysis project Ga0070741, IMG submission 66440) | Surface soil microbial communities from Centralia Pennsylvania, which are recovering from an underground coalmine fire - Coalmine... | ecosystem: Environmental > Terrestrial > Soil > Unclassified ...
AGCCCCTCATTTGCGCACAAGATCAGTTATTCGGAGCGCATGCGTGCCGCAAACGAGGCCCGTGCCTCGGCAGAATACGATAGGTATTACCGTTCACTAAGCCAGCTGAACGATCGCCACCAGATTGGCAATGGCGTCACACGTTCTTGGGCACCCAGTCCCTGCGTGACGGATGAAGGTTATGGCCGTTTCAGCTCCTGCGACGGCCGCAACTAGAGATCGCAGAAGATGGGAGCGGGCTCGGACGCCCGCTCCTTTCGTTGCCCAGCTTCCCCTTTTTAAATGACCCGGGTTTCCATCGCCCGATCCGGGCGCTGTTTTTCCTTCGTGGGAGACGCTAAATGGACGATACGGTCAAAAAGTTCATCGAGAGCCAGAATATCGCTCATTACATTGATGAACTTAAAATCGAAACCGACCCCTTTCGCCACGACACGCTCTTGAGACTGTTGGCCGACGAGGAGGCGAAGCAGATCAAAGCTTCGAGTTGAGCTGACGGGTTTTCCGCCTCCGTCGCCCCGCTGAGGTTCATGCGAAGTGGGACGCAATTCATAGCGTCTGCTTCGCCGGACGATGTTCGAAGACGACAAACGTTACTTCTCCGTGGGGCACAAGAGCATTCCTGAACCTATCATTGGCAAGATTACTCCGATGCTCACTGGGATCGTCGGCACGGCGCGATCGCGCATCAGCCAGTTCATGAACAAATTCCGGAAATTGAGTTCGATTGATTACAACGGCCAAAATCGAGCCTTCAGCACAAGCGCAATTTTTACATATATATATATACGTCGGGCGGCACAGACCGGAGCCGCCCAGTAGTTCGTCGAGCCAATGGGCGAGCACACCGCAAGCACCCCGCGGTCGTCAGCAACGGTCAATTCTATACAGACTCCAGACGGCTCGTCGCTGCAAAGTTGCGACACTTAATTATCTTGTTCGCGCTATTGATAACTGGCCAAACGAGAGCGACACCATGCAACATGCCCCTAGCCCAACCATAGCTTTGATTGCTCCAATTAAATGCTCTGAGCATCGCACGGTCGCAAGCTACCAACGCGAACTCGAAAGATATCGTCAGACTGAACTCCAGCTGCGAGAGATTATCACTTTTCATGAGAGCTTGCTTCGTCAAAAGGACGACGCAATCCAGACCCAAGCGCTCTTGAGCAGCGAGTCCGATCATAGACTCTTGAATGATCAGCAAATGATTGTAAGTCTGTTGTCGTTGCAAAGCCAAGCGACAGCGAACAAGAGGGAGGCGTCGCAGTTGGCCGCGGCAGCCGATCGCATTGTCATGATCGGCCAGATGCACCGGCGCCTGCGCATGCTCGGTACCGCTCAAACCGTCGCATTCAAGCAATTTCTCGAGGACCTTTGTCGCGACTTTTCCACGATGCTGTCTTTGGGAGCACACGGAGGACGGGACGTCATCGTTGAAGGCGTTGAAATCGGGGTGCCTATCGGTACCGCACGCCCGCTTGGGTTCATTGCTAATGAACTGATCACAAACGCGTGTAAGTACGGAAAAGGTCAGATCACGATCCGGCTGGAAGCGAATCCCGGAGAGCGCCATGCGCTATCGATTTCAAATGATGATCCGCCTTTGCCGGAACAGTTTGATCAAGCTGTCGGGAAAGGAATGGGAATGAGGATCATCCACTCTTTCGTCGAACGAATCGGTGGCGAATTGCGGATCGACCGGGGCGACAAAAACCAAGGCGCGCGATTTACAGTGCTGTTCTCCTGATGGTAGCCAGTTCCCAGCCGCCTGATAACTTGAAGGGCAAACGAAGGAGCTAACCAGCGGGAATGAGATCGTGCATTGCAATCCTTCGGGAACAAATTTCATATCCACCTTTCCCTTTAGATCTGATGCAATGGCGCGCTCTAGGAGCATTCGACCAAATCCCCGTCGAGTCGGTGGTGAAACCGGAGGCCCTCCCGATTTTTTCCATAGGACGCAAACGTTTTCGAGCGTTCTCATTAGGAATCGCTGCTCACTACGGCCTCCCTCCCTGCTCATCGATAGAAATTCCCTGTTTGCGAGGCAGGCAAACAGTCGAGAAAGCCGGATAAAGCGCTCAAAAGCTCTTTGCATTTCGCTAGAGAAACAAGTTTTCCCTGCAAAATTCCCTGTTTGCAGGGAATTTGAGTCAGAGACCGGCGCGATACGCACTCGATCGCCAGCCAGCCAGTGCGGAATTTGGAGAGATTAAATCGTTTCCGCCAGCAATGTGGCATTTCCACCAGCCGCGGCGGTGTTGACCGTCACTGTCTGCTCGGTGACGAACCGGCGCAGGTAATTCGGCCCGCCCGCCTTCGGTCCGGTGCCGGAGAGCCCGTGCCCGCCGAACGGCTGGGTGCCGACGACGGCACCGATCATGCTGCGGTTCACATAAACATTGCCGTGCGCGAGCCGCGCCGCGATGGAGTCCGCGCGTGTCTCGATCCGCGAATGCACGCCGAGTGTCAGTCCGGTGCCGTTGCCCGCGATGTCGTTGAGGAGCGCGTCGAGCTCATTCGCCTTCCAGCGGACGACATGAAGCACCGGGCCGAACACTTCCTCCTTCAGATCGCTCGCGCGGTCGAGCGCGATGATTGCGGGCGGCACGAAAAGTCCGCGCGGGGGGAGCGCGCGGCCATGGTCCCAGCGGAACAGCACCCGTGCGCGCATGGCCGCGATCCATTGATCGAGGCGTTCCTTCGCCTCGCGGTCTATGACCGGGCCGACATGGGTCGCGGGATCAGCCGGATCACCGAGTTTCAGTTCGCGCGCGGCGCCGGCGATCATCTCGATCAGCCTGCCTGCGATGTCGTCCTGCACGCAGAGAAGCCGGAGCGCCGAGCAACGCTGCCCCGCCGAGCGGAAGGCCGACGTGATCGCGTCGTCGGTCACCTGCTCGGGAAGCGCCGTGGCATCGACGATCATCGCGTTGATCCCTCCGGTTTCGGCAATCAGCGGCACGATCGGCCCGTCCCTGGCCGCAAGCGCGCGATTGATCAGATGACCGACCGCGGTCGATCCGGTGAAGGCAACGCCCGCGGTATTTTTGTGAGCCACCAGCGCCGCACCGGCTTCCCCTGCGCCGACGACCAGGTGCAGCGCGCTTGCCGGAACGCCCGCCTCATGCAGCAGCTTGATCGCCTCGAACGCGATCAGCGGCGTCTGCTCGGCAGGCTTCGCCACGACGGCGTTGCCGCTGACCAGAGCCGCAACGACCTGTCCAAGAAAAATCGCCAGTGGAAAATTCCACGGGCTGATGCAGACGAACACGCCGCGGCCGCGATAACGCAATTCGTTGCGCTCGCCGGTCGGCCCGGGCATCGACTGGGGTGTGAGCGCCTCGCCCGCATTCGCCGCGTAGTAGCGGCAATAGTCGATCGCCTCGCGCCATTCGGAGATCGCATCGTCGAGCGTCTTGCCGCCCTCGCGCTGCATCAGCGCGACGAATAGCCCGCGACGCCGTTCGATAAGATCGGCCGCGCGCTCCAAGATTGCGGCGCGCTTGTCGGCCGGTGTCGCGGCCCAGGCCGGAAAACCCCTCGCGGCGGCCTCCATCGCGCTTGCGGCGAGCCCGGTATCGGCTGCGCTTATGTCACCGATTTGTTCGCCATCGATAGGCGAGAACGCCGGCGCGGATCGTCCCGCGGCCACTTTTCCGTCGACGAGCGACGCCCCTGAAAAATCGTTGCGCGTCGAACGCCGAACGTCGTTCAGCAAGTCCTCGAGACTGGCGCGGTCGCCAAATTCGACGCCGGGCGAATTTTTCCGGGAGGGACCGTAGAGATCGCGCGGCCGCGGAATGCGCGGATGCCGCGCGTCGTCGACGCTAGCGATTTGATCGCGCGGCTTTTGCAAGATGTTTTCGACCGGCACCGAAGGGTCGGCGGCAACGGAGACGAACGACGAATTCGCGCCGTTCTCGAGAAGGCGCCGCACCAGATAAGCGAGCAAGTCGCGATGCCCGCCGACCGGCGCGTAGATGCGGCAGGCGGCGTCCGGGATTTTGTCGCGCAGCGCCTCGTATAAAGCCTCGCCCATTCCGTGCAGGCGCTGGAATTCGAGGCCGTCGACGCCCTTGGCCTGTTCGATCACGGTCGCGACCGTCAGCGCATTATGCGTGGCGAATTGCGGAAAGAGACGCGGGCGCGCTGCAATCAATTTTGCCGCGCATCGCTCGTAGCTCAGATCCGTCATCGCCTTGCGCGTGAACACCGGATAATCGGCAAGGCCGCACTCCTGCGCACGTTTCACTTCGGTGTCCCAATACGCGCCCTTCACCAGCCGCACCATCAGCCGCCGCGACTTCGCCTGCGCAAGATCGGCGAGCCAGTCGAGCACCTGCGAGGCGCGCTTCTGATAGGCTTGAACGGCGAGTCCGTAGCCATCCCATCCCGAGAGCGAGGAATCGGCCAGCACCGCCGCGAAAATCTCGAGCGATAACTCGAGGCGATCGGCTTCTTCGGCGTCGATTGTAAAGTTCAGATCGTGCCGCCTGGCCTGGCGTGCGAGCTCGACGACCAGCGGCACGAGCTCTTTCATTACGCGTTCGCGCGACACCGCTTCGTAACGCGGATGCAGCGCCGAAAGCTTGACGGAAATGCCGGGGCGATCCGGCAGCGCGCCGCTGCCCGCTTTCTTTCCAATCGCCTCTATCGCTGCGGCGTAAGACTTGAAATAGCGCTCCGCGTCCTCCTTCGTTCGCGCCCCCTCGCCCAGCATGTCGAAGGAAAAACGGTATCCCTCGTGACGCTCCGCACGCGACAGCGCCTCCTCGATGGTCTGCCCAAGCACGAAATGCGAGCCGAGCAATCGCATCGCCTGGCGGATCGCGGTACGCAAGGCCGGCAGCCCGAGACGCTTGGCGAGATCGTCGAGGATGTTTTCCGGCCGCTCGCCGGCCTGAATAAGCCGCGCGCTGACACCGAGCGTCCAGGCCGAAGCCGACACGAGCAGCGACTCGCCCTTGAAATCGGGATGCGACCAATCGCCCGCGGCGAGCTTGTCCTCGATCAGGCTGTCGGCTGTTGCGGCATCCGGCACGCGCAAAAGCGCTTCGGCGAGCACCATCAGCGCAAGACCCTCGCGCGTCGACAGCGAATAGGCATGCAGGAAGTCCTCGATCCCGCCGAGCCCGCCCGAACGCGCGCGGATCGCGGCGACGAGATTGCCTGCGAGCGCATCGATGCGCCGTTCCGCCGCCGGATCGCGCGCCGCCGCGAGCCATTCGCGCGCGATCCGCGCGTCGTCGGGCGCATATGCTGCAACGAAGGCAGAATCGGCCGTCATTCAAAACACCATCGTGCGCCGCCAACGGCGCTCGTCCAACGGGCGGTCACTCCTGGCGTGCCGCCATAGCCGGGCGCGGCACTGCAACGCGAGCACGATCCTGACATGAATTCGTCGCTCCTTGTCTGCAAATTCCCGGCAAAACTCCGGGTTTGCCGCGATCGAGCCTCGTCTTGCGCCCCCCGTGACCGTTTGCACGGGTTAAATTAACATCGCTCTCAAGGGCCGTGCGGAGCCGCCGAGGTCCGGCGCCGTCCCGAGGCTCATGGGAGAATTACATGTCCAGACACCAGCTATTTCTCGCGATGTGCTTGCCGGCCGTCATCGCGGTGACCCCGCTTTCGGCAAAAACCCTCGTCTATTGCTCCGAAGGCAGCCCGGAAAATTTCTATCCCGGCATCAACACCACGGGCACATCGTTCGACGCCAACAGCCAGATCTACAGCCGCATCGTCGATTTCGAGCGCGGGACGACGAAGGTCGTTCCGGGCCTCGCCGAAAAATGGGACATCTCGGCCGACGGGACGGTTTACACGTTCTACCTGCGCAAGGGCGTGAAGTGGCAATCCAACGCGAACTTCAAGCCGACGCGCGACATGAACGCCGACGATATCATTTTCGCAATCGATCGGCAGTGGAAGGAAGACAACCCGTATTTCAAGGTGACGAGCGCGAACCACTCGTATTTCACCGACATGGGAATGAACAAACTGCTCAAGAGCGTCGAGAAGGTCGACGATTATACCATCAAGGTCACACTCAACTCGCCGGAGGCACCGTTCCTCTCCAATCTCGCGATGGAATATGCCGGCATCCAGTCGAAGGAATATGCCGACGCGATGCTGAAGGCCGGCACCCCGGAAAAGATCGACCAGGAGCCGATCGGCACAGGCCCCTTCTATCTCGTCCAGTACCAAAAAGATGCGATCATCCGTTACAAGGCTTTCCCGCAGTTCTGGGGCGGCAAGGCCGCGATCGACGATCTCGTCTTTGCGATCACGCCGGACTCTTCGGTTCGCTGGGCCAAGCTGCAGAAGGGCGAATGCCATGTCATGCCCTATCCGAACCCTGCCGACCTCGACGCCATCCGCAAGGATCCGAACGTCCAGGTGCTCGAACAGCCGGGTCTGAATGTCGGCTATCTCGCTTTCAACACCACCAAGAAACCTTTCGACGATGTGCGCGTGCGCAAAGCGATCAGCATGGCGATCGACAAGAAGGCGATTATCGACGCTGTCTATCTGTCGACCGGCATCCCGGCGAAAAATCCGATACCGCCGTCGATGTGGTCCTATAACGACAGCGTGAAGGACGATCCTTACGATCCGGCTGCGGCGAAGAAGCTGCTGGCGGAAGCGGGGTTCCCGAACGGCCTCGAAACCGATCTGTGGGCGATGCCGGTGCAGCGTCCCTACAACCCGAATGCCAAGCGGATCGCGGAATTGATGCAGGCCGACCTCGCCAAGATCGGCGTGAAGGCCGAGATCAAGAGCTTCGAGTGGGGTGAATATCGCAAGCGTCTGCAGGCCGGCGAGCACCAGATGGGCATGCTCGGCTGGACCGGCGATAACGGCGACCCGGATAACTTCTTGCACACCCTGCTTGGCTGCGCTTCCGCTGGACAGACCAGCGGCAGCAACATTGCCAAGTGGTGCTACAAGCCGTTCGACGATCTCGTCGTGAAGGCGAAGGCGATCAGCGATCAGGCCGAACGCACCAAGCTCTACGAGCAGGCGCAGGTGATCTTCAAGGAACAGGCACCGTGGTTCACCATCGCGCATGCGGTGCAGCTCAAGCCGGTGCGCAAGGAAGTGGTGGACTTCAAGCTCAGTCCGTTCGGCCGCCACACCTTCTACGGCGTGGACATCAAGTAAGCGTCACGGCGGAGCGGCCCGGCCGCTCCGCCTTTCTTTCATGCTCAAGTTTGTGCTCACGCGGGTCAGCCTCGTCGTTCCGACGTTCATCGGAATCACGCTGCTCGTGTTCATTCTGGTCCGCCTGATCCCCGGCGACCCGATCGAGACAATGGCCGGTGAGCGCGGCATCGATCCCGCGCTGCACGAGAAGCTGCGCCACGAATACGGCTTCGACCGGCCGGTCTTCGTGCAATACGGGCTTTATCTCCAACGCCTTCTCCAAGGCGATCTCGGGCGCTCGATCGTGACGCACAAGCCGGTGATCGAGGAATTCACGAGTCTTTTCCCCGCGACCATCGAATTGTCGGTTTGCGCGATCCTGTTCGCGCTGTGCATCGGCCTGCCCGCTGGGATCGTTGCCGCGGTCCGCCGTAACTCGATTTTCGATCATGGCGTGATGGGCCTGTCGCTCACCGGCTATTCCATGCCGATCTTCTGGTGGGGCTTGCTGCTGATCCTCTTCTTTTCGGTTCAGCTTGGCTGGACGCCAGTCTCCGGGCGCATTGCGGTTCTTTATTATGTCGAGCCGGTGACCGGCTTTCTCCTGATCGACAGCCTCCTGACCGGAGATCGCGGCGCGTTCCGGTCGGCGCTGTCCCACCTTGTCCTGCCGGCGATCGTACTCGGCACCGTGCCCCTTGCCGTGATCGCACGCATGACGCGGTCGGCCATGCTCGAAGTGCTCGGCGAGGATTACATCCGCACCGCCCGCGCCAAGGGGCTGACGAGCTTCCGCGTCATCGCGATCCATGCGCTGCGCAACGCGCTTATCCCGATCGTCACCGTGATCGGCCTGCAGGTCGGGGTGCTGTTCACCGGCGCGATCCTTACCGAGACGATCTTTTCCTGGCCGGGCATCGGCAAGTGGCTGATCGAGGGGATTAACCGGCGCGACTACCCGGTCCTGCAGGGAGGCACGCTCCTGATCGGCGCCATCGTGATGACAGTCAATCTCTTGGTCGATCTGACCTACGGTCTGATCAACCCGCGCATCCGGCACATGCGATGAGCGCGCTCGAACCCGCCGCCGCCGAAGCGGGAAGCGCGCCGCCGCATTCCTTGCTGGAATTCTGGTCCTATTTCAAAAACAATCTCGGGGCAGTGATCGGGCTGGCTATCATCGTCACGCTCGTGATCGTCGCGGCACTCGCCGATGTCATTGCGCCCTACTCGCCGATCCTCACCAACAATCAGGTCTTCCTGAAGCCGCCTTTCTGGCAGGCGGGCGGTTCGCTCGCCTATCCGCTCGGCACCGACGCGATCGGGCGGGACATGCTTTCGCGCCTCATTCACGGCGCGCGGCTCTCGCTCGTGATCGGCATCGCAGTCGTCGCGCTGTCGGTTTTCGTCGGCACCGTACTCGGGCTCGTCGCCGGATTTTTCCGCGGCGTCCTGGAAATCGCGATCATGCGGCTGATGGACATTCTCCTGACGCTGCCAAGCCTTCTGCTCGCGATCGTCATCGTCGCGATCCTTGGCCCCGGCGTAATGAACGCCCTTCTCGCAGTCGCGGTCGTGCTTCTGCCCCATTACGTGCGGATCGCCCGCGCCGCCGTCATCACCGAAACGTCGAAGGATTACGTCATCGCCGCGCGCGTGAGCGGCGCCGGAAGCTTGCGGCTGATGGTGCAGGAAATCCTGCCGAATTGCGCGGCACCCTTGATCGTGCAGGCGACGCTCGGCATCTCGACCGCGATCCTCGACGCCGCAGCCCTCGGCTTTCTCGGCCTTGGCGCACAGCCGCCATTGCCGGAATGGGGAACGATGCTCGCAGACGCGCGCGAATTCGTCCTGCGCGCATGGTGGGTGGTCACGCTGCCCGGCCTGATGATCCTCGTCACCGTGCTTGCCTTCAATCTTTTCGGCGACGGATTGCGCGATGCGCTCGATCCGAAATTGAAGCGCTGACCATGAACGTCCTTGAGATCGAAAACCTTGCCGTCGAATTCCCTTCGTCCGCGGGCCTTCTGCGCGCGGTCGACGGCGTGTCGCTCACGCTGAAGGCGGGGGAAGTGCTCGGCATCGTCGGCGAATCCGGCTCCGGGAAAAGCGTCGCGATGCTCGCCGCTATGGGTTTGGTGCCTTATCCCGGCCATGTCACCGCAGACCGGCTCGCGCTCAACGGCCGCGATCTCCTGACGCTCTCGGACGCCGAACGCCGCGCCGTATCGGGCAAGGATATCGCGATGATCTTTCAGGAGCCTGCGACGAGCCTCAACCCCTGCTACACCGTCGGCTTCCAGATCATGGAGACGCTGCGCGTCCACGAAGGCCTGGACCGAAAGGCGGCGAAACAGCGCACGATCGAACTGCTCGCGCAGGTCGGCATTCCCTCCCCGCAGGACCGCATCAATTCTTTTCCGCATCAGATGTCCGGCGGCATGAACCAGCGCGTCATGATCGCCATGGCGATCGCCTGCAATCCGAAGGTGCTGATCGCCGACGAACCGACCACCGCGCTCGACGTCACGATCCAGGCTCAAATTCTCGATCTTCTTATTTCGCTCCAGCGCGAGCGCGGCATGGCGCTCATTCTGATCACGCACAACATGGGCGTGGTGTCCGAAGTCGCGCAGCGCGTCGCGGTAATGTATGCGGGCCAGGTGATGGAAGAGCGGCCCGCGGCCGATCTGTTCGCCGATCCGCAGCACCCCTACACCGCAGCGCTTCTCGCCGCGCGTCCGGAGAGCCGTGTCGGCGGGCGGCTTGCGACTATTCCGGGCAACGTGCCGAGCCTGATGGACCGGCCTTCCGGCTGCCTGTTCAGCCCACGCTGCGCCTACGCAACGGCGCTCGCGCGTGACGTGCGCCCCGATCTGCGGCCCTGGAAGAATGGCGCGATCCGCTGCCATTACCCGCTCGGCGATCCGACGCGCGAGGCCCGCATCAAGGCTGACCAAGCGGCGGCGGAGCCTGTCACGTGAGCGCGCTCGTCGTCGCGAAGGATCTGACGCGGGTCTATCGCACCCGGCCTGGTCCGCTCAGCCCTGCGCGGGAGTTGCGCGCGGTGAACGGCATTTCCTTCACGCTCGATGAAGGCCGCACGCTCGCCGTAGTCGGAGAATCCGGCTGCGGGAAATCGACGCTCGCGCGTCTCGTCACGCAGATCGAGAAGCCGGATTCCGGCTCACTCGTTCTCGGCGGCGTCGATGCGATCGCGCCCCCGGCGGATGCCAAAGGAACGTTGCGCCGCATGGTGCAGCTCGTCTTCCAGAATCCCTACGGCTCGCTCAACCCGCGAAAAAAGATCGGCGACATTCTCGAAGCCCCGCTGGTCATCAACTCAAACCTGACCGCCAAGGAGCGGCGTCAGCAGGCGATCGATATGATGGGCCGCGTCGGCTTGAGCGCAGAGCACGCGCGGCGTTATCCGCACATGTTTTCCGGCGGGCAGCGCCAGCGCATCGCGATCGCCCGCGCGCTGATGCTGCGGCCGAAGCTCGTCGTCGCCGATGAGCCGGTGTCGGCGCTCGACGTGTCCGTGCAGGCGCAGGTGCTCAACCTGCTCACCGACCTGCAACAGCAATTTGGCCTCGCCTACCTCTTCATCTCGCACGATCTCGCGGTCGTGCGTTACATCGCGCATGACGTGATGGTGATGTATCTCGGTCTTGCGGTGGAACATGGCGCGCGCGATGCGATTTTCGACCGGCCGCTGCATCCCTATACGCAGGCCTTGCTCGCAGCGACCCCCGCACTCGGCCGTAAGCGGGCCGACCGGCGGGCCATGGTGAAGGGCGAAGTCCCCTCGCCCTATGACGTGCCGAAAGGCTGTGTCTTCGCGACCCGCTGTCCCCACGTCACCGATCTGTGCCGCGCCGAACGGCCTTCCTTGCGTCCGGTCGGCGGACGCCTTGTCGCGTGCCATTACGCCGAGCAATTTGCCGACGGCAGCGTCGCGTGATCGTGCCGACGCCGCCATTTCTTTGCCGCGACACCCCAGATTCAGCGTGATTCACACGCGCATTTGGACAAAAATCGCTTCGTTCGTTTAGGGTCTCGGGGGCAGCATGAACAAAGTCGCCATCGCCGAATGGTCGAAGCTTGCGGACCGCGTGCCCGCTTACGCCCTCGTCGCCAATGTCGATCTCGTCGTGATCCGCTACGGCCCGTCGGTATCCGTGCTCTACGGGCGCTGCCATCATCGTGGTGCGCTGCTCGCGGACGGTTTCGTCGACGGCGACAACCTGATTTGCGGGCTGCACAACTGGGATTACCGGATCGACAGCGGCATCAGCGAATACAACAATGCCGAAGCGCTTCAGAAATTCAACTCATGGATCGAGAACGGCGCCGTCTACGTCGACGAGGACGAGATCGCGGGCTGGCAATCGGCGAATCCGCAGCCTTACCGGCGCGATGTCTATCAAGGTTTGTACGCCGACGTGCACGGCGATCCTGTCGAACCGCACGTGAAACTCATTCAAGGCTACGCGGCCGACGGCCTGACCAAGACCGGACACCATGGCGTGTTCGAATCCATGGGCGTTCCGCGACAGGAGCTTCCTTCGTGGGACGACATCCAGATCGTCACCGCGCAGCTCGCAACGCCTCCGCAGCTCGACGAAGCGCCGGTCGGCACCGAAGTTGTCATCGGGCCGAATGCGCAAAAGCCGCTGACGCTCAAGATTCCGATTTTCGTCTCCGACATGAGCTTCGGTTCGCTGTCGGCGTCGGCCAAAGTCGCGCTCGCGACGGGAGCGGAGCTTGCAGGCACCGGCATCTGCTCGGGCGAAGGCGGCATGCTGCCCGAGGAACAGGCGGCCAACAGCCGCTATTTTTACGAGCTCGCTTCCGCGCGTTTCGGATTTTCCTGGGACAAGGTCCTCAAGGTTCAGGCATTTCATTTCAAGGGCGGACAGGCGGCGAAGACCGGAACCGGCGGCCACCTCCCGGCGGCGAAGGTGTCGGAAAAAATCGCGAGCGTACGCGGCCTGAAGGCGGGCGAACCCGCGATTTCGCCGTCGCGCTTTCCGGACTGGACCGAGGTCTCGCAGATCAAGGCGTTCGCCGACGAGGTGCGCGACCGCACCGGGGGCATTCCCATCGGATACAAGCTTTCCGCCCAGCACATCGAAAAGGACATCGACGCCGCGCTCGAAGTCGGCTGCGATTACATCATCGTCGACGGACGTGGCGGCGGCACCGGCGCGGCGCCGCTCATCTTCAGAAACAACATTTCGGTTCCGACCATTCCGGCCCTCGCCCGTGCGCGCAGGCATCTCGACAAGAGCGCGCGGCGCGATGTGACGCTCATTATTACTGGCGGCCTGCGGACGCCGGCCGATTTCACCAAGGCGCTGGCGCTCGGCGCCGACGCGATTGCGATTGCCAATTCCGCGCTGCAAGCGATCGGCTGCCTCGGCATGCGCGCATGCCACACTAACAATTGCCCGGTTGGGATCGCGACGCAGAAGCCGCATCTCGTCGCCCGGCTCGTCGTCGATAAATCCGCCGAGCGGCTTGCCCGATTCCTGGAAACGTCGGTCGAGCTCATGAAAATCCTGGCGCGCGCCTGCGGCCATACGCATTTGAACGAGCTTACGGTCGACGATCTCACGACCTGGAAAGAAGAGATGTCGCGGCTTTCCGGCGTGCCGTATGCCGGGGTGCAGGCGCCGTAGCGAACGCGCCACGCGGCCGCCTTGTCTTTTCCGGCGCGATCATCGATTCTCCTTGAACCGATATTTCCGAGAAACGTTTCCCGATGCTCGCGCTTTATGGCCTTGCCCTTTACGTCTTGATCGGAATCGTCATCGCCGCCGCATTCGTGAGCTTCGGCGTTTCGCAGGTGCAACCGGCTCCTGTGAGCGCGGGTGCGCGCGTGCTCCTAATTCCGGGAGCCGCCGCCCTCTGGCCCTACGTGCTCTTCCGCTGGCTGAAGCGGCGATGAGACGCTCCCAACGCAGCGCGCATCGCATCATCTGGCCGATCGTCGCGGTGACGGTTGCGATCGGATTCGCGCTGGCGTTGATTTTACGCTCGCCGCCACCTTTGTGACGAACGCCGCGGGGGAACAGTCATGAGCGTCGGCTTCCAGGCGGTGCAGTGGAATCGCACGAAGATTATCTACGACGCGATCCTGCTCGCTGCGGTCGCGCTCTACATCGCCGGATTCGCTGCCATCTCCTGGCAGTGGCTTCCGCCGAAGAACGTGCCGGACGCCATCGACGTCTGGATTCGCGCCTTCGGCACCTGCGCGTTCCTGATGCTGACCGTGGTCCTCGCGATCGGGCCACTGGCGCGGCTCGACCGGCGCTTCCTGCCGCTCCTCTACAATCGGCGCCATTTCGGCGTGCTGACCTTTTTGGTCGCGGCCCTGCATGTCTGGTTCATGTTCGACTGGTATCTCGTCCAGAATAATCTGCCGAACCTCGCGACCGAACTCACGACTTGGCGCGACTACGGAAAGTTCATCGGCTTTCCGTTCAAGGTCATCGGCATTCCCGCGCTGCTGATCCTGTTCCTGATGGCGGCGACCAGTCACGATTTCTGGCTCGCGTTTCTCACGCCGCGCGTCTGGAAAACGATGCACATGGCGATCTACGCAGCCTATGGCCTCGTGGTGATGCATGTCGCGCTTGGCATCATGCAATACGAGCGGACGGCGCTCATCCCCGCAATGCTGATCGGCGGATTTGGCTCCGTGGCGTTTCTCCATCTCGCCGCCGGCTGGCGCGAGCGAAGGCTCGACATCAGCGCTCACTCCAATGGCACCGACTGGATTTCGGCGGGCGCGCCGCGCTCCATCCCGGACAAGACGGCGCGGATCGTCTGCGCGCCCGGCGGAGAGCGCATCGCGGTTTTTCGCGACGGGGACCAGATCGGCGCGCTCACCAATCTCTGCGCGCACCAGAACGGCCCGATCGGAGAGGGCCGCATCATCGACGGCTGCGTGACCTGTCCCTGGCACGGCTATCAGTATCGCCTCGAGGACGGCTGCGCGCCGCCCCCGTTCACCGAAAAGCTCGCGACTTACCGTGTGCGGATCCATGCGGGAGAGATTCAGGTCGATCCCCGTCCGCTCCCGCCCGGCACGCCCGCTTCGATCCGGTGCCCGCGCGACCTGCTTTGAGTTCGCCGGCCAGCGCGCCTAGGATGAGCCAAGGCGCACCCCGCTGCGCAACCGGAGTCGTTTCATGTCCTATCGCGCCCCTGTCGCCGACATCGCCTTCGCGCTGAGACACGGCGCGGGTTTCGGTGCGGCACTGAACGAGGGGCTTTATCCCGACCTCTCCGACGACACGCTCGATGCGGTGCTCGAGGAAGCCGGAAAATTCGCAACCGACGTCATCGCTCCGCTCAACCGCGTCGGCGACAAGTTCGGCACGCCGTTCAAGGACGGCAACGTCACGACACCGCCCGGATGGAAAGAGGCCTACACCGCGTGGGCCGCCGCGGGCTGGAACGGCCTCGCCTCGCCCGAGCAATGGGGCGGGCAAGGCCTGCCGCACGCGGTGAATGCCGCCTGCATCGAGATGTGGAATTCCGCCTCGATGGCGTTCGGCATCGGTCCGGTGCTGACCATGGCTGCGATCGACGCGCTCGCCGCGCACGGCACCGACGATTTGAAAAAGGCCTATCTGCCGAAACTCGTCAGTGGCGAATGGATGGGCACGATGCAGCTCACCGAGCCGCAGGCGGGTTCCGACGTCGGCGCGCTGCGCACCAAGGCCGAGCGGGCGGGCGACGGCAGCTACCGCATCACCGGGCAGAAGATCTTCATCACTTACGGCGAGCACGACCTCACCGACAACATCATTCACTTCGTGCTGGCGCGCCTGCCCGATGCGCCGCCCGGCGTGAAGGGCATCTCGCTGTTTCTCGTCCCGAAATTCCTGCCGAACCGGGACGGCACACCTGGTCCGCGTAACGACGCACGCGCGCATTCGGTCGAGCACAAGCTCGGCATCCACGCCTCGCCGACCTGCACCATGGTCTATGGCGACAAGGGCGGCGCGACGGGATTCCTCGTCGGCAAGGAAAACGAAGGCATGGCGTGCATGTTCACGATGATGAACGAGGCGCGGCTTGCCGTCGGATTGCAGGGTGTCGCGATCGCCGAAACGGCGACACAGCAGGCTCTCGCCTATGCTCGCGACCGGAAGCAAGGCCGCGCAGCCGGCAGCACGCCGGCCGATTCCGTCGCAATTGCCGAACACCCGGACGTGCGCCGCATGCTGCTGACGATGCGCACGCTGACCGCGGCCGCGCGGGCGATCTGCTATTCCACGGCGGTCGCGCTCGATCGCGCGCATCGCGGCAAGGACGACGCGGAGCGCAAGGCCGCACAGGAACGCGCCTCGCTGCTCACGCCCATTGCGAAGGCGTTCTCAACCGACATCGGCGTCGAAGTCGCCTCGCTCGGGGTACAGGTGCATGGCGGCATGGGCTTCATCGAGGAAACCGGCGCAGCGCAGCATTATCGCGATGCGCGGATCGCCGCGATCTACGAAGGCACCAACGGCATCCAGGCGATCGATCTCGTGACGCGCAAATTGCCGCTGTCGGGCGGCAACACATTTCGCGCTTTGCTGAAAGACTTGCGCGCGACCGCGGACGGTGTTCGCGCGACGAACGACCCGGCGTTCGGCCTGACC
>Ga0070741_10011997_pt1 | contig 15809 bp, 16 predicted proteins | sample Coa_R1_4_FD_66440 | JGI IMG/M metagenome (GOLD analysis project Ga0070741, IMG submission 66440) | Surface soil microbial communities from Centralia Pennsylvania, which are recovering from an underground coalmine fire - Coalmine... | ecosystem: Environmental > Terrestrial > Soil > Unclassified ...
ATCGTGCGCCAGATGTTGCGCAAAGTTCGCATTACAGAACCGGGCGACACGCAATTCCTTTGGGGCGAACAGATTGATAAACTGGAATTCGAAGCCGAGAATGAAGCGGTTGATAAGAAAGGCGGCAAACCTGCCGAAGCGTCACCGGTGTTGCTCGGCATCACGAAAGCGTCGCTTGAAACCGACAGTTTCTTGAGCGCGGCGTCATTCCAGGACACGACGCGCGTTCTCACCGAAGCGGCGACGCGTTCCAAAGTGGATTCGCTCCGCGGCTTCAAGGAAAATGTCATCATGGGTCACATCATTCCGGCAGGCACGGGCTTTGACCATCACCGCAAGGTGCAGCTCAAGGCGCTCGTGGAAATTCCCGATGAACCGGAAGTTGAAGAATCAGCGGAAGCACCGGCGGAAAATCCGTTGCTCGCATAAACAAAATGGTTTGAGAAATGAATTGCAACACGGGGCGCGTCTGTTATATTCCGCGCTCCATTTTTTAAGATAAAATGCCGACAATTAATCAACTCGTCCGTAAAGGCCGGAACAAAGTGAAGTATAAATCCAAGTCGCCCGCCTTGGAAAATTCGCCGTTCCGCCGTGGTGTGTGCATTCAGGTCATGACGCGCACGCCCAAGAAACCGAACTCGGCCATGCGCAAAGTCGCCAAGGTGCGCCTCACCAACGGCTACGAAATCATCGCCTACATCCCCGATGAAGGCCACAATTTGCAGGAGCACAGCATCGTGCTCGTGCGCGGCGGACGCGTGAAAGATTTGCCCGGTGTGCGTTATCACATCGTGCGCGGCACGCTCGACGCCGCTGGCGTTGAAAAACGTCGTGTGAGCCGTTCCAAATACGACGTGAAAAAACCTAAAGATAAAGCCGCCGCAGCCGCTGCGAAATAATTTCAATTCAACGATAAACTTTTAACTATTTAAGACTCATGTCCCGCAGACGACAAGCAGCTAAACGGCCAATGGCCAAGGACGGAAAATTTCACAGCACGCTGGTGACGCGATTGGTCAACACCGTGATGCACTCCGGCAAAAAGAGCACGGCACAACGCATCGTTTACGGCGCGTTTGATACCATTTCCGAAAAAAATCCGGCGAGCAATCCGATTGAAATTTTGCAACGCGCCGTGGACAACGCCAAGCCGCGCATTGAAACCAAGGCGCGTCGTGTCGGCGGCGCGACTTATCAAGTGCCGCTGGAAATTCCGAGCGACCGTCAGAATGCTTTGGCGTTACGCTGGATTGTAGATTTCGCGGACGCGCGCAAAGGCACGCCGATGAAGGCCGCGCTCGCGGCGGAAATTCTCGAAGCGTATCAGGGGCAGGGGAACGCCATCCGCAAGCGCGATGAAGTTCACAAGATGGCGCAGGCGAACAAGGCGTTTGCACATTTCCGCTGGTAAAATAATTTTCTCCACGAAAGCCGAGATTGAAAAATCTCGGCTTTTTTTGCTATCGAGAGGAAGTTATTTTCCTGACGGATGTTTTCGTCGTAGTCGCAAGACAACGACCAGAACTAGCATTCCAAAAATCGACATGGGTCCCCATAATAATCGTGTGACTTGCCAGAAATTATTGTGTTTTGCTGTCAGGATTGTTACCACGCCATTAGATATGGAATAGCCAAATGTCGGATTCTGGTTGACCCCCCATTGCTTTACGAATCCAACACCTTCAACCATTGCCGTCCTTGACCAGTAAGAACCGTTGTCATGTGCGCCACTGTAGTCAATGTCGAGAATACCATTGCTGCCGTTGGTTAATGTTCCAAAGGCAATGGCAGTTAAAAGTGGTTGTCCGTGTTGATCCTTGGTTGCAGCAATTTGGGCTACGTCAGATACACCATTTTCAAAATCCACGGGTTGAGAGAATTGATAGACTAGCGGAAAGTCATGAACTTTTTCCCAAAAGCCGGCTGTTACCTTGACATACGAATTGAAGTTAATGACATACGGTCCGCCTCCGCACGTTGCAAATTGGTCCGAGCCAAGAGTAAGGAAGGAATTTTGCCTGCTTCTGAGGAGTGCCGGTGATTTGTAGATAATACCCAGTGATTGCGAGGGGGTATTTCCGCCATCTACAACCACTCCACTTCCAAAATGAAGGAAGCTGTTTGGCGGGTAAGATGTGCCGTTGCACGAGACGAAGAAGTTATCCCGCTCCGAGAATTGAACCAACTGGCTGCACGCCCAGATGCCCTCTGCGAGACCTGCGAATACGCAATCATGAATATTCAATTTATTATCGCATTCGACAAAAATGCCAATCAGCAAGTTACTTGCATCCAGCGAGGATGCAATATAGTTAAATGATTGCTTGCCGTATCTTGTGTCAATGCGGTAATCCGGCCTGCCAAAAGCACAATCCGACATTTCACCGCCCTCAAATTCACCGGCAATAAAACACTTTGGCGCATTTGTCGCGCTTTTGAACGTAATGTCATGAATGTCCAGGATTGGAGTAAGTGGAAAAAAAGGCGCTTGGAAGGAATAAGTCATGTTTGTCTCAAAGAAGATAAAGGCTGTTTGCCACGGCGCGGTCAAAAGAGTTGTTATAGAGCAACTGTTCGTAGGTGTGGCGTCAACAATGATTGTCTTTCCCATGCCAGCGCCGCGCAAAGCCCAATTATTTGCGAATTTTACATTTGTGTAGCAAATATAAACCCCCGTCTCGAACCGGATGAGCCCGGCGTCATTGAGCGCATTCGCGTTGAATTGAACCAAATTATCCAATTCTTGAAGTCCGCAAGTTAGCGAGTTCGTGAACTGATATGTCACTGTATACGGCAGTCCCAGCGCATCATTGGTCGTCAAAACAACCGTATGGTTCCGGTCGGGAAAAATCAAAGCATCGTAAACGACAACCGAAGATGGAAAGTTCGGCGACATATTTTTGGAGACATCAGCGGCGTTTGACGGGATTCCCTTACCGCCAAAAATTAGAAGAACGAACAATATGGACGCAATCAACAAAGACGCATGATGTTTCATTTCAATTCCGATTTCTTTCCCATGACAGCAAGTATTTAATTATCTTCCTGTCCCGATGGGTTGCAACCTTTTTCAAAACATTCCTTTAAAAACTCTCCATTTGTTTCTTTGTTCTGTTTTGAAGCGTTGAAACGCAAAAACAAAACAATGCAACAGTGCTTTCAATGCTTCATTAATCAATTTTCCCCCGCCAAAAACCTTGATTACTATTTTTATTCGCGTATATTCCACGTTCCTTTTAATTAATTTATGAGCGCAGTCATGGACAAAGAAAAATCGGCCACGGTCAATTCGCCCAAGCGTGAATACACGCTCGAGCGCACCCGCAACATCGGCATCGCCGCGCACATTGACGCGGGCAAAACGACCACGACCGAGCGTATCCTCTTTTACACCGGCCTGATTCACAAAATCGGCGACGTGGATGACGGCAACACCGTCACCGACTGGATGGAACAGGAACGCGAACGCGGCATTACGATTACGTCCGCCGCCGTGACCTGCTTCTGGACGCAGAAATGCAGCAAGCCCGGTGAAGATGGAATTTACAAAGCGTTCAAAGACGTTCCGCATCGCATCAACATCATTGACACTCCCGGCCACGTGGATTTCACGGCGGAAGTGGAACGCTCCATGCGCGTCCTCGACGGCGCGGTCGCGGTGTTCTGCGGCGTTGCCGGCGTGCAGCCGCAATCCGAAACCGTTTGGCGTCAGGCGACCAAATACAAAGTGCCGCGCATCGCGTTCGTCAACAAGATGGACCGCACTGGCGCGAATTTTGAAAATGCCCTCAACGACATGCGCACGAAATTGCGCGCGTATGCGTTTCCGATTTTCCTGCCCATCGGCGCCGGCCCGACCGAAGCTGAAGGCAAAGCGGTCACCACTGGTTTTGAAGGCGTGATTGACGTGGTCAACCAGAAGGTCGTCATGTGGGGTCCGACCGAAGCCAACGAAGGCTTGAACTACGAAGTCAAAGACATTCCTGCCGAACATCAGGAACGCGCCAAGGCCGCGCTCGCGGAATTGATTGACGCCGTCTCGAACAAAGACGACGCGATTGCCGAATTGGTGCTCGAAGATAAACCGATTACGCCGCAAGCGTTGAAAGCCGCCATTCGCCGGCTCACTTGCAAAATTGAAATCATTCCCGTTCTCTGCGGTTCAGCTTTCAAAAAGAAAGCCGTGCAAGTTCTCGTGGACGCAGTTGTGGATTATTTGCCGAGTCCGCTCGACGTTCCCGGCGCGGAAGGTCACGAACCCGGCACGGAAAACGTTGTCAAAGTTGAAACGGGCGACAGCAACAAATTCTGCTCGCTGGCGTTCAAACTTTGGACCGACCCTTACGCGGGCAAGCTGGTTTTCTTCCGCGTTTATTCCGGCATGTTGAAAAAGGGCGACACCATTTACAATCCGCGCACGCGCAAACGCGAACGCGTCAGCCGCCTCATGATTATTCAAGGCAGCGAACGCAAAGACATTGACGCCGTTTATTCCGGCGACATTGCCGCGCTCGTCGGTCTGCGCAACATCACCACCGGCGACACGTTGTGCGACGAAAATTTTGACGTGGCCCTCGAACCGCCGACGTTCCCCGAGCCGGTCATCAGCATGGCCGTCGAACCGAAGACCAAGCAGGATCGCGACAAGATGTCCGAAGGCTTGCAACGTCTCGCCGAAGAAGACCCGACGTTCCGCTGTTTCACGAATGAGGAAACCGGCCAGCTCATCATCGCGGGCATGGGCGAATTGCATTTGGAAATCATCATTGACCGCCTCAAGCGCGAATTCAAAGTGGACGCCAACACCGGCGCGCCGCAAATCGCGTATCGCGAAACCATCACCAAACCGGCGGACGGCGAAGGCAAATTCATCCGTCAATCCGGCGGACGCGGTCAATACGGCCACGCGCTTGTCAAAGTTCAGCCCAACGAAAAAGGCAAAGGCATCGAAGTCGAAAACGAAATCGTCGGTGGCGCGATTCCCAAGGAATACATTCCGGCGGTCATTGACGGCATCGAAGAAGCCATTAAAGGCGGCGTGTATGCGGGCTATCAAGTCATTGACATCAAAGTGCAAGTCGTGGACGGCACGTTCCACGAAGTGGACTCGAACGAACTCGCGTTCAAGATGGCCGGCATTTTCGCGCTCAAAGACGCGTTCAAGAAAGCCGCGCCGATTCTGCTCGAGCCCATCATGAAAGTCGAATTGACGACGCCCGACGAATATCAAGGCGATTTGATTGGCGACATCACGCGCCGACGCGGGATGATTATCAACATCGAAGCCAAGCAGGGGCAAACGATTGTGAACGCGCAAGTGCCGCTGGCCGAAATGTTCGGTTACGCGACCGCGATTCGTTCGCTGTCCAAAGGCCGCGCGAGCTATTCCATGGAACCGCTCACGTTTGAACAAGTGCCGCAAAGCGTGTTGACCACCATTTTGGATCAAGCTGCGAAGAAACCGGCGGCGAGAACGTAAATCGAAATTCTTTTCACGAAAGCCGAGGTCAAAAGCCTCGGCTTTTTTATTTTCAATTCCGGTGTTAAGGCGCACACTTCACGCAACCCTATATGAACGATTGGCTTTCATCGAAAGAATTATTTTTGAAGGAACATTCTTCAAAAGAAAAATATGAGTATTTTATTTGCACAGTTGCAGGTGCGCTTTTTGCATATATCGCTCAGACTTATACCCCGCACATTTTGAATTCTTGGTTTTACTTTTTGATGCCCCTTGCGCTTTTGTTTTTAACTTTTTCGTTCACTTCTGGGCTTATACGAATTTTTATTAGCAATGACATTGTAAAAATTAATAAAGATATAATGCACCAATTCGAAGATTGCGTCAGGATTTCAGACCAACTGGCGCAAAATTTTATGACTTACTCAGACCATTGCGGAAAACAATACACTCGCAAAGATTTGGAAGACAAAAGAGTTGTTAAAAATGAATTAATAAAATTGGATGAAGGGCGCATACAACCCAGAATGAAATGGGCGCGCTTTTTAGCCGTCGTAAGAGACATATCTCTAGCACTCGCTTTTCTTTTGATTTTAGCGTCAAAAATTTACCAGCCGTATCAATCTTAACGCTATTATGCACCGTGCTTTTTCGGCGGCGCGGTGCTTTCGCGTTCGATAATTTCAGCGGTGAGCCGTTGCGAGCGGACGGGTTCGCCGTGAATCATTTTCATCATCACATCCGCCGCGGCAATGCCCAAACGGAATTTCGGCTGGCGAACGGTGGTCAAAGGGACGCGAAAATATTCGGCGGTCAGGACATTTCCGAATCCGGCCACGGAAATGTCACCGGGAATTTTCATGCCTTGCGCCATCAATGTTTCGGCGCAGCCGACGGCGACCATATCGTTCACGGCTTGAATGGCGGTGGCGTGAAAATTTTCGTTCAGCATTTGCAGCGCGGCTTTGGTGCCGTCTTCAATCGTGCTGCCGGCGGCAAAAACCAATTTGTCGTCGGCATCGAGACCTTCCTCGCGCAGCGCGCGGCGATAACCTTCAAAGCGGTCGTGCGCCCACGGCGCGACGGGCGGTCCGGTGAGATACGCGATGCGTTTGTGGCCGAGCTTGAGGAGATGCTTCGTCATGTTGTAGCTGGCGACGAGTTCCTCAATTTCGATGCTCGGAAAGGATTTGCAAAACGGCGCGGGCGGGCCGAGCAACACGGTCGGAATTTTTCGCGTCAACACTTCCTGATAAATGCGCGCCTCGGCTTCGAACCGATATACCGGCGAGATGAAAAGTCCATCCACGCGGCGCGAGAGCAATCGGCGAATGCAAATTTCTTCGCGCTCGGGTTTGTTGTGCGTGTCGGCGATTAAAACGTCGTAGCCGAGTTCGTGCGCGCGGTCTTGAATCGCAAAAACAATTCGGGCGAAAATGGGATTGGTAATCGAAGGAATAACCAACCCGAAAAGTTTTGTCGTTTTCGTGCGCAGGTTTTGCGCGTTGGAATCGGGCACGTAACCCATTTGGCGGGCGAGCGCTTTGATACGGGATTTCGTGGCGTCGGAAACATCCGGCTCGTCGCGCAACGCTTTGGAAACGGTCATCACCGAAACCTTTGCGTATTGGGCTATGTCCTTCAGTCTAACCATTTAGAGATAGGTTCCGCGCCAATGAAGTTTTCTGCGCAAGGCTTCCAGAAATGAACCGTCGGCCAAATGCACGAGGCGAATCGCGTGCCGGCTGCGGCGAATCGTCACTTCATCGCCTTCTTCGAGTTCAGCGACGACTTGGCCGTCCACGCTCAAAATCGTTGCGGACAGCGGATTGACGGCTTTGATGGAAATCTTCGAGCGCAGCGGCAAAATGATGGAACGATTTGAAAGCGCGTGCGGACAAATCGGCGTGAGCGCGAACACTTCGGATGATGGCAACACGACCGCGCCACCGGCAGCGAGGGAGTAGGCGGTCGAACCGGTCGGCGAACTGACAATTAAACCGTCGCAGCGATATCGCGTGACCATTTCTCCATCCACGCGAACGTCGAGCGTGATGAGCCGCGAAACCGCGCCGCGGCTGACGACGATGTCGTTGAGCGCGGATTTGCGAATGGTTTTGCCGCAGCACGTTCCCGAAACTTCGATAAGCGCGCGCGGTTCGTAATTGAATTCACCGCGCCAGACTTTTTTCAATGCGTCAGTCAATTCGCTTGAGGGAACGGCGGTGAGAAATCCAAGTCCGCCGATATTGATGCCGAGCAACGGAGTTTTGGAACCGGCAATGTCACGCGCGGCGCGGAGCATTGTGCCGTCGCCGCCGAAAACGAGAATCAATTCGGATTTTTTGGCGAGCGCAGCGACGTCGGTGTCAAAAATCGCTTTGCGTCCGGCGCGTTCGATGAGTTTGGCGGCTTTGCGGATGATGCCTGCGCTGGCGGGCTTTTCCATATTGCCAACCAGTCCGACGCGTTTGATGTTGTCAGCAAATTTTTTCAATTTGGGACTGCGCTACGTTTTTTCAATCAACACCAGAAATTCTTTGTTGCCGGCGGGGCCGAGCAGGGGAGATTCAACCACATCGCGCCAGCAAAGACCAGCCTGCGCGGAAATAAATTCGCGAAGTTCCTGCAAGATGCGTTCGTGAATCTTCGGGTCGCTGATGACGCCGCGGCCTTTGTCGGCTTCGGCTTTACCGGCTTCAAATTGCGGCTTGATGAGCGCGACAATTTTGCCGTCCGGTTTGAGCAGTGGAATTGCCGGAGGCAAAATTTTGCGGAGTGAAATAAAAGAACAATCAATTACAGCCAAATCGAACGGTTGCGGAAATTGTTCCGGCTTGAGAAATCGCGCGTTGGTTTTTTCCATGACGACGACGCGTTTGTCCTTTCGCAATTTCCACGCGAGCTGTCCCTGGCCGACATCCACGGCGAAAACTTTGGCCGCGCCGGATTGCAGCAGGCAATCAGTAAAGCCGCCGGTGGACGCACCCAAATCAATTGCAATTGCACCGGTGACATCCATTTGAAAATGTTTCAGCGCGTGTTCGAGTTTTTGGCCGCCGCGGCTGACAAATTTTTCGCCGGCTTCAATTGCAATTTGGTCGGATTCTTTTACGGAATCGCTGGGTTTGTTTGCGAGTTGGCCGTTGATGCGGATTTGTCCGGCGAGGATGGCGCGTTTGGCGCGTTCGCGGCTCTCGCAAAGGCCGCGTTCGACGAGCGCCTGGTCCAGACGAGTCATAAAAATTTTCCCCGCCGGTGCGACGATTAGCCAGAAGTGGTGATGCGATTTTGCACCTCACGGAAGTTGTGGAGGAACATATTATTTTCCGCGACGACTTTTTCGACGAGTTGTTTGAGCAAAAACATTTCGGAACTGTTGATAACGGCGTGGACGCTGTGTTTAAATGCTTCCAAAGGCATGAACGTTTGAAATGAATTTCCAAGCAAAACAATCGTCGCGTGGCGGCGTTGGTTCATGGGCATTTCCTGCAACGCTTTGAGTGTCAGATTTTCTTCAATGGTATTTGCACCGAAAAGTTCTTCGATAACGACGACTTGATAATGAATTTGGCTGAACCGCGTGAGAAAATCGGTGTGCGTTGCGGCGGTATGAACTTTGTAACCGAGTTCCTGCAAAGTCGTTTTGGCAGTCTCAAGCCATTCTGGAGTGGAAAATGCGATGAGCGCCGGCTTGTCGGCTGCGGTGATAAAGTTGGTTTCAAAAGCGCCAGCCATAAATCATTTCAATTTGAGGGATGGAGTTGCGCCTTCACCGGACTTTACGGGCGGCGTTTTCATTTTGAGCGAACCGAGCGTTGAAGTAATTTCGCCGCGCTCTTTCTTAATTAAATCTATGCCGCGTGAAACAACGCCGCGCTTGGTGCAATAGAGCAGGGCAGTTTCCTCGGAAATAATTCCTTTTTCAAATGCTTCAAGGCAGGCGTTGTCAAATGTGCGCCAGCCAAAGGTGTAACTCGCCTCGATGATTTCGTAAAATGTTTTGCCTTCGCTTTCACCAAGGCGAATCGTTTCCTCAGTGCGGATGTTGTGGCCCATGATTTCGAGCAAAGCATGGCGTCCGCCGCCAATTTTCGGCGCGAGGCGCTGGCTGACAATCCAGCGCAACGAATCGGCGAGTCGAATACGGACTTGCTCCTGTTCTTCGGCTTCGAACATGCCCAGGATGCGGTTGATGGTTTCGCCGGCATTGACCGTATGCAACGTGCTCAAAACCAGGTGGCCGGTTTCCGCGGCGCTCAAGGCAATTTTTACCGTGTCGGCATCGCGCATTTCACCGACGAGAATCACTTTTGGCGCCTGACGCAGCGCGGCTCGCAGGCCATTCGCAAAGGTGTCGAAATCAATCCCCAGTTCGCGCTGGTTGAATGTTGCTTTTTTGTGCGGATGAACGAATTCAACGGGGTCTTCAAGCGTGACGATGTGCGCGGCTTTCGCCGTGTTAATTTCGTTTAAAATTCCGGCAAGCGTCGTGGATTTGCCGGAGCCGGTTGCGCCGGTGACGAGCACAAGGCCGGTTTTTTCTTTCGGAATTTCTTTGAAAATTTCCGGCATCTTTAATTTGTCCAACGTCGGAATGATGGTGTTCAATTGCCGGCAGACAATGGAATAATTTCCGCGCTGTGAAAAAATGTTCACGCGAAAACGCGCGCGGTCGGCAAGCGAATAGGAAGTATCGCAGGAGCCGTGCCGCATTAAATCTTCGATATACCACAAATTATCGCCGATGATATTCAGCGCAATCATTTCGGTCTGATACGGCGTCAGATTTTTGATGGGCGGCTCGAATTCAACCGGTTTTAATTCGCCAAACGATTCAACCTGCAGGGGGCGGCCAACGGTGAAAAGACAATCGGAAACTTCCTGCTGCGACTCCAGCATCGTTATTAGAATCTGATCCAATTCCGGGCGGCGCATAATTTATTTATTGGGCGTCTTCGTCTTCCGGCGGATGGGCGAGAAACGGGCGGAATTTTTTCCGGTCGAGCGCCTTTTCGTAGGCGTCTTCCGGCGCAATGCGTTTCATGCGCAAATGCTCCATGATATGGTCGTCCAACGGCTGATTGCCAATTTTTTTGCCGACTTGAATCATGCCCGGAATTTGGTGCGTCTTGCCTTCGCGCACGAGGTTGGCGACGGCGGTGGTGAAAACCAAAATTTCAAATGCTGCGCAACGACCTTTTTTGTCCGTGCGTTTGAATAATGTTTGCGCGACGACGCCCTTGAGTGATTCGGAAAGCGTTTGGCGGATTTTGTTCTGCTGGTCGGCGGGAAAAACGTCAATGATACGGTCAACCGTTTTCGCCGCGCTTTGAGTGTGCAGCGTTCCGAAAACCAAATGGCCGGTGCTGGCGGCGGTCAACGCCAATTCAATCGTTTCCAAATCGCGCATTTCGCCGACGAGGATGATGTCCGGGTCTTCGCGCAACGCGCCACGCAAGGCCGAGGCAAATGATTTGGTATGCACGCCGACTTCGCGATGGTTGACGAGGCAATTCTTGCTCTCGTGTGTAAATTCAATCGGGTCTTCGACGGTGATGATGTGGTCTTTGCGATTTTTATTGCAGTAATCCACCATCGCGGCCAGCGTCGTGGATTTGCCGGAGCCCGTCGGGCCGGTGACGACGACGAGACCGCGATTAAGCATGGCAAATTTTTTCAGGACGGCAGGAAGAGGCGCATCGAATTTTTCAAAATCTTCAAACGAGAGCACGCGGCTGGGAATCTGGCGGAACACGGCCGCGATGCCATTTTTCTGGTTGAAGAAATTAACGCGAAAGCGCGAGATGTTCGGAATTTCATAGCCGAAGTCCACATCGCCGGTTTCTTCGAACAATTTGATTTTGTAATCCGGAGCGATTTCGTAGAGCATTGCCTTGAGCGAATCGTTTTCCAGCGGTGGATAATCTACCCGCTGCATTTCGCCATTGATGCGCAAAATTGGCGGATTGCCTGAAGACATGTGAAGGTCAGAGGCCTTCTGTTCAAACATCAAGTTGAAAAATGCATCAATTTTGGCCATAAGTCCTCTTCTGTTGAACGCATCTTAACGGATGCACCGGCAAAAGCAAGCAATGATTACGGCAAATGAAACAATCCGGCGCGAAGTGGAAAAGCATGGCGTTGTGTCGTTTGCGCGTTTCATGGAACTGGCGCTTTATCATCCCGGCACAGGCTATTACGAGCGCGAAAAATCTCCCGGAAAGCGCGGCGATTTCTACACGAGCGTCAGCGTGGGAAGCCTTTTTGGCGAATTGCTGGCGTTTCAATTTGCCGAATGGCTGGAAGCGGAAGCTGGAAATCAGAAGCCGGAAGTCCGAATTATTGAGGCCGGAGCGCACGATGGACAATTGGCAAAAGACATTTTGAACTGGCTGCAATCACATCGGCCAAAATTATTTTCTGAAATCAATTACACAATTATCGAACCGTCGCCGTGCCGGCAAAAATGGCAGCGCGAGACTCTAAAAGATTTCAAAAATGTCGAATGGTTTTCCAATTTTGAAAATTTAAAATCCAAAACCCCAAACTCAAAATTAAACGGCATCGTTTTTTCAAATGAATTGCTCGACGCGTTTCCAGTTCGTCGCTTCGGCTGGAATGCAAAAGAAAAGAAATGGTTTGAATGGGGCGTGTCTTTCGACGGCGACAAATTTGTTTGGGCGAAAATTCAGAATCCAGAATTCAGAATCCAGAATTCAGAATTGGAATCTGTTTTGCCCGACAATTTTACACTCGAAACCTCTCCCGCTGCCGAAAGCTGGTGGCGCGACGCGTCGAAAATTTGTGAGCGGGGCAAATTATTGACTTTGGATTATGGCCTGACGACGGAAGAAATTTTTTCGCCCGCGCGGACAAATGGAACGCTACGCGCTTATTTCAAGCATCGCGTCAGCGACGACATTTTGGCAAACGCCGGCGAGCAGGACATTACCGCGCACATCAATTTTTCCGCTATTCAAAAAATTGGCGAGGACGAAGGATTGATTACGGAATTTTTCGACACGCAATCGAAATTCCTGACGGAAATTCTCGCCAAAGCCGCGAAAAGCAATTCTTTCCGCGAATGGAATTCCAATCAAACGCGCCAGTTTCAAACACTCACACATCCGGAACATCTTGGTCGCGCATTTCGCGTTTTAGTTCAATCGCGATAAAATTTGCGAAGGATTTTGCTGCGGCCGTCGTGTTTCTGTATGAAGAACACGAACAATTACAAACTTATGAAAAAAATTATTCTTATCGCGGCTGGCTTGCTGACGCTGACAATCGCGCCGGCATTTTCTCAAGGATTACCAACCAGATTTGCTGGACGGCTGGTTTTGCAAAATGAAAATAGCACCAATTCATTGACCAAATTTAATTTGGATTTTCCCGGAGGGCCGCCATCGGAACTGGTCAAGGCAATCGAAAAAGCCACGGGCAAGCCGTTGAACGTGATTATTTCCGATGAAGACAATGGCGCGGTGAATTTGCCGGCTCTCAAATTGAACAACGTGGATGTGGTTCAATTATTTGACGCTCTGCAATTGGCCAGCGTTAAACCAGTGCAGGTTAGAAACAGCCCGAACAGTTTCACGTATTCGACATTTGAAAGTTATTATGGTTTTACGACCAAAGGACAGCCTTCGGACGATTCCATTTGGTATTTTACTTATGATAAGCCAGCCGTGTCGCCGGAGCCTGCACAAACAAAAGTTATCCATTTTTATTCCATGGAGCGTTTTTTAAATCGAGGGCTGACGGTGGACGACATTACAACAGCAATTCAAACCGGTTGGAAAATGGCGGGAATCAAACCGGCGCCGGAAATGAATTATCACAAAGAAACAAAAATGCTGATTGTTTATGCCGAGCCGGACAAATTGGTTTCTTTAGAAGCAGCATTAAGCGCGCTTCCAACGGCCTCGACTGACTACAATCTTCAAGAAATGAGCGAAACAATCAAGATGCTGCGGACTCAAATTCAAAAATTGAATGCGAAATTTCCATCAGCAAATTCCAATTCGCCAGAAGAAAAATCTGGAAAATAAATTTCATTCGTCGGTTAATGAAGCCGCTTGGAAGAAAATGTTCAATCATCGGAGGTAGGGACGGCGCGCCGCGCCGTCCGGTTGTCGCAGCGCGACAATCTTACCGATGTTTCTGCGTTGACGCGCGCGATGATGAAAGGCGATGAAATGGCTTACCGCACTTTTCATGAAAATTACTTCAACCGGCTGCTGCGTTATTTGCTCGTCGTCGCAAATGGAAATGAAGAAGCCGCCCGCGAAGCGTTGCAACTAACCTTTGTCCGCGTCATCCGGCACATCAAAATTTTTGATGCGGAAGAAAAATTTTGGAGTTGGCTTACGGTTTTAGCACGAAGCTCATTTGCCGACGAAACAAAAAAACGCCGCCGCTATTTTTCATTTCTCGAACGATTTGCGTCGCATTCGGAAATCGAATTTCAGAACGACGGCGAAGCGGATGAAACATTGCGCGCATTGTTGCAGCGCCAATTGTCATCGCTGCCGGAAGACGAACGGCAATTGGTCGGGCAGAAGTATGAAAATGAAAAGTCTGTTCGAGAAATTGCCGAAGCATTGCAAACGACCGAAAAGGCAGTTGAATCGAAATTGTCGCGCGTCCGCAAAAAGTTGAAAGAAGCCGTTTTAGTTGAATTGAAAAATGAATCGCGCGGATAAACATTTGCTCGACGACGTGCTGGCGGAAGATTCCAATTTCCGCGGCGCGTTGCTCGCGGAGACGTTGCGATTGGCGCGTCGGCGGAGACAAATTCGCCAAGTGCGGCGAATTTCGGGGGTTTTTGCCGCAGCCTTTTTAATCAGCGGTTTATTTTGGCTGAATTGGTCGAAACCGATTTCTGTTCAACCACAAATCGCAAAGAAAAATCTGCCGCTGCCGGCGTATCAATTGGTTCGCACCAGACCGTTGCTGCAAAATGAAATTGTGACGACAGAATCTTCCGCCGTTCATTTGATTGCGTCGGCGGCGAGTGTCGTTGAAATTGAAACGAAACCGGGAAATTTCCGTCGCATCAACGACGCTGAGCTTCTCGCGCTGGTGGCAAATCGTCCGGCAATTTTGATTCGCACCGGACCCAATTCGGAAAAATTGATTTTTGCAAATCCTGCGGAGGAAGGAAACGCGCGGGTAAATTAAAAAGCCGGAACGGTTTCGTTCCGGCCATGATTTGTTGCGACAGATTATCGTTCAATTTGTTGGCCGCGGATGTTTCCCTGCGGTTGAGTATTGACGTTGTTTTGGTTTGCGTTCTGTTCGCCTTTCCATGTGCCGAGATATTTGCCGGTGGAATCCACACGGAAATGTTGCGTGTTGCCATCGCTGGCCTTCAACGTGACCAGATAAAATGTCTGGCTGCCTTCAGACATGCGCGCGATGTGCTTGACTTCGCCGCCCTGCGTGTGCTGATTGATGGTGGCCTGCACGGGTTGCGGCAATTCTTCGAGTTTTACCTTTTCCATCTGTCGGTTGTTGTCCTGACTCTGGCTGTTCATCGTGCCGTTAGCGGTGGCCGTGCCGGTGTTGTCGGCAGTGCCCGTCGTGCGGCCTTGATTTGGATAAGCCATCGCCGACGTAGCGATGGCGAGGCCGACAGCTGCGGTCAATGCTATAATATTTCGTTTCATATTTCTCCTTTGTTGTGTTGTTCTCGTTTGTTTGTTCAGGTCAATCCGTATTTCATCCGAATAATTTTTCGGAGACGGGAGAAAATGCCTTCGCGGATTTAACTCTGCTTCAACTTCACACCGTTCCTGCAACCGTCAACGAAATGAGCATGGGGATTTTCCCTATGGCTCGCATCGAGCCGGTTTCGTCCATAATCTGAAAATATGACTTAATCGTCAAAAAAAATCAGTGACAGCAACCTCACATCTTGTTAAACCGTCTGGACACGGAATAAATTGGAACGCTCGACGTTTTCCTCCAGAGATTGTCGGCTACTGATTAGAACTAAAAAACGACAAATGAAAAATTCATCACTCATCGGTTCACTGCCCAAAGTCGGAATTCGCCCGACGATTGACGGTCGCCTCGGCGGCGTCCGCGAATCGCTCGAAAAACAAACCATGGACCAGGCGAAAGCCGCGGCCAAATTAATTTCCTCAAACCTGTTTTATCCGAACGGCAAGAAGGTTGAATGCGTCATCGCCGATACGTGCATCGGCGGCGTTGCCGAAGCCGCCGCGTGCGCGGAAAAATTTGCGCGCGAAGGCGTCGGAGTTTCCCTCACTGTCACGCCGTGCTGGTGCTATGGCAGCGAAACGATGGATATGACGCCGCAAGTTCCCAAAGCCGT
>Ga0070741_10011998_pt1 | contig 15808 bp, 14 predicted proteins | sample Coa_R1_4_FD_66440 | JGI IMG/M metagenome (GOLD analysis project Ga0070741, IMG submission 66440) | Surface soil microbial communities from Centralia Pennsylvania, which are recovering from an underground coalmine fire - Coalmine... | ecosystem: Environmental > Terrestrial > Soil > Unclassified ...
CCGTCCGGATTGCCCATGCCGAAATCGATGATGTCCTCGCCCCGTCGGCGAGCGGCCATCTTGAGCTCCGTCGTGATGCTGAACACGTACGGAGGGAGCCGCGTGAGGCGATAGAATTCGGGCATGGTGGGGTGGCGGGGTGAATGCACGGCACCGCCTCAGGCGGGCGGCGTCGGGCATGGGGCGGAAAAGCCTATAATCGTAGCCGAAGCAAGACCTTGCCGCAATGCACCATGAAATTCCACCTATCCACGTTCTCGGGCCTTGTGGTCACCGGAAGCGGACCCGGCTGGATCCGGGTGGGCACGACCGAATATCGCGCCAATCTGGTCCTCACCCCGTCGGTGGTGCACGAGGGCTGGGCGCCCGCCGGGTTTTCCGGCCTCACCGAGGCTGACTTCGCGGGCCTTCTCGCCGATCAGCCCGAGGTGTTGCTCTTTGGCAGCGGCCGCAGCATACGTTTTCCGCACCCGCGCCTGACCCAGGCGCTGACCCAGGCGGGCATCGGCATCGAGGTGATGGATACGGCCGCGGCGTGCCGGACGTACAACATCCTCGCCGCGGAAGGACGCCGCGTCACCGCCGCGCTGCTTCTCGAGTGACGAACCCTAGCTGTGCAGGACCGACACGAGCGACGACAGTTGCTCCTGGGCCTGGGCGAGCACGGCGGCAAGCTCCGGCTCGTTGAGCTTCTCGCGCGGCACCGCGGGATCGTTGGTGGGATTGGTTTCCGCGGCGACCAGATTGGCGAGGTGCACCACATCGCGCATGCTGCGCGGCGGCATCTTGTGCGGACCGTTCTCGTGCTCGCCGACGGCGTCCATCACGGCCGGGGTGAGATTGAACGAATGCAGCACCGCCTGGCCGATGCTCGCGTGCCAGCTGCGCAGGATATCCATCAGCGCCTCTGGATTGGCCTCGAGCTCGGGATACTTGTGGGCGCGCGAGAGCAGGTAGAAAAAGCCGATGTCGTGCACGAGGCCGGCGAAGAGCGCCTCGTCCGGCGACAGGCGGGTGAGCTTGCTCGCAATGATGTACGAGAGCGCGGCCACCTGCACGCTGTGGCGCCACGCGAGCTCGGCCTTGTCGCGATGCTTCTGCAGATCGCGGTCGGCCTTGAGCTGGTCGTACGCGACCGCCACCGCCACCGACCGCACGTTCGAATGCCCGACGCGGATCACCGCGGTGCGGACGTCGGCGATCGGCCGGCCGGACGGGTTGAGCGCGGTCGAATTGGCGAGCCGGACGAGCTTGGCTGAAAGGAGCGGCTCGCGCGAGATCACCCGGGCGAGCTTCTCGGCGTTGACGTTCTGATCGTCGAGCGCAGCGCGCACCTCCACCGTCGCGGCCGAAAAGGTCGGGAAATTGACGTCGCCGGTGGCGAGATCCTTGGCGATGTCCTGCAAAAAGCGGAATGACGGGTCGGTGGCGTTGGCGTTCACGGTTCTCGCGATGCAGTGATGATCTTCGCGAGTTCTATCGGCAGCGCCGGCCGGAACTTGAGCACGACAGCTGTCTCGCACCCAAGCCCGGCGGTCATGGTCAGCGCCGGTATCGGATCGCCCGCGCGGCCGCCCAGGCGACCAGCAGCGCCAGCATGACCAGTGCGACGTCGCCGAGGGTCGGGATCGTCTGCGCCGGCGGGGCCGCAACGATGATCTGCGCGCTGACTGTCAGCGCGAAGGCCTTGCTCGTGGTGGCCGCGGCGCTGTCCGTCACCTGGATCGTGAAGTTCGCGGTGCCCGCCGCGTTGGGCGTGCCCGTCAGGGCGCCCGTTGCGGCATTCAGGCTGAGGCCGCCTGGAAGTGCCCCGGCGATGACAGCCCATGCGGTGTATGGCGGCGTGCCGCCACTCGCGGCGAATGTCTGGCTGTAGGGCGTTCCCACCGTGCCTGCGGGAAGCGGCGTCGCGGTGGTGATGGTCGGCACCGGGGCGCCTACCGAACCTTGGGTGATGAACTTGCCGAAGGCGACCGGGCTCGCGGGACTGAGGCCCGTCGCCACCGTTGCGATCACGGTGTTGGTCGCGGTATTGATCACCGACACGTCATCGCTCGATTGATTGGCGACGTAGGCGCGCGTGCCATCCGGCGTGATCGCGACCCCGAACGGCGTGAGGCCCACGCCGATCGTTGCCGTCACGGTATTCGTCGCCGTGCTGATCACCGTCACGTTGCCGCCGCCGTTGGCCACGTACACGCGGGTGCCGTCGGGAGTGATGGCAACTCCGGAAGGAAAGCTGCCGGTCGAGGCGACCGTGGTCACATTGGTGTTCGTGGCCGTGTTGATCACGGACACATCGCCGCTGGAGAGATTGGCCACGTAGAGCTTGGTACCGTCGGGCGTGACCGCAAGGCCGACAGGATGACTACCTGCGCCCACGGTCGCAACGATCGTGTTGGTGGCGGTGTCGATCACCGACACGTTGTTGCTGTTCTGCGCGCTCACGTAGACACGGCTGCCATCGGGGCTGATGGCAACGCCTTCCGGCTGCGTGCCCACGGCCAGGATGGTCGTGGTCACCGTGTTGGTGGCGGTGTTGATCACCGATACCGTACTGGCGGTGAAGTTCGCGACGTACACGCGCGTTCCGTCGGGAGTCACGGCGATGCCTTCGGGATTCGCCCCGACGGGCACGGTCGCGACGATCGTATTGGTCGCAGTGTTGATCACGGAAACACTGTTGCTTGCGCTGCCGTTGTTCGCGACGTACACGCGCGTGCCATCCGGGCTCACGGCGACGCCGCGCGGGCCCGCACCGGCGGCAAGAGAGATCGTCGTGATGACCGTGTTGGTCGCGACGTCGATCACCGTGACCTTGTTGGCGCTCTGATCGGTGATATAGGCGAACGGCGCTGCCTGCGCGCTGGCCGCGCACAGAAGGATGGCAGCGGCGACGAATACGACAAGGCGGCGCGCAGCGGCATCCAGCAGGCGCGTGATTCGAGGGACCATGGTGTCTCCTGTACACGCTTGCTGTGGCGATTTGCCGCAGGCGTCACTCACCGTACCTGCTGCATGCGAAGGTGTCAAGGAACTGCGTGCGCGCCATGGCCGGATCAGCGAACGGCCACACGCCGTAGCAACACGGCTGCAGATCGGTCACTCGCCCATCTGCAGGAGCGCGCCGGTGCGACGGGCATGCCGCACCGCCGCCGTGAAAAGCGCGATGCCCGCACAAAGGTACAGCGCGTCGAGCGCGGCCGCCGTCCAGAAATAGTCCCAGCGAAACTGCCCGTGCAGGAGGACCGAGCGCATGCCTTCGAACACGTGCGCCGACGGCAGCGCCTCGGCGATCGCACGCAGCCAGTGCGGCAGCACGCCGATCGGGTAATACACTCCGGACACCGGTGCGATCAGGAAAATCGCCGCCCACGCGAGCTCCTCCGCACCCAGTCCCCAGCGCATGATGAGACCGGATATGGCAAGACCGATCGCCCAGCCGAACACCAGGAGCTCGGTGAAGAACGCGATCAGGGGCACGCCCATCGAGAAGATCGAATACCGAAACAGCAGGTACGCGAAGAGGCAGGCGGCGCCGACGCCGATCAGCGTGCGCAACACGCTCATCACGAGCTGGCTCGCGATGAACTCGGGCAGCGTGAGCGGGCTCACGAACAGGTTGCCCAGATTGCGCGCGTAAAGCTCTTCGATGTAGGTGAGCGATACGCCGAGCTGGCCGCGAAAGAGCACGTCCCACAGCAGCACCGCGCCGATGAAGAATCCCGGCGCGCTTTGCAGGAAGCTCGCGGTGGGCGCGAGATAGAGCGTCAGGAACGCCCACAGCACCATCGTCACGGTCGGGTAGTACGCCATGGACACGAGCCGCGGCCACGACTTGAGCAGGAGATACGCGTGACGTCGCACCAGCGCGCGCACGCGTCGCCACGATGCCGCGGCGCCGGTGTATTGCCGGAGGGCGACGGCCGCGCTCATGACACTCCCACTTCTTCCGCGCCGCTGCCGACGCTGTGATCACCGGAGGCACGGCCGCGCGCCACGTCGAGAAACACGTCCTCCATGGTGTCGCGACCGTAGCGTGCGAGCAGATCCTCGGGCGAGCCCTGGTCCACGACGCTGCCGGCGCGCAGCATGATCACGTCGTCGCACATGCGCTCGACCTCGCCCATGTGATGCGAGGCGAGGAGCATGGTGCAGCCCGTGCGACGCTGATAATTCTCGAGATACGAGCGCATGCGATCGCCGATGTCGGGATCGAGCGATGCGGTCGGTTCGTCGAGCAGCAGCACATCCGGCTCGTTGAGCACGGCCTTGGCCAGCGACACGCGCGTGCGCTGGCCGGCGGACAGCTCCCCATAGGGCCGCTTCATCAGCTGCGTCAAGTCGCAATCGAGCGCGACGCTGTCGATGCGCTCGCGCGCGCGACGAATGCCGTAAAGATCGGCGAACACGCGCAAGTTCTCGGCCACCGTAAGGCGCTTCGGCAGGTCGACGTAGGGCGAGGCGAAATTCATGCGCGGCAGCACGCGATGCCGCTGCTTGCGCATGTCGTGACCGAGCACGGCAATCTCGCCCGCGGTCGGCGAAAGCACGCCGAGGAGCATGGCGAGGGTCGTCGTCTTGCCGGCACCGTTGCCGCCGAGCAGCGCCGTGGTCGTGCCGGCACGAATGGCGAAGCTGATGCCCTTCACCGCCTCGACCTTGCCGTAGGACTTTCGCAGGTCCTTGACCACGATCGCGGCGGCGTCGGAGGCGTGCGAGGTCTCGCCCGAGGCCCGCGTCTCTCCGCGCGTCAGCACTCGATGGTCTGCCTGCAGTATTGCGTGAGCTCGCGCACGACGCTGCGCTCGCGCACGAGGTCGCGTGCGTGCTGGCCGTATTCCATGGCGAGCCTGAATTCGTACTTGCGAAAGAACGGCTCGAACTGCTCCGCGCCCTGGGTGCCGATGGCGACGAGCTGGTCGGTTGCCGCATCGTGCTCGAGCAGGACGGCCGCGAGCGGCTGCGGCGCGGGGCCCGAGACCACGCGCGCCCCGCCTGCCGGGTCGTACACGCTGTGATCGGCGCAGCAGTGGATCACGCGCGCATCGGATGTCGGCGAGGGACGCGCCTGATAACGGATGAAGCTGATGTCGCGCGTCGGGTACGCGAGCTTGTGCGCGCAAATCGCCGAGAACGCGACAATGGAGCGATCGCGGCCGACGCCGCCCTGCCATGCGTAGCGCGCGCCATCCTCGCGACGCAGGTCCGCCGGCGTGGTGATCGGCCGGCCGAGGTTCAGCAGGAAGCACGGCGTCGACGCGTACGGATAGTTGAAGACGTAGTTGGTCTCGGCGGCGAGCGCCTGCGCCTTGAGCGGCGCGCCATGGACGTCGACGAGCTGCACCCGCGCATAGGTTCGGGCGGGTGATTGCGCCCAGGCGCCGGCGGCGGCGGTGATCGCACCCGCCGTTCCGGCGAGCGCACACGACTTCAGAAACGCGCGGCGTTCCATGCCGGTCAAGACACGCGTCAGCTCGCGAGAAGCTCGCGTACGTGCTCGGCGGCGCTGCGTCCGAGCGCGGAGAGGTTGTAGCCGCCTTCCAGGCTCGACACGATCCGCCCCTGCGCATGGCGATTGGCGACCTCGACCAGCGTGCGGGTCACCCAGGCATAATCGGCTTCGGTGAAGCGCAGGCCGGCGAGTGGGTCCTCTCGATGCGCGTCGAACCCGGCTGAAACGATGATGAGCTGCGGCTGGTGTTTCTCCAGCGCCGGCATCCAGCGATCGTTCACGGCCGCCTGCAACTGTTGCGTGCCGCTGCCGGCGGCGAGCGGCACGTTCACCATGTTCGGCGCCTTGCTGTCGAAGCCCGAGTAGGGATAGAGCGGATGCTGGAACGTGCCGACCATCAGCACGCGCTCGTCACCGGTGAAGATGTTCTCGGTCCCGTTGCCGTGGTGCACGTCGAAATCGACGATCGCCACGCGCTCGAGTCCGTGCGCCTCGAGCGCATGTAGCGCCGCGACCGCGACATTGTTGAAGATGCAAAAGCCCATCGCGCGCCCGCGCTCGGCATGATGGCCCGGGGGACGCACCGCGCAAAACGCGCGCTGGCATTCGCCGCGCAGCACCAGGTCCGTGGCAAGCACGGCGGCACCGACCGCGTGCTTCGCCGCCGTGACGGAATAGGGATTGAGCGCCGTATCGGGATCGATGTAGTACAGGCCCTCGTCCGGGGTTGAGCCTTCGATCTCGGCGATGTAGTCGCTGTCGTGCGCGCGCTCGAGCTGCTCGCGCGTGGCTTCCGGCGCGGTGTGATGCACGAGGTGCGCATCGAGGCCGGCGCTGATCAGGCGATCGCCGATCGCATGCAGCCGATCCGGGCACTCGGGATGATAGGACCCCATGTCGTGCAGGGCGCAGCTGGGATGGGTGATGTACGCTGTAGGCACTTTGCACTGCACACGAGGTCAACCACGGGAACGCCGCCGGCTGGAGTGTAGCGTGCGCCAAGCGGTGGTGACTAGTCGCGTGAAATCACGCTACAGTGGGGAGCCCTGCGGAGAATCCCCGCCCGTCTCACCACTATTACCGCCGCAATGACCGTTCGAACCCTGTCCGAAGCTTCGGTTCCCGTTCCGGAGCGCCTTGCCGCCGTGCTTGCGCAGCTCGACCGCGTCGTGGTCGGCAAGCAGCGCGCGTTGCGTCTCGCGCTCGCCTGCCTGCTCGCGCGCGGCCATCTCCTGATCGAGGACATCCCCGGCGTCGGCAAGTCGACCCTCGCCCAGGCGCTTGCGACCACGCTCGGACTCAAGTATGCGCGCGTGCAATTCACGAGCGACCTTTTGCCCGCCGACGTGCTGGGCGTCTCGATCTTCGACCAGGGCACGCAGGATTTCCGCTTTCATCCCGGACCCGTGTTCAATTCCGTGGTGCTCGCCGACGAGATCAATCGCGCTCCGCCCAAGACCCAGAGCGCGCTGCTCGAGGCCATGGAAGAACGGCAGGTTTCGCTCGACGGTCAAACGCGCAAGCTGGCCGAGCCGTTCTTCGTCATCGCCACCCAGAATCCGGTCGAGCAGATCGGTGCGTATCCCCTGCCCGAGTCGCAGCTCGACCGTTTCCTGATGGCGATCGAGATCGGCTATCCCGACCCTGTCGCCGAGCGCGAGCTCCTGTCGACCGGCGATCGGCGCGGCCAGATCGTCAATCTGGTGGCGCTGTGCGATCCACCCACGCTCATCGAGTGGCAAAGGGAGGCCGCGCGCGTCCATGTCGCGCCGGCGTTGCTCGATTACGTGCAGGCGCTCATCGCGGTCACGCGCGGCACCACGGAAGACAAGCTCACCCAGGCGATCGATGCCGGCATGCGCCGCGGCCTCTCGCCACGCGCCGGCCTCATGCTCATCGCGGCCGCGCGCGCCTGGGCATTGCTCGCGGCGCGCGCGATGGTCCTGCCGGAAGACGTGCAGGCGGTGTTCCCGTCCGTCGCCGGGCATCGCCTTGCTTCGGGCGCGCGGGCCGGCGCCGTCTACGCCCAGAACCTGCTCAAGAACGTCGCGGTCACCTGACGTTCGGTAGCGCATGAGCTCGCTCGCCGCGCAGTCGCATGGATTGAGCGCGTGGATCGGCCCCTGGCGCCAGCGCCTGTGGCGCCGCGCCCCCGAGGATGCGGGTTCGATCACCCTGCATCACAGCCGCATCTACATCCTGCCGACCCGGCGTGGACTCGCGCTGCTCGGCACCGCGGCCACGATGCTGCTCACCTCGCTCAACTATTCGCTGTCGCTGGGGTTCGCCGTCACGTTCCTTGTGATCGGCATCGGCGCGAGCGCGTTGCTGCACACGTATCGCAACCTGTCCGGCATCGAAGTGCGTCCGCTCACGGCCGGCGCGACTTTCGCCGGCGGCACGCTGCCCTTCGTGCTGTCGCTCACCGGAGGCTCCGGCATTCGCCGCGGCTTCATCCTGCAGGCGTCCGAGGATCAGACGCAGCGCTTCGACGTGCCCGCGAGCACGGCTTTATCCGTGACACTGCATCGCGCAGCGGCGGTGCGAGGTCGACTCGCGCTGGGGCGCGTGACATTGAGCTCGGATTATCCGGTCGGATTGTGGCGGGCATGGGCGTACGTGCATTTCCCGCTCGATGGCATCGTGTATCCCGCGCCCGAGCCCTCGCCGCCGCCGCTGCCCATCGGCGCCGAGGGTCATCACGCGTTGATCGCTGCCGCGGGAGACGACACGGATCTCGCCGGCTTGCGCGATTATCAGCAGGGCGATCCGTTGCAGCGCATTGCGTGGAAGTCGGTCGCGCGCGGCGCCGGCTGGCATACCAAGCAGTTCGAAGGCGCCGGCGGTGGCGGCCCCGTCACCCTGACCTGGGATGCGCTGCCAGCAGGCATGTCGTGCGAGGCACGCATCGCGCGCCTGACCGCATGGGTGCTCGCCGCGGAGCGTGCGGCGCGGCCGTTCGCGCTGCGCCTGCCGGGCTGCAGCTTCCCCGTCGGCCAGGGTCGCGAGCAGCGGCGGCTCGCGCTCACCGCGCTCGCGCTGCTGCCGGGCGAGGAGGCGTGATGTTCGGCCGGCGCGTGCGTCGTCCGTTGTTCCTCGACACCAGGCAGGTGCGCTGGCTGGGTACGCTGCTTCTCGCCGTGCAACTGCCGCAAGCGTACGCCATGCCGGTGTGGATTGCGATCGCCGGCATGGCGCTCGTGGTGTTTCGTATCTGGCTGCAATCGCGCAGCGTCATGGAGCGCGAGCGCGTCCTGGCGCGCATTCCGCCTTACGTGCTTGCGTTGTTCGCACTCGCCACAGGCCTCGCGGTGCGCCAGAGCTTCGGCATCTTCCTCGGCCGCGACCCCTGCGTCGCGTTCCTGTTCGTGCTGGTCGGGATCAAGTATCTGGAGGCGCGCACCGTGCGCGACGGCACGCTGCTCGTCTGCCTGGCGAGCTTCCTGCTGGTGACGCCCTTCTTCTACAACCAGTCGCTGCTCGCGGGCCTCGCCGCGGTACCCGCGCTGGTGCTGCTCGCATCGTGCCTGCAGCTTCTTGCTCCACCCGGGAACGTGCGCGTGGAATATCGGCTGCGCGATCCGCTGCGCCGCTCGGCGCGATTGCTGGTCGAAGGCATTCCGCTCGCGCTGCTGCTGTTCGTGCTGTTTCCGCGCCTCTCCGCGCCGCTATGGGGATTGCCCTCCGACTTTGCGGCCCGCACCGGTCTTTCGGATCACATGCATCCGGGCTCGATCAGCGATCTCACCTTGTCGGATGCGGTGGCATTTCGGGTCGACTTCCTGAGCGAGATCCCGCCTGCGCATCTTCGCTACTGGCGCGGCCCGGTGTTCACGCGCTTCAACGGCGAGGAGTGGTCGCCGTCGCTCATGCGCAGCGCCGGCCGGATCGTGCACGCTCGCGGCGCGCCGCTGGTCTTCTACACGGTGACGCTCGAGCCGCATTACAAGCGCTCGCTCTTCGCGCTGGACATTCCGGCGAGCCTGCCGAAACGCTTCGATGCCACATTGCCGACCGATCTGCCCGAACTCGCCGTGCTCACACCCGACCAGCAGCTCATCGCGCGCGCAGCGGTGGCGCAGCCGCTGCGCTACAGCCAGATGTCGCAACTCGAGCCAAGCTATCCCGTGGCGCCCGGAACCCAGGGCGACATCGAACGCGCGGAGAACCTGCAGTTGCCGCGCGGCAGCCCCCGGATGCGCGCACTCGCACGCGAGCTGCGGGCCGCGAATCCGGACGATACGCGCTACGCCAATGCGGTGCTGCGCTGGTTTCGCGAGCAACCGTTCTATTACACGCTCTCTCCGCCGAAGATCGACCACGATCTCACCGATCGCTTCCTGTTCGACACGCGGCGCGGCTTTTGCGAGCACTACGCGAGCGCCTTCGTCATGCTGCTGCGTGCCGCCGGGATTCCTGCGCGCGTGGTGACCGGCTACCAGGGCGGGGAAGTGAACCCGAACGGTGGCTACCTCATCGTCCGGCAGTCCGATGCGCATGCATGGGCGGAAGCGCTCATCGACGGCGAATGGCGACGCTTCGATCCCACCGCGGCGGTCGCGCCGTCGCGCATCGAGTTCGGGTTGGGCGGCGCCTTGCCCGCCGACGAGCGCGTGCCCTTGTTCGCGCGCCAGCAGGGCTGGTTCAAGCGCGTGCAGCTCGCATGGGATGCGATCAATTACGGCTGGCGCCGCCACATCATCGATTTCAATTCCGATCAGCAGGAGACGCTCTGGCGATTCCTGCGCCTGGACCGTTGGGCGCCATGGCAGATCGTGCTCGGGGTGTCGCTCGTCACCGGCCTGTGGGCAGCCGGCCTGCTGCTGTGGTTCAGGCTGCGCCAACGCCAGCGCGGCGATCGCGTGCTCATGCTGTGGAACGCGCTGTGCAAGCGTCTTGCGCGCGCCGGTTTGCCGCGCGAGGCTTATGAAGGCCCGCTGGCCTACGTGTCGCGCGCGGCGGCGCGCTGGCCCGCGTTCACCGCAGCATTTGCAGTGATCGGGGAGACCTACGCGGAGTTGCGCTATGGACGCAGCGCGAGCAGTGCCGGCACCACCGGCGATCGTGCCGTGGCGCGATTGCGCCATGCGATCGCGGTGCTGCCGCGCGCGCGCACGCTGCGCAACAGCGGCGTGGCGTGACCTCGCCTTCGCGCTACGCGTCGCGCCTCGTGCGTGGGACCGCCTCGAGCATGCTGAAGCCCATCGCCGCGGGGCGCATGCTGCGGCATTCGAGGCCGCTGCGCGCGAACAGGCGACGAAACTCCTGCTCGGTGCGCTCGCGGCCGCCGGGCCCGACCATCATGGTGAGATCGCGCCGTGCGATGTCCTGGTGTTCGGGCGAGCTCTGGATCCGTGGCGGCATCACCTGCTCGATGACGAGAATGCAACCGTGCTCGTTCATGGCATCGGCACAGCGACGCAGGATGGTTGCACCGCGGTCGTCATCCCAGTCGTGGAGGATGCTTTTCAGCAGGTAGACGTCACCGCCCGATGCGACCCGATGCATGAAGTCACCGGGACTCGGCTCGATTCGGGATGACACGCCGCTCGTGCGCAGCGTTTCGCGGGCCGCTTCGATGGCGTGCGGCCGTTCGAACAGCACGCCATGCAAGTGATCATGGCGCCGCAGGATCGTGGAGAGCAGCTCGCCGCATCCGCCGCCCACGTCCACGACAGTGCGTGAACGAACGAACACCTCGTGTCGCGCCACCGATTGCGCGACGAGCTGCGTCAGCTCCGACATGGCGGCGTGAAAGGTTGCCGCCGCGCGCGCATCATGCTCCAGCTGGTCGAATCCCCGGCCGCGGCGCGTGATCATGCGGCCGCTCTCACCGGTTCGGACGCACTGTGCAAGCTCGGCCCACTCCGTCCACATGTAGCGGCCCCACCACAACAGCCAGTGATGCAGCGAAGGCACATGGCGCGGATCGAGAATCGCTCCGGCCGGGGTCAGCGCGAATACATTCGCCTCCCGTTGTTCGCACAGGCCGAGGCTCGCAAGAGCGCGCAGCAGGCGCTGCAAGGCATCGCCATCGCATCCGACCTGAGCCGCCAGCTCGTCCACATCGGTCGGTCCCCTCGCGAGTGCCTGGGCAAGACCAAGCTCGGCTGCAGCAGCAAGCGCCTGCACCATCGCGGCCCCGGTCACCGCGCGCGTGATGCTGTCGACGCCGTGCTCGACGGATCGCTCCTCATCGGCGCTGCCGGCGCGGTCCGCCGCGGTGGCCGTCGCGGAGCTCATCTGCGCCTCTAGTCGGCTTTCATGCCGGTGTCGCGCACGACCGCGTTCCAGCGCCGGATCTCGCTCGCAATGAGCCGCGCGAATTCATCCGGCTCGGACGTCGCCGCTTCGAGCCCCATCGTCTCGAGCTTCTGCCGGACGTCGCTCATCGACAACACCGTGACGAGCGCATTGCGCAGCTTCGCGACGATCTCCGGTGGCGTGCCCGGCGGCGCGAGAATGCCCTGCCAGTCCGTGATCTGCACATCGGGATACCCGAGCTCGGCGAGGGTGGGAACGTCGGGATAGGCATCGAGGCGCTTGGGCGCGGTGGTGGCGAGGACGCGCAGCTTCCCGGCCTTCACGTGAGGCCACAGCGCGAACGGCGAGGTCATCATGAAATCGACGTCGCCGCCGAGCAGTCCCGCGACCGCCGCATTGCCCTTGTACGGAATGTGCAGCATGCGCGTACCGGTTTCGCGTTGCAGCAGCGATGCGGCGAGGTGCGATGGCGTGCCGTTCCCGGTCGACGCGAAGGTCACCGCGCCGGGACGTGCGCGCGCACGGGCGATCAAATCCGCCACGGTACGCACGGGCGAGTCGCTGCGCACGGCCAGCATCGCGTAGGCATGGGTCACGAGGGTCACGGGCGTGAAATCCCGCTCGAGGTCGTAAGGCACGTGGATGAGGCTCGGCGCAACCACGTAAGGCATGGCGATCACGCCGAGCGTGCTCCCGTCGGGGGCCGCGTGGCTGACGGCGGCAAGGCCGATGCTGCCGATCGCCCCCGGCCGGTTCTCGACAATGACCGGTTGATGCAGCAGGGGCTCGAGACGCTCGGCAAGAATCCGCGCGACCACATCCGGCGGCACGCCGGGCACGGTCGCGACGATCATGTGGATGGGTTTCGCGCCGATCGCCGGCTCGTTGGTGACGCCGGAGCTTGCCGTCGCCACGGCGGCGATGACCAGCGCGAGCAGAAGGCGGACCCCGAGCAGGCCGGCATGACGCGGTTTCATCGATCGCCTCCGCAGCGTAGTTGCCATGGTCGGACTATGCGGCGCGCGCGACGTTGCCGGCAATACGCCACCGGCTTAAAGTACCGTTAAGTTTTGCTTAACATGGCGGGAGGCCGCGTTGGACAAGCTGCGCGCGCTGGAGTACTTCAACCGGGCGGTGGACCTCGGCAGCTTCGCCGCCGCCGCTCGCGCATGCCACGTGAGCACGGCGGCGGTGACGCAGCTCATCGGCGGCCTCGAGCGCGAGCTCGGCGCGACGCTGTTTCGGCGCTCGCCGCGCGGTCTCGTTCTCACGGCGGAAGGCGAGCGATACCACGAAACCGCGCATGCCGTGATGCAGGCGCTCGCCGAGGCCGAGCAGCGCCTCGCGCCGCGCGGCGCGACTCCGCGCGGCACGATCACGGTCGGGTTCCGACAGCAGCTCGGACAGCTCTACATCACGCCGCAGCTCGCGCGGTTTCTCGCACGTTATCCGGACATCGAGCTCGTATTCAAGCCGGTCACGTCGATCGGCGAGCTCGAGCCGCGCATGATCGATGTCGCGGTGCTGATCGGCTGGCCCGCGCGCAGCGATTATGTCGTCCGCATTCTCGGCGAGACGCAACTATTCGTGTGCGCCGCACCGGAATACTGGCAGCGCGCGGGCACGCCTCGCCACCCGGAGGATCTGCACATGCACCACTGCATGGTCTTGCGCAGCTCCGGTGGCACGCTGCTCGACCAGTGGTCGTTCGCAAAGGGCAGCGAGCAATGCACGATCGATGTCCGGGCGCGCGTGTTCAGCGACGAGGGCGGCATGCTCGTCGGCGCGGCCCTCGGTGGCGCGGGCGTGGTGCGCGCCTCCGACATCGTGCTCACGCCGCACCTCGACTCGGGTCGGCTGGTACGCGTGCTCACCGACTGGACGGCGCTCGAAGCGCCGCTGGTGTACGCGACATATCCGAGCCGGCATCGCCGCTCGCCGGTGGTGCGCGCGTTCGTGCAATTCCTCGAGGAGGTCTTCGCGGGCAAAGCCGAGGGCACCTCGTTGCGCAGGGCCTATCCTGCGATCCGGCCGCCCGAATGGTTCGGCAAGACCCAGGGACGACAATCGGCATACGCCGCCCGCCACAAACGCCGGCAGTGAGGGTCGAGGGACTACAGCACCGCGTCGCGATCGAAGCCGCCGCGCTTCACCAGCAGGCGCAATTTCTCGAGCGCCTCGCCCTGCACCTGTCGCACCCGCTCGCGCGTGAGCCCGAGCTCGCGCGCGAGCTCCTCGAGGGTCGCGATCTCCTGCCCATCGAGACCGTAACGGCGCTCGATCACGCGACGCTGCCGATTGTCGAGCTCGCGCAGCCACTGCCGTATGCGCCGCTCGATCTCGCGATTGTGCAGGCGCAGCTCCGGGCTCGCCGTGAGCTCGTCGGCGACGCTGTCGACGACCGATGATTCGGACTCGCGACCGCTCGGCGCGTCCAGCGACGTCACCGAGTCCTTGTATTCCAGCACGCGCCGCACATCGCCCACCGGACGATCGATGAGATGCGCGACATCCTCGACCGACGGCTCGCGTCCGTCGCTGGTGCCGTGCATCTCGAGGTGACGAAACGCGCGCAGGACGACATTGAGCTCCTTCACCACGTGTGCCGGCAGCCGGATCATGCGCGACTGCGACATGATCGCGCGCTCCACGGCCTGGCGAATCCACCACGTGGCGTAGGTCGTGAAGCGAAAGCCGCGCTCGGGGTCGAACTTGGTGAGCGCGTGCATGAGCCCGAGATTGCCCTCCTCGATGAGATCGGCGAGCGCCACGCCGCGATTCGTGTAGTGCTTGGCGATGCTCACCACCAGACGCAGATTGCGCTCGATCATCACCTGCCGCGCCGCGAAATCGCCCTGCACCGACGCGCGCGAGAGACGCAGCTCCTCGGTCGCATCGAGCAGCGCGTGCTGGCCGATCTCGTTGATGTAGAGCTGCGTCACATCGGTCACGATGTCCGCAGCAAGGCCGGGCTCCGGCTCGTCGAGCGGCAGCTCGCGCGTCCACTCGTCGATCGCTTGCGGCGCGTGCGCATCGTCCGACGATGCCGGCGCCTCTTCGGAGCCTGGAAGCTCGAAACCCGGCAGCACGCCGTCGAGATCGTCTTCCTCGCTGCGCGACGGCGTGATCATGCGATCACCGGCTGATCGGCCACGCCGCGCGCGGTCGATCACGCGGGAGGCAGGTACTTCAGCGGGTCCATCGGCTTGCCGAGCCGGCGTATCTCGAAATGCAGCTTCACCTGGTCGGCGTCCGTGCTGCCCATCTCGGCGATCTTCTGCCCGCGCTGCACCTGCTGGCCTTCCTTGACCAGGATTTCCTTGTTGTGCGCGTACGCCGAGAGATAGTTGTTGTTGTGCTTGATGATGATGAGCTTGCCGTAGCCCCTGAGGCCGGTACCCGCGTACACGACCTTGCCCGGCGCGCTCGCGAGCACCGGCTGCCCCGCCTTGCCCGCGATGTCGATGCCCTTGAGGTTCGCGGTGTCGGAGAAGCCGGTGACGAGCTTGCCCGTCGCGGGCCACACCCAGTCGAGCTTGTCGTCGTCTTCGCCGCTCGCGGCCGGTGGCGTCGAGGGCGCTGGCCTGGTTTCGAGCCTGGGCTCGGCGCGCGCAATCACATTCGGCGGCGGTGATGCGGTCGATCCTGTCGGCGCGACCTCGGGCGCCGAGGCCGCAGCAGATGGGGGCGGAGTCGCTGCGCTCGAAGGCGCCGCTGCGGGCGCGCTCGCCGCGACAGGCGCGGGGGAGCCTGCCTGCATGCGCTGCTGCAGCTCGCGCAAGGCCCGCTCCGAATAGGGTTCCTTCACCGCCTTCGGCTGCGTCTTGTACGTCTCCGAGCTGCGGCTCGCCGGCGGCGGTGCGGTTTTCTCCGGTGGTGTCGCCGGCGCTGCGCTGGGCGCCGGCGCCGCGCCCGGTGCAGCGGCAACGATGGGTGGTCCGCTGCGCAAGGGCGCGGTAGTCACGCCCGCCGGTGACGTGGACCCGCTTGCCGCTGCGGCGTCGGGCGACGTGAGGCGCAGCACCTGGCCCGCGAAGATCCGGTTCACATCGGCGATGTTGTTCCACGCCGCGAGCTCGCGGTAGTCGA
>Ga0070741_10011999_pt1 | contig 15805 bp, 15 predicted proteins | sample Coa_R1_4_FD_66440 | JGI IMG/M metagenome (GOLD analysis project Ga0070741, IMG submission 66440) | Surface soil microbial communities from Centralia Pennsylvania, which are recovering from an underground coalmine fire - Coalmine... | ecosystem: Environmental > Terrestrial > Soil > Unclassified ...
GCCGAGCTACGACCGCATCGTGCAGATCGTCTCGAGGGGGAGCAAGGCCTCGAGCCGCTGGCCGACGGGGATGCCGAAGTACGCGGGCAAGAGGGGCACGTACGGCGTGCTCCCGAAGTCCCAGATCGAGGACCTCGCGGCGTTCGTCTACACCGCGACGCACAAGTGAGCCCGCGCGCCACGCTCGTGGCAGGCGCCGTCCTCGTCGCGCTCGCCGCCGCGACCGCCGCCGCAGCGACGAGCAAGGTGATCGGCGCGGGCACGCACCTGAAGGGGACGAAGATCTGGTACGCGCACGGCAACGCCGCGTCGCCGAAGAGCGTCTCGGCGAGCCTCGTCCCCTCGCCGGCGCAACCCGTGAAGGTGCAGTGGGCGCTCGTCTGCCAGCGGCCGAACCCGCAGGATCCTGCGATCCACCTCGCGGCGCAGAGCACCTCCGGGACGACGTCGGTTCGCGGAGCGGCCATCGTCAAGCTCGCGCTGCCCTACGCGAAGCCGCACAGCTGCGTCGCGACCGTGTACGCGACGCTGGCGAAGGCGGGCAGCCTGACGCTCAGGCTCCTGCAGACCTGACCGCGCGTATCCGCCTCCACGGCTCCCGAGTTTTCTCGGTAGTCACCCTCCGCAAGGAGGCACCGAAGGGAGGCACCATGAGACGACTGGTAGGAGGATCGCTGCTCGTGCTCCTCGCGGTCGCTGCGGTCGCGGCGCTGCCGGGCTCGGGGATCGCCGCGTCGAGCGTTTCGATCCAGGGCTCCGTGCCGAACGGCGGCTGCGGGCCCGTCCAGAACGTGACCCTGACGGGGCCGTCGCGGATCGTCGTGCACGTCTCGGCGACCGCGGCCGAGAACGGGCCCCCGACGACCGTCGAGGGCGTGTACACGCAGGTCCTGAACGCGTCGGGGACGGTGCTCGCGTCCGGTCCGACGTCGTACGAGGCGAGCGGCCCCGGCACCTACGGCATCCGCGTGTGCGCGTCGGCGAACTCGGAGAACCCTCCGCAAGTCCAGTACAGCGGGGACGTCGCCGTTCTCGCACCGGGGACGCTCCTGAGCTCGGCGGCCGGCAAGGCGGCGATCGCGGGCACGCGGCACACGTTCGTCTGGTTCACGCTGAACGTGAAGAGCGGGAAGGCGATCATGCGCGTGGACGACGCGCTGCACAAGGTGCACCTGTCCACGACGGCTGCGCACATGACGACGCTCGGCCCGAACAGGGTCCTGATCAGCGGCGACGGCATGACGCTGCGCGTGATCGGTCGCGGCGTGCAGCAGCACGTGATCTTCCATTCGTCGGGCTACAGCGCGAGCGGACACGTCGTCCGCGGCGCGATCACGCTCGCGTAGCTCCGCGTCTTCGAGAGAGGGTCGCGTCCGCGGCCCTCTCTCGCTATCGTCGGCGCCATGCGTCCGGCGAAACCCCTGCTCGTCTGCGCAATCGCCGCTTCTGCGGCGGTGATCGGCCCGGGCGCGGGCGCGAAGACGCGGCCGACGGCGGGCACGGGCGCAGAGCCGATGCACACCGCGGTGTGGCCGGCGGTCGCGGCGCAGCTCGCGAAGAACATCGCGCGCGATTCGTTCGCGCATGACTACTCGAGCGTCTGGCGCTACCTCCACCCGACCTACCGGAGCGCGGTGTCGCAGTCGCGGTGGCAGCGCTGCCAGCAGTCGCACCCCGCGGCGCCGCGAAGCGTGACGGTGACGAAGGTTTCGGTCGCAAGCGCGACCGAGCTACCCGTGCGGCTCTCGCTGCTCGGGAAGCAGAACGTGCAGGAGATTCAAGTGCTCGTGCGGTTCAAGACAAGCGCAGCCTCCACGGAGCAGGCGGCGATCCTCTACACGTTCTGGCTGAAGAACGGGAAGAGGTGGACAGCGGTCTGGCTCGGCGACGAGTACGCCGCGTACAAGTCCGGCAAGTGCTACCTGACACCACAGGGGCCGCCGCTCTACTGACGCGCTCGCGGGCGTCCGACGCCCTTGTGGCTGCCAGCCGCTCCCACTATGATCGCCGCATCCAGAAGGGATGCTCGCCGAGCTGTGCGTAGCGCTGAATCCAAGGGAGGGATTGGCTGTATGCGTAAATTGCCGCTTCTCGCCGTCGTCGCCGTGCTCCTCGGAGCAACCGTGGTGGCGCTGGCGTCCGCATCGCGGAGTGTCTCGCCGGGCGCGTGGTTGCCCGCGAGCGTGAACCCCGCAGGTGCGAACTGGCTCAGCGGCGAGGGCGACTTTTCGAACTCTCGCTTCTCGACACTCAGCCAGATCAACTCGAACAACGTTCAGAACCTTCACGTCGTCTGGAACCAGCAGTTCAACCCGGCTGAGATCGCGTTCAGCCCGGAGGGCCAGCCGACGTGCTGCCCGAACAACCTCCTCTACCAGACGTACATCCAGGGCGTCGCGGCGCTGAAGCCCGACACCGGCGAGATCGTCTGGAACTACAAGGGGCCCGAGAGCGCGCAGCTGACGCAGGCGGGACAGCGGCTACGGAACGACAACGCCCGCACGCAGTCCTACAGCTCGAAGCTCAACATGATCTACAGCGGCCAGCAGGACGGCTCGATCGTGGCGCTGAACGCGAAGACCGGCCAGCCCGTGTGGACGACGTCGGTGATCGGCGCGGGCACCTACGGTGACGTGACCGGGGCCGAGTCCGAGCCGTTCACGCAGTACTACGACGTCCCGGGCACGAACGGCGTGCTCCTGTCGGCGCCGAACGGCGGCGAGAGCCCGTTCCGCGGGCACCTCGACGCGTACGACGCGAAGACCGGCAAGCTGCTCTGGCGGACGTGGAACCTGCCGGATCCGACGCAGGTCCCCTACATCCTCTCCTGGGGCAACCCGGCGGAGGCCGCGATCGGCGGCGCCGCCGTCTGGTCGATCCCCGCGATTGACCCGGAGCTCGGCACGGTCTTCTACGGCACGGGCAACCCCTTCCCGGAGACGGGGCGGTCGCCGGGCTGGAGCCTCTGGACCGAGTCGTTCATGGCGGTCGACTGGAAGAACGGCGCGCTCAAGTGGTTCTTCCAGGCCACGCACCACGACTGGCTCGACTTCGACATCCCCCACCCGCCGATGGTGCTCCGCGTGCCGATCGACGGGAAGGTGACGCCGGTCCTCGCCGAGGGCAGCAAGGGCGGCTTCTTCTACGTCCTGAACGCCCGGAACGGCGGGCCCGTGAAGCACTTCAAGATCACCGAGACGCCCACGTACGACCCGTCGGGCAAGGGGATCGCCCTGAACAACCTGGCGAAGACCCAGCCGTACCCTGAGGGCGCCTCATTCTGCATGGCGGTCGTCGACTACTCGCCGCAGGGTTTGTCGAAGTGCAACTTCCCCGGCAACCCGCTCGTCGACGAGTACGCCACCGGCCTCGGCAACCCGGTCGTCAGCCCGACGCAGGTGACGAACCTGTCGAACGGCTTCCCGATCGTCGGCGCGCCCGAGTCGTCGGCGCACTACTACGGGCAGTACCTCGTGTACGGCGGCGCCGGCGGCGGCGGCATCTTCGGCTACCCGCCGTCGTCCTACAGCCCGATGACCCATACGTACTACGCGTGTCTGCAGAACCAGTCGGGCGCCCACTCGAACGCCGGGCCGAACACGACGAACCTGTCGAACATCGGCGCTCCGCTGACGAACGGGATCATCGGCTGGCTCAGCGCAATCGACCTGACGAACAACACGATGAAGTGGCAGATCCCCGGCCAGGCGAGCGGACTCGGCGACTGCTACAGCGGCGTCCTGTCGACGGCCGGCAACGTCGTGTTCACGTGGTGGAAGGGCCGCTCCGACCGCACCGACCTGCCGAACCAGGGCACGACGCAGCAGGGTGCGGCGACGCTCCTGACGCCGGGCGCGCAGCTCGATGCGTACGACGCCACGACGGGCAAGCTCCTGTGGACGTGGGGGATCCCGAACGACACGGCGATCTCACCGACCGTGACGTTCATGTACAAGGGGAAGCAGTACCTCATGTCCTACCACGGCGTCGCTGCTCCCGGCTTCCCGGGCGCGACGGCCTCGGGGCAGCGCGACCAGCTAACTGCGTTCGCGCTTGGTTAAGCCGTCTTCGTGACGGCGACGGTTCGAGAGGGGAGCCCGCAAGGGCTCCCCTCTCTGACTTGGGGCCCGAGCGGCTCCGACGGATGACGAGGAGGCGCTGGTGGGTCGCGGGCGGCGTCGCCGCCCTCGCGGCCGCCGGCCTCGCCGTCGGTCTCACGCTCGCGTTCACCGGCGGCGGCAGCAGCGGGCCGCCGAAGAACCCGACGCACGCCGACTACGAGGTCCTCTGGGACGAGTCGCACGTCGGCGACCCGAAAGCGAGCGTGCTGTCGCGCTGGCCGCCGGCCTACCAGCACTACAAGGACAACCTGAAGGACGACTGCTACGAGTGGGCGGACAAGCCGCACTACCTCTACAATCTCTGTTTCAAGAACGGCGTCCTTCGCTTGAAAACGCTCTTCTGAGCGGGACGGGAGGTCTCTACGCGGTGGTTCGCGCACGTCGACTTTCGATCGTCGTCCTTGCGGCGCTCGCACTTCTGAGCACGTCGGCGCTCGCCGCACGCACGACGACGCAGCCGGGCAAGACCGTGCTCGTCTACTTCGTGATCAGCGACAAGAACATCGCGTACGAGATCCTGCGTCCGACGGTCGGCGGCAACACCGACATGTACCTCGAGAAGTACGCCTTCCGCGGCGACTTCGCGAAGTTCACGGTCATCAACCGCGGGAAGAAGGCGCACGGCTTCGCGTTCCTCGGAAAGAAGTTCACGCTGATCAAGCCGGGCCATCGGGAGCGGTTCAACCGCGCGCTCCTTGTGAGAGGCGCCTTCCCCTTCCGCAGCACGACCGACCGCGGCAAGGCGTTCAAGGGCGTCTTCCGCGTCTTCTGATCCGCGGCGCCGTTGCACGCAAAACAGCCGCGTGGTACGTTCGGTACCGCTGTAGCTACTCGATTCGGAGGAGGGAGGGCTCTCGACGTGAGAGGAAGCGCTTCGACGCGGTCGTCGCTCAGGATCGCGGTTTGTCTCTTGGCGCTCGTCGCGGTCGGACTGGTCGCCGCGGGATCCGCCGGGGCGGTCAGGATCGACAGCTGGCAAGGTGGCAAGGCTGCCGTGCCGCAGATCGTGACGGCAACGAGCTCCACGTGCCCGGGCACCGTCGTCATGCTCACCGGTGCGGGCTTCGTCAACGACGGCGGGATCGTGAGTGTCTCGATCGGCGGCGTGCCCGCGGCGGAGGTCGTCGTCGGCTCGGATCAGTACCTGTACGCGCGGGTCGGCTCCGGCGCGACGAGCGGCCCGATCGTCGTCACGACGAAGGCGGGCACCGCGACTGCGACGCCGAACGCGATCGTCGTCCCGTGCCAGTCGAGCGCGACTGCGACGACCAAGCCTGCTGTCGCCGGAGTGAAGCCGGTGAAAGCGAAGGGGGGCAAGAAGATCACGCTGTCCGGGAGCGGCTTCGTCGGAACGACGTCCGTCACCGTCGGCGGGATCAAGGCGGCATACGCGATCCCGTCCGACAACGTGATGTACATCATCGTGCCGAAGGACGCAAAGACAGGTCAGGACACGATCGAGATCAAGAACACGCTCGGCAGCGTCAAGTCGTTCGTCGTCAAGAGCGACTAGCGACGAGCTCTCGAACGTCGAGCCGGCCTCCTCGCGCGCTCCGCGCGGGGAGGCCGGCTTCGTTTTCGGGTGGTACTATCCGCGGCCTGGACGCTCCCCGGCCGGCGTCCGTGTCCATTCAGTCCTGAGGGGAGGCTCGAAGATCCAAATGAGGCGTCTACCTTTGCGGTTCACGGTGCCCGCTCTCGGCGCGTGCATCGCCGTGGGCCTGCTCGTCGCGCTCGGCACCGGAGGAACGGCGCCGGCGGCGGTCAAGCGCCCTGCCGCCGTCAAACCCAGTTCCAGTGCGAAGGTCTCCACGATCACCGTGACGGCCGGCAAGCCCTCGGAGCTCGCCTTCAAGCTGTCGAAGAGCTCGATGGTCCCCGCCGGCACGGTCACGTTCAAGGTCACCAACATGGGCGTCGCGTTCCACAACTTCAAGATCTGCGCGAAGCCGATCGCGAGCGCGACCGACGTCACCGACGCGTGCACCGGCAAGGCGACGCCGGTGCTCAAGCACGGCCAGACCGCCACGCTGACGCTGACGCTTTCGAAGACCGGCAAGTACGAGTTCCTGTGCACGGTCACGGGCCACGCAGCCGCAGGGATGCGGGGTCTCGTCGGCGTCGGCGTCGCGGTTTCGACGGGCGAGCAGAAGATCGCCACGACCTCCGACTCGAGCGCCGGCAGCACGGGCAGCAGCGGCGGGACGACAGGCGGCGGCGGCAAGGGCACGGGCGGCGGCGACAACGGCGCCACCGGCTGTCCTCCCGGCGTCACCGTGAAGTCGTCGGGCAACGCGGACGCCGACGGCGACGAGCTCGGCACCGAGCCGGACGACCAGGACGGCTGCGTCTAGGCTCGCACCGGCGGGCAACGGATCGGAAAAGGGCCCGGCGACGGGCCCTTTTTCTTCCGTCAGACCGTCTTGATGACCGCGCTGACGGCGCCCTTGCCGGCGAGGTAGGTGTGCCCGCACACCTGCACCGCGACGTGCGCCGGGGTGAGCGGCTGCAGCGCGACCGTCAGCGAGCCCTTCGATCCCTTCCGGCACGCGGTGTCGGTCGAGCCCGTGACGAGCACCTCGGCGCGGAGCGTCGTGCCGTAGCCGTGACGGAACTCGATCGGGTCGCCGACGCGGATCCCGAGCCAGCGGGTCTTCCCGTTCCCGCTGACCCTCAGCCGGAAGTCGTTCACCTCGAGATTGCTGATCGCGCCCGCCGACGTGCTGGACGAGCTCGCCGTGGTCACGAACGAGCCGCTGCTCGCAGCGCTGCTCGTCACGCCGCCGCTCGTCGTCTTCGCGCTGAAGTCGAAGGTCCAGATCGTCTTGATCCGCACGGGTGCGCCGTTCCCCGACAGCTTGCAGTCGTGTGCGAACGGCTGCGCCGCCTTCAGCATCTCGTTCGTCATCGCCTCGAAGCGCGGCACGTCTCCCTTGTGCAGCGACCCGAGCGCGTCGATGAACGTCGCGAGGCTCCACGTCTTCGCGCCGACGACGCGGTAGATGCGCTCGCGGTCGTTCCACGGGTGTGGTGCGGTCGCGACGCTCTGCGGATGTCCCGTCGTCGTGCAGCCGACGTAGAAGTCGTTGTACGGGTTGAGGTCGATCGGCAGCGCGTACCGAACGCTGACCTGCAGGTCGCTGCCGGCGGCGGTTCGGTAGTGGCAGTCGACCTGGACGACAGGCGCGCCGACGATGACGCTCGGGTCGTCCGTCTGCTCGACCGCCGTCAGCGGCGTGAGGATCGACCTTCCGCCCTCGCTCTCCGACGGGTGCATCCAGCCCGGAGGCGGCGACGGACACGCGATCCGCTCCGCCTGGTCACGATACGGGTCGGCGGACGCGCCCGCCGACGAGGCGGTGAGGAAGAGCGCGGACAGGACCCCGAGAAACACGCGAGCGCGCATTCGACGCAACCACTATCGCACGCGGAACCCGGTCCTGCGGCCCGCGGGCCGTCGAGCGGCGACCCGGAATCCGAAGAAAACGGGGCTATACTCGCCCGCGTGGGGATGGCTCGAGCGCAGAGAGCGCGCCGCCGGGGGCGCGCCGGATTTCTCGTGCCCGTTCTCGCCGTCGCCCTCGGCCTGGCTGCGGCGGGCGCGGCAACGTACCTCCTCGTCGACCGCTCCTCCTCCTCGACGCCGGCGTCCGATCCCTCCGCGACGCGTGCGGCGTCGCCTTCTGCTCCGCGGTCGCCCGCGCCGTCGACGCCGACGCGAATCGTGCCCACGGCGGCGCTGCCGGCCGTGACGCCCGGCTCGCCGCAGGCGCTCGCGATGAAGGCGCTCCAGAGCCATCCGTTGTCGGCGCCCGAGTGTGCGCCGATCAAGGGCCCGCGGTGGGTCTACCCGGTCGGGCCGCCCGTCAAGGGCCTGCCGGGGATCGTCGCGAACATCCAGAGCGATCTCTACGAGGTGTTCGCGATCGACTACCCCTGCAAGCAGGCCGCCGCGTGGATCCGGAAGCTCTACGACCGGAAGATCCCCGTCAAGAAGTCGGGCGACGTCACCGTCCTGAAGGGGCCGCCGGGCTACTACTGCTCGGCCTGGCCCGACGCGAACGGGGTCGCGTACGCGGGCGGCTGCCAGTCGAACGGCGGCGGCGAGTGCGTCGCGGGCAAGAACGCGTACGGCCGGCCGTACGCGAACGGTCGCGGCTGCACGCTCAAAGGCGGGCATCGGGCGTTCGGCTGGAACTGGAACGTCGCCAACCGCCGGGTCGTCTTCGCCCACGACGCCCAGGGCGTGCTCCATCTCATCCACGTCTCCGGCTCCGACACGAACGTCGTCTTCCGCTACCTGAACGGCCGGTATCAGCTCGAGGTGCTGAACACGAGCGGCATCGGCTACCTGAACGGATTCACGTGGACGCCGTCGCCGGGCTGGAAGGTGACGGCGATCACGCACGCGAACGGCGCGTCGTGCTCGCTGTCGCACGGGAAGATCGCGTGCAACGGCACCGTGCATCCGCCGACGTGTCTCTGCGCCGCCGACGGCGGAAGCGTGTCGATCGAGTTCACCGCGACCCGCACGAACAAAGGCCACGGGTTCCTCTTCGGCGGCTCGCCGACGCAGTTCAAGGTGACGAAGATGACGCCGGTTCCCTACATCATCCCGGGAACGCCCGACGAAGCTGCGAAGCGCGGCGGCGTCTAAGCGCGCGCTCCTCGCGGGCGTCGCGGCGCTCGTCGCCTTCGCCGTCGTCCGCCCGTCCGGGGCCGCAGCGGCCGAGATCACGTTCGAGTCAGCCGGCCGCGAGGCCGCAGATACGCTGCTGAACGTCTACTACGCGGGCGGCGGGCTCTGGCGCGCCTGCAACGCTGCCGATTGCGCAACGGGGAACATCGACTGGGGCGACGACTCGCTGACGTACACGCTCGCGCTGCGGTACGGGACGACGCACGACGCGCAGCTGCGTGCGCCGCTGCTCGCGCTCGCCGAGTCGGCGCCGGCGTACGGTGCGCCGTGCACGACCGCTTCCGGCTGCTCGTCGTGGAGCGACGTGCCTCAGTGGGACTCGATCGCGCTCACGGACGTCTACGAGGCGACAGGCGATCCGGGCGCGCTCGCGAAGGCGCAGGCTGCGTTCGCGTTCGTCGAGGAGTCGTCCGCGTACGCGCTCGGGGCGTGCCCCGCGATCCGCTACCAGCAGCCGGCCGGCGCCGGCGACCGGCTGAAGACGCTCGAGACCGACGCGAACGCGATCAAGGCGGCGCTCCTTCTCTTCCGCAACACGCACGACGCCGCCTACCTCGACGCGGCGCGCCGGCACTACGACGCCGTGCGCGCCTCCTTCCTCGACCACAGCGTCCCGCTCTACAGCGTCTACGTCTTCGACGACGGCGGCACGTGCACGCAGGTGCCCCACCGCTTCTTCGCGTCGGTCAACGGCGACATGATCTGGTCGGGGCTGGAGCTGTACCGGGATACCTCCGACCGCGCGTACCTCGACCAGGCGGTCGCGACCGCGCGCGCGGTCGACTCCCGTCTCGCCGACGGGCGCGGCGTCTTCGCGGACCTGCAGGCCGAGAACGACATCGTCGAGCCGCTCGTCGAGGCGATGTACCGGCTCGCGATCGACGGGCACGCGTTCGCGCGTGCGTGGATCCTCCGCAACGCCGCGGCGGCGCTCGGCGCACGCGGCGCGGACGGCTCGTACGGACGGTTCTTCGACGGCCCGCCCCCGGTCACCACCGTCACGGCGTGGCAGACGAACGGCGGCCTCGCGCTCGTGGTCGCCGCGGCGGCGCTCGCACCGACCGCCTCGGTGCGTGTCGACTCCTCATGGCGCACCGCGGCGCCGGTCTCGCGCGACCTCGCGACGCTGCCGGCGACGCTGACGTTTCGCGGCAGCGGGATCGCGCTCTTCGGGACGCTCGGCGAGCAGTGCTGCCAGCCCGGCCACGCCCGCGTCCTAATCGACGGCCGCGAGACGTTCGACGGGACCGGCATCTGGCAGAACAAGTCGAGCTCCGGGCGGAGCATCCCGGGCACCGTCCTCTTCGCGTGGCGCTGGCGCAGCGCCGGCAGGCACACGCTCACGTTCGCCCCCGGTGTGCCGAACGCGAAGGAGGGCGGGCCGTTCCTGCACCTCGTACGCTTCGAGGTGCTCCGGTGACCGGCGTCGCCGGTGTCGTCGTCGCGGCGGCGCTCCTCCTCGCGGGCGGGCCGGTCGACGGCGCGCGGACGATCCAGTTCACGTCCTCCTGGCAGCGCTACGTCGTCTCCGGCACGACCGCGGCGCGCGGCGTGCCGGCGGCCGTCACGCCGGAGTCGCCGGCGACGCTCGTGTGGCGCCACGAGGTCGCCGGGAGCCTGGCGCTCACGTTCGGCGCCGTCGCGCCCGGGACGCTCGTGCACGTCGCGTTTTCGGAGACGGCCGAGTATCTCGGCGTCGGCGGCACGAGCGACTGGTCGCGAACGTACCTCACCGACGACCATCTGCCGCGGAGCGGCGAGACGTGGGTCGACCGGCCGGGATGCGAGGCGCCCGGTGTCTGCGCGGACGGCTACCGCGCGTTCCGGTTCGCGCGCGTCTACGTCGAGCGCGGCAGCGCGAAGATCGTCCACGCGTCGGTGCACCCGGTGAACGGCGCCGCCGGCCCGCAGGGGTGGTTCCTGTCGAGCGACGAGACGCTGAACCGTATCTGGTACTCGAGCGCGTACACAGCGCAGCTGATGCAGCTCCCGAACGACCCCGCCGTGCTCGCGAGCGGCTGTGCGATCCCGGGCGGGCCGTCGTTGCAGGTGATCGTCGACGGTGCGAAGCGCGACCGCTGCCCGTGGCTCGGCGACCAGGCGGTCTCGCAGCTCTCGCTCCTCCTGTCCGCGGGGACCGCCGCCGCCACGCCCGTCGAGAACACGCTGTCGCTGTTCGCGAGCGCCCAGCGCGCGGACGGGTACATCCCGGCGTCGCCGATGTCGACCTCCGTGCTCTTCGACTATCCGGCGTACTGGGTGATCGCCGTCGACAACCTCTTGCTGTACCGCGGCGACCCGGCGGAGGTGCGGCCGTACTGGCCGGCGCTCGTGAAGGTGCTCGACACGTGGTATCCGAGCCACGCGAACGACGATGGGCTGCTCGCGGACCCGTATCCGCCCGGTGACTACGCGTACGTCGGTCGCGCAGGCTCTCTGGTCGCGTACTACAACGCGCTGTACGGCCTCGCCCTCGAGGCGGGCGCGCAGGTCGCGGAGGCGCTCGGCCAGCAGAGCGCCGCCGCCGCGTGGAGCGCGCGAGCGGCATCGCTCGCGCGACCGTTCACGGCGACGTTCTGGGATGCGGCCGCGGGCGCGTTCGAGGACTCGCCGTCGGGACCGACGGTTCACCCGCAGGACGGCAACGCGTTCGCGATCCTCGCCGGCCTCGCGTCCCCTGCGCAGGCTGTCTCCGCGGTCGCGCGGCTCGACGCGACGACGCGGCTGCCGTGGGGAAACGCGGTTGCGGACGCCGATGTCTGGCGCGGCGGGATCGCGACCCCGTCGCAGACCGTGTACCCGTTCGTCTCGTACTTCGACGTCGGCGCGCGCTTCGCAACTGGCGACGATGCCTCCGCGCTCGACGAGCTGCGGCGCACGTGGGCGTGGATGCAGTCGCCGGCTCACGCGACCACCGGCACCGACTGGGAGGCGATCGGGGCGGGCGGCTCGATCGACGGCTACCAGCGGGCCGCGTCGAGCCTCGCATCGGGATGGTCGACCGGCGCGCTCCCGCTGCTCACGAGCGACGTGCTCGGCGTGCGCCCGACGAGCCCGGGCTTCTCCACCTTCGACGCCGTCGCGCACCCGGCGGGCCTTGCGTGGGCGCAGGGGCGCGTGCCGACGCCTGCGGGCGCGATCACGTTCGGCTTCAAGCGCGTTCGCGGCGGATACGTGCTGCGCCTGCAGGCGCCGCCGTCGCTCCTCGCGCGCGTCGGCGCGCCGGTGGCGAGCCCGCGCGTCCTCGTCGACGGGAAGCCCGTCGCCGCGGCACCCGACGGCACGGTCAGCCTCCGCGGCTCGCACGTGATCGAAGTGCTGCAGCAGTAGCGGCAGCCGGTCGAACGCACGAAGACGAAAGGGCCCCGGCTGCGGCACCCGGGGCCCTTTCTCTTGGTCAGGCGGGGCGCCCTTGAGGTGCCTCCGGAGTGCGATGCTCTGCGGCCCAGCCTCGCTTCCGGTTCGGCGCCTCGGCGCTCCCCTCGTAACGATCCTGCGGCGGGTCGCTGCGAGGTGGCCTCACTCTAGGACGCCCCCGCGTGCCTGTCAAGTACTCCGGTGAAGTGGCTTGAATTGGCGGTAGTTGACAGGCGTTTGGCTCAACCACGCGGTTTTTTCGGACCTGTCCCGTTCGAGGGATTGCGCGACTGAAGTTCGTCGGCGAAACTACGTCAGCCGTGACCGCCGCATCGACGAGGAGAGGCACCTCCGGCCCGCCGAGGGGTTCGCGCCTGGGCGACCGCGTTCGCGCCCTGCGCGTCTCCGCCGGCCTGACCCAGACGGATCTCGCGGGCGACCGCTTCTCCAAGGAGTACATCTCGCAGATCGAGCGCGGCAAGACGCGCCCGACGCCCGAGACGATCGGCTGGCTCGCGGCGCGGCTCGGCGTCGACGCGACCTTCCTCGCGAGCGGTGTCTCGAGCGACCAGCGCGCCCGCACCGAGGCGATCCTGACGCGCGCGGAGGCCGAGGCCGAGCGGCGTGACTACGCTGCCGCGGTCGAGGGCTACACGGAGGCGCGGGCCGCGATCGTGTCCGTGGGCGCCGTCGACCTGCACGTGCGTGCGCTCACCGGCGAGGCGTGGGCGCGGGCGCACCTCGGCGAGGTGCGGCCGGCGATCAAGCTCCTCGAGGAGGCGCGCGGCCTCGCCGAGGGGCCGCAGTTCACCGATCTCGACCGGGCGGAGGTCCTCTTCCGCCTCGGCGTCGCGCGGTACCTGATCTCGAGCGTCGCCACCGCCGTGGCGTTGCTCGGCGAGGCGCTCGCGCTCGTCGAGCGCTCGCCGCTTCCGTCCGACGTGCTGCGCGCGAACATCCTCACCTGGCGCTCGCGGTGCTACCGGCGCCAGCGCGACTTCGAAGCCGCGCGCGAGGACGTGGAGCGCGCGCTCGAGCTCGCCGAGGCGATGCAGGACTCGAAGGCGCTCGGCGAGGCGTACTTCCAGGCGTCCCTGATCGCGGAGCGCGACGGCCACTGGGTGCTCGCGCGCACGTATGCGGAGAAGGCGAAGGCGCAGTACGAAGAGCTGACCGACAAGCTCAACGTCGGCCGCCTGCTGAACAACCTCGGCGGCCTCGAGTTCCTGCTCGGCAAGCCGGAGCAGGCCGTGGCGAAGCTGCAGGAGGCGTTCGGCGTCGTGCTCGAGCACGGGAACGACGGCGACGTCGCGACGGTTGTCTCCTCGCTCGCGCAGGTGCACCTGAAGACGGGCGAACCGGTCAAGGCCGAGGAGCACGCGCGCCATGCGCTGCGGCGCCTCGGGGACGGCAAGGCGCCGATCGCGGGCGCCGACCGGATGGACGAGATCGGCAACGCCCGCCTCGTGCTGGGGCGCGCGTTGCTGGAACAGGGGCGTCTCGACGAGGCCGAGCAGGTGCTCGCAGAGGCGGAGGACGCGTTCGCGCAGCTCTCGTCGGGGTCGCACCGTGCCGCCGCGTGGGTGGCGCAGGGAGATCTCGCGCGTCGACGTGGCGACGACCGGGTTGCAGCTGCGCTCTACCGGCGCGCTGCGGAAGCGCTCCAGGACTTCAGGTTCTAGCTGGCGGAGGAGGTGAAGACTGTGGCTAAGAAGCTCGCATGGCTGTACGGGAAGCGCGGGTTTGTGGTGGTGCTCGCTCTGGTGGGTGCCGCGCTGAACGCGAGGGGCGTGCCGTGGGGTTTCTTCGACGGCGGCTAGACCCTGCCTCGCATCGCCCAGTACCCCATTAGCGGCTTTCGGGGGTGAGTCGCGCGGGGTGGGGCAGGGATAACCCGCTCGACGACGAACTCTGGTCAGGCAACAAGAAAAGAAGACGTTCCTCTCCCTGTGAGCGGCGGCCCTTGGGTCGCCGCTCTCCTTTTCTCCAGGGCTAGAGTGGTCGACGTGCTCGAATGGTCGGTGCCGCGGCTGCGCGGGTTCAGCGTGTCGGCGCGGACGCTGCGGTGGGTTGCGGCCGCGAACGTCGTCTGGCTGTTCGTGATCGTCGCGAGCGGCGCGTCCGTCCGCCTGACGGGGTCGGGGCTCGGTTGTCTCGACTGGCCGGGGTGCAGCGCCGGCTCGTTCGTGCCGACGAACGGGTTCCACTCGTTCGTCGAGTTCTCGAACCGGCTCGTCTCCGGCGTGGCGGTCTTCCTGACGCTCGGCACCTGGGTCGTCACCCTGCTCAGGCGCGCGGCGCCGCGATCGGTGCGGTGGCTCGCCGCGGCCGCGTTCGTCGGGACGGCCGCGGAGGCACCGCTCGGGAAGATCACCGTCGACCACAACCTGAACCCGTGGCTCGTCGGCGCGCACTTCCTGCTCGCGATCGCGGTGCTGATGCTCGGCGTGCTGCTCCTCCTCGAGGTGCGCGGCGTGCGCGCGGATCCCGTACCGCGGTACGTCGGCGCGCTCGGGCTGCTCGTCGGAGCGGCGTGCGCCGCGCTCGTCGTCACCGGGACGTTCGCGACCGCCGCGGGGCCGCACTCGGGCAGCGTCGCGGTGCCGCGCATCGGCTCGTTCCAGCCGGCGGTCTGGCTGCACGTCCGCGCCACTGCCGTGTTCGGGATCTCGTTCGTCGTCTTGCTCGCGTGGCTCGCGAGGCGAGGGGCGGGGCAGCTGCGCGCCGGGCTCGTCGTGGTCGCGATCCTCGTCGCACAGATGGCGGTCGGTGAGATCCAGTACCGGACGAAGCTCCCGTGGTGGCTCGTGCTTGCGCACGTCACGCTCGCCGCCGCCGTGTGGGCGGCTGCGGTCGTCTTCGTCGCCCTGCTCTGGCGGCCCGACGCCTCTCGCGCCGGCCCGACTACGATGGGTCGATGGAAGAGCTCGACGTCGAACGCCGCCCAAGGCTGACCCGCCCCGTCCTCGTGGCGTCGTTCCGCGGCTGGAACGACGGCGGCCAGGGCGCGTCGATGGCGAACGCGTACCTCAGTCGCGTGTGGCGGGCCGAACGCTTCGCGTCGATCGACGCCGAGCACTTCTTCGACTTCCAGTCGACGCGTCCGCACGTCGCGCTCGTCGAGGGCGACGTCCGGCGGATCGACTGGCCGGAGAACGTCTTCGAGCACGCGCGGCCTGCCGGCGCAGACCGCGATGCGGTGCTGCTCCTCGGCACCGAGCCGGGCTTGCGCTGGCGCACGTTCGCCGGGCTCGTCTCCGGCCTCGCGACGGATCTCGGCGTCGAGATGGTCGTCACGCTCGGGGCGCTGCTCGCCGACGTGCCGCACACGCGCCCGTCGCCCGTGACCGCGAGCGCGAGCGACTCCAAGCTGATGAAGGAGCTCGGCGTGCAGCCGTCGCGCTACGAAGGCCCGACCGGGATCGTCGGCGTCCTGCACGACGCCTGCCGTGTCGCGGGGATCCCGTCGGTGTCGCTGTGGGCGGCGGTGCCCCACTACGTCTCGCTGACGCCGTCGCCGCGGGCGGCGAAGGCGCTCTGCGACCGGCTCGGGAAGCTGCTCGACGTCTCGCTCGACACGGCGGAGCTCGAGGCCGCGAGCGAGGCGTACGTCCAGCAGGTGAGCGAG
>Ga0070741_10012000_pt1 | contig 15805 bp, 17 predicted proteins | sample Coa_R1_4_FD_66440 | JGI IMG/M metagenome (GOLD analysis project Ga0070741, IMG submission 66440) | Surface soil microbial communities from Centralia Pennsylvania, which are recovering from an underground coalmine fire - Coalmine... | ecosystem: Environmental > Terrestrial > Soil > Unclassified ...
CTGCTGACCTACACTTCCCGCCCAGAGCGTCCGAAAGGCGTCCCCATAGGTGAGTAACGAACCGGTCATTCTCGATTTGCCAGGCGCACAGGCTGTCTTCCGCAGCGAATCGATGAAGCGGCTCATGCTCATGGTCGAGCGCGTGGCGCGCCATAATGCTGCTGTTTTGATCATCGGCGAGACTGGAACCGGCAAAGAACTGATTGCACGCGCTCTGCACTTTCATTCTCTGCGCGGAGATCAGCCGTGGATCGACGTCAACTGTGGAGCGCTCCCTGAACACCTCGTCGAGAGCGAGCTTTTCGGATACGAGAAAGGCGCGTTTAGCGGAGCCGATTCTGGTAAGCCGGGATTTTTCGAGCTTGCGAACAAAGGCACGCTCTTCCTCGATGAAGTTGGCGAGCTTGAGCCGAAGCTACAGGTGAAGCTGCTACGCGTGCTCGATGGCGTCCCGTATTACCGCCTCGGAGGAACGAAGAAGGTCGCTGTCGATGTCCGGCTGATTGCTGCGACGAATCGCGAACTCGACCAGGCAGTACGCGAAGGCAAATTCCGAGGTGATCTTTATCACCGCTTGTCGCAGTTTCAGCTGCGGGTTCCTCCTCTGCGGGAGAGAAAAGAGGATATCGTCCCGCTTGCCGAACATTTCCTGAAGTTGAACTACGGCGAGGCCCGGCTATCTCCGGCAGCGGCAGCCATGCTTGAATCTTACCGGTGGCCAGGAAACGTCCGTGAGCTCCGCAATCTGATGATGCGGGCCAGCGCTCTTTGCAGCAACGGCATAGTCGAACCTTCGGATTTGCCCGCAGAAGTGGAGCACGGCGAGCTGCAGATGAGCGTGGCCGCTGTGGCCAGCGTTCCACAAAAAATCGGTTCTGTGCCGCAACCAGTCACCACTTCATCCTCCTCTACCAGTGGCGGTGGGCTCCGGGACATCAAGCGTCAGCGGATTCTCGAAGCTCTGGCGCGGCACAAAGGGCATCAAGGTCTTGCCTCAGAAGAGCTAGGAATCTCCCGTCGCACACTGAGCCGGCAACTCAAGCAGATGCGCGAGCAGGCCCAGCAGCAGAATCCCGAATTGGGAATCCTCAGCCAACGCCAGCAGAACTACTTCCGCAGCACGCTGGAGTGCCCGGTAAAGATCAAGACCGAAGAAGGAAGAGAGTTCACGGCTTCGTGCGCTAATGTGAGCCTCGGAGGCATGGCGGTACATGGACTGCCGCTTGAGGCGCAGAACGCGATCACACTCCAGCTCACGTTCAAAATCCCTGGAGCGCAACAGCCGATTCAGTCTGAAGCCGAGATCGCATGGTGTTCTCGCGACGGTCACGCCGGCATCAAGTTTGTAAAGATGGACGACGTTTCCGGCAGCGAGCTCAAGCGCTGGATTCTTCAGAGGCAGCTCGAAGAGGGCTGGACTGCCCTAAAGTAACTTTGCATGTTGACCGAAGGTAACTGTCTAAGGTCGCAGCACCAATGGATTTCCGATCAGGTGATGGGTATGTTGTAAGCCGCACTGTAGCGTCACAGTTGCGCGCGCTTTGTCTGCCATTCCCAAATCGGAAAACGTTGGCGGTATTTCAGCCGTTGTGTATAGCCGCGCGATGGTGCGCCTGCTCGAAACGGCGAAACGGATTGCAAAATCCAATGTCTCGGTATTGATCACCGGAGAAACAGGAAGTGGGAAAGAAGTAATTGCCCGTGCGATTCACCATCATTCCTTGCGCTGCAATCAGCCGTGGGTGGATGTAAATTGTGCCGCTCTGCCGGAGCATCTGGTCGAGAGTGAATTGTTCGGATACGAAAAAGGAGCGTTTAGCGGAGCCGACTCGCAGAAGCCCGGATTTTTCGAGCTGGCCCACAATGGAACGTTGTTTCTCGATGAAGTAGGCGAGTTGGAATCGCGTACGCAAGTAAAACTATTGCGCGTGCTCGACGGCGCCTCATATTACCGCGTCGGCGGATTAAAGAAGATATCAGTAGACGTGCGTATCATCGCCGCAACCAATCGCGATCTGGAATCGCGAGTTGCACAAGGCGAGTTTCGCAGCGATCTGTTTCACCGTTTGAATCAGATCCATCTGCGCGTGCCGCCCCTCAGGGAGAGGAAAGAAGATATCGTGCCGCTGGCGAATAACTTTCTGCACGAGATGTATCCGCACCTGAATTTCTCCGAGGAAGCCAAGCAGACGCTTGAGAACTATCAATGGAGCGGCAATGTCCGCGAGCTTCGCAACGTGGTTATGACTGCCGCTATATTTGCCGTAAGCGAAGTCATTACAGTTCACGAGTTGCCCGCGCACGTTCAAGAGGCGCGCCCGCGATTACAGATCGCCAGTAACTCGGCACCGCTCGAAAAAATGGAAAAAGACCTGATCTTCGAAACGCTCCGCGGCACCTCCGGCCATCAGCAGAAAGCCGCGAGGGTGCTGGGCATCTCGCGCCGAACCCTCAGCCGAAAGCTGCGGTCATACTCCTTGCAAAAGGCCTGATTCCCGACGGTACTCGCGATGTTCCCCACGCGCATAAACACTGGACGGCCACGAATCAGACTGTCATATTCGCACCTGAAAGATACCGCCGTCTCGATGGCGTCAGAAGCTGTCATCCTGAGGTCTTCTTTTGGAGGATCTCCGGCGATGCTTGCGACGGAAATGCTGATGGCGAGGCTCCTTCGCCCATGCTCCTTGATATTTCTGGTGGAAGAGCCATGCCGTGAACAATTAAGCCTGAAATATCGCGGGAGGTCCTTCGCCCCAAGCAAGGGCTCAGCATGAGATCTCCAGAGTTGGAGCGGCGTCGGCAAGATAAATGAATATCCTCCGCATCCTCGGTCGTCATCTCCTGATCATCCTGATCACCGCGCTTGTCGGTGGTCTGCTCGGTGCGACGCTCGTGCGCCTGGCTCCTGGCTTCGGCATTCAGGAAAGCGATCTCAATGCTCAGCTCAGCGCGGAAACGAGAAAAGCCCTGCACACAGACGACGCGCGCGAGCGGAATGTGTTTTACTACTACGGGCATTACCTGGGCAGCCTCATCCGCGGAGATCTCGGATACTCGCGTTCCATGGATCGTCCCGTTTCGGAACTGTTTCTAGATCGTTTGCCAGACACGGTTGAATCCGTAGCGATTGGAGTTGCCGGGGGATGGCTGCTTGGGCTGGCGCTGGCAATTCCCGCAAGCTGGAAGCACGCTCCCGTTTACAGTGCCGGCGCTACCCTGATCAGTGGAGTCTTCCTCTGCATCCCCTCTGCGGTATTGGCGTTGATCTTTCTCGTGATCGGCTCGCCGGGTAAGCTTGCCATCGCTCTTGTCGTTTTTCCAAAAGTATTTCGCTTCTCGCGCAATCTGCTGGTGAAGACCTACACGATGCCGCACGTGCTTACGGCTCGAGCGCGCGGACTCAGCTCGGCTCGCATCTTCGGCTGGCACATTCTTCCGAATATCGCTGCACCGATGCTCGCACTGGCAGGCGTGACCGTGAGCATCGCGTTTGCCGCGGCGATTCCGGTCGAAGTTGTTTGCGATTCTCCCGGATTGGGACAGCTCGCCTGGAAGGCGGCCCTGTCGCGAGATGTGCCTCTGCTGGTCAACCTGACCCTCGTGATAGCAATCGTCACGGTTGCGGCGAACTCCTTCTCTGAGCTGCTTTCTCCTACAGCGACGAGGGATGTGCTATGAGCCGCGCACGGTGGATTGCTGTATGCCTGTTGATCGCTCTGTTTGTGCTGGTGTTGTTCGCAGGTGCGTTCGCGCCGGCTCCGTATGCGAAGCAGTTCCGAAACGATACCGACCATTCGCCTTCAAAGCAGTTTCCATTGGGAACCGACGAGCTCGGACGCGATCGTCTTTCGCGCCTCCTATACGGAATGCGGATTTCGCTTTTGCTCGCCCCTGCTGCAGCGCTGATCTCAACTGCTCTGGCGGCGATCATCGGAGGCGCTGGAGCGTACGTGGGTGGCGCATGGGATCAGGCCACGAGCATGTTCATTGATCTCTTCTTAAGCTTGCCCTGGCTATTTCTATTGCTCACGCTTCGCGCATTGCTTCCGCTCGACATCCCGGCAGTCACCTCAGTGGTTGTGACATTCGCGCTGCTCGGAATTCTTGGATGGGCAGCTTCTGCTCGAATTGTTGCCGCCTCTGTGCGCTCCATTCGTACCTCCGAGTTTCTGTTGCAGGCGCGCGCTGCGGGATGCAAGCCTTCTCGGCTTCTCCTTCGCCACGTGCTTCCTAATGTGAGACCGATCCTTTTGGCTCAATTCTTGATCTCTGTGCCTCTCTTCATTCTCACCGAAGCCAATTTGGGAATGCTCGGACTCGGCGTCACCGAGCCACTGCCTTCATGGGGAAATCTGTTGCGCGAGCTGGAGAACTACACAGCCCTGCGCCACAGCCCGTGGCTTTGGGTTCCGCTGCTTTCTCTCATGATGGTTGTGAGCCTGTTCCAGTTTGCGCTGGGTGCCGAGGAGCCGGCATGAGGAGATCGGGTCATCGGGTGATTGGGCCATCAGCTGAAGTGAGTGGGCCCAAGTTACTCGCTTTGCTCATAATCATCCCGCTGACGGTTGCGTTTTGTGGCTGTACGCACCGTTCTGCAGACAACGGTGGTGAGCTGCGCGTTACGATCAAAACGGATCCCAAAAGCTTGAACCCGCTCATGGCCGAGGAGGATGCTTCCGATCGCATTCGCTACCTGACGGGCGGAGTCTTGATCCGCGTGAATCGGAAAGAGCAGGAAAATCAGGGTGAGTTGGCGGAAAGCTGGAACGTCGATGAGGGTGGCCGACGCATCACGTTCAATTTGCGTCCTGGAGTGAAGTTTTCTGATGGCAGCGATTTTTCTGCCGACGATGTCGTCGCGACCGTCAAAGCTGCGCTCGACCCGAGCCTGCACTCTCCCAAGGGAGACCCGCTCCGCGCCGGTGGTAGAGCTGACGTGCGCGCGCTCGATCGCAATAGAGTCGTTATTAAATTTGAGCACCCAATCGCAGGACTGGAACGGCTGTTTGACGAAATTGCGATTTCTCCCGCGCGCATGGCAGGCAAGGCGGACTCGAGTGTCGTTTTGGGAGCTTTCAGCGTGGCAGAGCAGCGACCGGCTGAATATGTTCTGCTGAAACGCAATCCATACTACTGGAAGAAGGACAGCGCCGGTCGTCCGCTTCCGTACCTGAACGCGATTCGCATGTACGTCCTCTCGAACCGCGACACCGAGCTCATCCGCTTCCGGCAAGGCGACATTCATCTTGTCGATGGCCTGCCGCCCGATTTATACGAGCAGCTCCGTAGTGAAGATCCAGGAGCGGCGCGCGACCTCGGTCCGTCAATCGAATCGGAACAATTCTGGTTCAATGAAGTCGCCAAAGCTCCCATTCCGGCTTACAAGAAAGCGTGGTTTCGCTCGCGCAACTTCCGACGCGCGATTTCCATGGCGATCAACCGCGCCGATCTCGCTCGCGTAGCTTTCCGTGGGCACGCGACGCCTTCGGTCGGCTTACTGAGTCCTGCGAATAAGTTTTGGTTCGATCAGAACCTCAAGCCGATTCCGTACGACACGAATGCAGCGCTTGATCTGCTGAAGCAGGACGGATTTACCAAAATGGGAGATTCGCTTAAAGACCGGAATGGGAATCCGGTGAGCTTTTCGCTTATAACGAACGCGGGGAATAAGCAGCGGGAGCGCATGGGCAGCCTCATCCAGCAAGACCTGCAGCAGATCGGGATCGCTGTCAACTTCGTTCCCCTTGATTTTCCTTCCATTGCAGAACGCATCATGAAGACTTACGACTATGATGCCTGCATGTTGGGCCTTACAAATGTCGATCTCGATCCGAATGGTCAGGTAAATGTCTGGATGAGTTCTGCCGATTTGCATCAGTGGAATCCGGCGGAGAAGAGCCCCGAAGCTGAATGGGAGGCGCAGATCGACAAATACCTTCGTGCACAGGCATCCACGCTTGATCGCGCTGAGCGAAAAGCCGATTTCGACAAAGTGCAGGAGATCGTCGCCGATGAAGATCCTATGCTGTATCTCGTCGATAAAAATGCGCTCGTGGCGGTTTCGCCAAAGGTAAAGAACGCCGATCCAGTTGTCCTGACGCCACAGACGTATTGGAACGCGGAATATCTGTCGCTGGAGAAGTAGCGAAACATTTTTGCGAATGCCGAACCGCAACACAATGGAGGAAGTGGTCGCGCTCGCGGCAGACTCGCCGCGAACGAGCCCTCCGCTGCTTTCGCTCGCGATTTCCGCCGATTACGCCGGCAAACCCGGCGTGCTGCGCGATCTCCGGCTGGAAATGCAGCCGGGCGAAATCCTCGGACTGGTTGGTGAAAGCGGGTCGGGGAAAAGTACGCTGGCGTTGAGTATTCTGCGTCTGCTCGAGCTAAAAGGCGGGAAGAGCACTGGGAGCGTCCGTCTGAATGGGCGAGAACTCATGACTCTTTCCGAGCGGGCAATGCGCCAAGTCCGCGGCCGCGATATCGGTTTGGTGCTGCAAAGCCCGATGTCGTCGCTGAATCCTGCACTGAAGATCGGAACGCAGATGCATGAAACCTGGACGGCGCATAAACCGGGCACGCGCAAAGAGTGCACTCCGCGCTTTCTCGAACTCCTGCGAACTCTCAATCTCGAAGCTGACGCCAAATTCCTCGAAAGAAAACCAGCGCAGCTCAGTGTTGGACAAGCGCAGCGCGTGATGATCGCCATGGCGATGCTGCATCACCCGCCGCTGCTGATTGCCGACGAATGTACCAGCGCGCTCGATCTGATCACACAAAAAGAAGTGCTGAATATCTTCCGCAAACTGAGCCGCGAGATGAGAACGGGCATTCTGTTTATCTCACACGATCTGCTCACGGTATCAGCTCTGTGTCAGCGCATGGCCATTCTCTATAAAGGTGAGCTGGTTGAAATCGGCTCAACGAAAGAGGTTCTTCATCGCCCGCAGCATCCCTACACGCGGGAACTCATTGAAGCCCTTCCCATTCCGGAACAGGCGCGCTGAACCAGCTGCTCTCCCCGGCGCCGATTGGCACTTTATGGCGGCAACCCTCGCACAACCTTTACTTCTAAGTAAACAGCGACACTTCCAGGAGGATCATCCAATGCGAAATCTGCTATGCATAGCAGTGCTGCTGTTGAGCGCGGCCTGGGTTGCTGCTCAAAGTAGTTCGTCCTATCCGTCGAGTTCAAGCTCGAGCAGTCAGTCTGCGAGCAGCTCAACCCAAACAACGCCAAGCAGCTCACAAACACCAAGCAGTTCCAATTCGAGCGCCTCAAGCAATGCGGGTGAAACCAAAGTGGAAGGCTGCTTGAATTCATCGAACGGCAGCTACACTCTTACTGCCCGTGACGGCACCACCTATCAACTGAGTGGCGACACATCACAGCTGGCGGACCATGTTGGTCATGAAGTTCAGATCACTGGGACCACGAGCTCCTCATCGGCTTCGTCATCACCAAGCAGCTCCAGCAGCACGAGCCCGGCATCATCGGGTGGCATGAGCAGCTCGAGCCAGCCAACGTTGAACGTAACTTCCATGAAGCATATCTCCAAGACCTGCAGCGCAGGTTCGTCCTCTCGTTAGTCACTCCTTCAGACAGTGCCCGGCCCCAAAAAGCTGGGCATTTTTTTGTAAAGCTGCAGACGCAAGTTTTTTAGTTGCAACAGCTTTGGTCGGCACGTGAATGGTGGCTTTGACCGCCGTTCACGTCAGAGCTAAATCGTCTGGTGGATTGATTATCAGGAACTCTGGGCTAGTAACTGCCTTTCATCTTCTCTTTTACTGATTTTGCCAACTTCTCGATTTCATCGGCTTTCTTGATCACGTCGAGCGAGAGCGTGTGCTCGTTGCTTTTATCTACGGACTCCTTTAATTCGGTTGCGAGCTTCAGCAGGCGATCGGTGTCCTTCTGCAGATTGGTCTGGCGCTGCTTGTTGAGCGCCTTCTCGCGGTCGTGCTCCATCTTTTCTTCCATTGGATCTTTGGCTTTCTCGCGTCCGAATTGTGGATCCTGAGATCCGGCGGGGAAAGGATCCTGCGTCTGCGCCGATGCGGCAGGGAGAAGAAGGCAGGAAGCAAGACACGCGATGAGACAGTTGCGCACGAGCACCTCAGCGATTGCGGGTTTGTGGCGATTATAAATTGCTGGGACTGCGCGCCACAGCGGCGGCAGGCGCTTTCTCGCTATAATCCGAGTTCGCTCTCCTGCAATTCATGCGCTTCATAACTTCAGAAATTCTCGCCGAGCCCATCTGGGGACGGGTAGTTTCGGGCTGGCACGACGATCTCGCGAACTGGCTTCGCTCCAAGCTCCCGCCAATCGTCGTCATTCTGATCGTCGCAGTGATCCTCACCCGACTGCTCGGGTTGATTACCCGCAAGCTTCAGCAATTCAGCAATCGTGAAGAGCTTCCAAGCCGGATTCGAGCTCAGCAGTTACGGACGATAGCTGCGGTTATCCACAGTGTCGGCATCTTCATCATTTATTTTCTTGCGCTGCTCCAGATTCTCGAGAAGCTCGATGTCAATGTAGGACCCTTTTTGGCTAGCGCCGGAATTGCCGGCTTGGCGATTGGTTTCGGTGCGCAGACTCTTGTCCATGACGTAATAAACGGGTTCTTCATAATCCTGGAGAACATTTATGACATTGGCGATGTGGTGAAGATCGCCGGTGTGCAGGGCACAGTGGAGTACATGTCCCTGCGCAAAACCGTTCTGCGCGATGACACTGGCGCGTTGCACTCTGTTCCAAACAGCGAAGTGAAGATCATCTCCAACATGACGCGCGACTGGGCGCAGGTCGCGCTGCATGTCTCCGTCGATTACAGTGAAAGTTCGGATCGTGTGATTCAGTTGCTGAAGGAAGTCGGCGAGGAACTGGAAAACGATCCTGAGTACGGACAGTACATTGTCTCGCATCCGGAGGTTCCGGGGATCGAGCGCGTGAATGGATCCGAAGTGGATTACCTGATAGTCACGAAAACGCGTCCGGGCAAACAATATGCGATTCGCCGCGAGGTGCGCCGCCGGATTAAGACATGTTTCGAACGCAATAAGATCAAGGCTGGAGCTCCGAACCGCATGTACGTGATAGATGCTCCTCCGGCTGCGCAAAGCTGAGATGGAGACAGGACTCAACAACAAAGTCGTGCTGCTTACGGGATCGAGCAAAGGTATCGCCCGCGCTGCGGCAGAACACTTTGCTGCGGAGGGGGCACGCCTGGCGATGTGCTCGCGGAGTGAGACGAAGCTGCGTAGAGCCGCGGACGAAATTCGTACGCGTCACAACGCGAAAGTTATTGCGGAAGCGATTGACGTCACGAACTTCAATGCAGTGCAGCAATTCGTCAAACAGGTAGCGGAAAAGTTCGGCAGTATCGATGTCTGTCTTGCGAACTCGGGAGGGCCTCCAGCTAAGAACTTTCTTTCCATCGAACTCGAGGAGTGGCGGCGAAACTTCGAACTGATCTTCCTTAGCGTCGTCAATCTAGCCAAAACGGTCATTCCTCACATGCAGAAGGCAGGCGGCGGCCGTTTCATTGCGGTTACGTCAACCTCAGTAAAAGGTTCGATTCCCGATTTGGTCTTATCGAACTCGATCCGTCCTGCTGTTGTTGGACTGCTGAAGAGTCTTTCCATCGAATTCGGTAAGCACAACATCACCTTCAACAACGTAGCTCCGGGATATACAGCAACGGAACGTCTGAACGAGCTAGCCGGAACGAGAGCTCTGGCAGCGAACATGAGCATCGGTGAAATTCACCAGAAGTGGTCCGAAGAGATTCCACTACGCCGATTGGCGCGACCCGAAGAAGTTGCCGACGCGATTGTCTGGCTGGCATCAGACCGTGCCTCCTACGTGACTGGTCAAACGATTCTGGTGGATGGGGGAAGGTATCCAGGAGTGGCGTGAAAACAAGCTGGCAGCTACTAGCTGCTAACCGCTAGCGACTGTTGGTAACACAGCCAAAGGCACACATTCTGAGCCGCAATCATGTTGAACAGAGCCAAGTTGAACGCGAAACGAAAATCAAGCTAGCAGCTAGTAGCTAGAGGCTAGAAGCTAACAATGACCGCTCTTCACATCGACGGTGAACATCTCACGCTCGCAGACTTGCGTGCGGTCGTGTACGACCGTCGTCCTGTTTTGCTTGCTCCCGATGCCCGCGAAAAAGTCGAGGCGTCGCGTCGGGTGATCGATGATCTCGTGCGCGAGAACCGAGTTGCTTATGCGGTTACGACTGGCGTCGGGAAGCTCAGCGATGTCCGCATTGCTCCCGAACAGATTCGCGAGTTGCAGATAAATCTGCTGCGCTCTCATGCAGTTGGGGTCGGAGCTCCTCTCTCGGAGCCAGTGATCCGAGCGATGATTCTGCTGCGCGCCAACTCGCTCGCGAAAGGTTTTTCCGGTGTGCGTCCCATCGTGGTCGACACCCTTTGCGCGATGCTGAATCGTGGAGTGCATCCGATCGTGCCTTCGCAGGGAAGCGTCGGCGCGAGCGGCGATCTCGCTCCCCTGGCGCATCTCGCGCTGATTCTGGTTGGAGAAGGTGAGGCGATTTTCGAAAGACATCGCCTGCCTGGAGCCGAGGCGATGACGGCTGCGCAAGTAAAGCCAATCGCGCTCGAAGCCAAGGAAGCCATTTCGCTCATCAATGGAACGCAGGCGATGCTCGCGATCGGGACGCTTTCGTTGATTTCCGCCGAAATTCTGGTCGATAGTGCCGATGTGCTCGGCTCGCTCACGCTCGATGCCCTGCGCGGGACGACGGTAGCGATGGACGAGCGCATTCATCGCGCCCGTCCTCATTCAGGACAGCTCACGAGCGCGCGCAACGTGCGCCGCCTGCTCGAAGGCAGCGAGATTCGTGAGTCCCACATCGATTGCAAACGCGTGCAGGATGCGTACTCCTTGCGCTGTATTCCCCAAGTGCACGGCGCGGTGCGCGAGACACTGGCGTTCTGTCGCGGCGTTTTCGAGATTGAGATGAACGCGGCCGTCGACAATCCACTGGTTTTCGCTGCTCCGCGGGATAATCGCGAGCCGCTGCGTCCATCCAAAGTCCTGGCGATTGACGATCGCCGCACCCACGAAACAGTCACTGAGCACTCTGATTTGGGACAGGTGCTCTCCGGCGGCAATTTCCACGGTGAGCCAATTGCCTTCGCCCTCGATTACCTGGCAATTGCGTTAACCGCGCTCGCCGGCATTTCTGAGCGGCGGATCGAGCGCATGGTGAATCCCGCGCTCAATGAAGGCCTGCCGGCGTTTCTCGCGGTCGGCGCCGGCCTCAATTCGGGATTCATGATGCCGCAAGTCACCGCCGCTGCGCTGGCCAGCGAAAATAAGGTGCTGGCCCATCCCGCCTCGGTGGACTCAATTACCACCAGCGGCAACAAGGAAGACTACGTCTCGATGGGAATGGCGGCCGCGCTTAAACTGCAGCGAGTCGTCGAAAATACCACGCACGTGTTGGCGATCGAAGCGGCTGCAGCCGCGCAGGCAGTCGAATTCCTCGCGCCGCTCAAGACCAGTCCCCGCCTGCAGAAAGTCCACGCCGCCATCCGAGAGACGAGTGCGAGGGTGGAGCATGATCGCGTGCTCGCCGGAGACTTTGCCAAGCTCGCGGAACTAATTCGATCAGGAAAGTTGGCGCGCGTCATCTCCGACTAACCCCACATTGCAAGGGTGTTCGCCTTAAGACTAAAGGAAAGTCCAGTTGCAATTTTTACATTCTCTAAAGCGCTAAGCTCTTTGTTTTCAATGGATGCTTCTGGTATCACGCGTGCATTTACGACAGCGAGGTACTGCGTGCAGGTAACAAAACGACGCGCAGGCTGCAGGAGAGTGATGAATTTCCCCAAGTGCATTTCCGGTTTTGGGCTAGCTGCGCTGCTTCTCGTCGGCGAAGGTTGTAGTAAGCAGATGGCGACCCCTGCGAGCGCCTCGCTAAAGAACATCGATCAGGCCGGCGCGGCGGCGCCGTTCGCCAACAAGGATGCCGAGAACGTCGGGCAGCCAAAGAGCGCGAGCGGTTCGCTCGTTCCCCAAGAGGTTGTGATTCCGTCAGGCACGGCGCTTACCGTGCGGCTACAGAATGCAGTTTCCAGCGCGACCTCGCGTCCCGGCGATCAATTCGAAGCTACGCTCGATCAGCCGATCATCGTGGATGGGCAGACTGTTGCGCCAGAAGGAACGCACGTGCTTGGTCGAGTAGTGGCGGCGCGTCACTCCGGACGGCTCATGCATCCTGGATATCTGCGGATCGCGCTATCGTCGGTGAACGTGAATGGGAAGGCAGTTCCGATACAGAGCTCTAGTGTGATGGTGGCCGGTGCCTCGCACAAGCGGCGCAATCTTGCCTGGATCGGGGGCGGCGCAGGTGGCGGAGCGCTCATCGGCGCGATCGCCACTGGAGGCACCGGAGCACTGATCGGCAGCGCTATTGGCGCAGCCGGCGGAACAAGCGCCGCGTACGCGACAGGCAAGAAAGACGTAGGGTTTGGCCCGGAACGTCGTTTGACCTTCCGCCTTACACGTCCGGCAACAATAGCCTAAGTTTTTCTCCCGCTAAGAAATCCGGAAGCGACAATGTCGCTTCCGGATTTTTGTTTACGAGCACCCGAAACGCTCAAGCAGCGACCGCCGACTTGTATCCAGCCGTGGGCGACGCATTACTTCCACGACTTCGGCACTCCTTAGCAACTGCGTCGTCGGAACGCTCTTGCATGCTCCGCCGGCTGCAAATGTCGTTGCGATCACAGCAGCGCTCGCCTTGTCAGGGAATTTCAGTGCGACCGGCCAGCGTTAATACATCCTTCCATTCGGGGAACAAGTCTTTGCTCGCCAATTAATACCCGCCATTCGAGTTGCGATCTTCAAATTTATAGGTCATTATTGACATATTCATGACTGACCTAATAATGTTGTCCACGCTGCTGGCAGGACCGAAGCATGGATATCAGCTGAAGCGGGAGGCCGGAATGATCCTCGGACAGGGCGTCCTGCACAACAACCTCGTATATCCGCTGCTGCGGCGCTTTATGGATCAAGGGTGGGTGACTCGCCGCGAGGCAGCAGGAGAGCGCGGGCAAACACGCCTGCGATACGTAATTACCGCCGCAGGAAGACGAGAGCTGGTGGCGAAACTGAGCGCTTTTAGCGATCAGGATGCGCGCTCCTCCGACGCCTTTCGGTTACGCGTGGCGCTCTTTCAACTGCTCGAGCCGCATATCCGGGAGTCCGTTCTCGAGCGACGGAACACATATCTGCGGGGCCGTCTTCAACACCTGCAGATGTTGGAAGAGAACTTTCCCCTAAACCGCTACGCCGGAGAAGTGATATCGCAATTCTCTGCGGAAACAAAATCGGAGTTGAAGTGGATTCGACGCTTACGTTCGGCTGAGAACTCACAGAAGATGGAGGCTGCAAATGCATAAGCTCACGCTTTGGCAATGGAATCTTTGTGGCTGGTACGTGTGGATGATCGTGTGGGGCATTGCCGCGGTGAGGCGCAAGCCCGACAAAGCAGTGGAACCATTAGCAAATCGGTTGGCCTATGCTCTCCTGCTTGCGCTCGGCTTTGCGTTGCTATTTTCGCGTTCGCTGCCACTCGGTCCATTGCGCGCCCGATTTGCGCCTCAGACAGAGTGGCTTCAGTTAGTCGGTCTGACTGTCATGTATATCGGTGTGGCGTTGGCGATTTGGGCACGCATCACAATCGCCGATAATTGGAGCGGACGAATCACCGTAAAGGTCGGACATCAACTCGTCACTTCGGGTCCGTATGCCTTCGTGCGGCATCCGATCTACACCGGGCTCCTGGTGTGCGCGACTGGTTCGGCGCTGCAGGTTGGGGAGTGGCGCGGCTTAGTGGCGATTCCAATTGTTGCGTTTGGATGCATCGTTAAGGCAAAGAAAGAAGAGCGGTACATGAATACAGAATTTGGGGAGCGCTACAGCGAATATCGCCGGAGAACGGGATTTCTTGTACCTAGATTCCTATCAACATCCCAAATGGACAGGGCAAATGGGCATTCTTCCCAAGCCGGAGCTTAGCACCTCAGAAGCTGAGCAGCTTAGAAGCTTCCTTCAATCAAACCATTCGCCGCAACGAATTGCGGAGTGGTCGGCCCCAAGCGCCCCCGAGATCGTGCCGCAAATTTCTCGATTGCGTGATTTTCGTGATTTCGCGATTGGGAGCACAACAATCACGAAATCGCGAAATCAGGAAATCACGGAATTCCAAGACTTGCTCATTCAAGTTGGGCAAAAAAAAATAGTATCACGTAAACTCCCGCGCGCCGAATTCGTCCATTTACTTAACGGAGAGAGATCATCGGAACGATGAACATCGCACAGGCCGCCGCTCCGGCTACGGCGAACGCTGACACCGATTCGCCTTTCGCCGATTTCGACGAATTCATTCGGCTCTATCAGCAGCGCGTATATAGGTTGTTGCTTGCGCAGACGGGCGATCCGGATCTCGCCGAAGAGTTGACGCAAGAGTGCTTTATCCGGGCATTTCAGAAGCAGCACGGCTTCCGCGGCGATTCCCAGATGTTTACCTGGCTGGCGCGGATCGCGATCAATCTGGTTCGTGATCACTACCGCAACCGGCGCTTCGGGTTCTGGCGACGCTTCATTCGCTTCGATCATTCGGATGAGGAGCAGGAACGGGCACAGCAAGTGCGAGATCCGGGCTCAACCCCGGAGGAACAGATCTTGCGTCGCGAGCGGCTGGAAAGAGTTTCTGCGCGAATTCGCGATCTGAGCCCGCCACAGCGTGAGGCGCTTTTACTCAGCGCGGTGGAAGGGATGTCGATCGACGAGATCGCCCGTGCCACGAATCGCAAGCCGGGCACAGTGAAGTCGCATCTGCACCGGGCAATGATGAACCTGCGCACCTGGCAGGAAGGAGAACAATCGTGATTTCGATTCACCTGAGCGATCAGGAAATTACAGGGGCGGCAGCCGGAGAACGCGACTTTCGCGCCGCGCAGCATCTGCAAATTTGCGGCGACTGCCAGCAGCAGGTGGAGATCTACCGCGAGCGCATGGCAAGCCTGCGCCAGGATGTCTGCTACAGCGCTGGTCGTTCGGCTATCGACTGGGGAAGACAGTCGCGCGCGATCCAGCAGGGAATCCTGGCAGTGCAGATTCGGGAAACGCAAGGACGCAGCGCCGGATTCGCGCTTGCGATGGCGGTGCTGACGATCGCGCTGGTTGCGTTCCTTTTCCTCGGATTTCACAGCACTCCGTCGACGACGGCGGTCAATCAACCACCGCAAATCTCAGACTCCGCATTGCTCGGCGACGTGGAAGCGCAGCTCGATGGAGACCTTCCGGAAGCTCTGCAGCCGGCCAATCTGCTGGTCGGAGAAATGGAAGGTTCGCACACGAACGTGAGTTCGCAGAAAACTTCGCACAATCGAACAAGGAACACACAATGAAAACTTGCTCTTATCTACTGGTCTTCTTGCTCGCGGGAGCGGGAGTTCTGGCAGCCCAGAATGATTCGCAAGCGCCACCCGAGAAGCCGAGAGTCTATATCATGCGCGACAAAATGCACGGAGGAATGCCGGGCATGGGATTCGGCCATGATTGGTGGCGCAACTCTGAACTTGCGCAGAAGATCGGACTAAGCCAGCAACAGACGCAGCAGCTCAACCAAATCTTTTCTAGTCACCGCGCCAATCTGGCGCAAATGCGGGCAAACGTTGAGATCGAGGAAGGTAAGTTGAGCGACCTGCTCGATCAGGACCAGCCGCAGCAGGATCAGGTGCTGGCGCAAGT
>Ga0070741_10012001_pt1 | contig 15800 bp, 16 predicted proteins | sample Coa_R1_4_FD_66440 | JGI IMG/M metagenome (GOLD analysis project Ga0070741, IMG submission 66440) | Surface soil microbial communities from Centralia Pennsylvania, which are recovering from an underground coalmine fire - Coalmine... | ecosystem: Environmental > Terrestrial > Soil > Unclassified ...
TGCCGATGGACTGGGCAATCCAAAAAAATCGAAGCCGTAAAATCCAAAATCCAGATACGAATTGTCCGGATAATTCAAAACCAGCGGCGTCGAAGCGGCTGCGCCCATTTTTTCCGTTCCGGCAATCAATTTCTCCATGCAATCGTTTTCGAGCCACGTGTCGTTGTTCAAAAACAAAAGCCATTTGCCCGTCGCCGCACGGGCGCCGGAATTATTGCCTTCGCAAAAACCGAGATTTTCGGAATTGCGGACGATGATGGCGTTCGGAAATTCCGAAAAACATTTTCGCGCGATAGCAACGGAATCGTCGGAAGAATTATTGTCCACCATCACGGTTTCGATTTGCGAAACGATGGTTTGCGATTTGATGGTCTCAAAACATTTCGGCAGCCATATCGCGCCATTGCAATTGAGCACGACGATGCTGAGGAGCGGTTGGCCGTTTGCGTTTCCAAATTTTTCGATTTGCGGATTCATTTCGATTTGGGCTCGACAGAGTCTCGCCCCACCAAAGTTTGTTTCACCTGCAATTCGGCGATAAGTTTTTTGTCCTTGCCGCGACGTTTGTAAGTTAAAACACCCCACGCATTTCCCAAAACGCTGCCGAGGCACGCCGGCAAATGCCAAAGCCAGCGCAAATCTTTGTCGCGAACCATTCCGCGCAGCGTGTGAAAAATCGGCCCGATAAATGTGACGCAATAAATCGCCGCGAGCCAAATTGGAACCGGCGGTTTCTCGCGCATCCAATTTGTTTTCGCCTCTTCCTGCACGCGCAAAAAATGAACCGTTGCGCGACGGCGCTTTTGAATAAATTTCCAAAGCGTTTGGATGTAATAATGATGCACGCCGCGACCGGAAATCCGCAGCCATTCGCGTTTTCCATTTTTCATCAAATATAATGCAACGTGCGTGTCCTGAAATTGTTCGTCCGCTTTCACCGATTCCAAGTCGGCGCGACGAAAGACAAATCCATTCGCACCCAGCGGATACGAAAAGGTATTTTCGGGCAGCGTCCAGCGCTCAATGTCGCCGTCGCGCGAAATCATTTTCGGATTCGCGCTCATCAGCCATGCCATCGGGTCGCTGATGTGCAGCAAATGCGTGATGTAAGCGCAGAACGAACTCATTTTCGGCGATGGCAGATAATAACTTTCCACGCCGAGCGCTTGTGGATTTTTTTGCAGCGCGGCAATTGCGAGCGGAATGTAATCGTCGTGCGTGATTTCATTGTCGGCGTCCACGAAGACGATGAACTCGCCCGTCGCATGGCGCAGCGCGAGGCGTTTGCCTTCTTCCATGTTTTTCCCGTCGTCATCCAAAACGATTGCACCGAATTTTTTTGCGATATCGCGCGTGCGGTCGGTTGAGTGTGCGTCGGCAAGAATAATTTCCATTTTTTCACGCGGATAATTTTGCCGTGCGATGGAAGCGAGGCAGTTTTCCAAAATCGCCTCGGCATTGAGCGTCGGCATGATGAAGCTCACGCGCGGAAAATTTTCTGGGCCGGACGGCATTTGAAGATTGTGCGCGAAGGGGACGACAAATTCAAATCAGCTTTCTTCCGGCGCGCCGATTTTATGCAGGCGCATCGCAACCAGCCAAACTGCGAAGAGCACGGCGAAGGCGATGCCCGCGGCGACAAACATCACATGAAGCAATTGTCCCGTGGATTTGCCGAGAAATAAAAGTGCCAGCCAATAACCAATGCCCAGTGCCCCGTAGAGAATTGAAATTTTTATCCAGCGACTTGCCAGTGCCCATGTCCCGATTGCTTGAACCAGTCCGACAAACACCATTGTTCCCGCCAAATGACCAACCATCGCGGCGGCGTCCGGCGTGTCGCGGCGCAATTGATGCAACGCAAATCCACGAAATTCATAAAGACAAGCCGCGCCGACGAGCAAACCGGCAGCATAAAGTCCGACCAATTTTAATTGTTCCGCCAACGCATCGCCGTGATGATGCTGGCTGGAACGGTGCGTGAACAAAATAATCAGCAGCGGCCCCACTGCTGTCGGCAATGCGCGCGCAAATAATCCGGCGGAACTGTAAGCATCCATTTCTTCGTTGCTGAAAAATTTTTTTGCGACGAGCAAATCGCCCTGGCCAAAGCAATTCGAGCCAATCGCCCACGCCGCGCTGACGATAAGAAATTGGATGAATTCCGGAGTCCACGGAGAAATTATTTTTTCTGTTTTCTTCGGAAACTCTTTTTTCCACGCCAGCAAAACCAGATTTGCCAGCAGCATAAATGCCGACGCTGCGACCGCCCATTCCGCCAGCGGCCAGATTTTTGTCGTAATGCCGCCGAACAAAACTCGCAACACGGCCGAAAGCAATCCAATCAACGCCAATCTTTTGAACCAACCCAAGCCCTGGCAAAGCATGGTGAAATACGATGCCCACAATCCGCCAATCGAGACGACAAGCGCAACAAATGTCAGGCTCGTTCGCAGAATCTTAAAATAATCGCCGAGCGGTTTGATGAGAACGATGGCGATAATCGAACCGGCAATTGTGACATAAAATAAAAATTTTCGGCAGCCGGCGAGTAATCCGTGCAGCCGCGCGTCGTCGCCGCTGAAATGAAAACGCGCGATGTAATGCGTGATGGCTTGCGACGCGATTTGCAGTGGGATTCCCAGAAATGTGATGAACGCGATGGTGAATTGAATCAAGCCGTATTCGCCTTGCGCGCCGCCAAGTTGCGGGCTGACGATGAATTGGAATAGCCAATGAATCGCCAGCGCCAAAAAATTAATCGCCGCAAAGATGACTCCCGTGCGCCAGATATTTTTCATGCGCAACAAATCTTTTCCTGCGGTTTCGTGAAATTCACAATCGTGACGCTAGAAACTGCCGCAGCAACTGTCAAGAAATGCCACGCCGTAGGATGGAATCTTACATCGGCGGGTTTGACGCCAATGCTTCAACGCGGTAAAGTGGTTACTCGCAGTTTTATCCCATGAAGCGAATTGCCCGAAAACTCGGCTGGCGCATTTACCACTTCGTTCACACGAACGGACCGGTGGCCGATTTCGTTTATTGGGGCGCGTTCTACGTCCAAAATTTTCTCCGCGCGCGGCAATACAAAAAATATTCCAAACAACACGTCACGCCCGAAGAACTCTTCGCGCATCGTCAATTAAGTTCCGAAGCCTATCTCGTCACCGGCGTCACGAACATTTGCAACGCCAAGTGCACCTTTTGCGCTTACCCGAAAGTCGTCGCGAATAAAACTCTCGAAACCGGCGTGATGTCGTTCGACGTTTTCAAAAAAGCTGTGGACGAATGGGCTAAGCTCGGCGGCCAAAGCCTTGACCTTACGCCCGTCGTCGGCGACCCGCTGGTGGACCCGAATCTTTTGCAGAAAGTGGATTACGCCGTGAACAAAGCCGGTCTCAAGGACGTTTATCTGACGACCAACGCCATTCTCATCAACAAGAACGACACTTACAAAAAGCTGATTGACCTCGGCATCGCGGCGGTGTTTATCAGCACGCAAGGCGCGAGCAAGGAAGTTTACGAAAAAATTTACGGCGTGAACCATTACGACGCCGCGATGTCCGGCATCCGCAATTTGATGGAATACAACCGCTCCAAAGGCGAACCTGCGCGCATCGTCGTCCGCTTCCGCAATCACGAGAAGCCGAGCCAAATCATCCGCTCGCCCGATTTCAAGAAGAACATCCAGCCGTATTTGTCCGAGCGCGTCCGCGTGAATTACACCGTGGACTTCGACAATTGGGGCGGAACCATCAAGCCCGAGGACATGACCGGCAACATGCGATTGCGTGTGCTGCCGCCGCTGCTCGATGTTCCCTGCAAAAATCTTTTCAACTTTGCCGTGCGCCACGACGGACGCGTGCGCCTGTGCGGCTGCCGCCTGACGACCAACGACAACGACGACCTCGTGGTGGGCAACATCAAGGACAAGACGCTGGAAGAAATTTCCAAGGGCGACGAAGCGTGGGGCATCATCAAAGGCTTTTACGAAGGCAAACGCCCGCACACCTGCCTGGAATGCACCTTCTACCAGCCCATCAACGAGAAATGGTTTAAGGAACGCGCTGCGAACAGTCACTGAAGAAAGTTACTGTTTGAATTTCTGATCTGATTTGTCACTTCCATCAAGTGTTTTTTCCACGCTTCATTTTCCTTTTTCTTCCATTCTATTAACTTCGGGTCATCAAATAATGGTGTTTTAAAAAGTGCCTGAAGTCGGTCGCAATATCTCGAATCCATGAAATATCTTTTAGGATTATAAAGCCAAAAATCTTGCAAAACCCATTTGTCTCCATCTTTTCTGAATGCGCCAAACCATTTACTTCCCGGCTGCACATATTCGTTTGTTAGCCATTCACGTGCGGGAACAGGTCGACGACATTCGAAGTAAAATATATTTGTAGCAGGCATTTCAGCGCCTGGACTTTCTAAAATTTTAGCGGTTGCGACACCTGATTGAATGTTTAGCAAATTCGACCATATCTTGCCGCCATCAAATGTTTGTGACGAGTTCGGCTGATTTGTAAATATGTGTTCTTCGTTTGTGATGCTTAGAATTTGAATGTATGCAACGTATGGTCCGTGACTCCGAACTTTAGGATCTTCAACCCAATCGCGAACTACATCCATTTCAACGAGAGTGTGAGAAAGTTGTGCCGCAAGTTGTGGCACCGATGTGAGGAACATAAAAAAGGCCACAACATAACATTTGATTTTCATTTGATGCCTTTTGGGCTTCGACTCTGCGCCTGCCAAAAACATTTGTCCAGAGTTTATTAAAAATGCGGCCTCCATTTCTGGAAGGCCGCTCGTGTTTTTGAATTTTAATTATGCCCGCGGTTGCGGTTGTGTCGCGGCTTGCGGTTTCACGCGCGGTTTGGGTGTGTGCTTTTCCACATGGCTGGCAATTGTCCATTCGGCGAGCTTGGCCGGGTCGTTTTTGTATTTGTTGGTGACAATCGTGTCGAGCACGTGCAGGGCAATCGCCGCTTTATGCGCGTTATCTTCCAATTCACTGGTCGCTCCGGCTTGTGCGCCTTTGCTCGCGCTCTTGGCGGAAATGGCGGTTTCAAAATCGGTGATGTGATTTCCCAACGTCGTCAGAAAATTCGCATCAAGTCCGACGCTGACGAATTGCGCGACCAGCGGCGTGGCGTTGGTTTGAAATGAACGCGCGGCGTTGAGCAACGCCTGTCCGCCGTTGTTGTGCGGCATGAGAAATTTGCCGTCGATTCCCGGAGTGCCGAGCAGCACGAGCGAGTGCGCGGCATCGGCGATGGCCGCCATGTCGTCGTGGATTTGTTTGTAGGCGACGGCTTTGGCATTGACGCTGGTTTTGATGTCCGCTTTGCCGGAGACCTGTTTCGCGCCGAAGTTGCTGCCGGTGGGAACGGCAGCGGTGACGATGGCGAATTGTTGTCCGCCCACGCTCGCAGCGGGAAAATCGGCGGCGTATTTCGCGCCGAAATCGCTGACGGTTTTGAACGTGGCCAATAGGTGGGTTTCGTGGATGTCCATAGAACCTTTCTGTTAATTTCCTTTCTGTTGAGTTTTCTGTTTTCCTTCCCGAACGGGCGAAGTTGTCGGAAATTAAGCAAAGGCAAAAATGGGGCGCAACCCTTTTTTATTCACAAAAACGGCCTAAAAGCAGGCTTTTTGGGTCGCAAATGCAACAATTGCCGTCGCAACAGGAAATGCAGGTGTCGCAAGGCGAAAATAGGCGTCGCAGACCGGAAATCGGACGTCGCAAGTCGAAAAATATCCGTCGCAAACCGGAAATGAGGCGTCGCAACTTGAACAATAGCCGTCGCAAGTCGGGAATTGGTCGTCGCAGGATGAAATTAGCTGTCGCAGGGTGAAACCGAGCCGTCGCAGAGGCTCCAGCGTGGTGTTAGGCAGCTTCGTCGTAATTACTGAATCTGCGCTGTCAAAAACTCCTGCTCGTTTTTATCTAACGGCATCTTCCACTTAGGCGAATTGATAAGCTTGTTCAAAGCATCTCTCTTCTGTTGTTCGGTCTTGATGGTGTAACGAAAACCTGACCAATCACAATTCGTTTCGCAATAATGGACATACATATCCTCGGCTTCGCTACGTCCGGCGAGCAAATAACCATTTGTAATGAGGAAGGGAACACCATCAACCAATTCAATAGGTTCAAGTGGCCAATCAGAATAGTCAGTGCCACCCAAGAAAAATCCCTGCCCAAGAAATGGTCCTCTAAAATCTGAACCCGGTCGCTGAACAAATAACATTCGACATAAAACGAAAACTTTACCATTCCCCAACCACCAATTTGTCTGTGCCATTCCATGAAGTCGTTTCAAAGCAGCGTCATAGCCTAATGATTGCAACTCCACCGCACTCTGAATATAAGTGTCAACCTTGTAATGTTGCGTGAAACGTTCGGACTCCAATACCGACTGATTGGTGGAATGTGTGTGGCTTGCACATCCAGCAAGAGCAATCATCACGGCAATAAAGAAAAAATAGGTGCGAGCTTGCATGTGACTAGAGTTGCCTAACTGATATTAAGCGACAAATTTGTTGTTCATCGCAGTTCACGGCTTCGACTCTGCGCCTGCCAAAATCATTTGTCCAGAAAAAGGTGCTTGCGCACGGCCACCATCGGAGCGGCATCTTCTGTTTGATGAATATGTCGCCCCTACGGAGCTGAAATCATAATTCAATTATAAATCTACAAAGATTTCACCCCTGACGGGGCTGCGAATAATCGCCATACTTGAAGTGCAATTGGTGGGAAATTAAAAAGTCCAGCCAACTTTGACGCCCGCTTGATAAGTCCAGCTTTCGGGCTGGAACGCGACGATAATTCCATTGTTGTCGTTAGGCGATTGCGCGAACCAATAGCTGTCGAAATAGCCGGTCACGGATAAATGCTGGTTTATCTGGTAGCCAAGCTCTCCGTAGCCGCTCGGCCTTGTGCCGGGATTCAAAGAAATTTTTCCCAGGCCGAATTTATTCAAGTCCACTTCTTGAAAGGTGTAAACGGCAGCTTTGACGCCGAGCGCGCCGGTCCAGCCATTTTTTTCCGGTTCGGTTTCCACGCCCAATTTGACGTAGAGCGGAATCCAATGTTCGGCGTAGCCGCCGGGACCATTGAGGTCGCGCTCCCAGTTTTCAACGCCGAAACGTCCCATCAAATCCAGCGTGCGGCCTTTCGCGGAAGTCCAGCGTCGGCCAACGCCGAAATCAACCAAACCGCCGTAATAGTCCGTGGTGGATTTAACCGGCGCGCCCAGTTGCGTTTGGCCGTTGTAATCCACGTGGCCGTAGTAAAGTTTAAAACGCACGGCGGCCAAGTAGTCGTCGGGCGTCGCCACTTTGCCGGACAATTCCAGCGCATATCGCGGTCCGGTTTCATCAAGCAATTTCTTGCCGCCAAAAGTTTCCTGCCAATAATAATATTCCGGCCCGGCTTCAAGTTTCCATATCGTCGGTGAATTGGTGCGCGCCATCGCCGTGTCTGCGGTTGCGCGGCCGCAAGTTAAAAGCAAAACGGCCGCCATGCCCGCAAACTGAATGAAGAACTTATTTTGCGCCAATGCCAATGGAGTTTTCATAAGGCTATTTGTAATGTGATTGCTCCCGCTTCTGACGTTGAAATTCTGAAAAAAACCAAAAAACGACACAAGAGAAAAATTGAATGCGAAAATGCCGCAGCCTTTAAAAATTCTGGCGAAGTGCCGTTTTCCGCGCTATCCTTCGCGACTTGCATGGATAAAATTTTTGTCACCGGCGCGGCGGGTTTCATCGGCAGCAATCTCGTGGACCGTTTGTTGCGCGACGGCAAAACCGTCGTCGGCTGGGATAATTTTTCCACCGGCCAGCCGGAATTCATCGCCGACGCGAAAAAAAATCCGAAGTTCAAATTGGTTGAAGGCGATTGCCTCGATTTGTCCGCGCTGATTCGCGCAATGAACGGTTGTGATTCGGTGTTTCATCTCGCGGCCAATGCCGATGTGCGCTTCGGCCTCGACCATCCGCACAAAGATTTTCAGCAGAACGCCGTCGCCACGTTCAACGTGCTGGAAGCCATGCGCGCCAATAACATCAAGCGCATCGCGTTCAGTTCCACCGGCAGCGTTTACGGTGAAGCGGAAAAAATTCCCACGCCCGAAGACGCGCCGTTTCCAATTCAGACTTCGCTCTACGCCGCGTCGAAACTCGCGTGCGAAGGATTCATTCACGCGTATTGCGAAGGCTACGGATTTGAAGGCTACATTTTCCGGTTCGTTTCTATTCTCGGCGAACGCTACACGCACGGGCACGTTTTGGATTTTTACAAACAACTGCGCGAGCATCCAGACAAATTAAAAATCCTCGGCGACGGCACGCAGCGCAAAAGTTATCTCTATATCGGCGATTGCCTCGAAGCCATGCTGCACGTCATCGGCAAAGGCACGGCGCTCAAGGCGAAACATCACGTGGAAACTTACAACCTTGGCACGGAAGAATTTGTGCAGGTCAACGATTCCGTCGGATACATTTCGAAAACGCTCGACGCGAAGCCGAAACTGGAATACACCGGCGGCAGCCGCGGCTGGGTCGGCGACAATCCGTTTATCTTCCTCGACACCAAAAAAGTCCGCGCGACCGGCTGGAAAACGACGCTGACGATTGAACAGGGAATCGTCCGCACGCTCCAATGGTTGCAACAGAACCAGTGGGTTTTGGAGCGCAGATGAAAATTGTTGTCCAAGGCCTCTGGCATCTCGGCAGCGTCACCGCCGCCTGCTGCGCGAAATATTTTCAGGTCACGGGTTTGGATTTCGACGCGGCGAATGTCGCAAAATTAAATTCCGGGAAAGCTCCATTGCTTGAACCGGGCTTGGACGAATTGATTGCCGCAGGAATTGCTGCAAAGAAGCTTTCTTTCACGACCGATGCCAAGGCCGCGTGCGCCAATGCAGAAATTCTCTGGCTCACTTACGATACGCCGGTCAATGACAACGACGAATCGGATGTGGAATCTGTTTTAACGAATCTCCGCAAAGCATTGCCGCATTTATCGAAAGGCGCGCTGGTTTTGATTTCATCGCAATTGCCCGTCGGCACCTGTCACACGCTGGAGAAGGAGTTCCCGCAATTTCATTTCGCGTATTCGCCGGAAAATCTCCGCCTCGGCAAAGCGATTGATGCTTTCGAAAAGGCCGAGCGCGTCGTCGTCGGTATCCGCAATGACACAAAAAAATCGCTGCTAGAAGAATTATTTAAACCGTTCACACCACAAATTATTTTCATGCGCACCGAGTCGGCGGAAATGGTCAAGCACGCGCTCAATTCGTTTCTCGCACTTTCGATTACATTCATAAACGAAATCGCGCGGCTCTGCGAACTCACCGGCGCGGACGCCAAAGAAGTTTCTGCCGGACTCAAAAGCGAAGCGCGCATCGGCCCGAAGGCATATCTCGGTCCCGGCGGACCGTTCGCCGGCGGCACGCTTGCGCGCGATGTCGTCACGCTCACAAAACTCGCCAAATCCGGCGGCGAAAAAATTTCCGTCATTCCTGCCATCAAACAGAGCAACGACTTGCATCGCGGCTGGGCGTTGCGGCGATTGCAATTGCGCCTCGGCGATGTGCGTGGAAAACAAATCGCCGTGCTCGGCCTGACTTACACGACGAATACCGACACGCTCCGGCGCAGCGCAGCGGTTGAATTGTGCAAACAGCTTTTGAAATCGGGCGCTTCAGTGAAGGTGTTCGATCCGGCGGTAAAAACATTGCCGAAAGATTTGAACAAAATTTCGCTCGGGGCCGATATCGCCTCCGCGCTGAACAACGCTGATGCCGCCGTCATTTGCACCGAATGGCCGCAATTCCGCCAAGCGGATTGGGCGAAAATCACGGTTAAAATGCGCGGAAAGATTTTCGTGGATGCGAATCGTTTTTTGGAAAAGGAATTGAAAAGCATCGCCGGAGTCGAGCATCTTTCCGTCGGACGCGCAAAATGAAACTCAAAAACGTCAACGCGCTCATTACCGGCGGCAGCCAGGGACTCGGCAAAGTCATTGCCGAACATTTCCTGCGCGAAGGCGCAAACGTTGCGCTTTGCGCCCGCAGTGAAAAGGATTTGTCAGCGACGCACAATGAACTCGCGAAAAAATTTCCCGCACAAAAAGTTGTCGCCAAAACTTGCGATGTCTCGGATGAAAAACAGGTGAATGAACTCGTCGCGTTCGCGTTGCGCGAACTTGGTTCGCTTCAAGCGCTCATTTTGAACGCCGGCATTTACGGCCCGATGGGTGCGACGGAATCTGTTTCACTCGACGAATGGCGTCGCGCGATGGACATTAATCTTTACGGCATGCTATTGCCGTGCCGCGCAGCCATTCCGCATTTCAAAAAAGCCAAACACGGCAAGATTATTGTGTTGAGCGGCGGCGGTGCGACGAATCCGTTGCCGAACATTAGTTCCTACGCAGCATCAAAAGCCGCAGTCGTTCGGCTCGCGGAAACTTTGGCGGAAGAATTGAAGCCATTTCACGTGGACGTAAATGCAATTGCGCCCGGCGCTTTGAAAACGAGATTCGTCGAACAGGTTCTCGAAGCTGGACCCGAAAAAGTTGGCACAGAATTTTTCGCGAAAAATAAAAAATGGTCGGAAGAAGGCGCCGTGCCGCTCGAACTTGGCGCGCGACTGGCGGTTTATCTCGCCAGCGCGGAAAGCGATGGCATCACCGGCAAACTTATCAGCGCGCAATGGGACCCGTGGGAAAAATTGCACGAGTTCAAGAGCGATTTGAACAACGATATTTACACGTTGCGCCGCATCGTGCCCAAAGACCGCGGTAAGAAATGGGGCGACAAATGAATTACGCCATCGTCGGCTGCGGATTAATTGGAAAGAAACGGCTGAACGGTTTGCCCGCCGGTTCAAAACTCGTTGTCGCGTGTGACACAAATTTATTGCGCGCCGAAGAATTGGTGAAACTTGCCGGAACCGGTCGCGCAGTTACGGATTTCAAAAAAACCGTTGCCGATTCGCAAGTGGACGCGGTGATCGTCGCGACGATTAATTCCGAACTCGCAAAAATTTCTGCGGCGGCGATTCGCGCGGGCAAGCATGTCATTGTCGAAAAGCCCACCGGCATTTCCGTGAAACAAATTGATGAACTCATCGCGCTCGAAAAGAAGCACAAAGTTTGCGTGCGCGCCGGTTTCAACCATCGTTATCATCCAGCATTTCAGAAAGCGCGGGAAATTTTTGAGTCGGGCGTCATGGGCGAATTAATGTTCATCCGTGCGCGTTACGGTCACGGCGGGCGCGTTGGCTACGACAAGGAATGGCGCGCGAACCCGAAACTTTCCGGCGGCGGCGAATTGATTGACCAGGGAATTCATCTGATTGATTTGGCCGGCTGGTTTCTCGGCGATTTTAAAAAAATGGACGGCCATGCGGACACGTATTTCTGGAAAATGCCGGTGGACGACAATGCGTTTCTGGATTTGCGCACGGCGAAAAATCAAACGGCGTGGCTGCACGTCAGTTGCACAGAATGGAAAAATCTTTTTTCTTTCGAGATTTATGGTCGTGTCGCGAAATTGCACATCGAAGGACTTGGTGGCAGTTACGGCGTGGAAAAACTTTTTCATTATCAAATGAAACCGGAAATGGGAATTCCCGACACGAAAGTTTATGAATTTCCAGGCGCGGATGAATCATGGAAAATCGAAATGACAAAATTTGAAGAAGATGTTCGCGCAAAACGCAAGCCGGACGCCGGACTTGCCGAAGCGCGCGCGGCTCTTAAAATTGTCGAAGCCATTTATCGGAAGCGCAAAAAATAATTATGATTATCGCTCGCTCACCACTTCGCGTCACGCTCGGCGGCGGCGGCACGGATTTACCGTCGTATTACGAAAAATTTGGCGGCTTCCTCATCGCGGCGGCGATTGATAAATATGTTTACATCACGCTGCACGACACCTTCGTGCCGGATTTGATTGTAAAATATTCGGAATTGGAGCGCGTGCCGGACGCGAGCAAATTGAAACATCCCATCATTCGCGAAGCGATGGCGCTCGTTGGGGTTGGCGGACAATCGCTTGAATTGACTTCAATGGCCGACATTCCTGCGGGAACCGGCCTCGGTTCGAGCGGCAGTTTCACGACAGCGCTGCTCAAGGCGCTGCATGCGCACAAAAAGAATCTCGTTCATCCCGCCGAACTCGCCGAGCAGGCGTGCGAAATTGAAATCGGGCGGCTCAAAGAACCGATTGGCAAGCAGGACCAATATATCGCAGCTTACGGCGGCATCACGTGCTTCAAATTTTTGGAAAATGGAAAAGTTGAAGCGTGGCCGCTGAAGTTATCGAAAGAAACGCGCGACAATCTCGAAGACAATCTGCTTCTCTTTTTCACCGGCTATTCGCGCAGCGCGTCGGCGATTTTGAAAGAGCAGGACACAAAATCGAAATCGGACGACAAGTCCATGATTGAAAATTTGCATTTCGTCAAAGACCTCGGCCTGCAAAGCCAGATTGCATTGGAAAAAGGAAATCTCGCCGAGTTCGCGCGGTTGATGGACATGCATTGGCAGCGCAAAAAGCAGCGCAGCGGCGGCATGAGCAATCCGAAAATCAACGAGTGGTATGACCTCGCGATGGCCAACGGCGCGCTCGGCGGAAAACTCATCGGCGCGGGCGGCGGTGGGTTTTTGATGTTCTACGCCGAAGACAAAACAAAGTTGCGCCAAACAATGGCGAAGGCCGGACTGACAGAAGTGCGCTTCCGTTTCGATTTCGAGGGAACGAAGCTGGTGATTTCGTGAAAATTTTCCGAGCTTTATGGAATTTTCAATCAATGCAAACAAATGCGATTCCGCCACGTCGGAAATTCGCGCAAAACTTTATGATGCGTTCAAAGCAATTAGCAAAGACCTCTGCATAGATTATGGCGGAACGATGCAGCATCTCTGGATAGATTTTGAATTGATTCAGAGTCATGCAGAGCGCCGTCCGTCGTGGCCGTTCCGGTTTCAGAAAAAAGTAGGCGGTTATACTGACAAAATCATGGGATTACCTGTGCCTGTTTATGAAAATGTCGGCCACTATGGCATCAGCCCCGATTTTCAGAAAATACTAAACACGCCACTTGATTCCGTTACTAATTATGCGTTGAGTTTAGTTTACAAATCTACGTCAGTGCTTGTTGAGAAAAAAAAGAAATTAGGTGGATTTGATGCGGAGAGATTTCGTCAGGATTTTTTGGCTTCGTGTAAGCGGCATGGTTTTCAAATCGAGATTTCATGAGCCTTTCGCTTTCCCAAATTCCCGTCGCCATTCTCGCCGGCGGACTCGCCACGCGGCTGCGGCCTATCACGGAGAAAATTCCCAAGTCGCTCGTGCCCGTCGCAGGCAAACCGTTTCTGGCGCATCAACTCGAATTGCTCCATGCGCGCGGAATCCGCCGCGCCGTTCTCTGCATCGGCTATCTCGGCGAAATGATTCAGCGCGATTTCGGCAATGGCAAAAATTTCGGCGTGCAATTGGATTATTCCTTCGACTCGCCACGCCAAAGCAACACGACGGCGGGCGGCCCGAAATTGCTCGGCACCGGCGGCGCCATCAAGCGCGCCTTGCCGAAACTTGGCGAAGAATTTTTTGTGCTCTACGGCGATTCGTATTTGCCGCTGGATTTCGCGCCCGTCGCGGAATTTTTTCGTCGCAGCAACAAGCTGGGTTTGATGACGGTTTATCGCAACGAAGGCAAATACGACACGAGCAACGTGGTTTTTGCGGACGGCGAAATCAAGGTTTACGACAAAAAATTGAAGTCGTCGGACATGCGGCACATTGATTACGGCTTGAGTTTGTTCAAGGCGTCGGTCTTCGAGAAATTTCCCGCCGACGCGCAATTCGATTTGGCCGATGTGATGCAAAAACTCGTCCACGAAAAACAATTGGCCGGTTACGAAGTCGCGGAACGCTTTTACGAAATCGGCTCGCCTGCGGGCTTGGCGGAATTGGAAGTGTTGTTGTCCAGCGCCGGAGGCGCGAAAGGAAATAGCCCACGGTGAAACCGTGGGGAATTGACGTTCGATTTGTTCAAGCCCCGGATGGGGCGAAAGAAAACTCTCTGTCGCTCCTGTCGGAGCTTTCTCATTTTTGAAATCCAAACCCACGGCTGAAGCCGTGGGCTACTTTCTTTCGCCGCTTCGCGGCTGCAGCGGCGCTCTGCTAGCGCCGTTGGTGGCCGTGCGCAAGCACCAGCTCACGAGGACGCTCGCCCCACCAAATCGGATTCAAAACTTTGCTTTCATTCATCACTCGAAATTTGTAATTTGAAATTCTCATGAGCTTTGCAAAAGAATTTTTGGCGGAAGTGTCGCAAGTCGTCGCGCAATTGAACACCGACGCGATTGAAAAATGCGCGGATGAACTGGCAAAAATCCGCGAGCGCGGCGGAAGATTATTTATTCTCGGCGTTGGCGGCAGCGCGGGAAATGCCGGCCATGCGGTGAATGATTTCCGAAAAATCTGCGGCTTCGAGGCTTACGCGCCGACGGACAACGTTTCTGAATTGACCGCGCGCACGAACGACGAAGGCTGGGCAACGATTTTTGCCGAATGGCTCAAAGGCTCGAAATTAAATTCCAAAGACGGCTTGCTGATTTTTTCCGTCGGCGGCGGCAATTTGGAAAAGAATGTCAGCCCGAATCTCGTCAGCGCCATTCAACTCGCGAAAAAAGTCGGCGCATCGGTCGTCGGCATCGTCGGACGCGACGGCGGCTACACGGCGAAGGAAGCGACGGCTTGCGTGATTGTGCCGTCGGTGAATCCCACGCACGTGACGCCGCACAGCGAAGCGTTTCAAGGCGTGATTTGGCATTTGTTCGTGTCGCATCCCAAATTGAAAGTCGCGCAGACGAAGTGGGAATCTACGAAATGACGCGTGCAGTTTTTCTCGACCGCGATGGCGTCATTAATCGCGCCTTGGAACGCGACGCAAAACCGTTTCCGCCGCGAAATTTAAACGAGTTTGAAATTCTTCCCGAAGTTCCCACGGCACTGAAAAAATTAAAAGCCGCCGGATTTTTACTCGTTGTCGCGACAAACCAGCCGGACGTTGGTCGCGGCACTTTGAAGCAGGAAACTGTCGAACAAATTCACGCGCACGTGGTTTCGCAATTGCCGATTGACCGCGTGGAAGTTTGTTTTCATTCCGGTAAAATTGAAAATGAGTGTGATTGCCGCAAGCCGAAGCCGGGAATGTTGCTGCGCGCGGCAAAGGAATTGAACATTGATTTGAAACAAAGCTGGATGGTCGGTGACCGCTGGCGCGATGTGGATTGCGGTTACAATGCCGGCTGCAAAACGATTTTCGTCAATCGCGGTTATGCCGAGGAATTGAAATATCAGCCGGATTTCATCGTGAAAAATCTGGCGGAAGCGGCGGACATCATTTTGTCGGCAAAATAAATTGAAAATCTGCCGAACTGGTTTATTTTCTTCGTTCCAGACCCATGAGAACCTTAAAAGATTTAAAAGTTAAAATTTTTGCCGACGGCGCTGACAAAGCCGGAATGCTCCAACTCAACGCCAATCCGCTTATCAAAGGCCTGACGACCAATCCGACACTGATGCGCAAAGTGGGCATTTCGGATTTTGAAGCCTTCGCCAAAGATATTTTGCAAGGCATCAAAGAGAAGCCGCTTTCGTTTGAAGTTTTTTCCGACGATTTTCCCGAAATGCGCCGTCAGGCGATGAAAATCAATTCGTGGGCGCGCAACGTCTACGTCAAAATTCCCATCACCAACACGCGCGACG
>Ga0070741_10012002_pt1 | contig 15799 bp, 14 predicted proteins | sample Coa_R1_4_FD_66440 | JGI IMG/M metagenome (GOLD analysis project Ga0070741, IMG submission 66440) | Surface soil microbial communities from Centralia Pennsylvania, which are recovering from an underground coalmine fire - Coalmine... | ecosystem: Environmental > Terrestrial > Soil > Unclassified ...
CCCAGCAAGCTGGCGCCGCCTCCGAACGCCAGGAAATTGGTGAACCCGGAAGGAAAGTAACCCTTAATATTGGCACGATTGATAAAGCTGGCGACTCCGAACGAAGTCGGCAGCGACATGCCATAACTGAGCGTAGACGAAAGGTCGGTGGTGAGCATCTCTACGTCGACGGCCACTTGGGCGCGGGGACGCATCAGGTCCGCGAACAATTTTTCGGCCAGCCGCAAGCGCGTTACCTGATCGACGATCAAGATCATGTGGCGCGAGGGGTCCACCAGCAATTTTCTGGCATTGAGCACTGTACGGACGCTGGTGGCAACTTCCTGTATTTCCTGGACGCTCAGCGTCTCCGGAAAGGACAGCATGGCCGCCGCGGTGGGCTCCAACTCGTTGCGCTTGATGAGCATGTCGTTCGCCACCATGAACAGGCGAGGGCTGATCGGAATTACGAAGGAATCGGTGGCGGCCGCCATGGCCCGAAACACTTCATGAAAATCAGCGTTTGAAAGCTGGAAGCGGATCGGTCCCGTAGGCCGGTATTCGGGATCTATCAGGACTTTCAGGTGCAGCGCGGCTGCCAACTGCTCCCATAGGGCTTGGGAGTTTCCCCGAAAATCGTAATCGCGGCGTCCGGGCTGGACGTCGAGCTCAGCCGGCGGCGCGAGAGCGCGCGCCTGTTCCAGTTGCTCGTCGGTGATGCTGCCAATGAGCGTGCGATCGATCTTGTCGCTCGAAAGCTCGGGCAATTTGGGCGGGCTGGCATCCACCAGGCTAGCCGCTGGACGAAGCCTCTGAGCGCGGGCCCAGTAGTCTGTATTGGTAGGATCGGCAGCGGCGGCTTCGGCGTAGAGCAGGTAGGCCCTGACGATTTCGCCCGCCCGCTCGGCTTTTTGCGCCTGATGAAACAGTTGCTCGGCAGGGGTGGCGGCGGAAAGCAGGGCCAGCGCGCCCAGCGCGAACGCCACCGCCCGGAAAACCATGAGCCGACAGAAGTTCACATGACAATTGACGGAGCCATGGGGCGGAACGTGGAGGCCCGCCGGCCTATAAATAAACCACGGCCTACGACCGATGAAATCAGTGAGGCTCATACTATCTATGGCTGCAACACTGGCTCCTCCGCCGGCCCTGAGCGGGTTTTGTCCTTCAGTTCCGCAAACCTTTGAAGAATTAGGCATTTCCCAGTCTCTGGTGCTCGATCTGGTGCTGCGCCGGCTGCTTTTGGAAGGCTTCAGCAACCTGCAGAGTCTCAGTAACACGCTCAAGCTTTCGGTCCCTATTCTGAATATCGTCTTTACCCACATGCGCCAGCAGCAACTGGTGGAAGTGAAGGGCATGATGGGGAACGACTATAATTTCACGCTTTCGCAGAGCGGAAAACTGCTGGCGGCCGAGCGATTTCAGATCAGCCAGTACGCGGGCGCGGCGCCGGTATCGCTGAAGGATTATCATGCCGCCACCAAGGCGCAGGCAGCGCAGGTGCGAATCGACCGGAAGGTCCTGCGCTCGGCATTCTCGGATCTGGTGGTAAGCGATCAGCTGCTCGATCAGCTCGGCCCGGCGCTCATCTCGCAAAATTCGATTTTCGTTTATGGGCCTACCGGAAACGGCAAAACCAGCCTGGCAGAACGAATGCTGCGCGTTTATCAAGACGCCGTACTGATGCCGTACGCCGTGGAAGTGGACAACCAGGTCATCAGTCTGTATGACCCGGTGGTCCATCAAAAGCTGCCCACCGAAGACGCCGACGTGGATCCCCGCTGGGCATTGTGCCGCCGGCCTTGCATCGTCGTCGGCGGCGAGCTGATTCCCAGCATGCTGGAACTGCGGCTGGATGAAGCCTCCGGTATTTACGCGGCCCCGCTGCAAATGAAGGCCAACAACGGTATTTTTATAATTGACGACTTCGGACGCCAGTTGATGTCACCGCGCGATTTGCTGAATCGCTGGATCGTGCCTTTGGACCGCCGCGTGGATTACCTGATGCTGCGCTACGGCGTGAAGTTCCAGATCCCGTTCGAGCTGATGGTTGTGTTCTCTACCAACCTGGAGCCGAGCGATCTGGCCGATGAAGCGTTCCTGCGCCGCATTCACAACAAAATCTTCGTGGACGCAGTGGACGAGAAATCCTTCGATCAGATCTTCCATCGCGTGGTGGGCAAATTCAATATTCCGTGCGAGCCGGACAGCGCCGAATATCTGCGCAAGCTGTGCCTGCGCGAGGGACGCACCGAACTGCGCGCGTGTTATCCCGCCGATATCTGCACAATCTTGACCTCGATCGGAAGATACGAAGGACGGCCGCCGTTCATGAGCAAGTCCGAGCTGGAACGCGCAACGGCGCTGTATTTTGCCAAGAGCTAGCGCTCGGGCCAAGAGCTAACGCTCGGGCCCAGAGCTGACCATCGTCAAGCGGCGATAATGAAATCGTCGCGGCGTGAACGTTCTCCTCATCTCCACCTACGAACTGGGCCACCAGCCTTTCGGTTTGGCATCGCCCGCGGCTTGGATTGCCGAGCGCGGGCATGCCGTGGCCTGCACCGATCTGAGCGTAGAGCGCCTGGATCCCGAGACAGTACGGGAGGCCGATGTGGTGGCGTTTTACCTGCCGATGCACACGGCAACGCGGTTAGCGGCCCAGGTGATGGAGAAGGTCCGGGCGCTGAATCCGGCGGCGCACGTCTGCTGCTATGGACTCTATGCGCCGCTGAACGAATCCTATTTGCGTCGCATGGGGGCTAAGACCATTCTTGGCGGCGAGTTCGAGGCGGGACTGGTGTCGCTGGTGGATCGCTTGGCGTCGGGGTGCTCGAAGATTCAAAACGAGCAGCTTATCTCGCTCGATCGTCTGCAATTTCGTGTTCCGGCGCGTTCCGAACTGCCTTCACTGGAGAAATACGCGCGGCTCCGAATCGGTGCGGCTTCCAAGCCGGCGGGATATACGGAAACGAGCCGCGGATGCAAACATTTGTGCCGGCATTGTCCGGTTGTTCCCGTCTATAACGGAACGTTTCGGGTGGTGCAGGCAGATGTCGTCCTGGCTGACATTCGACAGCAGGTGCAGGCCGGCGCCGAACACATCACCTTCGGCGATCCCGACTTCTTCAATGGACCGGCGCACGGGATGCGCATCGTGCAGACGCTGCATCGCGAGTGGCCGGGTCTCACTTATGACGCGACCATCAAGATCGAGCATCTGTTGAAAAATCGAGACCTGCTGCCGCGACTGCGGGAGACCGGCTGCCTGTTCGTAACGAGCGCCGTGGAGTCGATCGACGACCAGGTGCTCGCCAAGCTCGATAAGGGGCACACGCGCGCGGATTTTGTCCAGGTGGTCGATCACGTGCGAGCCGCCGGCCTGACGCTTGCGCCGACTTTCATTCCGTTCACGCCCTGGACCACGCGTGAGTCCTATCGCGAACTGCTGGAATTGTTATGTCAGCTGGATTTGGTGGAGCATGTGGCGCCCATTCAGCTCGCGTTGCGCTTGCTGATACCACGGGGCTCGCGGCTGCTGGAGCTGCGCGATATCCAGGCGGTGCTGGGGGAGTTCGATGAGCCGTCGCTTCTTTATCGCTGGCGGCATCCCGATCCGGAAGTGGATGCCCTCCAAAGCGAGGCAATGCGGATCGCGGCATCTAAAGGGTCGCGCACTGAGATTTTTGGCCGCCTCTGGAATCTGGTTAGCGAGCGGCCCTTGGAGAATTTCGACCTGCGGCCTCGCGCCACGATTCCGTATATGGACGAACCGTGGTTCTGTTGAGCGGAGCCATCTGAAGAGCAGGTTGCTCTTGTGTGATGGGAGACGCCCTTTATTCTGCCTTCAACTCCGAGCAGATGCCGGGCATGCTGCGGCCCATGAATCCCAGGCTGTCGTCCATGTTTAGGCCGGACAAGTTGAGGCGTTTGCCTGCGTCCGCGGCGCCGCCGGCGCAAGCCATTTTAGCGCGCGAGCGCAGCTCGGCGATCGAATCGCGCCACTTCGCCAGGTCCGCTTTCTTGGCCACCGGACCGTGGCCGGGAATCACGGTGTCGAAGTCGAGCTGCAAAACCCGGTCGAGCGTCTTGTCCCATTCGACCAAGCTTCCCTTGGCGCTGTAGTCAATAAAAGGCGCGCTGCCATTCACGAACAGGTCGCCCGTGTGCAGCGTGCGCTCGGACGGGAAAAGGATCACGGCGTCTCCGTTAGTGTGCCCGCGCCCCAGATGATGCGCGCTTACTTCGCGGCCGCCGACAAACACCTGTGCCTCGTCGGCATAAGTGAGCTGCGGAAGCCCCGGTTGATTGCCCACCACCATGTTGGCGCGCGCGTTCCGGTGAATCAGGATTTCAGCGGGCGTGTTTTTCAGCATGAAGGCATTGCCGCCGGTGTGGTCGCCGTGCTGGTGCGTGTTCAGGATGTACTTGATCGGTTTATCGGTGACGGTTTTCACCTTGGCGAGGATGTCGGGGGCGTCCTGTTCGAATTTGTCGTCCACCAGCACCACGCCTTCGTCGGTGGGCATAACAGCAACATTTCCGCTGGCGTTGTTCATGATCACCCACAGGCGATCGGTCACCTTTTGGATCGTGAGAGGCTGCTTGGGCGGCTGCTGTTGGGCCTGTAGCCACACTAAGGACAATCCGGCAACCCCGGCCACGATTGCCACGGCGCGCAACGGAGTGGTTTTGAGCATGTGCAGAACAGTATAGCCAATCACGCATCTTAAATACTGCTAATCCCGGCCTTTTCATTGTTTTGTCTCCGCGACAGATAGCCAGCCCGCCTGCCCGTTCCTAGAATCGCGGCAGAGAGAGGAGGGCGCGTGGACAACGAGCGCAGCGAGCTAGAAAAGCCTGAACCGCAGACGCATTTCCCGGCAGAGAACGAGGTGGCGCCGCCGAATCCAAAGCAACCCAAGCCCGCCCGGCTGGATCAGGATCCCGGCGGCGGCTACAACACCAATAACACCTATCCACAGACCTGAAGGAGACGAACATGGACAAGAAAGAGACTGAAGCACCGAGCGTTCAACAGATCATCGACGAATTGACGGCCGGCGTGCCGCCCGTGCTGCCCAAGGGCGACGAGAAAGCGCCGCCGCGCGGTCCAATTCATCCACCGCAGCCGCACGAAGAGGACTGATCAGCCCCCGCCTCCTCCCACACTTAGGAAATCTGGACGATAATAGGAACAAGCAGCACACAGTAAGTGCCAAAAGCAGTAAAGGATGGTCCAAATGCAGAAGTTGGCCGCGGTCGCGGTTCTAGCGGCGTGCACTTGTTTGATGTTCGGTGAGGAGGCGGCGCCGGTTCGCCCGCGTGCCGGCAAGGTCCAGATTTTCAAGGAGGCCGATCTCAAAATCGGCATGAAGGGCTATGCATGGACCGTGCTGCAAGGCTCCGAGCCAGAGCCAATACCGGTGGAGATCCTGGGAATTTACCGCAACCAGTGGGGACCCAAACAGGACGTGATCCTGGCCAAGCTGGGTGGGAAGGGCCAGCGCACCAATGTAGCGGCTGGAATGAGCGGCAGCCCGGTTTATATCGACGGCAAGCTCGTGGGGGCCGTTGCGCTACGCTTCAGCACGTTTTCCCCGGACGCACTGTGCGGCATTACGCCCATCGAGCTGATGCTGGAAGTGAACGAATTCGACACTTCGCGGCCTTCCAATGCGCGAGTGCCAGGCAAAGGCAGCGCACGCAAGGCAGCTTCCGCGGATGCGACGGAAGGTTCAGCAGCGGGTTCTTTAGTCGCGACGAATCCCTTCCCGATTTCAAGCATGGTGCCGATTGAAACGCCGCTCAATTTCGCAGGCTTTGCCGAAAATGTGCTGCCCACCTTCGCGCCCGAATTTCAGGCCATGGGCATGACGGTGGCGGGCGGCGGCGGCGCGAGCACGTTGGTGAGCCCCAAACCCGCGCCCGGATGGCAGCAGTCCCTGCAACCTGGCGATGCGGTCTCGGGCGTCCTGGTGACGGGCGACATGAGCATCAGCGCCATGTGCACTGTGACCTACAACGATCTGAAGCACGTGCTGTTCTGCGGCCATTCATTCTTCAATCTGGGGCCAGTAGACATGCCGATGGCGAAAGCCGACGTGATTACCACGCTGGCATCGCAATACCAGCCCACCAAATTCGGCAATGCCACGGAAATCGTCGGCGCGCTGAAGCAGGACCGGCATTCGGGCGTTTTGGGCGACTTAGGCGAAACGGCCGACATGGTGCCGGTGACGCTGCATGTTCGTTCTTACGACGACAGCAACACTGTACGCAAAGAAAAGGATCTGCACTTCAGCGTCTTCGTGCAGCAGAAATGGACCCCGTACCTGATGATGATGACGCTGTTCAACTCGATATCGAGCTTGAACGAGTTCGCCGAGGAGACCACGTACCGGCTGAGCGGAAAAGTTGCACTGGATGGACAGCCCGGCATCTCCATCTCCACTATGTTGGCCGCCAATGAAGGCCCGGCGCCGGTGCCGAATCAGTTAGCCGGCTGGTGGGGCGACAAATTCAACCGCTTGTTCCTGAATCCGGTCCAGATTCCGAAGCTGAAATCGGTGGACGCAACGGTGGACATTTTGCCGGATCGCCGCGAAGCGATGATCGAAAACGCCTGGGTTCCAGCAAGCGAAGTGGAAGCCGGCAGCGAAGTACCGGTGAAGGTATTCGTGCGGCCTTATCGCGGCGACCGTATCGAGAAGGATTTCACGCTCAAGATCCCGGCCGGATTGCCTAAGGGCGAGCATCGCGTATTATTCAGCGATGCAGAGACTCTGAACCGCTTGCAGAGCATGGCGACGCAATCCGAGCCGTTTATCGACATCCGCCAAACCGTTTCGTTAATGAACCAGGAGCGCAGCAATAACAAGCTGTACGTTTCTCTGGTGGAGCCGCGGCCCACCGTGTTCTACGAAGACAAGACCCTGCCCAGCCTGCCCGCTTCCATCATGAACGTGATGCAGACCGATCGCACCGCCAGCCGCCGCTTGCAGGCGTCGGCGGAAAGCGCGATGGAGCAGGGCAGCATCCCTTTCGACATGCTGATCAGCGGCAGTTACTCGCTGAGAATTACCGTAAAGTAACCGGCTGGATTGAAAGCCGGCGTTTTGAACTGATTCCATGAAAACAATTCGACTCCTCCTGGTGGCGCTGAGCGCCGTAGCCACCGGTCTAGCGGTGGATACCCACTTCTGGCAGCACGGCGATCGCGCTGATTTTGAAAGCGGGACGCTCAAGAACCTCTCCCTGCGTGCCGACGGGCGCCTTTTCCTGGCTCCTGAATTTACCGAGATCTTCGATTCCTCCACGCCTTATCTCTGGGCGCTGGCTGCCGATTCCAAAGGCAATCTCTACACCGCCGGTGGAGGCACCGGCAGCGGTACGGCGAGGATTTTCGTGATCGATCGCGCGGGAAAGAGCCGCATGTTTGCGGAACTGGACGGTCTTGAGATCCATTCCATCGTGCTGGGTCCCAAGGACGAGGTCTACGCCGCTACGGACCCCGACGGCAAGGTCTATAAGATCGGCTCCGACGGCAAGCCGAAGCTGTTCTACGATCCGCACCAGAAATACATTTGGGCGATGGCATTCTCCGGGAACGGCGACCTCTTTGTTGCCACTGGAGACCAGGGCGAGATTCACCGGGTGACGCCGGCGGGATCGGGCTCAGTATTTTTCAAGACGGAGGAGACGCACGCACGGTCGCTGGCGATGGATCCGCAAAACAACCTGATCGTGGGGACAGAGCCGAGCGGCCTGATTCTGCGCATATCGCCGGCCGGTCAGGGCTTCGTGCTATATCAGGCGCCGAAGCGTGAGATTACGGCTGTTGCCGTTGCGCAGGATGGCGCCATCTATGCAGCGGGTGTGGGCAACAAAACCGCGGTGGCGCAAGCCGCTCCGCCGCCGCCACCCGCGCCAGCTCCTGTCCTGCCTGGCGCAGTAGCCGTCAGCAGCGTACGAATTACGCCTAGCACGGGCACTGTGGCGGCATCGCTGGCTGGAGGATCCGAGGTGTACCGGATCGGTGCGGATGGTGCGCCTCGCAAGGTCTGGTCGACACCGCAAGACATCGTATACGCGATCGGATTTGACGCCGGCGGCCTGCCGCTGGTGGGAACAGGGAATCGCGGCAAGATTTACCGCCTGGATTCGGATACCGTGAGCACACTGCTGCTGGACGCCTCGCCGACGCAAGTTACCGGCTTCGGCCGCGGGCCAAAAGGCGGCGATCTGTATGCGATCACCGGGAACATCGGCAAAGTTTTTCGCCTGGGACCGGCGTTTGAGAAAAAGGGCACGTTTGAGAGCCCGGTAATGGATGCAGGCGCGTTCGCGTATTGGGGTCGACTCAGCTATCGAGGTCTCGGAAATATCGCCGTCTTTACGCGCAGTGGAAACCGCAGCCATCCGGAGAGCAACTGGAGTCCTTGGACGGCGCTGGGGACGGATGCCAGCCCGGCAGCATGCGATTCCTGTGGGGCCGGCCGCACCGCTTCGCCTTCCGCGCGCTTCCTGCAGTACAAAATCGATTTGAGTCCTTCGGCCGGACAGCGGGAGCCGGAGGTCTCGTATGTGGAAGTGGCGTATCTGCCGAAGAACGTCGCGCCGGATGTGCAGACTATCGATCTGGTTCCACCGAATTACCGTTTCCCACAGCAGAGCCTTTCCATCACGCCATCCAATTCCCTCACGCTTCCGCCTATCGGCCAGAAGAGCAGTACTTCGTCGTCGCTGGATAATGTTTCGCAAACGGTGAACTACGCAAAAGGCTATCAAGGCGCCCGGTGGCTGGCATCGGATGAAAACAACGACTCGTTGGTTTATCGCGTGGAAATTCGCGGCGTGAAGGAGTCCGGCTGGAAAGTTTTGAAGGATAAGGTGCAGGAGCGATACCTGAGCTGGGATACCACGCAGTTTCCGGATGGCGAATATGTGTTACGCGTGACGGCATCGGATGCGCCCAGCAATCCGGCGGACCAGGCGCTCCAGGCGTCGCTGGTGAGCGATCCGTTCCTGATCGACAACACGCCGCCGCAGATCCAGAATCTGAGCGGCAGCCCGGCCGCCGGCAATAAGCTGGAGGTTCGCTGGACGGCTCGCGATGCCCACAGCAATATCGATCGCGCGGAGTATTCTGTGAACGGGGGCGATTGGGTGCTGATCGATCCGGTCAGCCGATTATCGGATTCGCCGCAGGAAGAATATCACTTGACGATCGATCGTCCCACCAGCGGCGAGCAAGTAGTGGCCGTGCGGGTGAGTGACGAATTCGATAACCAGGCTGTAGAAAAGATCGTCGTAAAGTAGTCACGGCGGTTCCCCTCCAGGCCACCTGAAGCGGATCCCCCTATCGGCTCTGAAGACGTGCCCAGTCCCGTTTCCCGCTAAACTCAATTTCGGACTGCCTCGCCCCATGAAGACCTACTTCCACGTCGACATGGACGCCTTCTTCGTCTCCGTCGAAGAGCTATTCGATCCCTCGCTGATTGGCAAGCCCGTCGTCGTCGGCGGCCAGGCCAACCAGCGCGGTGTCGTCTCGGCCGCGTCTTACGCCGCGCGCAAATTCGGCATCCATTCCGCGATGCCGCTCCGTACCGCCGCCCGTCTCTGTCCGCACGCGATCTTCGTCGACGGCCACCCCACTCGCTATCGCGAATACTCGGGCAAGGTCTTCGAAGTGCTCAAGAGTTTCTCGCCCCAGGTCGATATGGCCTCGGTCGACGAAGCCTACATGGATCTCACCGGCACCGAGCGCCTGCACGGCCCGCCCCTCTCCGCCGCGAATCGCCTCCACCAGGCCGTCAAGCGCGAGACCAACCTCAACTGCTCCATCGGCATCGCCACCGCGCGCATGGTCGCGAAGGTCGCCTCCGACCAAGCCAAGCCCAACGGCATCCTCTGGGTGCTGCCAGGCGAAGAAGCCCGCTTCCTCGCGCCGCTCGATGTCCGCAAGATTCCCGGCGTCGGCAAGGTCACTGAAAAGAATCTCGCAGCCTGGGGCGTGCGCAAAGTCGGCGACCTCGCCGCGCTCGACGAGGATTTCCTGCGCACTCACATGGGCCAGTGGGGCCTCGCGCTGGCAGGCAAATCGCACGGCCGCGATGCCGGCGGTTGGTTCGATGGCGAGGTGGGCGAAGACTCAACCCCCAAGTCGATCAGCCATGAGTTCACCTTCAACGAAGACACCGCTGACGCCGACGCGCTGGAAACCACACTTGCCCGGCTGTCCGAAATGGTTGCACGCCGTCTGCGCGAACACCAGCTCCACGCCCGTACCATCCAGTTAAAGCTGCGCTACTCCGATTTCACCACCATCACGCGCGCCCACTCGCTCGATCACGCCACGCAGCTCGATACCGAAATTTTCCGGCAGGCGCGCGCGCTGTTTCGTGCCAATCGCAAGGCCAACTCCACCATCCGGCTCCTAGGGGTGCAAGCCTCCGGCCTCAAGCCCGTCGAAGGACAGCTCAACATGCTCGAACAGGACAGCACCAACCGCTGGCGCAAGGCCATGACCGCCGTCGACCGCCTGCGCGACCGCTTCGGCGAAGACAGCGTCTCGCTCGCCATGGGACTCAAGGGCCGCTTCCGCGAGCGCGTGCACGAGAATCCGGCTGGTCTTCCTGGCAAGCGCCCGGACAAAGCAGCAAGCCCGCCCCCGCGCGACGGCAAAGCCACCTAGGGTTAAACTACAAACAGGCATCCCTGGAAATGAAACAACTTATCGAAGACATCGCGAAGGCTCTTGTTGATTTGCCTGACCAGGTGAACGTCCATGAAGTGCAGGGCGAGCAGGTGACCGTCCTGGAGTTGCGAGTCGCCGCCAGCGACCTCGGCAAGGTCATCGGCAAACAGGGCCGCACCGCGCGATCCATCCGCACGCTGCTGGGCGCGGCCGGCATGAAGCTGAACCGCAGGTTCACGCTGGAAATCCTCGAATAGCGCCTGCGTGAGCAGCCCGGTACCCGATCTGAAGCTCGTCGCCATCGCCCGTCTCCTCCGCGCGCGCGGGAACAAAGGGGAGTTGGCCGCTCTCCCGCTTTCGAGCCACGCCGATCGCGTGAAGCGCGTCTTCGTCAACGAAATTCCCATGGAAGTGGAGAACGTGTGGACGCACGGCGATCATCTCGTCTTCAAATTCCACGGCGTCGACACCATCTCGGCCGCGGAGAAGCTCGCGGGCGCCGACGTTGCCATTCCGTTCGAACAGCGCGCCGCCCTCGGCGACGAGGAGTACTTCGAGAGCGATCTGATCGGCTGCGAAGTTTTCGATTCCACCGGCCGCTCTCTCGGCGTTGTCACCGACTTCGAAGAAACCGGCGGCACACCCCTGCTCCACGTCGGCGACGTCCTCATTCCCTTCGCCAAATCCATCTGCACCACAATCGACCCCTCCGCCAGACGAATCGTCGTAGATCTTCCGGATGGCCTCTTATCTCTGAATGTGCCAGCTCGCGAATCGCCAACCGCCAACCGCGAGTCCGATGTGCCAGTCCCGCCATCCCCGGCCCCCGACCCCCGCCCATGATCTTCCGCATCCTTACTATCTTTCCCGAATTCTTCTCCGGCCCCTTTCAGCACGGGATCGTCGCCAAGGCCGCCGAGTCCGGGTTAATCACCATCCACATCCACGATCTCCGCGACTGGACACACGACCGCCATCGCACCGTAGACGATCGCCCATTCGGCGGCGGCGAAGGCATGCTGCTCAAGCCTGCACCGGTCTTCGAAGCCGTCGAAAGCATCTGGCCCCACCGTGATTCCGCTCATCAGCGCCTGATCCTGCTCTCCGCCCAAGGCCAGCGATTCACCCAGGAGACCGCTCGCCGCCTGACCCAATACCAGGAACTGTTCCTCATCTGCGGCCGCTACGAAGGCGTCGACGAGCGCGTGGCCGAACACCTCGCCGACGAAGAGCTCTCCATCGGCGACTTCGTTCTGAGCGGCGGCGAACTGGGCGCTGCACTGGTGATCGATTGTGTTGCCCGCCTCCTGCCTGGCGTCCTGGGCAACGAAGATTCGGCGCTGCGCGAATCGTTCTCTGAGCCCACCCTATTGGACTGCCCCCAGTACACTCGTCCCGCCGAATTCCGTGGCTGGAAGGTTCCAGAGGTACTGCTCAGCGGCAACCATGAGGAGATTCGGCTCTGGCGCCAGAAGGCCGCCCTCGAGAAAACCGCCCGCAATCGCCCCGACCTGCCGCATCCGCCGGTCTAGGCAGGCGCTCCCCATCAGCCGCATCTACACAGAATTACCCATATGCGCGACGCCTGGAATGGGTATTCGGCCCGATGCGCATTTCTCCGTCCCAGCTTATTCTCGAAACTGACGAGCTTGAAATGGAGACCAGTTCTCCTAAGGAGTACGAGATGACCAGCGATCAAAAGCCAGAGAAATTCCAGACCGTAGTCATCGGAGGCGGCCAAGCGGGGCTTTCGGTTGGATATCACCTCGCCAAACGAGGCGTACCCTTTCAGATCCTGGATGCCGGAGCGCGAATCGGCGACGCGTGGCGCAACCGCTGGGACTCGCTGCGCCTGTTCAACCCGGCGCGCTATGCGGGGCTTCCCGGCATGCGTTTTCCGGCTCCTGGCGACGCGTTCCCCACAAAGGATCAGATGGCCGGCTATCTGGCCGATTACGCGCACCGCTTTCAACTGCCGGTGCGAAATAACATCAGAGTGGACCGTCTCTGGAAGGAAGGCGATGTCTTCTTCCTCAGCGCCGGGAAAGAACGTTTCGAATGCAGGAACGTGGTGGTGGCGATGGCGAACTATCAGCAACCCCACGTGCCCGCGTTCGCTCAAAATCTTGATCCCGGAATTGTCCAGATGCACTCTCACGAGTATCGAAACACCTCACAGTTGCAGCAGGGCGGTGTTCTGGTCGTGGGAGCCGGGAATTCAGGCGCTGAGATCGCCATCGAAGCCGCTCGCACGCATCCCACCTGGATTTCCGGAAGGGAGTCGGGTCATATTCCGTGGCCGATCGACAGTTTCATCGCGCGTTTTCTCCTGGTACGCCTGGTGCGCTTCTTTGGCCACCACATTCTCACGGTGAATACACCGCTCGGCCGGAAGCTGCGCCCCAAACTGCTCACGACGGCAACCCCGCTCGTTCGCGTAAAACCCAAATCACTGATCGATGCCGGCATCACGCGAGTGCCAAAAGTGCTTGGCGTGAGAGCTGGTCTGCCGCTTCTGGCCGATGACCGGACGCTCGATGTCAAGAACGTGATCTGGTGCACCGGCTATCGTCATGGCTTTCCCTGGATCGACCTGCCGATTTTTGACGACCACGGAGAACCGGACCATGAGAATGGCGCTGTCAGGAATATTCCCGGATTGTACTTCATCGGCCTGCACTTCCTGTATGCGATGACTTCGGCGACTCTCATCGGAGTGGGCCGCGATGCACAGCGCATTGCCCAAGCGATTCGATCGCGGTCTTCGCTGGCGGAACTTTACGTGAGCGGGCCTCCCCGGTCAAGAGTAGCCTAGGAATCACTCCGGCTCAGACCAAGTTGCGTTCGTAGGCGTACGCGGCCGCAGCGGTTCTCGACGGAAGATCCAGCTTGGTGAAAATATTGCTCAGGTGACGGGCCACGGTCTTCTCGCTGATTTTGAGTTTCGCCGCAATCCCCCGATTGCTCATGCCGGTTGCCACGAGTCTAAGGACCTGCACTTCCCGCTCGGTTAACGGGCCCGCTGGTTGGCCCGTTCCGTTTGTTAGGAGAGCCTCCACACGGCGGATGTCAGCGGAGGCGCCCAGGCCTTGAAACGTCTCGCGAGCCGCACTGAGCTCCTGGAGTGCGTTTTCCTCGTCTCTCAGTGCCCTGTGTGCGAGTGCAATCGCATATCGAACGCAAGCAGCTTCGTACGGCGCCTCAAGCTCACACCAAAGACTCCACGAACGCGTGAGCTGCGCCAGAGCCGCCGGCGCGTTGCCCTCCGCGAGAAGCACAGAACCGCTACTGCGGCTGGAGAGCGCATTCAAGTATGGAATGTTGCGCAGCGCGGCAATTTTGGCGAGTTCCTCGGCTGCCGCACGGGCCGCTGCAAGATCCTTCATGGCGAGAACAATCTCGACGTACGCCGCCAGAACCACGGATCGAGGTCCCGTATCACGGACTTCGTCCAGAAGCCGGCGGATCATCGCGTTGGCTGCGTCAACTCGCCCTTGCGCCAGTCGCAGTAGCGCAGGGCCCGGTCCGCAACACCTGTATAGCAGACTAGCCTGCTGATACGCTTCGGCGGACTCGCTGAAATTGCCGCGCAGCCGGAGTATTTCGCCCACCTGATAGAAAGCCGCACCCGCGGCGGATTTCGAATTGGGCCGCGAGAGCCACTCCGTTGCCTGTTGCGCTGCCTCCAGCGCTTGCACCCAAGAGCCGTGCAGCTGTAAGAGCTCAGCCCGACGAATCAGGCAGTGGCCGCGATACGGCGCCACGTCCGGCTGCGCCTCACACCATTTCTCCAGCGCCGACGTCCATTCCTGCGCGCGCTGCAGATCGAAAATCTCACCACAGGCATCCAGCACGCTGCAGTAGACGCCTCCGGCGTTTAGCGGGGACACTTCACCGGCCGTTACCGCGACCATCGCTTCATCCAACAGCGCGACGCCTCGGACAATCTCTCCCTGCCGGATCAACGCGCGTCCTTGCCCCTGAAGCCCGAGCGCCACCAGGTCTCTCTCGCAGAAACGTTCCCCAATTGCGGCAGCCCTCGCGAACGCCGTCAGCGCGCCGGCGGCATCCCCTGCATGAAACAAGCGATAGCCTTGTGCCAACAGCAAGTATCCCTGTTCCGCGCAATCGGGCTGGCCATTCAACAGCCGGGTCGCTCGTGACAACCATCCGCCGGCCTGCGCTGCCTCGCCACCGATAAGTAACGTGAACCCTAACCAAAATGCGCAGCGGACGGCTGGCTGCCGGTCTCCACGGCTGAGGAACGCTTGGTGCGCACGGGCCAGAACGGCCATTCCCTCGGCCTCTTTTCCGATCAATAGAGCGGACTGCGCAAGCTTGATCAGGTCCTCCGGACCCAGCGATGCCTCCCGGTCCGCTGCCATCAACTCGGAAAATGCTACGCCCCACGCTTGTTTGCCAAACGCCTCTCGCCCCTTTTGGATCGGGGGAGCCTCGGCGCGGGCGTCGGCCTGGGAGTGCCTGGATACGGCCCGAATATTCATTGAATCGACCGTCAGCCCCCATCCGAGTCTAGCATTGGCAATTGCCCCATCCGGCGTTGGTGCGGGTGCGTCTCGCGTGGGGAATTCACCCCGCCGCGCAGAGAGCGCCCCCGATCTACTACAATGAAAATTCAAGGAATTGTCATATGCCGAATACCCTGCTCTCCAAAATCGTCGCCAAGCACCACCGCCAGATCCCGGAGTTCCGGCCCGGCGATACCATCCGTGTTCACGTCAAGATCAAGGAGGGCGACAAGGAGCGTTTGCAGGCCTTTGAAGGCACCGTTATCGCCCGCAAGAACTCCGGACTCGGTGAAACCGTGACGGTTCGAAAGGTTAGTTTCGGCCAGGGCGTCGAACGCATCTTCCCGCTCCATGCTCCCGTCATTGACCACATTGATGTGGTTCGCACCGGCCGTGTGCGACGCGCGAAACTGTATTATCTGCGTGAACTGAAGGGCAAAGCCGCACGTCTTCGCGAACGCGAGTAAGTCCTGCGGATCGCGCAGAACAGTTCTCAGAGATTTGCGCGACTAAGTGATGACCAAGTGCGGCGGAAAACACGAACGCGAAGCACGAGCCCAGGGCTTTGAACGCATCGCCGGCGTCGATGAAGTCG
>Ga0070741_10012003_pt1 | contig 15799 bp, 14 predicted proteins | sample Coa_R1_4_FD_66440 | JGI IMG/M metagenome (GOLD analysis project Ga0070741, IMG submission 66440) | Surface soil microbial communities from Centralia Pennsylvania, which are recovering from an underground coalmine fire - Coalmine... | ecosystem: Environmental > Terrestrial > Soil > Unclassified ...
TCGTCGCCATCTGCACGAACTCGCCGGCGACGTCCTTGAACAGGACCTGCAGGTCGACCTCCTGCTGGTACTGCCCGCCGAGGGCGGCGCGCGCCTGCTGCCCGACGATCGCGACCACCGGCTGGTGGTCGAGCTTCGCGTCGTAGAGCCCGTTCAGCAGATGGATGGCGCCGGGCCCCGACGTCGCCAGGCAAACGCCGACCTCGCCGGTGAACTTTGCATGTCCGCAGGCCATGAACGCCGCCATCTCCTCGTGACGGACCTGGATGAACTCGGGCTCGTTCCCGGCGCGGTGGAACGCGCCGAGAATCGCGTTGATCCCGTCGCCCGGATAGCCGTAGATGCGGCGGACGCCCCATGCCCGCAGACGCGCGAGCAGGAAATCGGCAACTGACTCAGCCACTGCTACTCCTCCTGTCGTCGACGCCGTGGACGGACGCGCCCGCCGTCATCCGCCGCGCGGCTACTTCTTCGCCACCGATCCCCGCATGCGCTCGAGCTCCCGCTCGAACCCGACGATCTCCTCCTCGACTTGCCGGTTCCGCTGGCGCATCCTGCGCAGCCGGTCGCTGAAGTCGTCGAGCAGGCGGTGGAGCTCCTCTGCCTTCTTCTGGATCTCTGCGTACGGCTCGTCGTCGCTCTGCACCACGTCTCTCCCTCCTTCGGGACCGCTCTAGCGTTGTGCTGTTCCGAGGCAGCGCGCAAACACGGCAGCCGAGCGGCGCCGGTCCTCGCTCTTCCGGGTGCGTCCCACATCCCACGAACCTCCTCCCGGCTCGCACGCCGGTGCGGTAGCGGCTCTCAGTCGTTTCGACCGGCCGAGCTGGGCGCAGTGGGGCGGCAGGGCTCAGGCTGGCGGGCGCGGACCATAGCAACGCGCGCCGCGGGGGCGCGCCGGTTGCCTCGAGCGGCCGGCTGCGAAGCTAGTCGGCGGCGGCTGCCTGCTCGACGATGCGAGCGGCAACCGGATCGTCCTTCTCGACGACCACGAAGCCGTCGTTTCGCTCGACGACGTGCTCGAGCGCGCGCTCCTCGTGCCCCGGCCTGACGAGGAACTGCCGGGGGTTCGCACGAACCCGCTCGTACACGTCCAGCCGAACCGTCACGCGCTCCGTGCAGGCGGAGTCGGAGCACTCGCAGATGAACTGCTCCGCGGACCCGTCGGCCTCGAGCTCCGTGTGCAGCTCCTCGATCCGCTCGTTCACCTCGCGGAACAACGCCTCGTTGATCGCAGCGCGTGCGACCCAGAGTTCTGTCATGGGGGAATCCTCGCCTCGGTGGCCTCTCGTCCCGAGCGTAGCACTGTCGGGGTGCCCAGCCCGGCTCGCGAGGGCGTGGCTACCTCAGGCGGCGAGGACGGCGACCCCCGCGACGACCGCGACGGCGCCCGCGGCGCGCCAGGCCGACACGTGCTCCTTCAACAGCGCGGCGGCGAGCGCGGTGACGACGAGCACGCTCGTCTCCCGCACCGCCGCCACCGGCGCCGCGGGCGCGAGCCGGAGCGCGTAGAGCACGAGCGCGTACGGCGCCAGCGTCAGCGGCGCGACGAGCGCGGTCTCCCACCGCAGCGCGGCGGCGAGCGCGGACCGGCCGCGGCGAGCGCCGACGAAGGCGACCGAGAGCACGGCCGGCGGGATCATCACGAGCTCGAGGTACGCGAGCGGGTCGGCCCGCGTCACACCGCTGTTGTCGACGATCGTGTACCCGGCGATCGTCGCCGCGATCGCGAGCCCGTACGCGGTGCTCGCGCGGTCCGGCCGCCGCCCGCGGACGAGCAGGATCCCGATCCCGACGGCGCAGACCCCGGCCGCTTGGCGCCACGAGGTCGACGCCCCGAGCACGAGCACGGCGACTGCGAGCACGAGCACCGGCGCCAGCCCCCGCGCGAGCGGGTAGAAGACGGACAGGCGCGCGCCGCCGAGGGCGGCGCCGAGCAGCAGGACGTACGCCGACTCGAGCGCCGCGCTCCCGGCGATGTACGGCCAGGCACTGTCCTCGACGCGCCAGCGCGCGGCCGCGACCGGCGCCCAGACGACGACGGCGAGGGCGAACGCGACCGCGGTCGCCGCCTGCGGCTCGCGCGCCCGGGCGAGCAGCACGTTCCAGAGCGCGTGCACGACCGCGGCGCCGAGCGCAAGGCCGAGCGCGTCCGCCGGCATCAGCGCGTCCCGATCCGCAGCCCGAGCACGCGCGGCAGCGCGGCGACGGCGCGCGCCGGCAGCGGCGCGGCGCCGCCGCGCTCGTCCGCCTCCTCGACGGCCAGGACCGCGCGCCGGACGAGCGCGCCGCCGGCTGTGCGCAGGGGCTCGGGCGGCAGGCGGGGCGGGCCGATCCGGGCGAGCGGCAGACGCGACCACTTGTCGTCGGCGCCGAGGACGAGCGAGGCGAGGACCTGCCCGCCGAGCCAGCTCGGCCCGACGCCGTTGCCGGTGTAGCCGGCGCCGTAGTGGATCCGGGTGCCGGGCACCGTCCCGAAGAACGGCAGGTGGTCGCTGGACACGTCGATCGGACCGCCCCACGCCCGCTCGACGCGAGCCTCGGCAACACCGGGGAGCAGCCGGCGGAGCCCGCGCTCCGCGCGCCTGATCGTCTCCTCGTCGTCGAAGAAGCGCGCGTCGATCCGTCCGCCGCGCCCGATCGGTCCCGAGCCGCTCCCCATCAGCACGCGGCCGTCGTCCGTCGTGCGGAAGTAGTGCAGGAACATCCGCCCGTCGGTGATCGCCTCTCCGCCGGTCCAGCCGATCTCCTCGAGCAGCTGCGGCACCGGCTCCGTGAGCACGACGTAGCTGCCGAAGGGCGTCAGCCGGCCGCGCACGTGGCGCCAGCCGCTCAGCCAGGCGTTCGTCGCGACGACGATCTCGGGCGCGCGCACGGCGCCGGCGGCGGTGCGGACGACGCCGGCCTCGACGCCCGACACCCGCGTCCGCTCGTGCAGCGTCACGCCGGCCGCGAGCGCGGCGCGGCGGAGGGCGCGGACGAGCCGCGCCGGCTGCACGGTGATCCCGTCCCGGAACCACACCCCGCGCCGGAAGACCGGCGAGCGGCAGCGCTCGGCCACCTCTCCGGGCGACAGCGGAACCGCCTCGCCGGGGACGCCGAGCTCGGCGGCGGTGCGCACGGCGCGATCGATCGCGGACTCCTGGGCTTCGGTGGTCGCGACCTTGAGCATCCCGCCCTCGCGCGCCCAGACGTCCTCCCCGAGCGCGTGCACGGCCTCGTAGACCCCGGTCGCGGCGGCCGCCGTCCGCAAGGCGTCCTCGGCCCCGAACGCGTCGCGCAGCCAGCGCAGCGAGGCCCAGAGCCCGTGGCAGAAGCCCCCGTTTCTCCCGCTCGGCCCGAGGCCGACCCGGTCCGCCTCGAGCACGACCACCCGCAGCGCCGGATCGCGCCGGCGCAGCGTCAGCGCCGTCCAGAGACCGGTGTAGCCGCCGCCGACGACCGCCACGTCCGCCTCGGCGTCGCCGGCGAGCGCAGGCTGTTCAGCGTCCGGCGGCGCCTCCTCCAGCCACCAGGGCGTCCCGGCGTTCATGCCCGCAGCGGGATGCTTTGCGCAAAGCGGAAGAAGTCGTGCGGGTCGTACCGGCGCTTGACGGCGACCAGGCGCTTGACGTGCGACCCGTAGTAGGCCGTCAACCAGCCGCGGAGCTCGGGATCTGCGTAGTTCGCGACGGCGCCTGACACGTAGGGCTGCAGCGCGGCGTGGAGGCCGCGCACCCAGCCGAGGTTCGCCGCCCCCACGTCGACGGAGGCCTGCGTGCTCCAGAACGCCGTGTAGCGGATCGAGAAGAGCGCCGAGCGGTGGGCGAACGCGGTCGCGTCCGCGCCGAGGCGGTTGATCGCGCCGCCGTGCGCGAACAGCTGGGCTCCGACTGCAGCGAGGCGCGGATCGCGGGCGGCGGCTTCGAACGCGGCCGCGATCGCATCGAGGGCCGCGTCCGGCAGCGGAGCGAGGGCGTAGCTCGACTTCGCGGCGAACGCCCTCCGCGCCGGGTTGTCCGAGGCGAAGTACGCGACCGCGTTGATGAACGGGCGCTGCACGGCCGCCGCCTTGCTCGGCGGAACCGCGCCGGTGAGCGGCGCCAGCACGGCCAATGCCTGGTCGCGCGACCCGAAGAACTGGCCGTTGACCGTCACCTGGGGAGCGCCGCCGCCCGGCGGCCCGGGCGCGAACGCCAGCGAGCAGCTCAGGCCGTCGGGCGCAGCCGGGGCGAACGCCTGCCACGCCTGGACGACCTGCCGTGCGCTCGCCCACGGCCAGGCCAGGTTGACCGTGGTCACGGAATCGACGGGATGCGTCCGGAACACGAGCTTCGTGACGACGCCGAAGCTGCCGGCCCCGGCGCCGCGGAGCGCCCAGAAGAGATCGGGGTTGCCGCGCGCGTCGCAGGTGCGGAGCTTCCCGTCCGCGGTGACGACCTCGACCCGGGTGACGTTGTCGCACGCGAGGCCGAGCGCGCGCGACGAGTACCCGTGGCCGCCGCCGAGGGTGAGGCCGGAGACGCCCACCTGCGCGCACGTCCCGAGGGGTACGGCCCGCCCGACCGACCAGAGGCGCCGGTAGACGTCGCCGAGCTCGGCGCCGGCCGCGATCGAGGCGGTGCCGTCGGAGCTCGGTCGGATCTCCGCGAGCCGCGACAGGTCGAGGACGAGGCCGGGCGTCGTCGGAAGCCGGCGAACGAGTGTCCGCCCGACCGCACCGCCAACCGCACGCCGTAGTGCTGCGCCCACTGCAGCGCCCGGCGGATGTCCGCGATCGACCCGGGGAAGGCGACCGCGAGGGGGCGGATGCCGTCGAAGCGCGGGTTCCAGCCCAGGCGCGCCTGGTCGTAGCCTGCAGCGCCCCTCCCGACCAGGCGACCGCGGAAGACGCGGCGAAGGGCGGTCAGGCGTGGATCGGCGACCGGGCGCGCCGCCCGCGCGGCGGGCCAGGCGACTGCGCCCTGCAGCGCCAGCACGCCGCCGATCCCCCTCCGTACGATCTCTCGCCGCGAGTAGGACGCCACGCCGTTAGCATCGCGCAATGGCCGAGCGCTCGTTCTGGAACCCGATGACGAACCTCGGCGCGTTCCGCGAGCGCGGGATCACGATCGTCCGCGGCGAGGGATCGACGGTCTGGGACGACGCCGGGCGCGCGCTGCTCGACGTCTCCGCGGCGCTCTGGTACTGCAACGTCGGCTACGGGAGAGGAGAGCTGGCGGACGCGGCGGCGGCGCAGATGCGCGAGCTGGCCTCCTACAAGACCTACGACGGGTTCACCTCCCCGCGCACGGAGGAGCTCGCCGCGCGCGTCGCCTCGCTCGTCCCGTTCGAGGGCGCGAAGGTCTTCTTCACCTCCGGCGGCGGCGAGTCGATCGACACGGCGGCGAAGCTCGCGCGCGCCTACTGGGTCGCTCTCGGCAAGCCGGACAAGCACGTCGTCGTCTCGCGGCAGTACGCGTACCACGGCTCGAACGCGTACGGCACCTCCCTGACCGGGATGGCGCCGCTCGTCGAGGGCTACGGCAGGCTCGTGCCGGAGGTGGAGCAGGTCGCCTGGGACGACGCCGAGGCGCTGGCGGAGGCGATCGACCGCCTCGGCGCCGACCGCGTGTGCGCCTTCTTCGCCGAGCCGGTGATCGGCGCCGGGGGCGTGATGATCCCGCCGGAGGCCTACCTCGACCGCGTGCAGGAGATCTGCCGCGAGCGCGAGGTGCTGCTCGTCCTCGACGAGGTGATCACCGGGTTCGGACGCACGGGCTGGTGGTTCGCGACCGAGCGCTTCGGCCTCGAGCCGGACCTGATCACGGTCGCGAAGGGGATCACCTCCGGTTACGTCCAGCTCGGCGGGGTGATCGCGTCACCGCAGGTCGCCGGGCCGTTCTGGGCGGAGGGGACGCAGCACGTCTTCCGGCACGGCTACACGTACGCCGGCCACGCCACCGCCTGCGCGGTCGCGCTCGCGAACCTCGACGTGATCGAGCGCGAGGGGCTCGTCCAGCGGGTGCGCGAGCTCGAGCCGGTGCTCGCGGAGACGCTGGCGCCGCTCGCGGAGCATCCGGCCGTGGCGGAGGTGCGCTCGGGCGTCGGCCTGCTCGCCGCGGTCGAGCTGAAGGACCCGTCGAAGCTGCAGGGGGTGATCGACGCGGCCTACGAGCGCGGCGTCCTCGTCCGCGGCATTCGAGGGGTGGCGTTGCAGGTGTCGCCGCCGTTCGTGATCACCGAGGACGAGCTCGAGACCACCGCGCGCGTCTTCGGCGAGGCGCTGGACGCGGCGGCGTAGAGCCGGGTCAGGCTCGAGCTACCGCCTGAGCTCGCGCGCCAGCTCCTCGAACACGGCGACGTAGCGATCGACCGCCTCGTCGGTGTGCTGCACCGAGAGCGTCCACTCCTCCTCGCGCCCGGGGGTGGCGAAGATCCCGCGGTTCATGTTCCAGAGCCAGCCGAGCTCGGTCAGCTCGGCGTCCTGGTGGGCCTTGAACGTCTCGTAGTCGACCACGCGGACCGGTGAGAAGGTCACGCAGCCCTTCGCCCCGATCCCGATCGCGTAGCCCGGCAGCCGGTACTCCTCGACGACACGACCGCAGCCCTCGAGCAGTCGCTGGTTCAACCGGTGGAGGTGCGCGTAGGCGTCGGGCGTCAGCACCTCGAGCAGGCTGGCCCGCGCGGCAGCCATGGTCAGCGGGTTGCCGTTGAAGGTGCCGACCTGGTTCACGCGGCGGTCCTCCACGCCCGCCATCACCTCCTCCGTTCCGCCGACCGCGCCCGACGGCAGGCCCGCGCCGAGCGTCTTCGCGAGCGTGACCAGGTCGGGCACGACGCCGAAGTGCTCGACCGCTCCGCCGGCGGCGACCGTCAGCCCCGTCTTCACCTCGTCGAAGACGAGCACGATCCCGTTGCGCCGCGTGACCTCCCGCACCGCCTCGAGGTACCCGGGCTCGGGCAGGACGACCCCGAGGTTCATCATCGCCGCCTCCATGATCAGGCACGCGGGCAGGCGCCCCTCCTCGCGGAGGCGCTCGATCCTCCGCTCCGTCGCGCCGGCGTCGTTGAACGGCACCGGCACGGTCAGCTCGACGATCGCCTGCGGGATCCCCTCGCCGTACGAGAGCGACGCGAGGTCGTCGCGGTCGCCGATCCGGTCGTAGTCGACGCCGATCGAGACCATCACTGCGTCGTGGTGGCCGTGGTAGGAGCCGAAGATCTTCAGCACGGTGTCGCGGCCCGTATGCGCCCGTGAGATCCGGATCGCGTCCATCGTCGCCTCCGAGCCCGAGTTCGTGTACCGCCACCTTGGCAGCCGGAACCGCCGCGCCAGCTCCTCGGCGACGACGATGCCGTCCTCGGTCGGCGCCGCGAAGTGCGTCCCGAGCGCCGCCCGCTCCTGCACCGCCCGGGTCACGACCGGGTGCGCGTGACCCTGTGTCATCGACCCGAAGCCGTTGTGGAAATCGAGGTACTCGTTGCCGTCGACGTCCCAGACCCGCTGTCCCTGGCCGTGCGACACGTAGATCGGCCAGGGCTCGCGCGCCTGGTACGAGGACGGGACCCCGCCGGCGAGAGTCCGGCGCGCGCGCTCGAACATCGCCTTCGACTGCTGCGTCCGCTCGTCGAGCCGCGCGCCCTCGCGCTCGAGCAGCTCGCGCACGCGGCCGCGGTCGATCTCGACGTGCGTCCGCACCGCCATCGCTACCCCTCGAGCGCCCCGACCGGAGCGACCTCGGTTCGCCGCCGGAAGAACCCGGGCGCCGCCTGCCACTGGAGCAGCATCAGCACCATCCCGAGCACGAGGAACCCGATCGAGATCACGAGCGGCGGCCCGAGCCCGAGCCACGAATCGCCCGACTCGGAGTTCGCCGGGTTGGCCAGGTCGATGCACGACTTGACGAAGACGAGCGCGAGCATCAAGCCGCCGACGAGGGGCGCGATCCCGGCCAGCACGAACGTTCGCCAGTCGCGGAGGAGCTCCCGCCGGAAGTACCACGCGCACGCGAACCCGGTCAGGCCGTAGTAGAACGCGATCATCAGCCCGAGGGCGGCGATCGAGTCGAAGAGGATGTTCTCGCTCACGATCGTCAGCCCGACGTACCAGACGATCGACAGGGCGCCCATCCAGAGCGTCGACGGGCCGGGTGTCAGGAACCGCGGGTGGATCCGGCCGAAGTGCCGAGGCAGCGCTCCGTGGGCCGCCATCGACAGGCTCGTCCGCGAGGTCGGCAGGATCGTCGTCTGGGTGGACGCGGACGCCGACGTCAGCACCGCGACGATCAGCAGCTTGTTCCAGGGGGAGCCGAGCACGTCCTTGCCGAGCGCGCTGAGGACGTCGTCCGAGTTGTCGACCAGGAACTGCCCGCCATGGTAGGCCTGCGCGGCGATCGAGACGACGACGTAGATCCCGACCAGGATCAGCGTCGAGACGACCGCCGCCACTCCCGGCACGCGCTCGGCGTCCTCGGTCTCCTCGTTGACGGAGACCAGGCTGTCCCACCCCCAGTAGATGAAGACTGCGACCAGCACCCCGTCGATCAGGGCGCTCGTCGAGCTGATGGCGAACGGGTTCAGCCAGTCGGCCGAGACGTGGAGGGCGTGAGCCGGGTGCGAGGAGTAGACCTTGACCAGCGCGACGACGGCGAAGACCGCGAGCGTGACGATCTCGGCCGCGAGCAGGAACCACTGCGTCCGCGCGGAGAGCTCGATGCCGATGTAGCAGATCGCCGTCATCAGGGCGATCCAGATCACGCCGACGAGCGTGACCCAGAACGTGCTCGCCGCGGCGCCGTCCGCGCCGACGAGGAGGAAGCTGTACAGGCCGGCGATCTGCGCGAGGTTCGCCATCACGACGACGTCGGCGACGATGATCGCCCAGCCGCCGAGCCAGCCCGCCCACGGGCCGAACGCCCGCGTCACCCACGAGAACGTCGTGCCGCAGTCGGGGTCGACCCGGTTCATGCAGTAGTAGGCCGTGGCCACCAGCAGCATCGGAATGAAGGCGACCCACATGATCGCCGGCGCCTGCAGCCCGACGGAGGCGACGACGAGCCCGAGCGAGGCGGCCAGGCTGTACCCGGGCGCCGTCGAGGCGACGCCGATCACCACACTCGAGACGAACCCGAGCGCGCCCGCCTTCAGGCCCTTTTGCCCCGGCGTCGCCTCGCGCGCGGGCACGTGGACTCCGACAACGGCCTCACCGGCCATCAACGCCTCCTCTCGGTCGATCGCTCTCGGCGTCGCGCACGCGCACGCCCCAGTCGTAGAGCAGCTTCCAGAGGTCGAGGTAGAGGAAGGTCTCGGTCGAGACGACCTCGTCGAGCGCCCGCAGCCTGTTCGTCAGCTCGAGCAGATGGCGCCGGTCGGCGCAGATCAGCTCCACGAGCAGGTCGAAGCGGCCGGCGCAGACGACGACGTAGCCCGCCTCTTCCCAGCCCGCGATCTCGTCGGCGAGCGACTCCGGCGCGCCGGCCGTTCGGACCCCGACCATCGCCATCGCCTCGAAGCCGAGCGCGAGCGGGTTCGTGACCGCGGTCACCTGCACGACGCCGTCGTCGACGAGACGTCCGTAGCGGGCGCGGATCGTCGCCTCGGAGACGCGGGCGGCGGCGGCGATCCGGCGGAACGACTCCCGGCCGTTCCGCTGCAGCGCCTCGATGATCCGCCGGTCGAGCGCGTCGATCCTGCGGCCCCTGGCCACCGGCCCGAGGCCGGGATTCTGCGCTTTGCGTCGGTCTAACGCCCGATCTTCACGCAATGCGAGGCGGTACCTATCACGCGCCGCGCATTTCGTCAATGGCGCCGATCAGTCCAGCTTCGCCATCACGTGCTTGATCTGCGTGTAGTCCTCGAGCGAGTAGACCGACAGGTCCTTGCCGTAGCCGGACTGCTTGTAGCCGCCGTGCGGCATCTCCGAGACGAGCGGGATGTGGTCGTTGATCCAGACCGTGCCGAACTGCAGCGCGCGCGCGGCGCGGAGCGCACGGCCGACGTCGCGAGTCCAGACGGAGGCGGCGAGGCCGTAGGGGACGTCGTTCGCCCACGCGATCGCCTCCTCGTCGTCGACGAAGCGCTGCACCGAGACGACCGGCCCGAAGACCTCGCGCTGGACGATCTCGTCCTCCTGCCCTACGCCGGCGACGACGGTCGGCTGCACGAAGAAGCCGCGGTCGCCGTTCGTGCCGCCGCCGGTCAGCACCTGCGCGCCCTTCGCCCGGTCGAGGAAGCCGAGCACGCGCTCCTGCTGCGCCTTCGAGATCACGGGCCCCATCTCGATCTCGTCGCCCTCGGCCGGGTCGCCGACCTTCAGCGACTTCACCGCCGGGACGAGCTCCTCGAGCAGCCGGTCGTAGACCTTCGGTCCGGCGACGACGCGCGAGGCGGCGGTGCAGTCCTGGCCCGAGTTCCAGTAGCCGGCGATCTTGATCCCCTCGGCGACCGCGGCCGGGTCGGCGTCGTCGAAGACGACGACCGGCGCCTTGCCGCCGAGCTCGAGGTGGACACGCTTGAGGTTGTCCGCCGCGGTGCGGGCGATCGTCTTTCCGGTCTCGACGTCGCCGGTGAGCGAGACGAGCCGCACGTCCGGGTGCGTGACGATCCGCTCGCCGACCGGGACGCCGTCGCCGGTGACGACGTTGAGGACGCCGGCCGGGATCGCGTCCTGCGCCAGCTCGGCGAACCGGAGCAGCGAGAGCGGCGTCTGCTCGGACGGCTTCAGCACCTGCACGTTGCCGGCGGCGAGCGCCGGCGCCAGCTTCCAGACCGCCATCATCAGCGGGTAGTTCCACGGCGCGATCCCGCCGACGATCCCGAGGGGCTCGCGCCGGACCATCGACGTGTACCCCTGCATGTACTCGCCGGCCGAGCGGCCCTCGAGGACGCGCGCCGCCCCGGCGAAGAAGCGCAGGTTGTCGGAGCAGACCGGCATCTCGTCGCGTGCGTAGGCGAGCGGCTTCCCGACGTTGCGCGACTCGATCTCGGCGAGCTCCTCCGCGTTCGCGTCGACGACGTCCGCGAGCTTCAGCAGCAGCTCGGCCCGCTCGGCCGGCGTCGAGTCGCGCCACTCCGGCCAGGCGCGCGCCGCGGCCTCGACCGCGCGGTCGACGTCCGCGGCGGTGCCTGCCGGCACCTCCGCGATCGCCTCGCCGGTCGCCGGGTTGAGCACCTCCATCGTCCCGCCCTCGACCGCCTCCACCCATTCGCCGCCGACGAAGTTCTTCCGGCTGGTCGCCGTCGCCATCTCCACCTCCTATTCGGTGCGAAGGATCCCAGACTCCCGCGTTAGACGTTGGGCGATCGTCACCGGGACGATCGTCAGGAGCAGGATCACGAACACGACGACGTTCACCTCCGGCAGCTGCTGGCCCAGCCGGATGTTCCCGAAGATCCAGATCGGCAGGGTGTTCTGGACGCCGGCGGTGAACGTGGTCACGATCACCTCGTCGAACGAGAGCGCGAACGCGAGCAATGCCCCGGAGATGAGCGCGGTCGAGATCGCCGGCAGCGACACGTAGAGAAACGTCTGCAGCGGGTCGGCGCCGAGGTCCATCGACGCCTCGCTCAGCGACGTCGGCACGCGCCGGAGCCGCGCGACGACGTTGTTGAAGACGATCACGATGCAGAACGTCGCGTGGCCGACGACGATCGTCAACAGCCCGAGCTGCTGGCCGAGATAGGTGAAGTACGAGTTCAGCGCCATCCCCGTGATGATCCCGGGGAGCGCGATCGGGAGCACTAACAGGAACGAGATCGCGTTCCGACCGAAGAACCTGGCGCGGTAGAGGGCGAACGCGGCCGCGCTGCCGAGGACGAGCGCGATCGCGGTCGCGAGCCCGGCAGCCTTCAGCGATAGGAAGAGCGCCTGCTGCATCTCGCCGTCGTGGAGCGCCGGCGAGAACCACTTCGTCGACCAGTCGGTGATCGGCCATCCCTGGACGTTCGACGCGTTGAACGCGTACAGGACGATGATCACGATCGGGACGTGGAGGAAGAGGACGACGAGGAGCGCCCAGATCCCGAGCCCGATGCGGGTGCCCCGGCGCTCCACCTACAAGGCGTCGAACGCGCCGGTCCGCTTCGCCAGCGCGAGGTAGATCGCCATCACGACCAGCGGGATCGCCGCGAACGCGGCCGCGAACGGCAGGTTCCCGGAGACTCCGAGCCCGGTCGAGTAGACGACGTTGCCGATGAAGGTCGACCCGGCGCCGCCGACGAGCGTCGGCGTGATGTAGTCGCCGAGCGTCAGCGAGAACGTGAAGATCGACCCGGCGACGAGGCCGGGCAGCGCGAGCGGCAGCACGACCCGCCGCAGCGTCGTGAGCCCGGACGCGCCGAGGTCGCGAGAGGCCTCGATGTAGGAGTGCGGGATCCGCTCCAGCGCCGCGTAGACCGGCAGGATCATGAACGGCAGCCAGATGTACGTGAACACGAGCCACATCGCCGTGTTCGAGTAGCCGATGTGGGCGCCGGGGAGCCCGATCTTCTCCAGCGACCAGTTCAGCACTCCGTCGTTCGCGAGGATCACCTTCCAGGCGTAGACCCGGACGAGGTAGCTCGACCAGAGCGGGAGCAGGACGAGCACGAAGAGGAGCGTCCGCGTCCGGCCCGAGGCGACCCGCGCCATGTAGTAGCCGAACGGGAAGGCGATCGCCGCGCAGGTCGCCGTCACCGCGGCGGCGATCCAGACCGTGCGCCAGATCACGCCCCGGAACGGGCCGCTCTCGAAGATCTCGCGGAAGTTGTCGAGGTTCCACGTGTGCACGACCTTCGTCGTGAACACGTCGATGCCCCAGAACGCGTAGACGAAGAGCGCCGCGAGCGCGGCCACGTAGATCAGCGTCATCCAGCCGACCGGGCCGAGGAGCTGCAGCGCGGTCCGCAGCCAGGGGAGGCGCCAGAACGGCGCGAAGAGGCGCCGGCGGGCCCTCCGCAGGGAGGGCCCGCCGGCGGTCGTGGTCGCTACGAGATCACCTCGTTCCACGCCTTGATCCACTGCGAGTAGTCCATGCACTTCTTCTGGCCGTTGCCGCAGTCGGCGAGCGGCGTCTTCCAGAACTTGATCGAGGCGTAGAACGACTCCGGCGCGTTCGCGTGATACGCCGCGCAGGAGCCCTTGGCGAGCTTGTCCATCAGCGGGCAGGCGAGCTTGTTGACCGGCGTCTCGCCCCAGGTGACGGCCTGGAGCGCCTGCACCTTCGGGCTCGAGATGTACCGGTACCACGCATACGCGCAGTTCGGATGCTTCGTCTTCGCCGACAGCATCCAGGTGTCGAGCCAGCCCGTCGCGCCTTCCCTCGGGATCACTTCCTTGACCGGGACCTTGGCCGCCTGCAGCTGGCCGGTCGTGTACGGCCAGGACGCGCCGAGCACCGCGTCGCCGTTCTTGAACAGGCTGACCTCGTCCGAGGAGAGGCCCCAGTACTTCTTGACGAGCGGCCGCTGCTTCTTGAGCAGCGCGATCGCGGCGTCGAACTGCGGCTTCGTCAGCTCGTACGGGTCCTTGATCCCGAGCGACGGCCGCGTCTTCGAGAGGTACAGCGCCGCGTCGGCGATCTGGATCGGGTTGTTCGGAACCGTGATCTTCCCCTTGAACTTCGGGTCGTAGAGCGCCGACCAGCTGCGCGGCGCCGGCGCGACCTTCTTCGTGTTGAACATCAGCGTGTTCGGGCCCCACTGCAGCGAGATGCCGTAGTGCTTGCCCTTGACCGTGTTGTTCGGCGGGCTCTGGAAGCCGCGGAAGAACTGCTTCCAGCCGGGGACCTTGCTCACGTCGACGGCCTGGACGTCGCCGCCGTAGATCAGGCGCAGGCTGGCGTCGCCGGACGCGCTGACCATGTCGTAGAGGCCGCCGCCGCCGGACCGCATCAGGGTGACCATCTCGTCCGACGAGCCGGCGTACTTGGCCTTCACCTTGCAGCCGGACTGCCGCTCGAAGGGCTTCACCCACTTCGCGTCGAGGTAGCCCTCCCACGCGATCATGCTCAGGGAGCCCTCGTTCGCGGTCGCCTTCGTCGTGCCCGCCGCGGGCGCCGCCAGCGCGACCGCGACTAGCGCGAGCGCGAGGTGGCGCAGCTTCGCTCTCCTCATTCCTCCTCCTTCCTCCCGTGGATTGCAAAGGTGTCTTCGGGGCGCCAGGAGACAGCGATTCGCCGGCCCTGCTCGATCTCGTCGAGCTCCGCGTCGTTCTGTCGGACGACGGTCACCCGGCCGCCGCGCTCGAGCTCGACGAGGTAGCGGGTGACCGGCCCCGCGTAGACGACGCTCTGGACGACGCCGGGCTCGCCGTCCCCGCCGAGCCGGATCCGCTCCGGCCGGATCGTGAACCGGCGGCCGTCCCGCTCGAGCACGTTCGAGACGCCGACGAACCCCGCGACGAACTCGTTCGCCGGCCGCTCGTAGACCTCCGTGGGCGACCCGACCTGCTCGATCCGGCCCCGGTCGAACACGGCGATCCGGTCGCTCATCGTCAGCGCCTCCTCCTGGTCGTGGGTGACGTAGACGAACGTGATCCCGACCTGCTCCTGGATCCGCTTGAGCTCGACCTGCATCTCCTGCCGGAGCTTGAGGTCGAGCGCGCCGAGCGGCTCGTCGAGGAGCAGCACGCGCGGATGGTTGACGATCGCCCGCGCGAGCGCGACTCGCTGCCGCTGCCCGCCCGAGAGCTGGACCGGCTTCCGCGCGCCGAAGCCGTCGAGCCTCACGAGCGCGAGCGCCTCCGCGGCGCGCCTGCGGCGATCGGGCCGCTTCACCCCTTTGACCCGCAGCCCGTACTCGACGTTCTCGGTCACCGTCATGTGCGGAAACAGCGCGTAGTCCTGGAAGACGGTGTTCACGTCTCGCGTGTAGGGCGGCTGCCCCGTCACGTCCTTGCCGCCGAGGAGGACGCGCCCGGCGTCCGGCCGCTCGAAGCCCGCGATGATGCGGAGCGTCGTCGTCTTTCCCGAGCCGGACGGGCCGAGCATCGTGAAGAACTCGCCCTGCGCGATCTCGAGCTCGACCGTGTCGACGGCGACGACGTCGCCGTAGGTCTTGCGGATTCCCGCGAGCGTCACGTCGGACGCCCGGGCCGCGACGGACGACGCAGGAAGAAGGGTCTGCTCGGCGGCCATGGAGCGGAGGCCGATTATCCCCTGATCCGCGCCCACGCGTCCGACCAGTCGAACCAGTCGGCGCACGCCTCGCCGCGACGGTCGCCGCACGCGCGCTGGGGCGTCCGCCAGAAGAAGAGACGCGACCAGTAGCGCTCGTCGCCGGCGTGGACGGCCGCGCAGTCCATGTACGCGCAGGCGTCCGGCGTCGCCGGCGCCTCGTGCAGGTAGCGCGCCGAGGCCGCGTTCGGCTTCGGGCTGACGATGTAGTCGAGCCAGCGGTACATGCAATCGGGGTGCCGCGCGCGGGCGAGCAGCATCCAGGAGGCCGAGCGCGCCGCCGAGCCCGGCGGCGTGCTCGTCGCGATCGGGACGTCGTCGGCGCGGAGCAGCGCCGCGAGCCGGGGCGTCGCCTGCCCGATCACGCCGTTGCCGCCCGTGTAGGCGGCGAGCGCATTCGTCAGGTCCTGCCAGTAGAAGCCTGCGTCAGTGGACTGGGCGGCCGCCGCCCGGACCACGCGCAGGAACTGACCGCGGTCGAGCTCGTACGGCGTCGCGAGGCCCAGCTGCGTGGCCGTCGTCGCCAGCTCGATCGCCTCGTCGTGGAAGCCGATCCGGCCGGCGTAGCGGTGGTCGTAGAGGGCGCGCCAGCTGCGCGGCACGGGGCGAACGAGGTCCGTGCGCCAGAGGAGCAGCTCCGGCCCGCGGCCGTGCGGGATTCCGACCACGCGACCGCCGTCGTGGTTCTG
>Ga0070741_10012004_pt1 | contig 15798 bp, 13 predicted proteins | sample Coa_R1_4_FD_66440 | JGI IMG/M metagenome (GOLD analysis project Ga0070741, IMG submission 66440) | Surface soil microbial communities from Centralia Pennsylvania, which are recovering from an underground coalmine fire - Coalmine... | ecosystem: Environmental > Terrestrial > Soil > Unclassified ...
CGACCAACATTTTGTTTGCCGGGAAGAATGTCGTGATCGCCGGCTACGGCTGGTGCGGCAAAGGGGTGGCGATGCGGGCCCGCGGTATGGGCGCGCAGATTATCGTCACCGAAGTTAACCCCATCCGCGCGTTGGAAGCCGCGATGGACGGGTTCCGCGTCATGCCGATGAGTGACGCCGCCCGCCAAGGCGATGTGTTTATCACCCTCACTGGTGATACGTCAGTGTTGCGGAAAGAGCACTTCGCCAAGATGAAAGACGGTGCGATTCTGTGCAACTCCGGCCATTTCGATGTCGAGATCGATCTGAACGCGCTCAAGAGTTTGTCGAAAACTGTCGAGAAAGGCGTACGCCCGAATGTTGACGCCTATCATATCGCCGGTAACCGCACGGTCTATGTGCTCGGCGAAGGCCGCCTGGTGAATCTCGCGGCTGCGGAAGGACATCCGGCCGCGGTCATGGACATGAGCTTTGCTACACAAGCGCTCGCGGTCCACTGGGTCGTCACTAATAAGAAGGCGCTCGACACCCGCGTCCACCGAGTCCCGAAAACCGTCGAGGATAATATCGCCACGTTGAAGCTCGCTAGTATGGGGATCAAGTGCGACCGCCTCACCCCGGAGCAGAAAAAGTACCTCTCCTCGTGGGAGTTTGGCACATAAGTTCAGCGTTGTTTGTCGGCGAAGAATGAATGAGGAGGAGGAGAGGAGGAAACGACAACGGCATGAACACAGCCATCCGTACGCACCTTCCTTCCTCTTTTCTCCACGCCATCCGTGGTGTTTCTCGTGCCGTTGGACCGTCCGAGTGGTACGTGCTGAGTGGCACAGTCCTCATAGTGCTGCTGAGTGCGCTCACCGCAACCGCGGCAAATCGCCCGAGCATTCAAGGCATCCGCACTTTTTCTTCGGCAGATGCCACTCGGGTCGTGATCTCGCTCTCCGGTCCGATCGCGTATGAACTGATCGCAGAACCATCAGTTACATCATCAACTTCGCCTTCGCGCCTCCTTATTCGTTTTTCTTCGGCCCAGATCGCTCCAGGCATCCGCGCTTCCGCAAAGGTTGATGACGGGCTGCTGAAAGAGGTACGAACCGGCTTAATTTCGGACTCGGTGGTACGAGTCTCACTTGAGGTTGAGCGGCTCGGCGCCTATCACGCAACGGCGTTCCGTTCGCCCGATCAAATTGTGATCCAACTACGCAAGCGACAGGAACGGCGCAGGCCTACCCGCCTTTCCATTTCATCTCGGCCACCAATCACATCACTCAAAGCTCCGGTCGATCGTCAGACAGTATTGACTTCACCCCTCCCGACTCCGTCACCTTCCTCACTGGCGCCGGCAAAGCTGTCTGAAAAGCCGCAACCTCAAAAAGAGATTGCGTCACAGCCGCCTACCCGAAGCCCGGCCGAAGAGGTTCCTGCTCAGAAACAAAAGCTTCAATCCGTGCCGGACGTTCAGGGTAGCCCGCCATTCGGGGCACGGCCGCAGGCCGCGACCCGGAATCCAGGAGAAACAACACTGGATTCCCGCTCCCAGCGGGACTGGGACAGGCTGCGCGGGAATGACGGACCACGTGACGCTGTCGGGCTTTCCCTCCACTCTGAGCACCCCGCGCGCTTGGAAACTCGCACTGTCACTCTTCCTTCTAATTCTCAACCGACCTCCAAAGACACGGACTCCCCCTCTCCTTCATCCCTTCCTTTGACTTCGCTACCCATAGAGCCAGCCGATCGTCAAGCGGCACTTACGCCGCCCCCTCTCACTCCCCCACCCCCAGCTCCCCAAATCAAAGAGCAACCAGCCGAGACTGCTATACCTTTCCCTCGGTATCGCATTATGCTTGACCCCGGACACGGAGGCTCTGACCCTGGGGCGCAAAGTGCCGACGGCTTACAAGAGAAAAACGTGGTGCTGGCAGTGAGTAAACGACTGGCGCAAAAACTGCGGACGCGCTTAGGCGTGGACGTCCTCCTTACTCGGACGCAGGATGTGTTTATTCCCTTGCCCGAACGAACGGCCAAAGCAAATGCGGCCAAGGCAGACCTTTTTGTCTCTATTCACGCCAACGCGAGCCCAAACACAGAAGCGCATGGGATCGAGACCTATTACCTGAACAACACCCATGATCGCGCTACCATTCGATTGGCAAAATTAGAAAACGGCATCCGTGCGAAACAGCAGTTGCCACAACGCGGAGACTCGCTTTCATACATTCTCAGCGACTTGATTCAGACAGGGAAAGAAGAAGAGTCGATTGCCCTTGCGCAAGCACTCCAAACAGCGCTCGTCGACCAGGTCCGGACTGTCGTCCCACTCGCAAACGATTTGGGGGTAAAGAAAGGCCCGTTTTACGTTTTAGTCGGCGCCCACATGCCTTGCGTCCTTGCTGAGCTCGCGTTTCTCACGCATGCGGATGAAGGTCGGCGCCTTGGGTCGGCGCACTACCAAGAGACGCTCGCGGAAGGGTTATTTAACGGGATTGCGGATTTTCTCCGCACCGGCATCTCGGCGGAGGATCTTTAGACTTCCGATTGCTTCTCTAAAGAAGCACTTTCACGCTCTTTGTCATTGCCCTCACACGCCATGTGCAACTCGCGTGGGCATGCTACTATTAGCGCTTGGTGCCAACGACCGTGAGGTGGAGTAGACTATGGCTGACCCACATGCGACGGCAGAAATGTTTGATATTCCCCTGCCACCGCTCCCGCCGGCTGATCTCGATATCGAGGCAGACCCGCAATTCAATCTTCGCGTACTCGCCAAAGAATACCGCGCGCGTGTACTCAGCGAGCTGGAAAAGCATCATGCCGCGGGAGAAAGTGGCACCGCGGTTGTCACGCTGCACACTCGCCTCATTGATCGCCTGATCCGCTACCTCTTTGCCGCGGCGACCCAACTATATACGCGTCGTAACCCGCGACTGCATCAACGGTGCACTGTCTTCGCCCAGGGCGGCTACGGCCGCGGGGAATTGAATCCGTACTCCGACATTGACCTCTTGTTCCTCTACCATTGGAAAATTTCCCCGTACGTCGAAACTATTTGTGACAATCTCTATTACAGCCTGCTCGACGCCGGATTCGTCGTCGGCCACGCGGTTCGTAACGTCCGGGAATGCGTCAGCCTCGCCAATCGCGATTTGCAAGTCAAAACCGCGCTCATAGACCACCGGTTCCTTTGTGGCGATGAACAGCTCAGTCGCGAATTCACCACCGCCACCGAGCATGAGATTGTCGCAAAAAATTCCGACCGCTTCTTCCAGGACAAGGCCCGCGAGAGCTTAGAGCGACATCGCCGGCATGGAGATTCCATCTACATCCTCGAGCCCCACATCAAAGAAGGCAAAGGCGGGTTACGCGATCTGCACACTGCCGGCTGGTTGGTCAAGGTCAAGTTCAAGATCAACAGCCTTCGCGAGTTGATCGCTAAAGGAGTTATCTCATCCTCACAGTTAGAGGAGGTTGAAGCCGCTCGGGATTTCTTGTGGCATGTTCGCAATAGTATGCATTTGCTCGAACATGCCGAGCAGGACTTACTGACATTCGAGCGGCAAGAAGCCCTCGCCCCTCGGCTCGGCTTCGCCGATGTGGCGAGTTTCATGCACGAGTATTATCGTCACGCCACCACGGTCTCCGCGTTTTCGCGACTGCTGCAGGACCGGTGTGTCACCACCTCGCGGCTCTCATCATTTCTTGGCCGGGGGCGCGGGCGGGAAATTCGCGCCGGGGTACGGATCGCTGAGAATGTGCTCACAATTACGAAACCAGAAATCTTGTCTCGCGACCCGCTCAATCTGGTGACGGTGTTTCATGACGCCCAACGCCACGGTGCCCAACTGGCAAACGACACACGGCAACTTCTCCGTCAGGCCGTGATTCATCAGCCTGCCGCACTGGGTGAATCCGCTCCCCTCCGCAAAGCACTTTTTGATATCCTCGCCTGGAAACAACGAGTCTCACCCACGCTGAATGAGATGCACGACCTCGGTGTCCTCGATTGGTTGCTCCCGGAATTCGGGCGCTTGCACTGGCGTACCCAACGTGACCTGTATCATGTGTACACGGTCGACGCACATTCTCTGCGCGGGGTTGAGGAAATCGAACTCCTACGCGACGGGGCGTATAAAGTCGCACACCCATTACTGACGCAGGTTGTGAGAGAAATTGAGAAGATAGAATTTCTTTTCCTGTCGATCCTCTATCACGATGTCGGCAAAGGCTACGGACATGACCACGATGAGCGCGGCGCGGCAATGGTCCGGGAGACCGCGGCGCGATGGAACCTATCCCCTGATGACGCGCATGAATGGCATTTCCTGGTCCAACATCACTTACGCATGTCCTCTATCTCTCAGCGACGCGACCTCTCAGATGACGCGGTCATAGCCGAGTGCGCGCGCCTTGTCGGTACGCCCGCGATCCTCAAGAAACTCTATTTACTCACCTTTGCCGACATGAAGGCCGTCGGTCCCAAAGTCTGGAACCCGTGGAAAGGGGAATTGCTCGACCAATTGTATCTGCGCACTTTAGAGTTATTGGAGACCGGAGAGTTGGTTGAAGAGAATCGTGAGGCGCGATTGCAACGACGCAAGGAACGGTTAGCGCACGCCCTCGCCCAAACGGCGTCACCGGCGGCGGCGGCGGCGTTCCTCGCGGCGGCGCCGGAAAACTACCTGTTATCGACTCCTGAGGAGGCCGTCCCGCGCCATTTCGACCTCGTCAGCCGCTTTCTCCGCCAGACTGGCGCCGGTGAACCCGACCTCTACCGGGCGACGATCACGCATTTCCCTGAACGTGAATTTAGCGAGTTAACGATTGTGACACGCGATCGCCCGGGACTCTTCGCCATGCTCACCGGCGTCATCACCTCTGCCGGTTTGAATATTGCCGGCGCGCGTATTGCGACCAGCCGAGAAGGCATTGCGCTCGACGTCTTTCAGCTGTCTCATGTTAATCGCAGAGAGGTCGTGATGGACGCCGACACGTGGGCGCATGTCTATGCGAGACTCGCGGAAGTGCTACACGGCAAACGGACGCTTGACGATCTGTTACGCGCGACCCGCTCGCCATCGTTCATTACAAACAAACAGTCACGTTACGGCACGGACGTTACCGTCGACAATGAGAGTTCTCCCCATTACACGGTCATCGACGTGACCGGGCCGGATCGCATGGGGTTCCTCTTCACGGTCACCTACGCGCTGTTTGCGCTTGATCTGGAAATTCACCTGGCTAAGATCACCACCAATGTCGATCACGTCCTCGACGTGTTCTATGTCACAGATAGACACGGCGCGAAGGTGACCGACGCCGATGCCGTCGAACACAGCATCCGTCAGCGACTGCTGAATACCAACGGGGGGGATAATGACCGAAGAGCCGCAAGTGCCGTCGCCCGCGACTCCGTCTGACACGCAGATTGATCGCTTCCTCGCCTACATTACGGTCGAGAAAGGTTTAGCCGCGAATACGGTCGAAGCCTACGGGCGTGATCTCGCCGACTTGCGTCGCCATCTCGCGGCGCAAGATATGGACGACCTGAGCACCGCCGGCTCGCGCCATATCATCGGGTTTTTAACGGCGCTGCGCGACCGCGGACTTTCCGCACGCAGCCAGGCCCGCATACTCACGACGTTGCGTCGCTTCTACCAGTTCCTGGAGCGTGAAGGGATGCTGGCCGGCGCCAATCCCACCGCCCATTTACAACTGCCCAAGATCGGTCGTCGCTTACCGCAAGTGCCGTCCCAGCAACAAGTCAAAGCCGTACTTGAGCTGCCGGACAATGACTCAGACCTTGGCATTCGCAACTTGGCGATGCTGGAACTCCTGTATGCCTCGGGGTTACGCGTTTCTGAATTGATTCGCCTTGAAGTGAAACAGGTCAACTTGGAGGCAGGGTTTTTACGCGTCCGCGGGAAAGGCGGGAGGGAGCGACTCGTCCCTTTGGGGTCGAGTGCCAAAGAGAAAATTATTCGCTATCTCCAGACCGCACGGCCACTCTTACTCAAAGGGCGAGCGAGTTCGTATCTCTTTCTCACGCGCTCTGCCAAGCCGATGACCCGCCAGGCGTTTTGGCAACTGTTACGGCACTACGCGCTCCAAAGTGACGAAGGCGGCAAGTTCTACCCCCATGCATTACGCCACGCCTTTGCCACCCACCTGCTTGAAGGCGGCGCCGACCTCCGCGCCGTACAGGCGATGCTTGGTCATGTCGATATCGCCACGACACAGGTGTATACCCACCTCACCAGGGAACGGTTACGCGAAGTACACAAAAAGTTTCATCCGCGCGGGTGACACGCGCAGGGGAAACGGCGGGCCAGGAAAACTCGCGGTTCAGGGATGGAAAGTTCGGCGCGCTAGTCCTTCTCTTCATGACGCTCGGCACCGGATACGGCGGGAATCCAGGGTGCACTTACATTTTGACGAGCTCAGCCTCTTGATCGGTTTTTACTTTCGCCTTATATTCGCCTTCTTAGAAAGGAGGGGCTTATGCCTACCAACTTGCCCATCGTGCTCCGAGGCGAGCGGTATGCTCAGGCACGATACGGTTCATCCCCATCACCCCACACACCGCCCCCGCTGAGTTTTGGCAATGTCACTTCGCGTTCGTCTGAAGTGCGCAAGCCGAAACTGCTTGACCAGGTACGAGAGTCGCTACGCACCCGGCATTATAGTCTGCGAACCGAAAAAGCCTACGTGCACTGGATTAAACGGTTTATTTTCTTTCACAAGAAGCGACATCCGCTGGGGATGAGCGAAGTGGAGGTCGGCCAGTTTCTCTCCGCTCTGGCTACGGAGTCGCAGGTGAGTGCGTCGACCCAAAACCAAGCGCTCAACGCCCTGCTCTTTCTCTACCGCCAGGTGTTAGAAAAGCCACTCGGGTATGTGAACGGCGTCGTACGCGCCAAGAGACCAAGCCGGTTGCCCGTCGTCCTCACGCGACAGGAAATCAGGACATTGTTTGGGTATCTCGACGGGACGGAGTGGCTAATGACTACGTTACTTTACGGAGCGGGCCTACGGCTCATGGAATGTCTGCGCTTGCGTGTGCAGGAGGTTGACTTTTTCAGTAACCAACTCCTCGTGCGCGCCGGGAAAGGGGATAAAGATCGAGTTACGGTGCTACCCGCTGCCGCGTTGGAACCGTTACGTAAACACTTGGAACGAGTGAAACTGCAATACCAACGAGATATGGAGCAAGGACAGGGCGGTGCATCTCTCCCCAACGCTTTAGAGAAGAAATATCCCAATGCTCCACAGGAGTGGGGATGGCAATTTGTCTTCCCAGCCTCCAAGCTGTCAGTTGATCCACGCTCGGGGAAACTCCGTCGCCACCATCTGCACGAATCCGTGTTGCAGAAAGCCGTCAAAGAAGCGTGCCGCCAAGCTGGTGTCTCTAAGCACGTTGGCTGTCACACATTTCGGCATTCCTTTGCCACGCATTTACTCGAAGATGGTTACGACATTCGTACGGTCCAAGAACTCCTTGGCCATACCGATGTTCGTACCACCATGATTTACACGCACGTCTTAAATCGTGGTGGGCGGGGAGTGTTGAGTCCGGCCGATCGGCTCTAGCTACCTCAAACAATATCAGAGTGGAGATATACCGCGGGCTGATATGCAGATATACCACCGAACTGGCGGGATATCTCACCGAGAAAAAGCTTGACAATAGGAACAAAGGCGTGAGATGTTACGCGAAATTTTTTGTTTGCAGCTACTCCTCCGAAGGATATCCCGCCGGAGGAGTAGCAGTATACTCAGTAGTTAGGTTTCTCAAGCGGGAGCAACAACTCCCACGAAAGGAGGGTGAAGGTCATGGCGGAAAGGACATTACCGTTTGTCAACGTTGCCATGTGGAGCGGCGGTCACTATTCGACTGCCACCAAGGGCTGCAAGGACGTTATCGACGGCGCGACGCTGCTTGTACTTGACGCCATTCACCACCTGCCAGAGCCGGCCCCGACGCGTCCCTTCACCATGACAGACATGGGCTGTGCGGACGGCGGGACATCATTTGAGATGGTACGGCAGGCCGTTGGCGCAGCGCGCGCCCGCTGGCCACAGCGACCGATCACCGTTGTTTACGCCGACCAGCCGCGCAATGATTACAACAGCCTGTTCCACCTTATCCACGGATTGACCCCGCTCCCGACGTATCTCGACGAGTTTGAGGACGTGCATGTGATGGCTGCGGCGACCTCGTTCTATCGACCGATCTTGCCCGCAGGCACGCTTGACCTGGGATTCTCGGCCACGGCGATGCATTGGCTGAGCCGCAAACCCTGTGACCTCACCAACCACGTGCACATGGTTGGGGCCACAGGCACCGAGTTGGCTGCCTTCGCTGAGCAGGGGCGGCGCGACTGGGATGCGATCCTGCTACGACGGGCGCGCGAGCTGGCACCAGGCGGGCGGCTGGTGCTGGTCAATTTCGGCAAGGATGAGGCGGGTCGCTACCTGGGCAACACAGGCGGCGTGAACATGTTCGACACCTTCAATGCGCTGTGGCGGCGGTTTGCCACTGACAGGGTGATTACGGGTGAAGAGTATGTGGCGATGACGTTCCCACAGTACTACAAGACGGTGGAGGAGTTCACCCAGCCGCTGACTGATACCACCAGCCCCGTGTATCGAGCAGGCCTACGCTTGGAGCAGTGCGAGACGCGCGTCGTGCCCTGCCCATTCGCTGCTGAGTTCCGTCAGCACGGCGACGCGGCGCGCTTCGCTCACGAGTACCTCCCGACGCTACGATCGTGGACGGAAAGTACCTTTTTGGGTGCGCTCTCGCCGGACCGCTCCCTTGAGGAGCGTCAGGGCATTATTGAGCGCTACTACGATGCCTACGAAACATTGGTGCGCGAGAATCCTGTGGGTCACGGCATGGATTATGTCCACATCTACTTGACCATCGTCAAGACCGGAGCGTAGCAGGCCTCAGCCAGGCGCATAGAGAGAGGAGCGTAGTAGAACTGTTGTCGTTGAGCGGAGCGAGGCAACCTAACAACGCCGTGCTCGTGACCGCCGCCCGCGTGTGGATCTGCTTGAGCTGAAAGGACCCGTCTGGGCGGCGGCCCGAGACGGCAAACGTTGGGCTGCGCAAGCGATGTGTATGACCCAGTAGCAACTTTGTTGTGTCCTTGTCCTCAAATTGTTGGGAGAGTCAATGCAATACGACTACATTATTGTTGGTGCGGGATCGGCAGGAGCGGTGCTGGCGGCGCGACTCTCTGAAAACCCCCGATGCTCGGTGCTCCTCCTGGAAGCTGGACGCGATTACCGCTCCCAGGAGACGCCCCTAGAGATACAAAGCGCCAATTTCTTTCCCCTCCTTGCGAACGCACAGTATCACTGGCCCGCTTTGTGTGCCCGGCGCACCGCCACCCAAACCGCCGAGCTGTATATTCAGGGATGTGGGGTCGGCGGCAGCTCGACTATCAATGCGCAGTGTGCAATTCGAGGTGTTCCTGAGGACTACGACCGCTGGGCCGCACTGGGATGTACTGGCTGGTCATGGGCCGAAGTGCTCCCGACCTTTCGCCGACTTGAGGATGATCTCAACTTCGCCGAGGCTCCGTACCATGCGCGTGGGGGACCAATCCCTATTTCCCGCGCACCCATCGAACAGTGGGGTCACCTCGACCGTGCCTTCCGTACGGCGGCATTGGACCTGGGCTATCCCTGGGCGGAGGACCATAACGCGCCCAACAGCACCGGAGTATCCCCGTACGCCATGAACCGTCGGGCCGGTCGGCGCGTGTCGACGAATGATGGCTATCTTGAGTCGGCGCGCAATCGCGCTAACCTCACCATCCTCGGCGGTTCTCTCGTGGACCGGGTCGTCTTCACCGGACGACGCGCGACGGGCGTCCGCGTCCGAACCGCGAACGGAGAGACAGAATACCAAGGGCGTGAGATCTGCCTCTGCACTGGGGCGTTTCACTCCCCTGCGATTCTCATGCGCTCGGGGGTCGGACCAACATCCGCGCTACGTCCTCTTGGGATCGACATGGTCCAGGATCTCCCCAGCGTCGGCCAGAATCTGAGTGACCATCCCCTTGTCGTGCTGGGGATAACTCTCAAGCCAGCCGCCCAAGCCACCTCACCGGATGACCGGATTTGTCACGTGTGCCTGCGCTATACCTCTAGCCTGGCTGGTTCAGGCCGCAACGATATGATGCTGTTTGCCAATACCCACCGGTATGGGTTTGGGGATTGTGGCCTCGACCAGGCTGGGCTGATCGCCTCCGTGATGCAGTGTTTTTCTACTGGGAGCCTGCGCCTGGTAAGTACAGACCCGGAAGTCGAGCCACAGGTAGACTCCTGCATGCTGTCAGACGAACGCGATCTTATCCGTCTCCGGGATGGAGTGCGGCGGCTCTTTACGTTCACGCAACATGCTGCGGTTGCCGATCTTGTTCAGGCGGTCTCGGTCGGGACCACGGGCCTCAGCCCGGCCTCTTTCGCAGAGGATAGACGGCTAGATGAATGGCTGCTGAGCGAGTGCCGTGAATTTTGGCATGCCTGTGGGACGTGCCGGATGGGCGCGCCTGAGGACCCCCGGTCAGTGGTTGATCCGGAGTGCCGTGTGATCGGCACGGAGGGGCTGCGAGTGGTGGACGCGTCCATCATGCCGGAAGTGCCGCGAGCGAATACGAACCTGACCACGATCATGATTGCAGAGCATACGGCGGCACGACTCCACCGATAATAGCGAGGTCATACAGAATGAGGTATTTCAAGCAAGGAACAGGTAAGACATGGGCGCTGCCCAACAAAGCCGTGCTCGTGACCGCCGCCCGCTTGCGGATTGGAATGACTCTGAACAGTCTCGTCCGGGCGGCGGCCCGAGACGGCCAGCGTTCGCTGGCGCTAACAAATGAACAATAAAGAAGCAAAAAAAGTTTTGGCGGACAAGTTGTCAGAATACCGAAATCTCAGTTATGAGCAACTTGTGAGCAAAGTTGATCAAAGGTCGGATCGTTTCGAACTTCCTGGATCATCAGGAGTAATGTACCAAGTTGTTATTCGCGTTGTATGGGATGACAAGCAAGGAGAAGATATCAGAGTATTAGGATCAATTGACGATTCAGGATGGCGATCATTTTTTCCATTAGGCGATGACTTCATCGTTGCTCCAGACGGAACATTTGTTGGAGAATAGCGCCAGCGAACGCCGGGCGTCAGCTGCTGCCGGAAGCCGCAGCCCTAGCGTAGGCTGTAGGCAGTCAGCTGCACGCCGTTGTTCGGCTTCAGCGTAATTGTCGCTTCAGTACACCTTCGGTATGTTAGGTGTGAGGTAAGTGCACATGATCAATACAATTTGGGCGGTGATCCGTGACGGGAAAATAGTCCCGCTCGAAGACGTGAAAGTTCCCGAAGGAACGCGGGCTTTAGTCACCTTATTACCAGAAGATGAGGCAGGCTTCTGGTTAGCAGCCAGTGAATCATCGATGAGCGAGGTGTGGAGCAACACCGAGGACGACGTTTATGCCGAGCTACTCGAAAAATGAGGTCGTGCTCGTGCGGTATCCGTTTTCAGATCTGAGTAGCGCCAAGGTTCGTCCTGCTGTTGTCGTCAATGCGCCTCATACGTCTCAAGATGTACTCATCGTTCCGCTTACCAGTAAAACGACAGGATTACTGGCAGGTGAGTTCGTGCTCGCGGATTGGCAGGGAGCAGGCTTAAACGTTGCGACCGCGGCCAAGCGTGGGATCTTTACCATCCAAGAGAAACTGGTACTCAAAAGGGTCGGGAGCTTAGTGACAAGGGACGCTGAGCAACTAGCCGCCTCGTTACGAGAATGGTTAGACTTACGCTAAGGCTGGAAGCTTTGGAAAGCCGAACCAACTTTATGAATCAGCAGTTGCTTCGCACCGGCGACAAGCCGCTCTCCTTCCACGGCGAGCTTCTTGTGGACCTACATAACGCGCCTCGGCGGCAGGAAACAGGAGCGTTGACCCGTGGCGGGAAGAAGGCCCGCTGGCACCGCATTCGTATTTACCGGCTCGCTCAAACCGACTCCTCTGTGGCAGCAACGCACGCCGTGGGTATCGGCTACCGCTCGGACTTTGTTTACAGAAACGGCGAAGTTGACGCCCCAATCGATATCGCATTTACTTGCCGTGAAGACGAAATCGCGGTCCGCCTACGCGCGCACGACATCGAAGCCTGTTTCCCTCCTTTCCCACCGAACGAGCAATTCCAGCGCAAGCGTCAGTTTCTCATAGAGCTAACCCGTCGTTACTATCTCATGCTCGTTAGTGAGGCGCTCCGGCAGGCCGGCATAACGGACAATCCGACATCCGCTGATGTTCTGTTATCGAAGGGTGAGAACACGCATGTCGAGTTCAAGTCCTCAGCACGCTGGGACCTCAAGCAAGGTCGCAAAAATCCTGATCTCGAAAAAGTGATAGTGAAGACGGTGGCTGCGTTTCTCAACACCGAAGGCGGTGATCTGCTGTTAGGAGTGACTGATTCAGGAGAGGTAATTGGCTTGCAGCATGATTACCAAACAATACAGAAGAGCGACCGCGATGGGTACGAGCTGTTTATTCACGATTTGCTTTTGAATGCTTGCGGCAAAGACTGCGCTCCGTATTATCGTATTAGCTTTGGCATGGTGAAAGGTAACGAGTTCTGCCGTGTTGCAATCCAGGCAAGTCCGCGTCCGGTGTTTATCAAGGAAGGTAGTGACGAGAATCTCTACATACGTAGCGGGAACTCTACCCGCCGTCTCACTACGCGAGAAGCCCTTGAGTATTGCAGAAGTCGATGGCCGTCAAATTGATCGCAGGAACGTATGCGCCGAGCGGGAGGATGAAGTCTTTTGCGTGTGAAGCCGAACAAGGGGCTGCACCGGACCACGGCTTCGGGCGCATTTCGCCACGGATCCGCGAGGTACGTGTAGGCCGTGGCCGGTGAGCCCTGGGCGTTAGCCGGCACCGAGCATCCACGTCTGAGATTCCGATATAGGAGGCACTATGACATCTCGTCGCGAGTTCCTTGAAGCTGCTGGTCACGCGTGTGCCACGGCGGTGCTTGTCACCGCCACGGGAGCCACGGCGGAAGCTCCGAGTGCACCGGCGACGGGCGAGAAACAGCGGTTCCTGCTGGTGGGGTTGGTGGGCTCGGAGAATCCCACGCGCGCCAATTTTCCGTTCGTCTGGGCGGCTGCCTTACAGGAGGCGGGGCACGAGATCAGGATTGAATTGGCGGGCGACGCCACCGTGCTCATGCGCCGCGCGGTGGCCGACAACGTCACGCCGGTCGGCTGGCCACCGTTCAGGGAAGCCCTGGCAAAGGTAATCGAGCTGGGGATCCCCATCTTCGTTTGACAACGGTGCGCGACCGCTCGTGGAGTGGTCGAACAAGATCTGGTGGGCAAGAACGCTGAGTTCACGAATCCCCAGCGCACGGCGGCAACAATGGCGTGGGCTTCAAAAGTTCTGGTGGTGTAGGAAGCCACAGGCGCTCCGAGTCAACTCTGTGACTGTGGCCTGCGAGAGAGAGCCGCCATCGCCCACGACAATCCCCTCCTTCATCCAGCGGGTGAGCGGAACCAACAGTTTGCGACCATCCACAGACGAATAAGAACGACGCGCGGGATGCCGAAGCGATCTGCGAAGCCGTGAACCGTCCGACCATGCGGTTCGTGCCGATTAAGACCGCCGAACAGCAAGCGATTCTCGCCGTGCACCGGGCGCGGCAAGGCTTTGTCAAAGCACGGGCCGCCCAAGCCCATCAGCTCCGGAGTTTGCTTGCGGAATTTGGGATGGTGTTCCCACAAGGAATTCGCGTCTTGCTCCGGGCAGTCCCCATGATCCTGGGTGATGAGGAGAACGGGTTGTGAGCTTCTGTCCGAGAGCTCTTCGCTCGGTTGTTTGCCCACTTCAAAGAATTAGCTCGCCACGTGACCGAGTTGGAGCGGCAGATTACCCGCTGACACAAGAATGAGGAACGCAGTCGGAAGCTAGAGAAAGTGCCTGACATTGGGCCGCTTACCGCCAGTGCCCTCGTCGCAACCATAGGGGATGCGAGAGCCTTCCAGCGTGGTCGCCAGTTGGCAGCCTGGTTGGGATTGGTGCCCCGGCAACATTCCACCGGCGGCAAGGCCCGGTTGTCCGGCATTAATAAACGTGGCGATATGTATCTCCGGACCTTATTGATTCACGGCGCCCGTGTGGTTTAACGTAAACGCGGCGTCAATAATGACTATGGCAGGATCATAATCAATCGACAGGCAGGTGCTCTATGACTTACTCCATCATCGCCCGCGATCCAGCTACAGGTGAATTAGGCATAGCTGTTCAATCGCGCTATTTTGCAGCAGGGCAGACCGTGCCCTGGATTGAAGCGGGTGTGGGCGTCATCGCATCGCAATCCTTTGCCAACCCAGTTTACGGCCATGAAACGCTACGACTGTTGCGCTCCGGTCTGGAACCACAGCCTATACTCGAGAAACTCCTGAGCCAGGACCCAAACGAGGCCACGCGCCAAGTGGCAATCCTGGACGTGCAAGGGCGCATTGCGGTGCATACAGGCGCCAAGTGTGTATCAGCAGCGGGGCATGCTATGGGTGCAAACTGCTGCGCGCAGGCCAATATGATGGCGCAGGATACGGTCTGGCAGGCAATGGTGCGCGCCTTCGAGAACGCCCCTGGCGAGATGGCCGATCGGCTGTTAGCGGCGATGGAAGCAGCCGAACATGAGGGCGGTGATCTACGCGGCAAACAGGCGGCATCACTCATTGTGGCCTCTGGCAAGCCCTCTGGCGTGCCTACACTGGATCGTTCAGTTGATTTGCGTGTAGATGACCACCCCGACCCCGTTGGGGAGATAAAACGCATGTTGAGTTACTCACGTGCTCACCAGCGTGCCAACCAAGCGATGGACAAGGTATCGGCAAATGACTTCGCTGGCGCCCTGACTGATCTTGATATCTGTTGTGCGGCATATCCCAACGAACCAGAGTTCCTCTATCGCCGGGCGCTGGTCCTGTTACCGCTCGGGCAAATTGATGAGGCGCGCCGAACGTTGCAGCAGGCGCACGCCATTCATAATGGCTGGAGCGAGCTCGTGCTGCGCTTTGCGGATGCAGGGATAATTCCAGCCCGCCGCGAAATGCTGGAACCTCTCGTAGCCTGCCTAGCTTCAGAAAACTCTGAGCGCGGCCAATAAATCTTAGGTTGGCAGCCGCCCAACATGGCGTTGCACCTGACCGCTATTCCGCTACGCTCTATAGCAGCAGGTGAACATTAGCGATATCCCGCCGGAGTAGTAGCAGTCTACTCAGTAGTTAGGCACCTGCAACCTCAAGCAGCGCCTCCACCAATGCCTCGATCTCTTACGCCAATTTATACAGTCAGTGAGTCGGTATCGTAGCCTGGGTGAAGGGAAACGGAATCTAGAACCTTAGTCCCTGGAGGTCATCCGGACTCCACTGAACTTGACAGACACTACCTCGAGCGGTACCCATATTACGCTTTCCTAAGGGAGGTTTTCTATGGCAACGGTCCCACGTAGTGAATCGGCACCAAGGTCAGCAACCCCGATCACTGGTGCTGCGGAAGAAAAAACCTATCATCGCATTATGGACGCGTTCTATCGCACTTTGTCGGCAGCGCCTGATATGGCCCAAGGCTTCAACGCGTTGTATGACAAATTGCATCATCTTGACCTTGACTCCAAGCTTGTGGAACTTGCCTATTTGATGGTGTCAAAGGTTAATGGCTGCCGGTATTGTGTACACGTTCATACCTACCTGGGCCGCCGGGAAGGATTAACCG
>Ga0070741_10012005_pt1 | contig 15798 bp, 10 predicted proteins | sample Coa_R1_4_FD_66440 | JGI IMG/M metagenome (GOLD analysis project Ga0070741, IMG submission 66440) | Surface soil microbial communities from Centralia Pennsylvania, which are recovering from an underground coalmine fire - Coalmine... | ecosystem: Environmental > Terrestrial > Soil > Unclassified ...
GCCAAAGCTGAGCCCCCTCTGCCCAAGCGGCCACGTGGGCGTCCTCCTAAGTATGTCTTGGCTCAGGTTCTCGCTGAGGCAAGAAGGCTGGGGGCGTTCACCAGTTAATGGAGGGCTACCTTATTTCGATATGCACGTAAAGAAAACTTTCCGCCATCAAACTCATTTAAGAAATCCCCAAGATTCGGACGATTTGGCCCTTCTATCGAAGTTTTGTCCTTAATAAGGTTATATCGTGCTAAACTACGAGCAACTCGTAAATCAGCATCGAGCTTTCTTCTATTGCATATATCGTGAACCGCAGCATAATTGTTTTCATCATCTTTACCGCCTTTTGCACGAGGAATAATATGATCTATTTCAATTTTGTCAATGGCTTTGTCTAGAATTTTACCACATATAAAACAGGCATTATTTTGCTGGGCTAAAAGTCTTTCTTCTAAAGTTTTTTCCATCCTTGGCCTCTTTTCTACTTTTCAGAACCTTTGTTGTCTATATAAGATTAAATCTATGCGCCTGCATATTGTGGATTATTTGCATATATAGCTTCATTCTTATGTGAAGCTATATATGCAAATCGTGATGAGAATTCTTTCCTAATTACTAGCTGGAATCAACGTACAAACTAGCGAATAAATAGAGAGCAAAGAGTATCTTGCTTAATCGAAAGCAACACTCTCAAATTTAACGCAGTAGACTATCAGCAACTAGAAAGTATCAGATAACAGCTCATCTGTCAACAACTTATGGCATCGTTAGCATATATCGCAACTCAAATAGTGCTGATGAGAGCATATATCGGCGCTGTTGAGAAGAGGAAAGCTCCCTGATATTGGTCTTTTGTTTATCTCATAAATATGCCTTAAGATTAACCCAACTTAGTAATAACTGCAGATGCGATATGCCGATAAGCTCGGAGTAATTGCATCCCGGGTAAGAAATTATTCTGCCCATTTATTGCTGTATCAGAAACTTTTATTTCTGGAAAGTTGCTATGCAGCCATTTTTCTAATATACTCTCAAACCTATCAACATAGACATTTTTCCATAGCCCCTTTAAGGGGCAGTATGTCAAGTTCTGTGGGAAATGACAGAGCCTGGTTGCTCTTTCGATGCGGCAGGCATCGTGAGCTTGTTGAACTTGAGACTGCGAATGACAGCATAGAACAGCAGCACGCAACTCCCCTCGTTGCGAAAAGCGGCTGCCATCTTATGTGAGCGACGTTTGACTTCCCCGAAGAGGCGCCAATCACGTTATTGGTGCGAATCGTCTTCCAGTGTTCTTTGGGAAAGGCGTAGAACGTCAGACACGCCTCCAGATCGCGCTGCAAGCACTCGATGGCTGTTGGATAGATCCTTTGGTATTTCTCGATAAACGCCGCTACTGCTTGATCGGCCTCCTGCCGATTTTTCTGATAAAACAAGGCTTTGAGTTCTGGTTCCACTTGATCACGCTGCTTTTGCGGAACATAGCTGAGCACGTTTTCCATTTTGTGCATCACACAGCGCTGTCTCTGTGAGGCCGCAAATTTGGCCGTCATAGCATTAATCATAGCCTGGTTGCCATCACTGATCCACAATCCCACCTCTTTGACGCCTCGTGCTTTGAGATCATCGAAGAGGTCTTCCCAGGCCCGCTGATTCTCCCGATCACCCACGCGAAAAGCCAACACTTCTCGCTCACCAGATGGTGCAATCCCTACCACCGCTAAAATGGGCATTTTACAGCCTTCATCATTGTAGATCACGGTGAAGTAGGTCCCGTCGGCAAAAGCATACTCGTAGCGTTCTGAAAGCTGCCGATGTTTCCACTGCTCATACTCGCTCTCCAAGGTATGGAACACGCGAGAGACGGTTGAGGCAGATGGATGGGAACCGGTCAGCGTTTCGATCACTTCGACGACTTTCGCGGTGCTCACCCCTTTGACAAACATTTCTCCCATCGCACCATCCAATTCGTCTCGACGACGATGATAGCGCTCGAAGACTTGTGTCTGATGACCTGAGCGGGTGCGCGGAACCGGCAGATCAGCAATCTGCCCAACGGTTGTTTCCAGATCCCGCGTGTAATGACCGTTGCGGTGATCTTTTCGCTTCTCGCTGCGTTCATAGGGTTTGGCTCCAACGAAAGCCGTCACTTCTTCCTCCAAGACTTCAATGAGTGCGAGGCGGACTGCTTGCCGCATCCGCTCCTGGACGAACTGCTGAAACACTTCTTGACTTGCGCTTACAATTTCGCTATCGTTGCACTTGTGAGCCATTGGTATCCTCCTGGTTCTTTCAGCTGAAGACAAAGTTCCAGCTCAGGATACCAGACTCTTCCATTTTCCACAATTTTCAGTATACTGCCCTTTAAGGTCTCTTGACATGGGAATTGCCCTGGTGGAAAGCGTTGATACGACCATATTTTCACAACCCCGCTCGAGTGACTCCACGAATGTTGGCAGAAACAGTATTCGGCGATTTTTCTACAGCCAATCCCACTCCTCCCCAATCTCAATAATATTCAGTGCTATGATATTTAGCGTTTCAGAAGAGAAAATAGGTGGAGCAAATAATTCTTTACTAAAGTAGTCAAGAAACAAGTCAAAGCGAGACCAACGCTTCAGCTTTCGTAGCTCCTTTGTTATTGACCTCCTGATGATCTTTAGCAGTTCATGTTGATCTGGCACGAGCGGTAAAAATACTGTTAATGCTCTTGTTCTGTCTAAGCGATAATTTGGCATGCGTAAAATTGCTTCCAGTCCTTGATTTGAGATTTGAGTGCGTTGCTCTGCTGACAGCTGGGTATTCGCTGATCTGAATTGATAGAGTATCTCTATATCTTCTGGTAAATAATCTTTAGCATCCTGTACTATGTCGCGTGTTACACCTGTTAGGTGAGGTTCCAATTCTGAAAGAACAACTGTTCTTTGCACCTCGTCAGATGTTGCCACTCTTCTTGCTAATTCCCATAAGATATATCCCTCGCTTAACTGTGAAACTTGAGTATCCATATCCTGTGCAGATTCTCGTTGTAATCCTGTTTCTAAAGCGGCTCCTAGCCTCTGCTCCCGTAGTTGTTTCACCAAACTAGGGATTTCTGATGCTAATTCCTCCAATTCTGTTTGCTCTGCACCTTCATTTTGTGCCTGTGTCAATATAGCAGACAGCCCTTCTTCCAACGTCTCTTTAGATAACCAAGGGGCTAACGTTGCTACTGCTTCTTCGCGCACATGCTTATTTTCCAAGATGACTTTTAAACCGAATCGTTCCACATCTTCTCGTTGCTTCTTACTGAGGCTTGTTATCTCCAAAAGCTCTACACACAACTGTATCTTTCTTAGTACATATGCAAGACGTTCCGCAACGGTCAGTGCTCTTTGCAGTGGCCATAGTCCGGCTTTTACAGCTGACATAACGAGATCAGCAATGTCGAGGTAATCTAAACTTTCGATAGTAGAATTAATGAGTAGATAACGTATGCAATCAGCAATGGATGTCGGCTCTTCTTGCGCTTCGATTTGTTGAAGTGCTTCAGCTTCAGCACTATTCCAGACGCACATAAGGTCTTCGAGATAGCCGTCGTAGGAGTAATCCGATTGTGAAACCCTCATATATAGCCAGTCGGAGCTAGCAAATAAGGACTTAAGCTCGTGTATGGCGTCTATGGCCTGTAGGTGATAGACTAAGTGATCATAGATATACCCATCATCCTCGAGGGCATCCCAGGTTGCATCCCCAAGCAATGCTCGATATCCATTCAGTAGTGCTTGACGTGTTTCCTTGAGCCCGTCATCCCCTAACTGTAGATATATAAAATCACGAAGTAAAATATGTAGCGATACAACACGATGGGTTTTGTAAGGGAAAAATTCAAGGAGCGCTTGTTCAGCCAGATCATTCAACAAGTCTGTTGTGGCCTCTGCATTGAGGGCACCGAGCCCCTGCCACAGTCGCTCGATAGCTGCCTGGACGGTCATCTCATCCTCTCTAAAAACAGCAAGTGCGGTGTAGAGACGACGTGTCTCATCCCCGAGGTCTTCAAGGCTCAATTCGAAGGTGAGGACCAGGTCATCGTGAATGGTCTCGGGGCGGCGGGATCTCATCTTGTGAATGTGGAAGTCTCGTAGCCATTCAGCGGGAGCCTTCCTTCGGAGGTGTGCGCCTGCTAACTTGATGGCGAGTGGTAAATAGCCCAATCGTTTAACGATCTGTTCTTTCAAAGCGGGATCAGTGTCAGCTAACTTTTCACCTGCCCAAGCTTCCAACAAGCGTGTCGCTTCAGGTGGCGTCATAAGCGGCAATGTCTGTGTGAGCGCACCGAGTTCGTCGGCGATCGCCAAATCACGTGTTGTCAGAAGGACTTGACAGTGTTTCCCTCCCACCAAGAATTGCTTTGCGTCGGTATGTTTCCAAACATCGTCGAGGATCAATAAGCACTGGCGATCCCGAAGCAGGTTCATAAGAAGCATCTGGAGATTTTCCCTGGTTGGCGCATTTTCGCTGATTGTCCCACCAAGGCAGTTGATCCAAGTACGCATACCAGCAAGAAATCTTGGCTCTTTTCCAAGTGATACCGAGAGAATACCGTCGGGAAACGCAGCCCTTATAAGAGGATCTTCGCAGAGTGCACGGGCCATAACGCTTTTTCCAGATCCTCCCATCCCGTGGAGCGCGATGGGTTGAGGAGAAATCATTTCTCTTTGTTCGGTACTAGAAACCTCGCCAATGAGGGCTTTGCGGAGTTCTGATAAGACATCTGTACGCCTAATGTAGTTCACGGGCAAGCGCACATTAGGATAGCAATCGTGGCGTACTGTTTGATGATAGACGCTTGGTGCTTCAAAGATGGGAGCAAAATAGGCAGCAAAGAGCTTTTCACTCTGATCGTCAGAGAGCACCAACGCCTCGGTAAGGGCTACGACTCTGTCGATGCTGTTGGGGCGCTGTATTCCCTGCTCCCATGCACCAACAGACCCACGAGATTCCAAGCCAAGCTTGGCACCAAGTTGTTGCTGCGACAATTTCTTTTGCTTTCGCAATTGTTGCAGCAACTTTCCGAAATCATATGCCTCGATACGCTCCATGAAGCACCATTTCCTGACCTATGCAAAAGATATGACTGCATAGGTTATTGCATAGGTTTATCGACTTCAATTGCTTTATTATAGGCCTACAGCCGGGCTATGACAATATTGTGATGCATGCATCATCATTTCTTCAAGAGGTAATAACGATGAATACACCTTGGATCTGGTTCGTGGTGGGGCTCGTACCTTACTATGTTAACATACAACGAGTGAGGAGCGGGTGGATATTACATGTCCGTGGATTATTCTGGTCGCTGGAGATACAGCGTCTGCCCCGTGGACGAAAGCAATGGACATTGCATATTCCATTGATCAAACGCATACGAAAAGCAATTTGGGTTGCCATTATACATCTCCAAGGAGATGGCTCTTCAAGGGAATAAACAGCATACGGTAGGATGAAGTGACCTTCTCCATCAGAGAAGGTCACGCTTTTCAAGCGAGTAAACGCATTTTATAGGGAAGTTACTCTGTGTTGATGAAGAAGCGTTCAAAGGATAAAGAAGTCCCTCATTCTGAGGAGGCTTCTTTATCGTGGACTGGCAATGACCGAAAGCCTGTAACTTATCAGCTCCCTTACTTCCTGCAAATGAAGATAACTTCCACAACTGCAGTGCGCAAGATTTTGCTTGTTAGTCCTATACCTGACAACTGAATTTACTGTATCGCTGCTCTTGTTCCATGCGCCACACAAATTCGGCAGTGGCTTTAGGAAAGCACCAGGACTGCTAAGAATCGTGTAATTAATACAACTTAGTAACAACTTCAGAATTAAGATATCGGTAGGGTCGAAGTATTCTTAAGCCTAGTACATCAGCGTTTCCAGTCTCATTAATTTCATTCTGAACAGGTAGAAAGTTATCACGTAGCCATGATACTAAAATTTCCTCAAAGATATCAGTATTAACCTTGGCACATCGGAGTTTTATGGTATGTGGGGGTGGAAATCGGCCTTCGGGGAAGCCAAAGCTAATCAGCAATTCTTCATTAAGATAGCCCCATTGAGCGATCGCGCCATAATTTTCTGCACCATTTATAATAGCTGCAACTACCAGAAGAAGGATAGAAATTAGTTTGTATGTGTTTTTTTCTGGATTTTTGGACGATTTCAGTAAAGTCAACTGCGTATTTATGTATGCAAATGCTAGAGAACCCGGCCTAGCTACCTGAACTCTCTCATTGGTGCCCGATACAGTGTTTAATAGCTTGATGAGATCTTTGGGCATTTGGTCGCTTAATGAATTACCCTCACAAAGAGATCGATATCCGAATTGGATAAGCTGCTTATAAATAGGATGTTTTGACCTAAGTGCGCTAATATGAGCACGACTTAAAAAAATGGAGAATGCTGGAGAAGTTTCCTCTGCTAAAAAGCTCTGTACTGCCCACCTCAATTTTCGCCATATGAATGCTGCATCGGTCTCTAAAACATCTTTAAGGGCGAGTGAAGTCATAGGTAGTTTATCGTGTAGATCATTCATTTCTAAGGCAAAATCGCCTATCTGATCAATTAAAAGACTTCGAGTCACTCTGATAGGAATCCCTGATCTCGCAAGAACCTTTTCGGCAGTTTCTCTCACTGATTTAGCTAAGCCGGCGTCAATGTGTGAATAATGATCCTCTTTTTTCTGAGCTATTATTTGCGATAATAGTGTATTACCTCTTTTAAAATTTGTTTTTATAGGATAATGCTCCTTTAGCCAATCAGGATCATGGCGTCTCAGCCAAGAGCGAGCTTTAGGTGTTGTGTCTATTATCTTTGTTAAATTTCCCTCAGGATTAGATTCTAGAGCTTCTTCCCATAAGGCACGATATATACCACGTTTTTCGTAAATACGATCTTGGGAAATTGTCGGGCGTTTGCCACGAGGGGGAATATCCGGGGCAAAAGGCAAATTTAACCTTGCTGCTTGGCGACGAACAGATGCACTGTCTGTATGCATAAAATGTGCAATTTGTGCCGTAGAAAGATTTTGATCTGACCAATATGCAGTGAGGCATTGATCCCAAACAGTCCCATACTGTAAAGTTTTACCGCTATAGATTGCTTCATTATCTCTATCTGGTCCGCTTCGACTGTATGTAAAACCGCAGTGGCAGGTAAATGTACCAACAGGTCGTTTATGTGTGCCGTGCTTAATAGTGCAAGATGTAATAACCTGCATTTTGTAGTGTGAACACAGTGGATTTAGACAAGGCCACGGTCCGTTACCAAATAGACTTGAGGAGCATTGTGGCTCGGTAAAAAATTCCTGGCAGGTGTGGCAAAGAAACTGGATAAGTAGCAAATGATGTAGCGGATGTTTAATATGTTTCCAATTCTCAAACCAAATCTCCTTTGAGTGCGTTGTGTTACATCCTAGCATTTCTAGCAGACCATCAGGATAAAATTCTAGTATTGCCTCTTTGAGCCTTTTATATCGTATAATGCCAGATATTGTAGCAAAGCCAAGTCTTGTAAGCCGATGAAGGTATTCTCGTTGTACCCATAGTTTTTCGATAGGACCCGAATGTTCTAATAACCATCTTGCGTTTTGGGCTAATTGTACTAAGATTGCATGAAGATGGGGTGGAATCTCTCGTGGTAACAGATTATCTATTGAAGCTTCGGCAGAGAGAAATTTGGGGGCATTGTAGTTGCCACGTAGCAAATTAACTGGACTATTCTCTAGCATGATTTCATGTGTAGGGCAAACCACGACTCCGGCAGTTTGGTGTAAACGATGCCAATAGCATTCTCCATAAATTGAGCGATCATAACCAACACATAGGGGGCAGTATTTTAACCAATAGGATCGCAAAACTTTGCCTGACATAGCACCAGCTGCTCTATGTATTCCCAAATAATTCCCGTTTTTCATATATTGTCGTAAAATAGTTATGCGTTCAAGGGGCAAAAAAGGAGCATAGAAAGGAAATAGAGTGTTTTTATCAATAATCATATCAGATGTATATACATGATTAGGTGGTAATGATTGTATTAGATGTTCTAAACTTGAGGGTAAGTCTGGCACTAACCCCCTCGTCTGACCTCCGAAAAAGAGTTGGCTAATAATGGAACGACGAGGTAGCTGCATCCTATCTAAATAACGGCAAACTACGCTATATACTGTTTCACCGGGCAAGAAATCTGGAAAATGACTGATTTTCATATACTCTCCATTTTTTATCTACTTACAAAACTTAGCTACGCGCTGGCTACTGCTTCATACTATCGATAGCCAGATTTAGTGCATCTTGAATGGCTGTCTCTGAGAGAAGCCGCTCAACTCCCGATAGCCGAGCCAATTCCCATAATTTCGGAAGCCGCTCCTGATCTTGCCAATGGGTAGAAACCCACTGGATACGGCGAACTGCGAACGCTATACGCGACTCCTCAGCTTCTGCTAATACGAAAGCGGTAAGGGGTAGATGGTCAAGATGTTGTTGTATCATCGCGAGGTATCCGATAGATCGGCCTATTGCTGCTATAGTGACACGACGTGGCGGTCCAGGTTGCGTCCGCAAGTGTTGGATAGCATCGGAAATTAACTGAGAGATTGCCCTATCGCGTGCTGCCCAATCTATGCGTTGTTGTGGTCTAGGTCTCTTCCTGGGCGGTAAATGCTGTTCGAGCCAAGCTCTATCATGTCTATACAACCAGGCATAGACACGTGGAATCTGCCGGCGTACAGCTTTTCTTCCGCAATGTCTGTAGGTATTGCATGCCTCTTGCCAAGCAAATCGCATAGAGTCTAGCGCTGTATGAGTGACTTCTACTGGACATTCCAAATCAAGTGTAATGTGGGAAGTAACAACGTCTTCTCGGCTCTTCTGTATTGGTGACTTAGATAGTCCCAGACGTTGTGCATAGCGCTTCACTGTTGAAGGGTCAACACCCAGAAGTTTGGCAATACTTCTTAGACTAAAAGAGCCATTAGTCCAATATTGCTGAAGCGCCTTTTTCCACACATCTCCCACGGTAATGATTTTGCCACGTCGATAAATATCATCTCCTTCTTTATCGGGGCCAGCTCGCCCATAAGTAAAGCCGCATGTGCATGCGAATGTGCCGCTTGGTCGTCCGTTCAACCCAGGGGGATATGTTATGATGCAGGTTTTAATGATGCAGGTTTTATAGTAGCTACATACTGGATTCAGGCAGGGCCAAGGTCCATTACCAAAGGGTGCTTGAGGCTTTGATGGAGTCAGTAAGTAGTCTGCTATCGTTCCGCCTAGAAAATGCATAAGCAAAAGGTGATGAAGGGGATGAAGTGCGCTATCAGGTTTACGAACAAGGCGTGTAAGCCAATTATCCTGGCTCTGCGCATCAAGAGTGCAATGTAGAAAAGCAAAGATGTCTTCTGGATAGAAGGTCATAAATGCTTCTAACACTTCGCTTATCCGTACACGACCAGCAAAGGTTGCCAGATCGCATTTGACTAATGCACGCACATATCGCTCCCGTAAATGCTCCAAACCTTGGGGTGCTGGTTTCTGTTCGAAAAGCCATTGAGCAGATCGTGCGATCGCCAAAAGTACACCTTCGAGCGGTGTCTTTGACACTAATCTGGGAGAGGGCAGATGCATAATTGCCCTCTCTGCAGGAATATATTCGTGGCGAGTTTGCCGATTGGTTAACTGTATGGAGCTTGCCTCCAGCCATACTTGGTGTTTTGCGCAAACGTGCACACCTGGGACTTGATGCTGGTTATGCCAAAACCATTCCCCCTGTTGCTCTCTATCTTCCGTAGAACAGGTAGGACAAAATCGAAGAGCGTTGGGGGTAGGTACTGTGCTTGCCATGATACCTGACCGCATATGTACGCTCATTCCTTGAGTACCACGCATATTGTCACGTAACTGGGTGACGCGTTCCGGAGGCAGAAATGGTGCGAAGAATGGCAGCAAGGTATGCTCGTTAATCAAGTTATCTACGGTATGGGTCGTGTTTGGTGGCAAGTGGCTCACTAAATACTCTAGTCTACAAGGAAGCGCAACCGTTGCAATGGAATCTGGCTCGCCAAAATAGGTTACGCCCACCGATCGTAGATTTGGATAGTTCAACGCAGAGGCATTGCGAGCAATAACGCTGTACATGATCTCCTTTGGATATGGGTCGAGGAAAAATCCTATCATGTTCAATCCTCGACATAGCTATCCGCTGAGATTATAGCCCCGCTCTCGGTGAATGATGCATAAGGTGCCTTCTTGTCTTTGTTGCCTCGCTTCAGCACTCCTACTAAATCCTTCTGATCCGCTGGCTCCTCTGGGTTAGGAGAAGTGCCACGTCTACGTTTTGGTTTTTCTGGCTTTGATGTTGCCTCTGTGTCCTGGGGCTGCTCGATCGTTTTTGTAGATTTCGGTTGCGGTTCCGCACTGCTTTCTATCTGTCCTGTTGTCTCATCGTCTTTCTCATTTTCAAGGGCAGCCTTTCTAAACTTTGCTTCGATTTCTTGTATTGCATCTGCCAACAAGACAGGCTCTATATCATCGAATTGCTTAATTTTGTCCAACTGATTGTTGCGTAATGCTCTCAAGAATGGCTGCAAAAGTCGCAAACTTTCGTGCGAGGCTTTGTGGAAGAGATCAGCCGTTAGCGTTTCACTCAGGGGTTCTTGTTCCTTCGATTGATCACTCTGGTTGACTTCCCCATGCATCTCCATCGCATAGACTTGGGCTAGCAAAAACACTTTTACTGCCACATCAGTGATACCCTGCGATTCTTCGTATAAAGCGTGAATTAACTCTGTAGGCTCGTATTCCTTTGTCCATGGAACTGGATTCCGCACGAATTGGTATTTCCACAAACGGTTGGCGAATTTGAGCCATACTGCATCTTCCTTCATGCGTTCCCAGATACGGTCTCCCTGGCCTGCAGCACGGCGTGCTCGCCGGAATTCGTTCCCGCACAAAATTGGTTCTGCTTTAAATGTTCCTACTAGTACGATTGGCACTCCAACCTCATTGTCCATCTCAACCAGGAAGTTCAATAGTTCATCGGCGCTGGTACCGGGAGCACTCACCAAATTTTGAATCTCGTCAATTACGAGTACACCGAGACTGTGTTTTAACGCGAGGTTCTTCATGTCGGGGATGAATTCTTCCACGCGCTTGCGACTGTGTTCTACAAAATCACGATAGTAAGTTGTCCCAAGCAAAGCATCTAAAGCCTGGAAGAAGGTTTTCACCAGGATGGAGAGGTTGCCCTTGCGTGGGCATTGCATATGCAGCCAGGTGATCTGGACATGGGTGAATGGCTTTCCATTGTAACACGAGTGATAGATGATTTGGTCATACATCGCCAGAATCCGCTTCATTGCCGTCGACTTCCCAATGCCGCTAACACCAATGAAGGTAAAGCCGCGGGGAGAGGTTACATGTGGTGCATTTGGCCTCACCTTACTATTTTTGTACCGTTCGCGCATCTCGGCGATCGCCCTATTCGTTCCTGGCCAGTACCCAGGCACCATAGGATTTCTGTTGCGATAGCCACTGCGGATGATGCGATCAAGTTGCTGCTGGAGAGCAAGATGGATCGGCAGGGGTGTAAAGAAATCTGCAGCATTTACTACGGCATGTGTGCGGATGTGCGCTGGTTTCGCACGTATTGCTGGGTCTACTGTAGGGTAGTATTTCAGTAAGTCCCTTGCCTGTATCTCTGAGTACATGGGAGGAAGTGCTTCAATCAGAGGATTACCGCAATATTCGGGTAGCTCTGCTTCACGGTATGTTGCTACTACACCATTAGGGTATATATCTTCGTTCGGTATTGTTGTGTCCATCATTCGTGTTTTTCCTCCTCATCGTTACGAATAATACGATCGAGTTGCTGCTGGAGAGCGAGATGGATAGGTAAGGGCGTAAAGAAATCTGCGACGTTCACCAAGTCATGCATGAGGATATGCGAGGGTTTAGCGCATATGGCTTCATCCATCACAAGGTAATATTTCAGTAGTTCTCGTGCTTTAATCTCTGAATAAATAGGAGGTAATGCCTCAATCAGAGGGTTGCTACAATATTCGGGTGGCTCTGCTTCGCGGCATGTTGCTACTACACCGTTAGGATACATATCCTCATTCGATCTTGCTGTGTTCATGATTCGTGTTCTTCCTCCTCATCGTCATCAAGCAGTTCAAGTCGTCGTCGTGTTGTTTCATCGATTGTTGGGTTGGTAGTAGAACGTGGCTGTTGATTTGTATCGTGTTCATCAGCCTTGCCTAATAACCAGAGGTATTTGCGACGCTCATCCTCTGCTACCAACTGTTTTTGCTCACCACTACCCCGCAGTTGCGCAGCTTTACTGGGATTCGTTTGCGTTATTTCTTCCTGAGTCTCCTGTGCAGCTTTGGCGACAACATGTTGGCGGTAAGCTTCATCGTTGACTCGTTGTTGCTGCTTATACGTCCGGCGTGCACGTTCTGCATCGGCCTCACGAGCGTGGTGATCCTCTGCCTCATACCAATCTAAATCAGCGAACTTCGCGTCGTCTGGATGCAGAGTGCATTTCTCGATGCTTACACCGTCGTCTAGCAAGACATAAATGTGTCTCTGTGTGCGTCGGTCAAAGTAGATTTTCTTCTCCAGGGTTTCCTGCTTCACCTGTGCTTTCAAATACCAATGTTCTTTGTCTGCTGTGGGTGAGATATACCGTAGGCGATTGAAGTGTAAGCCGTCTCTTTTCACCGTAGCAATGTCATCCTCGAGCAAGCATTTGCGTACATCATCAAGTGGCAATGTGTTCAAATCTCCCATGCGGTTGTCCAGGCCCCATTGCCAAATAGCGCTTGGGTATGGCTCAACCCGCGCTGCGATCATATCTGGGGTGAAATGCTTAGTGTTGACTTCATGCGAGCGGTTGTATCGTACGATACCGCTAATCAGGACTTGGCGGAATTCCTCCACAGTTAACTGGGCTTCGTAACGATAATCCGGTTCACCGGGAGCACGCTGATGAACGTACCCTGGCAGAAACTTGATGGTTTGGTCTTTCAACGTGCGGAAAGTGCGCTCGACTGCTGCTTTCCAAGTAGGACGATAAGGTGGTGTGACCGAAACCTGTATTTTGAGCACATGACATAGCTCTTTTGCCCGTGATGAGTATAATTCACCTCTGTCACTAGTGATGGCGCGAGGTAGGTGCTGGCTAGGCCAATCTGCTTCCGTAATATCGAAAAAATTGTGCTCGGCACAATATTCTGCCTTGTTGCGAACCATGTTTTCAAGTGCCAGCATAGCCCCAAGCCAACTTGGGCCTTCCATGAGCACTGCAAAGCCGACAATTAATCCCGAGAAGAGATCAACAATGACATGCACTATTGGTCGCCCAATGATAATTGTGCGATCGAAATGACTGCGCAAGTAGGTATCAGCAATGGTGGCGTCATAATAAAACATGCTCCCGGGACCATGGACGGCACCGCGTACAGTCCCCATTAAGGGTCGCATTGTTTCCTGAAACCTTCTACGCCCGAGGCGGGCCGTAAGCACTCGCTCGAGGTCGTTGTCCTTATAGAACCAATATCGGAATTGGTTCATTTGGGGCATTTCTTCCTTCGGCTTCAAAGTTGGCGTAAGAATACCGTTACGGATTTCATCGCCGTTGGAGAAGTAGGTCTTACAGAATTCGTGGTAGGTGTCTGCAAACGACATCCTTTTCTGTTCGTAGAAGAGTCGTTTACTACGCCGAATATTTTCGAGAATCGAGGATGTAATATTAATGCCGTCCGGTTCACCACCATGCCGTTTGGACCATCCAGTTGGACGCCCACGTTTGACATGTTCTACAGCATCATTAGGTGACTTCTCGCCATCATCTGGTGTATCTGCGTTATCGTTGATAACCCTCTCTTTCCCTTTGCCTCCACATCTGTGCCAGAGTGGCAATAAAGCATTTTCTGTTTGACCCCCCTGCCAGTAGCGGCGCAGGCGGATGTAGAAGATCTTCATGTCTTTACCCGACGTATTTGCCGCGTTGCTTATCAATGGGCCTAATACTTTGGAATCCAGCAGATCCAAACCATGATTCTCGACGATAGGGCGAATGGAATCCATGGCACTATCTCTCCGTTTGCGATGCTCTTCCTTGATATCTTTATCCAAACGGTAAAGACGGAAGTACGGGTCTTGCATGGTAAATCGTGCTTTGCCTTCCTCAAAACCCTGATCAAGTTCTGTTCTCCGCCTTATGCGAGGCCATGCTACAGTATTGGCTGGATTAATATCGATAGTGGCTACATGAGTGGCTAGATCGTTAATCCAAAGTACACGCTCTATGTATGTTTCCCCTGCTTGGTCTTCCCACTCTCCTCTATCGTTTTGCCACTGTATAAGCATGTTAACGCTATAATGCATCTTGACCTCTTTAAGCAGTTTGCAATGCCACATTTGAAATATGTAGCGGTTTTGCTGGTTCCAAAGGTTGTCGAATATCGATAGACCATTGGCGTGTGGCGATAAGATAATATGCGACAGCCAGGCTAGAACCACGTTTGACGCCAAGCCGATGATCACAAGATTTAGCAACGTTTGCCAGTGACGTTGAAGTCTCCTCATGCATCATTTCGGTTAACACTTGAGCTGTGTCAGTAAGCCTGTCATGTTCAACAAATTGAGGGAGAAAGTATGACTGATACAAGATTCCAATGTTATTGACAATGATAGGTGACATGTCACGTTCTGTAACAATTCCCCAGTCTATCTTGTGAGCCTGCCAATACCGGCGTTCGATTTCGAATTTCTCGATAACGCGCTTATTAGCCAGATCCTGTACTTTTTTGATGGTACGTGCATGGTAAACGTGCTTCCCATCAATTTCGAGTGTGAGTAGGAAATCTGTGGTTAAGACAATGGGATGTTTCGTTTCGTCGTCTTGGGGATGGCGAAGCTTCCGCTCTGCAGCAATTGCAAGTGTTTCTTCTAGTGGTGGGCGTTTGCTGCCAAACGAAAGCAGTGGGAATTGCTCTCGAATATCGATGACTTTGCGGGACCAATTGGCAAGATAGAAAAAATGTAACTCCATGGTGCTCAAGAGATGATGATCGCGCCCATTAGTCTTCCAACCTGATACTATGGAAGATAAACCTTCTGAAGGAAAGTCGTATATCTGAACCCACGGAGTGTACTGAGCCCCTTCACCCGTACCACGACCCTCTTTAAGATATCGTGCAAGTAATTTGGCATCGAAGCGCTTAGGATAGCGTTGCATAGTCTCCTCTCCCATCCACTTATTTCCGTTTCTATAATTATAACATGAATATATTTAAATGTAAAGTATAATAGAATAAATAATATTTTCTTTTATATCTTGTATAACTTAATGGAGATCATGCTAATCAAAGGATACTGGTTTTGAAAAGTAAAATTGATATCTTCTCATATTTAGAGGGAAATCAGAAGGATTTGCCTTGTCTCCAAAGTTGTTTCATCTCTTGGCAACGTGAGAACGAACTGATATACTTTTTCTTCAGAAGTGACGGAAGGACGAAAGAGAGTACAGGGTGTCCTTATCATTCGATATTCCTGCTCCACAAGAGCCTCACTCATCTCAACCTCCCTTGGAGCATCTGCAAGGGGTTGTGGAACGGGTGACCTATCATGCAGAAGACTCTGGCTACACCGTTGGTCGACTCAAGGTGTCAGGGAACCGTGATCTCATTACGATCATTGGCCGCTTTCCTGATATTCACGCCGGTCAGACACTGCGTCTGACTGGCTTCTGGCGCGATCATCCCAAGTACGGCCAGCA
>Ga0070741_10012006_pt1 | contig 15797 bp, 13 predicted proteins | sample Coa_R1_4_FD_66440 | JGI IMG/M metagenome (GOLD analysis project Ga0070741, IMG submission 66440) | Surface soil microbial communities from Centralia Pennsylvania, which are recovering from an underground coalmine fire - Coalmine... | ecosystem: Environmental > Terrestrial > Soil > Unclassified ...
GATTGGTTAGAGGTCAAGCCGCAGTTCCCGCGCGGCATGAAACCCCTGCTGGATGAGATTCGCGCCGCGGGCTTTATTCCCGGCTTGTGGATCGCCCCGTTTATGCTTGGCAACCGCAGCCATTTGTTCCGTGAGCATCCCGATTGGGTAGTTGTGGACCGTGCGACGGGCACGCCGCTTGTGTATTACCGCTTTTATGCCGAGTTCCGTTGGCACAAGCGGAGTGAAGAATACTATATCCTCGATACGACGCATCCCGACGCCTTTGAATATTTACGCGGCGTGTTCCGAACGTGGAGACGCGAGTGGGGCTGCGAGTATTTCAAGATTGACTTTACGCACCTCGCCAGCGATTTTGGTCCAGAGCGCGCGGTGTGGCATACGCCGGGTTGGACACGCATCGAGGTCTGGCGGCGCGCGGTGGAAATGATTCGTACGGAAATTGGCGATGCGCTTTGTCTCGGCTGCACGCCCTTGTGGGCGTCGGTTGGGTTAGTAGATGGGGTGCGGATTGCGCGGGATGTGGGAGTGAGTTGGACGGGAGAACACGCCGCGCAGAGTCTCTTGCGCGACTTGCCGACCAGGAATTTTGCGAATGGGATTTTGTGGCAAGCCGACCCGGACTGTATTTTGCTGCGCGAGCGATTTCATAAACTCGGCACGGTCGAAGTCGAGTCGCTCGCGCTGTTCGCGGGCATGAGCGGTGGCGTCTTGCTGACGAGCGACGCGCTGGATGAGCTCTCATCCGAACGATTGCAATTGTGGAAATTTCTGCTCCATCAGCCTAATGTTCCCTGCTCTTTTCCACTGCTTGAACAGAGCGATGATCCGGTTCTCGTTCAAACGCGTCGTGTCAATGAAGCATATAGCATCTTTATCTTGAACACAGGGGACAGAGCAGTAGAGCGCCGCTATTCATTCCAATCGCTCGGTCTTCCATCCCCCGCTTATACAAAGAATTGGAAATGGGATTTGACGTTCCAAGAGCCGCTAGAAGAAATCCAGATTCATCTGGATGCCCATGCAAGTACTCTTTGGTTTCTTAGCGAGAAAGCTGTACATTAATTAGTCGCTCGGATTATGCCGCCTGGCAGTTGGGACAAACATAGGTGATTCGACCTTTGCCCGGTCCTTGGCGATATTGGCGAATCGGCGTGCCGCAAACCCAGCACGGCTTGTTAGTGCGGCGGAACACATAATGTTTTCGTCCAACGGTCTGGGGCGACATGCCTTGTTGGCCGAGACGCGCGCGGATTTCGGGCGGCACCGTGTAACCGGAATTCTCAAAACTGAACCGAGTCACCTCGCGCGATATATGCAGAATGTCGCGCAGTTGCTTGTCTGATAGCTCGGATATACGCGTGCGGGGATTGATGCGGGCAAGAAAAAGAATCTCACTCTTGAGATAGTTGCCAATGCCCGCGAGGATTTCTTGGTCCAAAAGGGCAACCCCGATTTCTACAGCGGGGTGCTGGCGCAAGTTTTCTAGCGCCTGCTGTTCGTCAAACTCTTCGCCCAGCACATCGGGCCCCAATTTCTTAAGACTGGGATGCTTTTCGAGTGTGCCCGCCGGCAAAAGTTCAAACACGCTTCCGCCGTACAGCACCGCGCAATGTTTCTCGGTACGAATAATTTCCATAATGCGCGGGTCTCGTTCGATTTTGGCGCGAGCACCATGGATCCGCCAATGCCCAAACATCAGCAGATGGTTGTGGAGATGGGAACCGCTGTCCAAGTCAAAGAGGATATGCTTGCCGATGGCGTGAACACGCAAAATTTTGCGCCCGATGATTGCCTTTGGCTCTTGCTCCAGCCAGGCGACTATTTTTTTATGATGTGCCTCAATATGGCGTATCGTTTCGCCGGCCAGCGCCTCCTGTAATCGGGCGGCGGTACGTTTGACTTCGGGACCTTCAGACATGACACACTAAATACGAGTGGTTGAGAGCGTTTCAATGGCTTGAATCTGAAGCCGTTTCTTTTGATTCGTTCTCGAACGCCAGCGTCATCAAGCGTTGAATGCGCGGCAGCATTTCGGCGGGATTCGGATGTAAACCTTCTTGCACCAGCGCGCTCTCATAGAGCTGCTCAATCGTCAGGTCCACCAGTTCCGAATCGGGATGATTGTGCAGCGTGCGCGCCAGATTCGCAATCAGCGGATGACTGCGATTCAGTTCGATAATTTTCTTGGGCACTTGATAGTCTTTATCAAAATACCGGCTCAACCGCCCGCGCTCGCGGTCTCGGTCGCCTTGCGGCGAGACAAGGCGCACGGGGCTGTCCTTGAGCACCTTTGATGCGCGCACATCTACCACACGCTCGCCTAACACCTTGGTCACGCGCGAGAGCAAGACGTTAAAATCATATTCGGGCGTAACCGTTTCTTCTGGGCGCTTTTCTTCTTGTTTTTGCTCTGGCAGTTCCAAATTCGCATCATCAATGTTCCGCAGCGTCTTGCCCTGATATTCCGTCAACAGCGGCGCGATTAATGCATCGAGCGGGTCAATCCAATACAGCACCTCGAGATTGCGCGCCTTGAACGGATCCAGGTGCGGACTGTGCGCCACCGATTTCAAATCATCGCCCAGCACATAATAAATCTCGCGCTGTCCTTCGGGCATTTGCTGAATATAGTGATCGAGCGAAATCAATTTTCCGTCTGACCTAGACGAGGCGTAGCGGAACAGCGGCAAGACTTCGGACTTGACGTTCGGGTCTGTCGCAATCGCCTCACGGAAGGCGCGCCCATATTCCTTCCAAAATTTCTCGTACTTGAGCGGGTCATTCTCGGCGATATTTTTCAATTCGCGCAGCACGCGCCCGCGAATCGTTTTTGCCAGCTGCTGCATGATGAGATTGTTCTGCACGGTCTCGCGGCTGACGTTCAGCGGCAAATCTTCCGAGTCCACCACGCCATCCACAAAGCTCAACCATTTCGGTAATAAATCCGTACAGTATTCCTGAATCAAGACATTATGCGAATAGAGCAATAGCCCCGGCTGCTGCCGCGCGGCGAGAAAACTCTTTTCCCGTTTTGCAGGAATGAATAACAGCGCGCGGACATTCACCGGCGCATCTGCCGTAAAGTGAATTGTCGCCAGTGGCTCTTCAAAATCGAGCGTTAGCTGCTGATAAAAATTCTTGTAATCGTCGGCGCTCACCTGCGATGGCTGCTTGCGCCAGAGCGACGTTTGCTGATTCGCCCGTTCTGGGCCGACATAGATCGGAAAGCGCACAAAATCCGAATGCTTCTTGATGATTTGCCGCAGTTTCCAGGCTTGCGCGAATTCCTCTGCGTCCTTTTTCAACGTGATATGAATTTCCGTCCCGCGATCCGTCTTGGTCGCTGGCTCGATGCGGAATTGGTCGCCGCCGTCCGAAATCCACATTGCGGGTTCAGCGTCGAGGCGATAACTGCGCGAAATCACGCGCACCTCGTCCGCGACCATAAACACCGAATAGAACCCCACGCCGAATTGTCCAATCATGTCGCTTGGGTCGAGCTGTCCATTTCCGACGCGCGCCAAGAACTCGCGTGCGCCCGACTGCGCGATGGTTCCCAGATTTTGCTCCATTTCCTCGCGCGTCATGCCAATGCCTGAATCCTTCACAATCAGTTTCTTGGGCGTATCGCCCGTCGTTTCGGGCGTCTCAATATGAATCGCCAATTCCGCATCCGGGTCAAGCACTTGGCGGTTGGTCAACATCTCAAAATGCATTCGCGTCAGTGCGTCAGAAGCGTTAGAGATGAGTTCGCGCAAAAAGATGTCGCGTTCCTTGTACAGCGAGTGTGCCAGAATATACAGCAGCTGTTTGACTTCGGCTTTGAACGGATGGGTCGTAGCGGGAACTGTATCCGTTGACATTGTGACCTCCGGTGAAATTAATGATGTGCTATTATATAAAATTCTTGTATCGTCTTCCCCGTTGTTCTTACTTGCCAAAGCGCATTTCATCCTCATCCGTTTATCCGCTCGTAGCCCCGCGCCAACATATTTCTAACATTCTTCTAGTTTTTCTCTAGCAGACCCTGCGTATAACAATCCTCGAAATCTCAACAAAGGAATAAATTGATCACACCGCTTCAGTGGAGGTGAGTGATATGCGCTTGAATCCTTCCGAGCGATTGCAAGAACTTGAAGAAAAATTCAACTCGCTCGAAGCGCGCCTTCCGGACTCGCCCGAAAAAGAGGCGCTCTCGGTGCTTCACGCCATGTTCCACGAAGAACGCCGTACGCGCATCGCGTCGGGCAATGGCGCGTCGTCCAATGGGAACGGCAAAATGACATTGGATCAGGTGGCCAATCTCTACAAGACTGCGCCGAAAATGGAAGGCGCGGCAGAAAACACTGGCTTGGCCGTTGGCACCCCCGCTCCCGATTTCACGCTGCCCGATGCCAACAATCAGCCCGTTTCCCTGCGCGATTTTCGCGGCAAAAATGTCGTACTCGTCTTTTATCCGCTCGATTGGAGTCCCGCGTGCAGCGACCAGTTGAGTTTGTATCAAAGCGAGCTGGACGCATTCAAGAAATATGATGCACAGCTGATTGGAATTTCGGTGGACAGCATCTACAGTCACGGTGCCTGGGCGGCAGTGCGTGGTATTACTTTTCCGTTGCTGTCTGACTTTCATCCAAAAGGATGGATCGCTGAATTGTACAACGTCATGCGCCGCGCCGATGGTTTTTCGGAACGCGCGCTGTATGTCATTGACCGCGAGGGTATCATTCGGTACGCGCACGTCTCGCCACAATTGCATCACGTGCCAGACATTTATGAGCTGTTCCGGCAATTGGAAGCGTTAGCGCAGCCTGCGCCAGTGGAAGGGAGGTGAGAGCGATGTGGAATATGCTGCCTCAAACTCCAACTCGGTATCGAACTACGCTGCAAACGCCTGTTGTTGTATTTGGCACAGCATGGTGCGCCGCCTCCCAAATGGTGCGCCGCTATCTTGACCGACTCGGCATTCCATACGTCTATCGGGATATGGAATATGATCGAGACGCCGCGCGCCGTGTGCAGTGGTGGACAGGCGGCTATTTTAGCCACCCTATCGTTCAGGTCGGCGGCGATATTCTCGTTGAGCCGACACTGGACGAATTACAGTGGACGCTTGCCAACAACGGGCTATACTGACGAACGGGCTGCACGAGAGGCAGCCCGTTTTATTTCTGTGGATTTTTTGTCACGACGGCTCTAGCACATTTCTAGCAGTCGCTTAATTTTGCTCTAATCGCTCCGTTGTTACATGGATATTGCTTCAAGGAGTGCAGGTCAATTAAGACTATTCCAACTTGGCAAAATTTGAACTGGTTCCACGTCCAAATTTACGCCGAGAGCAGTTTGGAACTGCGCTCGACTCATTCAACCGAAACGCATAAATTCAGAAGGAGGTAAAGAGCCATGAAACGCTTTGCCTTTGTTCTCATCTCTCTGGCGGTCGTCATCACGTTCGTGTTCGCGCCTGCGGTTGCGCTCGCCGCGCCGCCGAGCGGGCCCCAAGATATTTTCATCGCCACCTCCTATCCGTCCATCGTCGTCACCAAAGGCGATTCCATTTCCTTTTCCATCAATCTCGACAACAAGACCGACACGTGGCAGTCCTTGAATCTTCAAGTACAAGCGCCGCAAGGTTGGCAAGCCACATTCAAAAGCGGCGGTTATACTGTGAATCAAGTCATGGTCGAACCGGGGAAAGCGCAATCCGTAGATTTGCAGCTGACCGCACCTGATAATGCGGCAAGCAATCAACCCTATTCCTTTACCGTCAGAGCCGCGAACGCCGATAATAGCGTCATTAAAGAACTCCATTTGAGCGTCACGCTCAAGGATAAAGAAGCCAAGAGCGGCTTGAAGCTCGACACGCAGTATCCCGACCTGCGCGGTTCGGGTGACAACACCTTTAGCTTTAAACTGAATCTAACCAATCAATCCGATCAGGACCGCACGGTTAACGTAGATGCGACAGCGCCCGAAGGGTGGCAGGTCTCGATCAAACCCTCATACGAGTCCAAAGAAGTACGCTCGTTCTCATTGAAAGGAAACGGCTCCCAAAGCATTGATGTGGATGTAACGCCGCCGCGTCGCATCGAAGCAGGCGATTATCAAGTCACTGTCAACGCGTCCGCCGGGAGCGATCAGGTGCAGGTTCCACTGGCGATTGCGATTGAAGGCAAACCGAATGTCTCGCTGACCACCGCGAACGGCAATCTGAACACGCAGGCGAGTAGTGATACCGAAACCAAAGTGAGCCTTGTCATTAATAACTCTGGCTCCGCGCCACTCCAAAATGTTTCCCTGTCCGCCGCATCGCCAGATGGCTGGGATGTGAAATTCACGCCGGACAAAATTGACGAACTGCCCGTCGGTCAGACGACCAATGTGACGCTCTCGCTCAAACCGAGCACCCGCGCGCTCGCCGGTGATTATCTCGTAACCCTGACGGCCTCGAGCGGCGGCGCGTCGGACAGCAAAGATTTGCGCGTCACCGTCGAAACGCCGACGACATGGGGTTGGGCGGCGGTAGGTGCCATTGCCCTCATTGTCATCGGTTTGGGCGTGGTGTTTGTGCGCTTTAGTCGCCGCTAGCCCGCGAGGTTCTTGTAGGGGCGACGTGACGTCGCCCCTACCTAATGGAGGTGATGCGTATGACTGAAGCCGTTCTCTTGAAACCGGGAATCACCGAGCGACCTGTCGAGAATGTCGCCCGTGCAGAGTTTGGCAGCGAGGTCGTCGCCACGCGCAATCTGGTCAAACGCTACGGCAGCTTTACGGCGGTGGATGGCTTGAATCTACAACTGCATCAAGGGGAAATCTTTGGACTGTTGGGACCCAACGGCGCAGGCAAGACCACTACCATTCTCATGCTCATGGGACTCACCGAGCCAACGTCCGGTTCTGTCCGCGTGCTCGGCTTTGACCCCGTGCGGCAGCCGATTGATGTCAAACGCGTCGTCGGCTACCTACCCGAACACGTCGCCATGTACGATGACCTTTCCGCCCGCGAAAACTTGATGTACACCGCCGACTTGAACGGCTTGGCCTACTCTGAAGCCAAACGCCGCGTCGCCAACGCGTTAGAGCGCGTCGGACTTACGAACGTCGCGGATAAAAAGGTCGGAACGTTCTCGCACGGAATGCGGCAGCGGCTTGGCATCGCCGATGTCCTTATCAAAAAACCGCGCCTCGTCATTCTCGACGAACCCACGCTCGGTCTCGACCCCGAAGCGGTGAATCAACTGCTTGACCTCATCGTCGCCATGAGTCAGGAAGAGCATCTAACCGTGTTGCTCTCCTCGCACCAACTGCCGCAGGTGCAGCGCATCTGTTCGCGCGTCGGTATTTTTGTCAAAGGCAAAATGATCGCCGAAGGAACGATCCAGCAGCTCGCGCAGCAGCTCGCGGGCGGAATTCACACGCTTCAGGTCCGCGCGTCCGTGAATGGTACGCCCGGCGCAAATGATGCGGCGATTGCGGAAGTGTTGAAAAACGTGCCGGGTGTCATTGCGGTCGAACCCGATACGAATGCATGGCGCGTCCGCGCGACCAGCGACGTGCGCCCCGAATTGGCACGCGCGATTACTGCGCGCGGCTGGTCGCTCTATCACTTGAGCGAACGCGATTTCGGATTGGAGGAGATTTACCTCAAGTACTTCCAGAATGGCTAATCGCGAAGCGCACATCGAAAAATTTAGGGCCGCTGAATCTTTGTCGCGCTGTGCGTGACGACGAATCTACGCGAAGAATACAACTCATTTTTTATATTCATTCTTATTCGTGTAGATTCGCGCCGATTCGCGGTTCCTAACCCTTTCGACACGCGATATGCAATACGCGAAAGCGAGGTGGACTATGCATGGACTTTTCGCAATATTCCGCAAAGAGCTCGCTGACCATCTGGGCAGCCGCCGCTTTCTCATTCTCTTTGCCCTCATCCTGCTCGCGGGCATGTCGTCCGTATATGTCGCCGCGCAGTCCATTCGTGACCAGATTAGCGATTCCCAAAACGCCTTTCTCCTGCTTTTTACAACGGCGAGTGGGCCGCTGCCCTCGTTCATCACCTTTATCTCGTTCTTGGGTCCGCTCGTGGGATTGGCGTTAGCGTTTGACTCGATCAACGGCGAATGGAATCGCGGCACCTTGAGCCGACTGCTCGCCCAGCCGATTTACCGCGATGCCGTCGTCAACGGAAAATTCCTCGCCGCGCTCACCACCATCGCCATCATGCTTACAAGCATCTTTGTCATCATCGGCGCGCTCGGCATCTGGCGGCTGGCGCTCATTCCGACGGGGGAAGAACTCTTGCGCGTATTCGTGTTTCTCATCATCTGCATTCTGTATGTGGGCTTTTGGCTCGCGCTGGCGACCACATTCTCTGTCCTACTACGCCAACCCGCAACGGCAGCCCTCGCCGGCATCGCGGCCTGGATCTTTTTTACCTTTTTCGTCGGCATGATTGCCGATACCTTTGCCAACATCTTTGTCGCCCTGAATAACGTCCTCGACCCGAACGCCGCGCTCCAAGCCGAACAGCTGCGGCTGATGCTTGCGCGCGTTTCGCCTAATACGCTGTTTCAAGAAGCAACGCTCGCCGTGCTTGCGCCCAAGATTCGCACGCTCGGTCCCATTCTGCTTAACGATGTCATCGGCGCGCTGCCGAATCCGCTGCACCTGTCGCAGAGCTTGCTCTTGATTTGGCCCCAAATCGTCGGGCTACTCGCACTCATGGCGCTCTGTTTCGCCATCGCCTACGTCAAATTCATGCGCCAAGAAATCCGCGCGCTATAATTAAAACCGCCGAGAGCGCAGGGACCGCAGAGGAAACAAAAGGACCTGCATCGCATCAACAATGGCTCGCAATGACATTATCCTTAAATTCCTCCGCGTCCACTGCGCTCTCGGCGGTAAAAATATATTTCTTACTTGGCGTAGCTTCGTGCAGATTCGCGGTTCCTGCTCCAACCAAAAAATCTAACATTGCTCTAACAGAGCTCCAGCGTCGTTCTAATACACTTGTTTTATAACCAAGCCGACACTGACAAACAAACGAACCAATCTCTAGGAGGTAGGGCTATGGCAAATCAAGTGACACGTTGGGATCCATTCCGCGAAGCATGGAGTCTCCGCGATGCGATGGACCGCTTGTTCGAGGAATCCTTTGTTGCGCCGCGCTGGATGTACACCCCGGACACGCTCAACCGCATGAACGCGCTTCCGATTAACATGTATGAAACCCCCGATGAAGTCGTCGTCACGGCGGTACTGCCCGGCCTCAAGACGCAGGATGTTGATTTGCAATTCCAAAATGGGCGGCTGGTGATTGATGCCCAAATTCCTGCACCCCAAGCCGAAAATGCGACTTGGCATTACCGCGAACTCGGTTTTGGACAATATCACCGCGAAATTACGTTGCCGATTCCAGTGAATACCGACAAGATTGAGGCAACACTGGAGAATGGCTTCTTGACCTTGCACTTGCCGAAAGCGGAGGAGGTCAAGCCGAAGAAAATTCAAATTCAATCTGTCGTGAATAGCACCAAAAAATAAATAGTTTGCTGTATGCGCGGACGATTCGGTCCACGCAAGGATACGCGTCGTTCGTACGACGCCGCGCACAGAAGCGTGCGCAGGAGGAGAAGAATGAGGACCCCTGCGGGAGAGCGAACGGAAGGTGTTCACGGGGTCCTCCAAGAGATACCGCCGAGGGCAGGGATTTTACCCTCGGCGGTGCTTTATTTTTTTCGATAGTCCACGAATTTATAGCCCAAGCCGCGCTCGGTCAAAATATATTTTGGGTGCGCCGGGTCGCGCTCGATTTTTTGCCGCAGATACGTAATATACAATCGCACGTATTCATCCGCGCCCGCGTATTCGGGTCCCCACACTTTGGCCAAAATCATATCGTGCGTCATTAACCAGCCCGCGTTTTGCACGAGATGATACAGCAGACGCCATTCCGTCGGGCGCAGTTTCACCGGACGATTCTGCACAATCGCCTGCCGGTTCCGCAAATCAATGGATAAATAATCATCAATCCGCAAAATTTCTTCGCGCGCCATATCGGGCGCGGTGCGGCGCAGTACGGCTTTCAAACGGCTCACCAGCTCGCGCGGGCTAAAGGGTTTCCCCAAATAATCATCTGCGCCCAATTCCAAGCCGCGCACCCGTTCGTCCTCGTCCGCGCGCACCGTCAGCATGATCACCGGCACGTCCGAAAATTCGCGCAGCCGTTCCAACGTTTCAAACCCATTCAGCTCCGGCATCATCACATCGAGAATGACCGCATCCGGCAGCTGTTCGCGCACGAGGCGCAATGCCTCTAAACCATCCTGCGCCTGAATCACCCGCGCGCCTTCCGCTTCGAGGTTCATGCGCACAAACTGAATCATGCGCGGCTCGTCATCCACCACCAGAATCAAACGCTCCTTCAAAGGATTACTCATATTCCCTACTGTCGTCCGTCCTCCGTCGTCGGTCATCCCTCGCGCGGCAACGTAAAATAAAAGGCTGCGCCCCGTTCTGGCAAATTCTCCATCCAAATTTTTCCGCCATGCTGTTCAATGATGGCGCGACTCAAGTACAAGCCCAAACCCGCGCCTTCCGAACGCTGTGTTTGACGCGCCCGGCCGCGCGTGAACCGCTCAAACAAGCGCGCTTGCTCTTCGGGCGGCACACCTGCACCCTCATCGCGCACCACCACGCCTATGCGCTGCGTCTCGCTCCACCCACCGACCGTAATCGTCGTCTCGCGCGGCGAGTATTTGACTGCATTACTCAACAAATTTTGCAGCACCTCACGGATGCGCTGCGCGTCGGCAAGCACGGCGGGGTACTCGTTTGGAAACTCCACCTGCCATTGATGGTCGGGATGTATCGCTTGAAAGCGTTCCACGAGTTTGCGCGCGAGCTCATCCACCTGCACGCGATTCTTTTGCAGCGGCAATTGTCCGCGCTGCAATTGCGCGGCATCGAGCAGGGCGTTGACGAGATTCGTAAGATGCTCCGCTTCGTCTTCAATCACCGCCAAACTTTCATCCAGCGTTTTCTTGTCCCAATCCACATCGGTACGCCGCAGAGTTTCCGCGTAGCCGCGAATCAAGGCGAGCGGAGTTTTGAGGTCATGTGAGATGCCTGCCAAGAACGCGGTCTGCAACTCGCTTGCCTCGCGCAGGGCGGTCACATCCACAACATTCCCGATAATGCTAAAGAGTCGCCCCGCTTGGTCAAACTGCGGCGTGAGCGTGAGATGAACAAATGCGCCGCGCGACCCATCGCGGCGTTTCAAAAAGCCATCGCTCGAAAACGATTGGGCAGGATATTGCGAAAAATCTGGTGGCGCAATCGGTTCCCCGCGTGCATCGGTCCAACGCAAAATCTCGGTAAAGGGTCTTCCCTCCGCGTTCTGCCGCGTCCATCCTGTCCACTGTTCGAGCGCGCGATTCATTCGCTGTAATTTGCCATCGCCATTCGCAATAAAAAATCCATTCGCGCTGCCCTCGATCACCGCTTCCAGCTCTTGCGCGCGCCGCGCCGCATCCTCATACACGCGCGCATGTTCAATGGCAAGCGCGACGTGTTCCGCGAAACTTTCTAACGCGTTCTCGTCCATCAACGTAAACGCCATCGCGCGCGGCGGGCGAAAAACGTAAATAATTCCAATGAGGCGCTGTGCGGCAATCAGTGGAATTGCCATGACGTAGCGGAACCGTACCGCTTGTTCGCGGATAATCCCTGCGAATTTCAGTTCCAGTTCAGGAAAGCGCCAGCGCGGAGTACGGTCGGTCGTGATCGCGAGAGGAATTTCCGTGAGAAGCGGTCCAAAGAGCGGCAATATATCCTGTTCGATGCCGTAGCGGGAGGCAAAGTGAAATGTTTCTCCTTCGCGCGTCCGCAGTGCCAGTAAACCCGCGTCGCCGTTCACCAGCTCCACAGCATAGTGGAGCGCGCGGTCTAGCACCGCGTTCACATCAAGGCGGGCAGCAATCGCCCGCGTAATTTCAAACAGATACTGCCACTGCTGGCTCTGCCAATTGTACACGCGCATGAACGTTTCGGATTCGGATTTTAGTAAACCTGGAGTTCGCGTGCAACTTGGATTATGAAGCTCGGCACAGCCTGACATGGAAAGCGAAGATGGAGAGGAAAATTTTCATGGGGTTTCTCATCTCCTCATGTAACTCAACGAATGTCGTCTTTTCACAGAACGCATATTTCTGCATGACCTATTGCAATTCCCTTGTGAAACACATATTATGGCTGTCATCTAATCTTGTTATTATCGCAGCAAATTTGCGCAGGTCTAGATATTGACACAAAAATAACTGCGGTGTATACTTCCGTCAACTGTTAACAGTTGACGGTCTGGCCTTTTTCACCGGTCTTCCTGCATCGCCCAAGAACGGATCGTGCAAACTGTCCATCTCTGGATAGCGACCCGCACGCACTTGGCCCTAATCAACTCCATCTCCCGCGCCGCGTTCGGCGCGCCGGGCGTTTACCACATCCGAAAAATAGATCGAAAAAACGGGATGCGCCCCCAAATTTGTTTCATAACTCATCCGGATGCTTCAGCCTAGCGAATCCTCGTCGGTACAGTCCAATTCAGGGTACCACTGCGCTCCCTTTTCGGTTCAGGGTGCTGCCGTGGGGGAAGGAGACGGTGGCATAATCAGTTCACGCACAAGTAACCTCTAATCGGTGACGATTCTTAGGAAAAGGAAGGGAGAAGCCAAAATGTCAGACGAAACGCGCAATAATGCGGCAGAGGAGCCAAAGGGGATTTCTCGCCGCGACTTTTTGAAAGTAAGCACAATGGGCGCTGCCGCCGCCGCGTTAGCCGCCTGCGCGCCCGCCGGTACGCCCGCCCCGGTTAGCGCGCCACCGACCGCCATCACTACCGCGATCCCCGGCGCGACCACTGTGCCGAACGTGAATACGGGCGCGAAAGCAACTGTCCGCTACCTCTCCTGGTGGTTCGAGGAAGGCAATCGCGGCAAAACGTGGCTCGCGTTTATCAAAGAGTTTAATGACAAGCATCCGGATATTGAAGTCAAAGCGGAACAAATTCCGTTCGACCAATACACGACCAAGACCATCGTTGCCGCGCAGTCGGGCAAACTCGACGGCGATATTATTATGGCAACGCCCGAGCTCGCCCCGCGCCTCATTCGCTCCAACCTGCTCTACCCGCTCGACAGCGTCCTCACGACGAACAATATCAAAGACTTGAGTTCGGCGCATGACGCCATGCGTAAAGACGGCCACATCTATGGGCTAGACATGGTGACGGTGGCGTTCGGCTTGATCTATAACAGCAAGATGTACAAAGACGCGGGTGTTCAGCCCGCCAAGACGCCGGATGAGCTGGTTGCGGTGAGTAAAGAGCTGACCAATCGCGATCAGCAAAAATATGGTTTCTGGTCCAATCACCTCGTCAGCGAAGCCGCCGATTTCTGGTTCAAACTGGAAGAGTACTGTATGCCGTATGATGGCGTTTGGGCTAAAGGCAAGACACCGCAATTGACCTCCGAGCCAATCCTGAAAGGGTTGACGCTCTTTAAGCAGTTGTACGATGCCGCGATGCCGCAGGGCGCGGATGGTCCGACAGCCGACCGCTTGTTTGGGACAAACGCCCTCGCGCAGCAGCTGGTTGTTTCTGCCGCCGTCGGCAGCTACAAGCCACGCTTCCCGGATTTGTACCCACTGCTCGCCAGCGCGCCCATTCCGTGGCCCAGCAACAAGTCTATTGCGCGCATTCACCCGATGATGATCAACAAGGACTCGGCGGTCAAGGACCAAGCGCTTCAGTTCGTCACATATATGTACCAACCCGACAATTATCGGCGCATGGTCGAGGGCTGCGAAGACGTGATTTTCGCGCAAGAGTCAGCCAAAGACCCTGCCTATCTCGCCAATTTGCCGTGGCTCAAGCCGGGCTTTGACGGCGTTACCTACGTAACCCCCTTTGATGTCGTCGGTGACTTTGTGTACAATTTCAACGAGTTCGGACAAATCGTCATCACGAACTTTGCGGATGTGCTTACCGCCAACAAGCCAGTCGAAGATGCGATGGCGCAAGCGCAAAAGCAAGCGGAAGAACTTGCCTCGCGTATCCAGTAAGCGTGTCTTGAGTGTCATTGCGAGCCGTTGTTGATGCGACGGAGTTCGTCGCCGCAATCTCCTAGCTGGATAATCGCCATGTGGAGATTGCTTCGTCAGCTCGCAAATACGGCGAGCCAACTCGCAATGACACCCTCTCTGTAAGAGTGACCCAGGAGTTCACTCGGCATGTCGAGCGAATCCATTGTTAGCACGAAATCTATCAGTCTGAATCATACCCAAGCTCCACCGCGTCGGCGCTTGCATCTGCTGCCGTACTTGCTTATCCTGCCCATTATCCTGTACGAAGGGGTGATGATTGTGTACCCCATCGCGCAAGGAATTTACGGCAGTTTTACGCGCATTGAGCTCGCCTCGAATCGCCCGCCCGAATGGATTGGTTTGGCGAATTACGACCGCATGATCCACGACCCCGCGTTTTGGATGGTCATGCGAACGACCTTGATCTATACGGGACTGGTCATTGTCGTTTCGATAGTCGCAGGTTTGTTTACGGCGCTGCTCTTTAATCGCGCGTTCCGGTTCCGCTCGTGGTTCCGCGCCGCGCTGATGATGCCCTGGGCCTTTCCCGAAATTCCGGTTGTCATTATCTTTATTTGGATTCTGAATCCGCAGTTTGGTGTCGTGAATATCTTGGCGCGGATGGTGCCGGGCATCACCTCTAACCCCCAGTGGCTATTGGTGCCCAATTTGGCAATGGGGTGGATGGTACTCATTTCTGCGTGGAAAGCATTTCCGTTTTACAGTCTGGTCATTCTCGCCGCGCTGCAATCCGTTCCGCAAGACTTGTACGAAGCCGCCAAAGTGGATGGGGCAAATGCGTTCCAGCTGTTCCGCCACATCACGATTCCCGGTATTGCGACGACGCTGGAACTTTTGGTGGTGTTGGCTTCGATTTTTTCCTTTAAACAATTTACGATTATTTATTTGATGACGGGCGGCGGGCCGTCGGGCGCGACCGAGACGATTGTCGTCCGCATTTTTAATACGGCGTTTCGCTTTTACGATTATTCGTATGCCACGGCGATTGGCGTGGCGGGGTTTATTGTTTCCCTCGTGATTGCCTTTTTCTTTATCGTGTTGCAAGCGCGCCGGGCGCGGGAGAATGCGTAATATGGCAGTACAGGTCAACGCGGGAACGATTCAACACAAACCAAAAATCGGGCAGATTCTCGGTAACATCTTGCTCTATGGGGCGGTAGCGGCAGTTGCGCTTGTCACCATTTTTCCGATTTATTGGATGATGGTCAGCACGTTCCAGCCGAACAAGTACACGATGCACTTTCCGCCGCCCCTCATCCCGGTGGAAATCTCATTCACGCAATTCGAACTGCTCTTTAACAATTATCCGGTGACGACGTGGCTGCGAAATTCGTTTTTCATTGCGCTGATGGCAATGCTCGTATGCACGGCGCTGTCCGTGTTGGGCGCATACGCGTTTTCCCGTCTGCGCTGGCACGGACGCTCCACGTTTGGCTTGTTCCTCCTGATCACCCAAATGCTGCCCGAAATCTTGATTGTGATTCCGCTGTATATCTTGTATCGCCAGTTGAACCTCTTGGACAATTTGTTCACGCTCGCGCTGATTGATGCCGCGTTCGCCCTGCCTATTTGCATCTGGATTCTCAAGGGCGTGTTTGATACCGTGCCCGGTGAAGTGTTGGATGCGGCGGTGGTGG
>Ga0070741_10012007_pt1 | contig 15796 bp, 15 predicted proteins | sample Coa_R1_4_FD_66440 | JGI IMG/M metagenome (GOLD analysis project Ga0070741, IMG submission 66440) | Surface soil microbial communities from Centralia Pennsylvania, which are recovering from an underground coalmine fire - Coalmine... | ecosystem: Environmental > Terrestrial > Soil > Unclassified ...
TGATAGTTGTGCATCACGTAGTGGCCGTTGGGCAGCACTTCGACCGTGGTCTGCGGGCCATACTTCTCAGTGGCGTCCTTCCACGTCGGTGGCAGGAAGTTGTTGATGGTCGGGCCGATGTCGAGCTCGGCATCCTGCGGAATCTTCCAGAAGTAGGTTCCGGCAAAGAGCTTTTGCATGCCGAGCGGCATGTAGTTCTTGTACTGCTGCCAGTTCGAGGTCGTAATCTTGGTGCCGACCGGCAACTCGCCCTGACTGGCGGTGTCCTTGACCCATTGATCAACTTCGCTGCGGTCGGTCGTCTGCGACCATCCGAACGCCGGCAGCAGGGCAACGATCACGCCCGCCGCCAGTAGGCGTCTTAGGTTGTTTATCATCTATAAATCCTCCCTACGTGTAGCTCCAACTTATCCGGCCATCGCGTTCCAACGGCGGAACCGAGGGCAAATCGTTCAACATTCTCCTTTCAGATTTCCAGAAACTGCATGCCAATCGCGGCCGCGTTCGGGATAACCAGCGACTGGCGCCATCGGTTCCCAAGTTAACATATTTCCTCGGCAACCGTTCAAGCGCCTGCCTTAATCGGCGAGGACTCGGATATTGCAATCGCGATGACTCCGGCCGAACTCAATCACCTCGCGCTCGATAACGCTCGGACTCGGCGGCGGCTCGGCCAGCATCAACTTGCGCGCGGCGGCCGGCTCGATCCCGTCGGCTTCGACCGAAACGTTATGGTCATCACACATGATAAAGGCCATTCCACGGCTCCCCTGCTCGGGACGGTCGGCGTTTCCTGCGCGACCGCCATTCATGCTAGTCGATGGAAAATCGCAGGGAGCATACGGATCAAGTCAGGGAGAAGCAACTGTCATGAGTCTCAAAGGCAAGGCGGCGGCGATCGGAATCGCGGAATTCAAGCCGTGGAAAGAGGCGCCGCCCGGCGTCACCCCATTAAAACTGATGGCGCAACTGACGGCCGACGTCCTCAACGATGCGGGTCTCGACAAACGCGACCTTGACGGGCTGCTGGTCGGGATGCCGTTTGCGGATCCGGGGATGATTTATCCGGCGAGCCTGGCGGAGGTCCTCGGGCTGAACCCGCGAATGCTCAATGTCGTTGATATCGGCGGAGCGAGCGCCGCCGGCATGATCTGGCGGGCGGCTGCGGCGATCGCTGCCGGGATGTGCAATGCGGTGATCTGCCTGGTCGCCGATCTGAACAAAATCGGTGATCAGAAGGTTCCGGTGGTTTCGGTCCAGCGCGAGTTCGAAGCGCCCTACGGCAATATCGGCGCGAATTGCGGCTATGCGATGATCGCTCATCGCCACATGCACGAGTTCGGCACCACGCCGCAGCAGATGGCGAAGATTGCCGTCGATCAGCGCAAGAGCGCGGTCAAGAATCCGCTCGCCGCCTTCGGCGACAAACTGCTCACCATCGACGATGTGCTGAGCTCCCGCATGATTTGCGATCCGCTGCATCTGTTCGAGATTGTCAGTCCGTGCAGTGGCGGCTCGGCGGTGATCGTGGCGTCGCCCGAGATTGCCAAGAGGGCGAAAAATCCGCCGGTATGGCTGTTGGGGGCGGGTGAATATGCCAACCACGCCTCGATCACTTATGCGCCGTCGCTGACCGAATCGCCGATCAAGCCGGCGGCGGACGCGGCCTTCAAGATGGCCGGGGTGGAGCGCAAGGACATCGACCTGGTCTGTCCGTACGACTGCTATACCATCACGGTGCTCGTGACCCTCGAGGATTCCGGCTATTGCAAGAAAGGTCATGGCGGACCGTTCGTGATGGAGCACGACCTCTCGTATGCCGGCGACTTTCCCTGCAACACGCATGGCGGCCAGCTCTCGTTTGGCCAACCGGGCCTGGGCGGCGGGATGAGTCACGTCACCGAGGGCATCCGTCAACTGATGGGCCGCGGCGAGGGACGCCAGGTCAGGAACGCGACGCTCGCGCATGTCAACGGCAACGGCGGCATCATGAGCGAGCAGGTCAGTCTGATTCTGGAGCGGCGATCATGAGCGAATACACGAAACCCCTACCCAAACCGACGGCCACCAGCCGTCCCTTCTGGGAGGCCGCCAAAGCCCATCGACTGCAGCTTCAACAGTGCGGTGGATGCCAGGCGTTTATCTATTATCCGCGCGATCGCTGCCCCCATTGTCTGAGCGACGAGCTTCAATGGAAGCCGGTCAGCGGCCGCGGCCGGGTCTACAGCTATACCGTGGTGCGTCGCGCGGCGACGCGCTCCTTTGCCGACAAGCCTTATGTGCTCGCGATCGTCGAGCTCGAAGAAGGTCCGCGGATGACGACCAACATCGAGGCTCCGCCCGAGATGGTCAAGGTGGGAATGCCGGTGACGGTCTGCTTCGACGACGTTACGCCGGAGCACACGCTGGTGAAGTTCAAGCCAGCCTGAAACGCGGGATGTGCCTTTGCCGCGCAATCCGCGGCAAAAGTGGACGCGGCGACGCGACGATGGTCGCGCCGCCGCGTCGAGCCGTTTTGAGACGGCGCCGGAATCAAACCCCGGCGCGCCTGGCCTCATCCGCCGGCGACGGATCGACGACTTTGTAAAGCCGCTGCGCGTTGTCCCATAGGATTTTGCGCCGCACCGATTCCTCGCAATCGGCGAGACCGCCCTTAATGCGCGCGTGGACCTCGTCACCGTAAAGCGAGGTCGGATGCGGGAAGTCGGTCTCGAACATCACGTTGTCCGCCCCGATCTTGTCGATCAGGCGGCGTGGCGCGACCTGCTCGAACCAGTAGCAGGCGTAGACGTTGCGTGCGAAGTACTCCGAGGGCATCAGGTCGAACTCAGGCCGTTCCTCGCGCACGCTGTTGCCTTGGAACTGGTAATCCATCGCCTCGAGCATGAATGGAATCCAGCCGATGCCGCTCTCGACCGAGACGAACTTGATGGTCGGAAAACGGTTGAGCACGCCCGACATGATTAGATCGCTCACCTGCCGGCCGTTCTGCAGCAGGATATCGATGGCGAGCGCGGTAAAGGCGGGCGCCAGCCCGTAGGACGACACGCGATCCCTCAGCAGGCCTTCGGTCATGTCGCCCGAGCCGACATGGAAACTAATGGGCAGGTCGAATTCGCACGCGACCTCCCAAAGCGGGTTCCAATGCGGATCGCCGAGGAGCGGCTGACCGAAATACTGCGGCTCTCCGGTGAAGAGGATTCCCCGATGGCCCATGGCAGCGCAGCGGCGGACCTCGGCGGCGGCTGCCCGGACGTCCCAAAAGGGAATCGAGGTGATGGGCAGGAGGCGGCGCGCGTCCGCTGAAGCCCATTCGGTCTGCCAGTCGTTGTAGATCTGGACACAGGCGAGCATCAGCGCGGGATCATTCAGCTTCAGGAATTGTTGCGCGCCGAAACCGCCGACGTTGGGATACATGACCATCGCCCAGATGCCCATCTCGTCCATGTACTTGAGGCGGGCCTTGGGATCGTAGGCCCCGGGATGCATCTCGTCGTAGCTTTTGGGCGGATTCTTGAAACTGCCGCGGCCGGCGGTGGCGGTCATGCCGGGATTCGCCAGGATGCCCTTGTTGTCGCCGAGCACCCAGCGCTGCGTCCCTTTGGCCGAGGTCTCGATCCGCGGGACGCGATCGCGCAGATGGGCGGGCGCGCGACTGGTCCATACATCCGGCGTCTCGGTCACATGGGTATCGGCATCAATGATGGTATAGGCAGACATTAGCGCTGTCCTCCGTCATGTGATCGCGATTATGCGTCTGTCAGTCGCGCCACTTCTCCCAGTGGATCACCTCCGCGAGCGGCTTGCGCTTGACCTTGACGAACTCCTTCTGCGGCCAGCCGATCGGGATCATCACACCGAACTTGACTTCCCTCGGAATGCCCAGCAGATCACGCAGCTCGTTTTCCATGAACATGTGAAATGTCGTGAAAGTCGTGCCCAATCCGAGCGCGCGCGCTGCCACGATAAGGTTCTGCGCGGCGGGATAGAGCGCCGACCAGACAAACTGCTCCAGGGGCGCATTGGGCGGGTAGGCGACCGGGCCGCAGACGAAGATGATCGCGGGGACTTCGTGCAGGGTTTCCGCCAGATGGGTCGCGCCGGCGATCATGCGATTGGTGACCCGCCCGCCCGCGCTCACGCCGACGCGCTCGCGGAAACGCGGCGCCAAGAGGTCGCGAATTTTCTGCTTCGTTTCGGGACTGCGGACAACGATAAAGTCCCATTCCTGGCTGTTGCCCGGACTCGAAGCGCGGGTCGCCGCGTAAATCACGCGCTCGATAAGCTCCTGCGGCACGGGATCGGGCTTCAGATAGCGCGCGGCGCTGCAGGTCTCCATCGCTTCGATTACGTCCATGACCGCCTCCTGCTGAAAGCATACGGGCCTTCACGCATCGAAGGCCCGTATGGACTCTGATTTGGTTCGGCGCCGAGGGCCTAGTTCAGCGTCGCCCAGTTGCGGGCGTCCTCGCCCGGCGCGTACTGCATGATGCTCTGCGACGGATTGCGATTCACCAGCGGGCGCAGGTAAAGCGGATGCTTCAGGCTGCGCACTTCGTGCTCGACCGTGAACAGCACCCGGCCGCTTTCCGGATCGACGATATTCTCGAAGCGATACTGATGCTGATCGCTTTCCTGGATGATCAGATTGCGCTCGACCAGACGCCGATGCGGTCCGGAGAAGTCGTTGATGTACACCTGGATATGGTGGTGATCGTAAGGCGGCAGCGGGCGGTCGGTCTCACGGAAAAACAGATTCTGCCCGCAGCCGGCGGTGACGCAGGCGAAGCGTCCATGCGCGTCCTCGAGCGTCGCGGCCTGCGCGCCCATGATTTGCGTATAGAAGCGGGTGATCCCGTCTGCGGTGCCGGTTGGCACGTCAAACTCGACGTACGGAATCCCGACCGCCATCGTCCCGAAGCGCTTCTGCGGCGCGAAGCATCGCACCCGATTGCCCCACGGACAGACCGCCTCGATATAACCGTCGCGCTCGCAGAACTCGAACCGGGTATCGGCCAACGCTTCCTTGACCCGACTCAGGCGGCGCGGCAGAGCCTCGAGATCGGATACCACGACGCCGACGTGGCCGCGCAGCACCTGCGGTTTGCTGGTCGGCAGATGGAACTGCTGGCGGCCGACGTTGACCCACATGTTGGCCGGGCCGGTCATCATGTAGGGATCGCGGGTCAGGCCGAGACCATTGATATAAAACAGCGCCGCTTTGGTTTGATCGGGCACCGTGACGTTGACGTGTTCGAGGGCGACGATGTTGCCGAGGTCCTCGGTGGTGCGGTCATAGGTGCGTCCCTTGCCCATCAGCGCCGCCATCGCCCCCGGCGCATCGAGCCGATCGTCGCCGGTCAGCGGCCGCGGTCCTCTGGGGCGCGCCGCGCCGTCAGCTTTCGGCGCCTGGCCGTTGCGCGCGCCGCACAGTTCGTCCATCTGTTGCGCGAAGAGCGCTTCGGAGATGAGCCCCGAGCGGTAGGCCTTGAATAACTGCTGAACTTCAAAATCTTTCGTCGCCATAGAGACTGCCTCCAAACGCCGATGGTTCGCTCAGGAACCGCCCATGAATTTCCGCCGCGTTAACGCGAGTTATCGTTTCGATCCATAGAATATGCGGTCCGATATGTCCAACGGGCCCGAGGTCGCCCGTGTCATTTGCGTCCGCCGAAAATCTCCCGCCAGGTGTCTCGGTCCTCGATACGGCGCAGGAGCCCGGGGTCGCTCGCGCCGGCGGTCCAGCTCTCGAAATGGAGCAGCGAGCGGGGCGGCAGACGGCTCAGCCAGCCGGCGCTTTCGAGCACCGGCTCGGCCGGAAATTCGCGGGCATAGCCGACACACAGATAGGCAATCGGGACAACCTCGGGCGGGATGGCGAAAAGCTCGTGCAGAGCCTCGTTGCGCAGGATACTGACCCAGCCGACGCCGAGGCCTTCTGCGCGCGCCGCGAGCCAGAGATTCTCAACCGCCAGACAGGCGGAGTAGACGCTGACTTCGCGGATACTGACGCGGCCAAGGACGGCGGGGCCGAAGCGCTCCGGCGTGCAGGTCACGATCAGGTTTAGCGGCGCCTCGATGATCCCTTCGAGCTTTAAGGAGAGGAACAATTCGCGGCGCGCGCCGGTGAACTGCGCCGCGTTCTTCGCGCGTTCCTCCTCGAAGACCGCCTTGACCCGCCGCCGCCGTTCGAGGTCGCGAATAATCACGAAATCCCACGGTTGCGTAAAGCCCACGCTCGGCGCGTGATGGGCCGCTACCAGGATACGCGCAAGGGTCTCGTCGGGGACGGGCGTGGGCAGGAATTCGCGAACGTCGCGCCGTCTGAAGATCGCTTCATACAGGCCTTGACGCAGTTCGTTGGAAAATGTGGCGCTCGTCTCGCTGCTCATTACGGGGCAGTATATCTGCCCGGACGCGGCTGACTAATTGGGTGGGCGCGGATTCCGCGATGCCGTCCGAGGACAAATTGGCCAGCCCGCGATGCGGCCCAGACTTCGCGAGAGGTCGCGAGCTCGCACGCGCCGGGCGCCCGGTCCCTCGGCGCCGGTAATTCGTCACAAAAAAGCGGCAGTGACGGCCGGTCGCCGCCGCTGCCGCTCAAAGTCGTGTCGGGCGTACGCCGAAGAGACCGCCGCCGACTGAGCCGGCGTCCTACGGAGCGTTGGTCGTCGTTGTGGTCGTGGTCACGCTGTTCGGCGTGTTGGCGCCCCACGTCGTGGTGGTCTGCTTGGTGACGCCGTTATCCGTCTGCTTCTGCACGATAGCCCCATTATCCCACGTGCGCGTAGTGGACTGCGAAGTATAGGCCGGTGCGGAAGGCGGCGGTGGGTTGACGACGACCGGCGGCGGCTGGACCACCGTCGGTGGTTGCTGAATAGTGCGTGAGGTTGAGATGCACGCGGAAAATATGCAAGCCGCGCCCACGCTGATCACGCCAATCAAACCATTCCTGAATTTATCCATAAGCACTATCTCCGCCTCGTGTTGATCGCTTTGTGATATCGTGAGCAAGAGTGTTGCCATCGCGTCGCCGAGGAATTCTCGCGCTCTACGGCTTGATTTCTGCAGCAGCATCGCGCCGACGGAATTTTTTTCCGTCGGATTGTTTGAGACTCAGCGGGAAAAAACCCTTCAAGGAGTTGCTTGTATGGACGTGAGTAGAATTCCGCCGGGGCGCAATCCGCCCCACGAAGTGAATGTGCTGATCGAAATTCCTGAAGGCGGCGTCCCGGTAAAATATGAGCTGGACAAAGCCTCCGGCGCGCTTTTCGTCAATCGCTTCCTGCATACCGCGATGTATTACCCGGCTAATTATGGGTTTATTCCGAATACGCTGTCGGCCGATGGCGACCCGCTCGATTGTCTTGCGGTCTCGCAGGTGCCTGTGACGCCCGGCGCGGTTATTCGCTGCCGACCCGTCGGCGCCCTACTGATGGAGGATGAGGAGGGCACCGACGAAAAGGTTATCGCGGTGCCGATCGACGCGCTTAACCCCTATTACCAGCGAATCGCCGAGCTTTCCGATCTGCCGACCCTGTTTCGCAACCAGGTCGAGCACTTCTTCCGCCACTACAAGGACCTTGAAGAGGGCAAGTGGGTGCGACTTCAAGGCTGGCTCGATAGCGCCGAAGCCTCGAGGCTGATCATGCAATGTATCGAGCGCTTCGCCGCGGCTTCGGCGGACAAGGCGTAAGGCGTGCCGCGACGCCGCTAGTGTCGGCGCAGACGACGAAGATCGCCGACCCGCGTCGTCAGGCCGGTATGGTCGAAATAATCGAGCAGCGCGATCGCGTATTTTCGCGAGGCGCTGAGCTGGTCGCGGTAGGTTGCGGCGGTAATCTCGCCGTGCGTCGCCAGGTAGTTGAGCAGCTTGTCTCTGGCCGCCTCGAAGGGCTCGCGGGCGAAATAAAGGTCGCTCGCGATCTTGACCACCTGGCCCTCGCGCTCGAGCGTCGCCAGGACCTCGCGCAGACGCGCCAGGTCACCGGCCGCGAGCTTCAGCGTTTCGGCCATCTGTCGCGGATCGGGCGGCTGAAACCCGCTCTCCTGTAGCAGCGTCGCGACGCGGCGACCGAGCGCCGCGGTATCGCCGTGCAGCGTGGCCTTGTGTGATCGCCGTCGGACCAGATTGTCCTCGCGGACCAACTCGGTTTCCTGCACCAGGCGATCCAACACCGCTCGAAAAGCTCGCGGCGCCACTGCGCTCGAGATTTGCGCGCGCAGCGCTTCCATCTCGAGACCCGCCGCCGACGGTTGACCGCGACGGTGGCGGTCGACTGCCTCGACCGCCTCATCCTTGAGACGATTCCATTTGCCCGCTGTGGTGTAGCCCTCTTCGTCGCCGAGCGAGAGCCGCACGAACCGTCCCTCGCGTACGGCCGCGGCGACCTCGTCCGTTGGCACATTGAACAGCTCGGCGATCCGCCGGATCGGCAGTGCCAGCTCATTCTGCAATCGCAGCAGCGCTTCGATTGACGCAGCGCTGAGGCCGTTGGCGAGCGCCGCGAGATCGGTAATGTAGCTCTCCAGCGGCCGCCGCGAACGGCGGCCGAGCGGATTCAGCACGACACCGCCGCCGAGCGTGCGGGAATTGGTTTCGTCGCGAATGACGAAGCGATCGCCGTTGAGCGCCACCACCGCATCGTCGAGCACGAGCTGCGCGAGGCCTGATTCTTTCGGTCCGATTTCTTCGCGGCCGAGCAGGATTGCGCGCGCAAGCGTCTCGGCGGCGCCGATAAAGAAGCGCACGCGCTGGTTATGCTGCAGTCGGCGCTTGCTGCCGGGGCGTATTTCAATCCGCGCGTCGAGTCGCGTCGTGGTGAGAGTGAGACCGTCGTCGGTCAATACGTCGCCGCGTTGCAGATGGGTTTTTTCGACGCCCGCGAGGTTCAGCGCGACGCGCTGGCAGGCCGACGCACTCTCGACACTTTCGCCGTGCACCTGGATCGAGCGGACGCGCGCCTCGTCGCCGGCAGGCATCACCCGCAGCTTCTGTCCGACCCGTACGCCGGCCCCCATCGCGGTTCCCGTCACCACCGTGCCGTGGCCTTTGATCACGAACGCGCGGTCAACCGGCAGGCGAAAGAGCCCGGTCGGGCGCCGCGCCTGGAAACCGGTCAGTTGGCGCGTGATCTCTGCCCGCAGCGGTTCAAGCCCAATTCCGGCAGGGGCGGCGACGGCGAGGATTGGCGCGCCCTCGAGGCTGGTGCCGTCAGCCAGAATCTCGATGTCCTCGCGCACCGCCGCGATCCGCGCGTTATCGACGAGGTCCGCCTTGGTGATCACAAAGATGCCGCGTCGCACGCCGAGCAGATGGAGAATATCGAGATGCTCTTCGCTCTGCGGCATGATCCCGTCGTCCGCGGCGATCGTAAACAGGACCAGATCGACGCCGTGAGCGCCGGCCAGCATGTTACGGATAAAGCGCTCGTGCCCGGGAACGTCGATGATCCCGGCCCGGGTGCCGTCGGGCAGAGTCAGGAACGCGAATCCGAGGTCGATCGAAATGCCGCGTTCCTTTTCCTCCTTCAGGCGATCGGTATCCTGGCCCGTGAGCGCGCGGATCAGCGCCGTCTTGCCGTGATCGATATGACCGGCGGTGCCGATAATCGCCTGGGCGACCGCTGTGGACATAGTGAGGACCGCGCGTCGCGGCCGCCTGCGCCGCCTACTTCATCTGGTCGGTGAACATCTTCATGTCGAAGTAATCGCGCCAGGCCTTGATCTTGCCGTCGGGCGTTGTCTCGAAGACCCCGGCAACCGGCAGCGACATCCGCTTGCCTTTGACTTCGAACGAATCGACCCGTTCATTCAGCACGACGTTACCCACCGCGGCGCTGTGGAGCACCTTGAATTCGAGCCAGGTGGTGCCCTTCAGCAATCCTTCGATCGTCTTGCGGATCGCGGCTTTGCCAGTTGCCTTGGGGAGCGGAATATTGTGATATTCGGCATCCTCGGTGAAGAAGTCCATGATCTGATCGATATTGAGCCGTGCCCACGCCCGGCAGAAATCGCTGACAATCGCTTCGGCTTCCGTGGCCATCCTGTGGTCCTCCTCTCTTGCTGGTCGCAACGCTTATTTGATTCGACCGCCGCGAGCAACTGCAAGCTTAGGCGAAGCTATTCCTGATCGAGGTAGAACCGATCCTCGTCCTTGTTGAAACCGAACAACTCGGCGAAGCGGCCCCAGTTGACCACGGTCGCGAACAGGGCTTCCGGCGGCTCGTTCGGCAGCACCATCGCCAGATGCTCGAGCACCACCTCCCTGGTCAGCGCATGATCCTCCTGGGCGCGGAGCAGGCGAATCAGATAGTTGAAGAGTCCGTGCTGCTTGAGCTGTTCGCGCACGATCAGCTTGCGCTGATTGATATCGCTGGCGAGGAAGCGCCGCCCGAGCGCTTCCAACTGCACATCGCCCGACGGCGTCGAGACCAGGTTGAGAATCTCGGCCGCCTTCATCACTTTCAACAGGTCGCCGAAATTGAAATTCAGCTCGCGGGCAATCTTGTAGCCGTCGTCGCGGCCGCCGCGATCCTCGAGCGTCTCCAGCAGACCGATAATCCAGGTGATTTGGCAGTCAGGGATGGGATTGATGCCGGTTGACGAGGGCATCAGCCGCGCTCCTCGATGAGGGAAAATACCTTGTCCACCAGGGCGTTGAAGGAGTCCTTGCGACGATCGCGCGGGCGCTTTAGTTCGACGGTCAAATCGGCCACCAGGCGACCCGGATGGGCCGAGAGCACCAGGATGCGATCGGCAAGTTCGACGGCCTCTTCGATGATGTGCGTAACCAGCATGATCGTGTGCACCGGCAGGTCGCGCGATTGCCAGATATCGAGCAGCTCTTCGCGCAGCGAGATTGCCGTCAACGCATCGAGCGCCGAGAATGGTTCATCCATCAGCAGCACCCGCGGCTCGACCGCGAGCGCGCGTGCCAGGCCGACCCGCTGCTTCATCCCGCCCGACAGTTCGCGGGGATAGGCCTCTTCGAAGCCGTCCAGACCGACCTTGTCGATATAAAAGGCGGCGCGCTTTTCACGCGCCGCGGGCGGCACGCCGCGCGCCTCGAGCCCCAGTTCAACGTTGGCCTTGACGGTCAACCAGGGCAGCAGGGCGAAGGACTGAAAGACCAACGCTGCTTCCGGATTCACCCCGTCAACCTGCCTGCCCTGGTACAAAACCTCACCTGCGCTGGCTGGGATCAAGCCGTTGATAATCCGCAGCATCGTCGATTTGCCGCTGCCCGAGGGGCCGACGACCGCCACGAACTGACCTTCGGCGACGCTGAAGGAGATATCCTCCAGCACGCGCAGCACGCCGTTGGGATGGACGAAGCTCTTTTCGACGTGCTTGAGTTCGAGCAGGGCCATGGGTCGGGGGATGTCGAATCGCTCATTTGCCGGCGCCTCGGATGTTTCGATTCAACCGGATCAGCTCTGAGGTTATCAAGCGCCCCCTCGGGAGTTTCCAAAAGCAGCAGCCGCTCGACTATCGCGAGCCGGCGTCAGGCGCACCTGGGACCCGGCTTATCGCAACGGCGCGGAGAAGTTGCAGTCAGCCCCGCAGATTGTGACAATCCAGCTCACATCGATTAGCCGAACACCCGGAGGACGAAACGATGCCTTATGCCGAAGGACGCGTCTATAACGACGCTGACGCGCATATCATGGAGCAGGTGGATTGGGTGGCAAGTTACGCCGACGCCAAAACGCGCCAGTTGCTCAAGCCGCTCGATGTCTCCAATGCCGGCAAGATGAATGAGCATGGCACCGCCTTTTCGGGCAAGTTCCCGGCGAGCCACTGGGACGAAATCAACATCGAAAAGAACCTGATGTTCATCAAGGGCTGGGGCGCCTTGGGCGCTTTCGATCCGGACGAGCGCAAGCGCGCGATGGATCTGCTTGGCTTCAACCGGCAATTGGTTTTCACCTCGCTCGCGATGAGTCAGTTCTGGGGGGTCTTCGCGCAGCGCGAGCATGATCTCGACCTGCTTTACGGCGGCGCCGCCGCGGTGAATCGCGCGATTAGCGATTTCTGCAGGAATGACTCGCGCCTCATCGCCGTCGGCTTCCTGCCGCTCGACGACCCCAAACGCGCCGAACGAGCCTTCGACGAAGGGCTCAAGGCCGGCTGCGGCACCTTCTGGATTCCCGCCGCACCGGCCGGCGACAAGTCGCCGAGCCATCATGATTTCGATGGCGTCTGGGCGCGCTTTCAGGACGCCAACGTCCCCTTCATGCTGCATGTCGGCGCGGGTGAAACGCCGATGCCCGACGCCTATCGCAACAATGGCCGCGGACCGATCAAGGACTTCCTCGGCGGCGAGGGCGAGGTGCTCGATTCGAAGGGCTTCATGATGCTGCACGGACCCGCCGAGGCGTTCCTGAGCGCGCTCGTGCTCGACGGCACCCTCGAGCAATTCCCGCGGCTGCGCGGTGGCGTGATTGAGCTCGGCGCGCTGTGGGTGCCGCCGTGGCTCCGGCGGCTCGATATCGCGCAACAGGCCTTCGCCAAAGGCGAACCGGCGCTGGCTCTGCCGATGAAAGCCTCCGACTACGTGCGCCGGCAGCTCAAATTCACACCGCATCCGACCGAGCCCGTCGGCTGGATTATCGAGCAGGGCGGTGAAGAGCTGTTCCTGTTTTCCTCCGACTATCCGCATATCGAGGGCGGGCGCAATCCGATAAAGCGCTTCGAGGAATCACTGGCGGGCGTCAGCGAAACGGCCAAAGAGCGCTTCTATGCGACCAATTTTGCCGAGATGATGGGCTAGCTGCGGAGAGCCTCGATGCCGTACGCGACCGGGCGCACCTTTAATGACGCCGACGCCCATATCATGGAGCCGGCGGGATGGCTCGCGCAGTATGCCGATCCCGCCATCCGCGGGCGCCTGAGAGATCTCGAACTCGGCGTGGCGGGACGTCTCGCCGATGCCGCCTACAACGGCAAGTACGACGATCGGCACTGGCGCGAAGTCAGAATCGAAGAGAACCTCATGCAGATCAAAGGATGGGAGGCGCTCGGCGCCTTCGATCCGGCCGAGCGCACCCGCGCGCTTGATCTGCTGGGTTTCAGCCGCCAGCTCGTCTTTATGTCACTGGCGATGAGCCAGTTCTGGGGCGTCTATGCCCAACGCGAACATGACCTGGAGTTGATCTACGGCGGCGCGCGCGCCGTCAATCGCGGTATCGCCGACTTCTGCCATCATGATCAACGCCTGCTGCCGGTGGGCTTCCTCCCGTTGGACGACGCCGCGCGCGCCCGTCTCGAGCTCGACGAGGGACTCCGACTCGGTTGTCGCGCCTTCTGGATACCGTCGATGCCGGCCGGGACAAAATCCCCCACCCATCCTGATTTCGATCCGATCTGGGCGCGCCTGCAGGAGGCCGACACGCCTTTTGTCCTGCATGTCGGCACCGGCGCCCATCCGATGCCGGCGGCCTATCGCAACAACGCGCGCGGGCCGCGCGCGGGTTTCGCGGGTGGCGGCGAGAGTCTCGATTCCAAGGACTTCATGATGCTGCACGCTCCGGCCGAAGCGTTTCTCAGCGCGATGGTGCTGGACGGCACGCTCGAGGAGTTCCCGCGCTTGCGCGGCGCGGCCATCGAACTCGGCGCGCTGTGGGTGCCGTCATGGATGCGGCGGCTCGATCTCGCGCAAGAGATCTTCGCGCGTAATGAACCCGCGCTCGCGCTGCCGCTGAAAGCCTCGGACTACGTGCGTCGTCAGCTCAGGTTCACGCCATTTCCCACCGAGCCGGTCGGTTGGATTATGCGGCAGACCGGCGACGAATTGCTGCTCTTTTCGTCCGACTATCCACATATCGAAGGCGGGCGTAACCCGATAAAGCGCTTCGAGGAATCGCTGACGGGCGTCAGCGAAACGGCCAAAGAGCGGTTTTATGCGAACAATTTCGCCCAACTGATGGGCGTGGCGGGATGACCCGAGCGTTTTGATCGAGGGCCGACGGCCGGTCTTTCGACTCTGGTATCCCGGCGCTTCTTTTTGTTATAAGGAAAACGGATCAAAATCACGGCTTGAGCGGGCGCACCCCATGGGCGCCACAGTCCTTACCAATCAGGAGGGAACCAGGATGGCTGAGTACGACATTCAGATCAAAGGCGGGACGATCGTTGATGGGACGCGGGTACCGCGTTTTCGTGGCGACGTCTGGATCAAGGATGGGAAGGTGGCGCAGATAGGCGGGCGTGCGCCGGGCTTCGCCAAGAAGGTAATCGATGCGGACGGGCTGATCGTGGCGCCGGGATTCATCGATTTGCATACGCACTACGATGCGCAGATACGCTGGGATCCCTACTGCACGATATCGGGATGGCACGGGGTGACGTCGCTGGTGCTGGGCAACTGCGGTTTTGGTTTTGCGCCGTGCAAGCCGGATTTCCGCGAACGCTCGATGCTGACGATGACGCGGACGGAAGCGATTCCGTACGACTCGATGAAGGCGGGGATCCACTGGGACTGGGAGACGATACCGCAGTATCTGGATTCGTTGGATCGGGCGCCGAAGGGAGTCAACTGTATTCAGTACATGCCGACGGCGTCGTTGATGACCTATGTGATGGGGCTCGAGGCGGCGAAGAGTCGCCCGGCGACCGAGAAGGAGCGGCTCGAGATGGCGCGGCTGCTCGACGAAGGCATGGACGCGGGGCTCTGCGGCTTCTCCATCCAGCGCCTCGGCAAGCACTCGGGTCAGGCCGATTTCGACGGCTCACCGATGGTCACCGACACGATGTGCGACGAGGACATCCTCAACCTCGCGCGCGTGCTGCGCAATCGTGACGAAGGCTTTATCGAAATCACCCAGGCGACCGGCCATACCAAGGAAGATCTGACCTTCGTGTCGCGGCTGGCGGAAGAAGCACGTCGGCCGCTCTTGTGGCAGGCGGTCGTCGCCAGCAACCGCAATCCTGAGATTCATCGCAAGCAGCTCGCCTTTGTCGAAGGTCTGCGCGCCAAGGGACTCCCGGTCTTCGGACAGGGTGGCACCGTGCGTGCCGGCTTTGCCTTCACGCTCGAGAACTGGAACCTCTACGACGTTTCGGGTGCGTGGCGCGACATGCTGACCGGCACCAAGGAAGAGCGGTTGCGCAAGATTCAGGACCCGGTGATGCGCAAGGCCGCGTTGAGTGAACGCGCCATCTACGCGATCGAAAAGAACGCCGGTGGTATCGGCGGCAGGCCGCGCAAGTTGATCGTGCAGTGGGTCGAGAACAAGCCCGAGCTCGAGAAGTACGTCGGCAAGTCGCTCGGCCAGATCGGCGAGGAAGAGGGCAAGCATCCGCTCGAAGTGATGCTCGATCTCTCAATCGCGACCGATCTGAAGGCCGAGTTCCTGCAGCCGCAGCCCGAGTGCAATGCCGAGTACAACGCCGAGATCATCAACAACTCGATGTACACCTTCCCGGGCGTATCGGACGGCGGCGCGCACACCAAGTTCTTCACCGGCGGCGCGTTCACGACCGATTTCCTGCGCTGGCTGGTTCGCGACGAGCAGAAGGTCACGCTCGAGGAGGCGCACTATCGGATGTCCGCGCTGCCGGCGTTCGCGGCGGGCTTCAAGGATCGCGGCATCCTGCGCGAAGGCGCCTGGGCTGACGTCGTGGTCTATGACCTCAACGGCCTCGGGATCGAGCCGGAATGGGTCGGTGAGATCGTCCACGACCTGCCGGGCGGCGAATGGCGTCGCGTGCAGCGGCCGAAGGGCTACAAGTCGATCCTCGTGAACGGCGTCGAGACCTTCAGCGAAGGCAAATGCACGGGCGCGACCCCGGG
>Ga0070741_10012008_pt1 | contig 15795 bp, 16 predicted proteins | sample Coa_R1_4_FD_66440 | JGI IMG/M metagenome (GOLD analysis project Ga0070741, IMG submission 66440) | Surface soil microbial communities from Centralia Pennsylvania, which are recovering from an underground coalmine fire - Coalmine... | ecosystem: Environmental > Terrestrial > Soil > Unclassified ...
GATTGCGCGTGGGACACCGCTTGCCGCGATTCTTGCTGACGTCGCCGGTAAACAAGGCGGGACGAATAACGGCAAGGGCGGCGTAATGCATGTGGTCGATGTGCCGCGTGGCGTACTGGGCGAGAGCGGCACACTTGGCGGCGGGTTTGTGATCTCTGTCGGCGTAGGCATGGCGCTCAAGCGCAAGATGCCGGGACGCGTTGTCACCTACTTTTTTGGTGACGGGACGTCCAATCGCGGTACGTTTCACGAGTCGCTCAACTGGGCGACGGTGCAGAAGCTGCCGTGCATCTATTTCTGCGAGAACAACGGCTTTGCGGTGTCGATGCCGGCCAGTCGTTCGACCTCGGTTGAAAACATTGCCGATCGTGCGGCGGGGTATGGTGTTCCCGGTGTCGTGGTTGACGGTGCCGATCCTGTCGCGGTGTACGAAGTCATGCAGAAGGCTGTCGAGAGGGCGCGCGCGGGACACGGGCCGACACTCATCGAGGCAAAAGTGACACGACTTATGGGTCACTACGTGGCTGACCAGCAACAGTACCGTGCGGATGCGGCGACGGTACTAACGGCGAAAGATCCGTTGCCCAAATTTCAAGACACGCTACTGAAAGCCGGGGTACTCACTGACGGACTGGTGAAGGAAATAGAAGCAGACGTACAGCGCCAGATTGAAGCGGCAGTGGCGACGGTGAAGGCGGCGCCGCCGATTAAGCCGGAAGCCGCGCTGCAAGACCTGTATGCTTAGGGCACGGGGGACAGGAGTCGGGGACCGGTTAAGGGCAGGAGACCAGGAAATGGAAATCGGCTAGAGAATGGGGAAAGAAGCAACAATTCGCAGTTTTCGTGACCTTCGGGTTTGGCAAGCTGCAATGGAGTTAGTGGAAAACGTATATATGTTGACGGAAAAGTTTCCGAAGCGTGAAATCTACGGATTACCCGGTCAAATGCAGCGCGCAGCCATCTCGATTCCTTCTAACATTGCTGAAGGACATACACGAGCATACCGCAAGGAGTACTTGCATCATTTGTCGATTGCTCGTGGATCATTAGCTGAGCTTCAAACCCAACTGGAGATTTCATTGCGACTCAAGTACTGCACTGCCGAGGAGATATTGCCTCTGATAGCGCAAGCGGATGCTTTAGGTAAACAGTTCTATACCCTACGGAATGTCTTGCTGAGGAATACCGATCCCTGACCCCCGACCCCTGACCCCCAGTGAACGGAGCGAACTATGCCAACGATAACGTACAGCAAAGCGATCAACCAGGCCCTGGAAGAAGAAATGCGACGTGATCAAGATGTGATCCTCTACGGTCAAGACGTGGCCGTGTGGGGCGGGATCTTCAAAGTTACCGAAGGACTTTTGGAGAAATTTGGGGCGGATCGGGTGTTCGATACGCCAATCTCAGAGAACGTCCTCGTCGGTGCCGGCGTCGGCGCAGCCACCATGGGGCTGCGCCCGGTCGTCGAATTACAGTTCGCCGACTTCATTTTCACCGCAGGTGACGAAGTGTTTTTCAAAGCCGGGATGTGGCGATTCATGCACGGCGGCGCCTTCAAAGTGCCGCTGGTCGTTCGCTGTCCGTCTGGCGGCTCGGGGTTTGGTCCAGAACATTCCGCTTGTCCCGAGGCTTTTGTCATGCACAATCCCGGTTTGTTGTGTGTCGTGCCCTCGACCCCGGAGGACGCGAAGGGACTGCTGAAGGCGGCTATCCGTTCGGACAACCCGGTGATGTACTTTGAGCATAAGCTACTCTACGCCACGCGCGGCGAGGTACCGGAGGGTGATTACACCACGCCGTTTGGCAAAGCCGTTGTTCGTCGCGAGGGAGATGCGGTCACGATCGTGGCCTGGCAAGACATGTTGCGACGCTCGCTAAAGGCCGCGGAACGGCTGAGCCAAGAAGGGATTGAGGTTGAAATTGTTGATCCGCGTACGCTTAATCCGTTTGATCGTGACACGATTATCGAATCGGTGAAAAAAACCGGCGCGTGTATGGTAGTCGAAGAAGCCTATCGGACGCTTGGCGTCGGGGCCGAGATCGGTGCGATGTTAGCGGAGCATGCGTTGCCGTATCTCGATAAACCGTTCAAACGGCTCGCCATTCCTGACGTGCCGCTTCCCACGGCCCAGCAACTTGTCGATTATGTCGTCCCTTCGGTTGATAATATTTATAAGGCGGTGAAAGACCTTGTCGGCTGAAATCTCTACAACCACGAATACTCCCGTATTGATGCCCAAACTCGGTCAAGCCATGACCGAGGGGACGGTGCAGCAATGGCACAAAAAAGACGGTGAGCGCGTTGAGCAAGGGCAACTGCTGCTCACCATTGAGACTGACAAAGCGACCTTTGATATCGAAGCGCCAGCCAGCGGCATCATACATATCGCCGTTCCTGAGGGGCAAGAGGTGCGAGTCGGGGCCATTATTGGCGAAATCGGCGATGCTGTGCCCGGAGCGCGGCCGGTGACTGTCGCGCCAGTAGCACCAGCTGTAACGAAAGAAATAAAAGCCCCGGCCCGGGGCAAGAAAGTCCTTGCGTCCCCTAAAGCCAAACAGCTTGCCTCAGAGCACGGGATCGACCTTGCGACTGTGACAGCATCGGGCGCCGACGGTATCATTTCGGCGAACGACGTGGAGAAAGCGATTGCTACTAAGAGTGCGATTCCTGCGGTCTCCGCAGTTGATGCGGCAGGACGTACTGTCCGTGAGCGTCGTCCGCTCACTGGCATCCGCAAAACCACTGCTCGTCGCACACAAGAAGGCTGGCAAACCATCCCGCATATCGTGCAGATGGTTGATGTCGATGCAACAGTGCTACTCGCAACCCGCACACAGTTGAAATCGGAGATCCCCTCATTGACACTCAATGACCTCATTTTGCACGCGTCGGCACAAGTGATGGCAGAGCATCCCGAACTCAACGTGACCGTCGAAGGCGAGACGCTGGTACTCTATGACGGGGTGGATATCGGTTTTGCCGCTGACACACCGCGTGGATTGGTCGTGCCGGTCGTTCGCCGTACCGACAAACTAACAGTGAAGGAATTAGCGGCTGAGAGCGCCCGCCTGATCGAAGCGGCGCGGAAAGGCCGACTCGAAGCGAGTGATATTGGCGACGCGAGTCTGACGGTCTCTAACCTCGGCATGTTTGGTATTCGTTTCGGCACGCCGGTGATTAACCCCGGCGAACCGATTTTGGTTTTTGTCGGCGCGGTGGAAGATCGTCCGGTGGTCAATCACGGGCAGATTGTTGTGCGCCCGATGATGACCCTGAGCATTGCTTACGATCATCGCGTTACTGATGGCGTCGGGGCGGCGGCATTCACTCGAAGCTTAAAGCAAAAATTAGAGTCCGGAGTCCGGAGTCTAGCGTCTGAAGTGCCTTTTCCTCAATCCCAAATCCTAGATCCCAACCCCATTGGTACGTTGCAGAAACGAGAAGTGCGTGTCGCATCCGAAGGGGGTGGCTACACTGTCCAAGTACGCGGCCCCGGCCACTCTTGGTTCCTCGACGAGCCAACCAGTGACGGAGGGACTGACACCGGCCCGGACCCGGTGTCCTCGTTTCTTGGGGCGTTGCTGTCGTGCATGACCATCTCATTTCAAGCCGCGGCGCGACGGCGCAAAGTCACGATTGAGCGTATCTCTGGTCGTGTGCAGGCGAACCCGCAAGGTCATGTAAAGAACATTGCCATGACACTCGCGGTCCGGAGCCCTGATCCAGAAGAGAGCGTCCGCGCGTTATTGGATGTCGCGAAACGTGGGTGTTATGTCAGCGGCGTATTGAAGCCGGAGATCGAATTTGCGGTTCAGTTGCAGGTGAACGGAACCGCGGTCGGATAGAGAATGGGCGGGAATGATTTCGTCGGGGCACAGGGCCCCGTGCCCCGACGGCTCATTTGGCAAACGCCTTTCGCAGCGCTGCCGCCGCTTCTTCTAGCGCCTTTCGTGCTGGTTCCACGACTTTCTGCATACCCATGAAGCCATGAATGAGCCCCTCACAGCATTTGTACTCGACTGGTATCCCGGCCTCGCGCAGTTTCTTAGCGTAATCAGCACCTTCGTCGCGCAAGGGGTCAAACTCTGCAGTATAGATCGCTGCCGGTGCTAGACCTTGTAGCCGTTTCGCGCGCAACGGCGAGGCAAGGGGATTCTCCCCGTCTGCGTCACTGCGTAAATAGTGATTCCAGAACCAGCGCATCATCTCGGTGGTAAGGAAGTAGCCTTCGGCATTTGCTCGACATGATGGTGTGTTACAGGCGTAGTCCATCACCGGATACAACAAGAGCTGAAGTGCAATCGACGGCGCGCCGCGCTCTTGCGCCATCAACGCAACCGCAGCCGCAAGATTAGCTCCGGCGCTCTCTCCGCCAATGGCCATTCGCTTGGGATCTCCGTGGATTGAAGCCGCATTCAATGCGGCCCACGTCGTTGCGGCATAACAGTCATCAGGCGCCGCCGGGAATTTGTGTTCGGGAGCGAGTCGGTAATCAACCGATACTGTAATGCAGTTGGCAAGATTCGTCAGCGACCGGCAGGAAGCATCGACCGTTTCAATACTACCGACGACCCAACCGCCACCGTGAAAATAGACTAGCAGGGGAAACGGCCCACGTCCGTTGGGCGTGTAAATACGGATCGGTATATCTCCACCTGGTCCTTTGATCGTGCGGTCTTCGACTTTTCCGACCGCTTCGACTTCTCCCTTATTCGTACGCATCGCCAGGGCCTGCTCCCGCGCCTGTTCCGGGGTGAGGTGATGCATCGGTGGTCCGGCTTTGGTCATGAGGTCAAGAACAACTTTAACTTGCGGATGTAACGGCATGAGTCCTCCTTCTTCTTTGGGGTCGGGGGCCAGGTTACGGGGGACGGGAAAAAGCAAAGGTGATACCGGTTTTTGTTTTTCCTGACCCCTGGTCCCCGATCCCCGGCCCTATTTCAGAAATTCGCGCACGAGCCCAACAAACTGTTCGGTCTTTTCTAAATGGGGGTGATGTCCGCACTGTGACAAGACTTCCAGTCGCGCCCCACGGATCGTCCGTTGATAACGCTCGCCGCACTCGGGCGGGATGATGCGATCATCTTTGCCCCACACGACCAACGTTGGCGCGCGAAGCCGTGGCAACAGATGAGGCAAACTGCGATCATACATGTACGGCTTCCAACAATAACGAATCGCGTTCTCTTGGTTTTGTATGAGAATCTCACGCTCTTCGCGTGACGGCTTGCGGCCAAATAGTTCCTCGTATTCAGGAATCTTCTTCAGGTCGAAAAACGCCATCTGCCGCGTGCCGTCCTGCCCGTGGAGAAAAATATCGGCGATTTCTCCACGTTGAGGTTGGATGCCTGCTGCATCAGCTAGCACCAGCCGGTCGACAATCTGCGGACACGTCACTGCCATTTCCGCCGCTAACCATCCGCCCATCGAGTGGCCTAACAGCGACACCTTCTGAAGATCCAGTTCTTGTAACAGCCACAGTGTGAAGCGTGTCAGGTCAGAGAAACTCTCTAGCCATTCCGGGCGCTGGGACTGATCGAAACCAGGAAGGCTCGGAGCATATACTGTGAAATGCTCTGCCAACTGGCGATGATACACCCGCCAGCCGAGGCTTCCCTCGACACTGTGTAAGATTACCAGCGGTTTTCCTTGCCCGGCTTTTCGTAGATGGATTTTCGTTCCGACAATGTCGATAAACTGTTCCTGAGGTTCAGTTGGCATAACTCACCTTAAAAAGTAGTCAGTAGTTAGCATTCAGTAGTCAGTAGAAAGTTTTGAGACTAGAGACTAAGGGCCAAAGACTAGTTTTTCCTTGCAAGCCCCAAGCCTCTAGTCTCTGGTCCCAGGTATAATCTTTGAACTTTAAACCTTGAACTTTGAACTTTTCTATGGCGCGACTTCAAACGGCCCCGGCAACCCAAGTTCTTTGCCCATGTCTTTCATTGCCGGCAGAACTTCTTGTTCCATGAGCTGTAAACAGCGCATCGTATCTTTGTGGCTGATTGTGCCGTCGTTCGTCCACACGCCCAGAATGCCGGGGCGTAACGCGGTCAGCATCTGGCGGACTTTTTTGACGACAGTTTTCGGACTGCCGACGATGACGCGATTGCTTTCGACAACTTTTTCCCACCCCGCGGCGTCGACGCCCCCGTAGAGCGGATCGGGTTTTAACGAATGTTTGTATTGTTCCAGCAGCCGCTTCACACCTTCGCGAGAGTTGTACCCTGGGGGCGCCATGAAATCGCCCGGTAATGGGACTCGCCCGACACCGGCATTACCCACCAGAAATCCTTCGCCGACTTCATAGGCTTTCTCGTCGGTATCTTGGACGTGAATCCGCACGAGATAGCCGAAGTTTTGCGGCCCCGGTTCGTAGCCCGCTTCACGGGCGGCGTGGGCATAGATCGACATGAGATCGACTGTCACTTGTGGATCGGTTTCCAAGTAGATGTACGGATAATGATGTTGTGCGCACCACACTAACGTCTCCGGGCTGCCGATCCCAGGAATCCAAATCGGCGGATGCGGCTTCTGTAACGGACGCTCGAAGGGATTGACGACACGAAACTGATAGTGCTTCCCTTCCCAGCGGAATGGTCCCGGTGTGGTCCACGTCTTCACGACCAAATCGTGCGCTTCTTCAAAGCGCTCGCGGTTGTAAACCGGGTTAGTGTTGGTTGCCCAGGTTTCGATGCCAGTGCCCCGTACGAAGCCGGACACTAGTCGCCCGCGCGAGATCATATCGATCTCGGCCAGCTCTTCGGCCAGCCGCAGCGGGTTATCAAAAATCGGCAGTGGGTTGCCGAGTAAGACAATCTTCGCATTTTTAGTCGTCCGCGCGAGAATTGCGGCTTCGAGATTCATTGCCGCGCCAAGACAGGTTGGCGTGTTATGATGCTCGTTGAGCATCAAGCCGTCAAAGCCGATGCGATCCGAGTACTCGTACTCGTCGAGGTATTCGTTATAGAGATCTGCCCCACGTGCAGGATTAAAGTGCGCATTCGGGAAGGTCAGTCGCACCGCACTGCGAAAGCTGCTCTGTACATCTTCGGCGGTATAGTCGACATAGGCTCGTTCGGTAAAACGCATGAGAAACATGCTGCTCTCCTCCTTTGAGAGAGGACACTATCGTGTCTTACCGTCGGAGATCAAGAGAACAAGGATCTTGAGTGGCGGCTCTGTTTCCTTTAGGGAGAGCTAAAAATTCCCCGACGACCTACCGCGTAATTCCCTTCTTGGCGAGAAGCTGTTCAAGCGCCGTAAGCCAACTCTCATAGTAGGAGGGCAAGTCCTCGGGATGAGGGTCCGGGCCGGCAGCTTTCTCTCCTTTCGCAATCTCAGCAATTAAGTGATCGCGGAACTCGTCCCACTGATAGAACCCTTGCTCGCACAGCGATACCGCCATCGCGAACGCCCGCCGCTCCCACGGATCATGAAAAACTAACTCACCGCTACTGCGGGGAAGCGCGGTTTTGCCCGTCATTTCAGCGACATCAGGATTCGTGTTTCGGCTCATAGGTCAATGTCTCCGGCCTCTCGCGCGTTGCTCGACGAGGGATCATTATCATAGACTTCGTCTCATCGCATCCGGCTCTTAACTCTCTCGAGGAGGGGCCCGTCACGGCCACTGCACCCTAGGTAGGGTGTATTTTCTTCTTGACAATATGGTTGCAGTGGGTTTAGGAGCATGGGGAGGCTTTCGATCAGGGGAGCGAGCACTGTTATCGCCAGAGCTGAGAAGCGGGTAGCTTCCTACAGTAAGGAGGGACACATGAGATCATCCCGGCCAGCGATTGACTACAATGACCTCGTGAAAGAGGACCGCATCCATGGCCGAGTCTACACCGACCCAGAGATCTTTGAAGAAGAAATGGACAAGGTTTTTCACCGAGGTTGGGTGTATGTCGGTCACGATAGTGAGATTCCCAACCCCGGAGACTTCCAGTTGCGGAAGATGGGGCGGCAGTCGGTCATCATGGTGCGTGACGAGGACGGTCACGTGCGGCTCTTGCTGAACCGCTGTACGCATCGCGCGAATGCCGTCTGTCAGGTCGAGCGCGGTAACACGAAGAAGTTCCGCTGTGCCTATCACGGCTGGACGTTCCGGACCAGCGGCGAACTGTTAGGAGTCACCTACAGTGACCGTTACAACGAATCGTTTCGTAAAGAAGACTTCGGGCTGCGTAAAGTTCCGCGGATGGGAATCTATCGCGGGTTTGTCTTCGGCAGCCTGAGTCCGGTCGGCGTGACCCTCGACGAACATCTGGGCCGGCCGGCCAAGGGACAGATCGACCTGTTCGTCGATCTGTCCCCGGCCGGGGAACTCGATGTCACTGCCGGTGTGCATAAGTACGGTTACCGTGCGAACTGGAAGTTCCAGATCGAGAACAGCATGGACGGTTACCATCCCAACTTCGTCCACCAAACGTTCTTCGACAACATCAAGCGCCGGACCGGGGCGAACCTCACCGGGGTCTTCGCCAGTCACTCAGTTTCCCTGACCCGAGACCTGGGGAATGGTCACGCACTGCTCGACTTTCGTCCGTATAATAAAGCGCACGGGGCGGGTCTGCGTGCCGCCCTGCCGACGACACCCTCGGGCAATGCGTACCGTGAAGCAATGGTTGCCCGCTACGGGAAAGAGCGGACAGAGGAGATTCTCACCTCTGGCGGCACACACTTACTGGTGTTTCCCAACCTCGTCCTCATCGGTGTGCAAATCCGCGTGATCCGTCCGATTAAGATTGACGAGACCGAAGTGTTTCTCTACCCCACACGACTGAAAGACGCGCCAGAGGACATCAATATTACCCGGTTACGGGGGCACGAATCCTTTTATGGTCCGGCGGGTGGTGGGGCGACTGATGACCTCGAAATGTTTGAGCGTAACCAAATGGGTCTCAGCGCACAGGTTGACCCGTGGTTGTACCTCGCCCGCGGCCTGCATCGAGAATATGAGGATGCCGATGGCACGCTGGTCGGGCAAGTGACCGATGAAGTCACTCAGCGTGCGATCTGGAAGCAGTGGAAGAAGGTCATGCTGCAAGGGTCGGAAGCCCCGGCACGGCGACGCGCCAATGGAACGGCACGTCGGGCGGCGCGGGCATGACGAAATCGTACTCACAAAACTTAATGAGGTGTAACACTAGTCCCCGCCAAGGAATATCCTGATGCTTCCCGATCGTCACCACATCGAAAGTTTCCTCTATCGCGAAGCGCGGCTGATGGACTCGCACGCCTATGACGAATGGTTTGCGCTGTGGACCGATGACGCGTTGTATTGGATACCGTCCAATGATGATGACTTCGATCCACATCGACACGTGTCGATTGTTTATGAAAATAAGGCGCGGATCGAAGACCGCATTACGCGGCTGAAGAGCGGGGCGGCTTACGCACAAGACCCGCGGTCGCGGGTCAGTCGCGTGATCGCGAATGTCGAACTCGAAGCCGGAGAGAATGGTGAAGTGACGGTTTATTCGACGTTTAATCTGACCGCGCTACGGCGGAGCAAAATGGACACCTTTGCCGGCCGTACGATCCACAAGCTACGGCCGGACGGTGACAGTTTTAAGATTGCCTATAAGAAGGTCATACTCGTCAACAATGACGAGGTGATTAACAATATGACGTTTCTCGTGTAGGTGGCTACTCCGGCCGGTAATGGCCCGTCATTCCGGGCAAGGCCGTAGGCCGCGACCCGGAACCCAGAAATTAGAAGACTGGATTCCCGCGGAGGCGGGAATGACGGTCTGGGATCGTTTCTTGTCTGGGTATAATTATTTCTAACCGACAGCGACCTTCGTCACGCCAATCATCGTATCTCGTGTCACAAGCTGCGCGAGTTCGGCCTCACTCATGTGCTCGGTCCCTGCCGGCCGTTCCGGCAGCACCATGTAGCGCATCTCGGCGCTACTGTCCCACACGCGAATTTCTACTGACTCGTCAAGGTCAGTCCCAAACTCACGCAAAATACCGCGCGGGTCGATCACAACGCGTGAGCGGTACGGCGCACTCTTGTACCAGGTCGGCGGCAGACCCAGCACCGGCCACGGGTAACACGAACACAACGTGCAGGTCACGACGTTGTGGACCTTGGGCGTGTTCTCGACGACGACCATGTGTTCGCCCTGCAAGCCGCTGAAACCGAGTTCGCCGATAGCAGCCGTCGCGTTGGTGAGCAGGCGTTTCTTATAGGCTGGGTCGGTCCAAGCGCGGGCCACAACTTTCGCTCCGTTCATCGGTCCGAGGTCACGCTCATAGGTTTCGGCCATTTTATCGAGCGTTGCCGGGTCGACTATTCCTTTCGCCACGAGGAGCGCTTCAATCTTTCGTACACGCTCTTCTAAGGCGTGGGTCTGTTCGGGCGTGTGATACTTTTGCGTTCGCGGATCAGGGCCGGCGTTATGATGATCGTGATCGTCATGATGAGTGCTCATAAAGACCTCAAAAAGTAGTCAGTATTCAGTAGCCAGCAGTCAGCATAACTATAACAGACAGATTGATAAGAAGTCCGTTCGTCCTGAGCGTGGCCGCGTCAGCGGCGAAGTCGAAGGATGAAGTACCATAAATTACGACCGCGAAGACTTACGTTTCGCTGGCCTGGCTTCCGCATTTGTCACAGTGCGTTTTGCGGCCGCCGTCTTACCTTTTGCTTTTTGTTTCTTAGCGGCGGGTTTTGTCACGGCGGCTTTTCGAGCCGAGACTGCTTTCTTTACGGGAGCCGCTTTGGTTGTTCGTATCACTCCTGGTTTCTTGGTCGTAGGCTGCGGTGCCTCAACCGGGGTGAGGTAATCTTCCCAGAGGTCGATGTAGAGATGGTCGCGACGAGCGGCATGCGGTCCCCACAACTCGCGGGCCGCAAACCGAACGCAGTAGAGCGGTTGCGGATTTTCACCCTGGCCATGCGCATTGGTGTCGGGATAGACAAACGTGCCGTGAACAATATGGACTTCTCCCTGTCTCCCGCGCACATAACGAGGGAGGCGCGTGTGACCAGAAGGGTTCAGGTTCTTAGCAATGACACGGTCTCCCACTTTGAAACGCGGCTTCAGTCGCCCTTCGTTGCGGCTACACGGTGCGCCGCCGTGAACAACGACAGGAACTGCTTCGGGCGGGAGCGGTGGTTCGCGGCTCACGTTCGCGGTAGAGGACATGCCGGTTGCAAGTTCCTCCGGGGAGAAGAGGCCCTTCTCAAGTGCAAGAGTCTCTAGTGCGGTAAGCCAGTGCTCATAATACGAAGATTCTAGATAATGAGCCGGGTCCATGCGTTCGACGGCGTGGCGGAACCCGTCAAGCGTCTCGAGCCGTCCCATATTGAGCATGGTCATCGCGAACACCCGCCGTTCCCAGGGCGCGTGGAAAAGGGGTTCTTCTTTTTCTCGAATAACAGGCCCAAAACAGGTCATCCCGCCCATATCGTGCACACCGTTCATACCTGCTTCTCCTCTCAGTGAGAGCGGAGGCGAGACTACCACCGGGTTCAGGTGAGATCAAGTTTCAACGCGAGTGTTTATGTGGACTCCTCAGGTAGTGGGTAATGTTCCTGACGCAGGCCGGCTTGCGCTTTTGATCATCGCTCGAATGGCTGTGGCAAATTCCGGCCCGACGATATCTTGCAAAGCGCTGACAATCTGATTCTCTGTCGCTTGAATACCAAAAATCGACCCGGCTAACGCCACGGCAATTACCAGGAGTGGGGCGACGGCAAAGATCGCATAAAAGGCCATCGCCGCTCCGCGCTGCGCGGGATTGTCTGCGTGCCACTTGGCGAAGGTTTCCTTAATCAGTTGCCACATAGGATAACATTATAGCTTCAAGCCCCTCCCATTTTTGCGGGATCGTAGATAGAAGAAGAGCCTATGCCAACTTTCTTTGCCGAACCTATTCCGCGCCTGTTCGCCCATCGTGGGGCGAGTGGCGAGGCGCCAGAAAATACGCTCGTCGCCTTTCGGCGGGCAGTCGAGATGGGGATGATTTACGCCGAGCTTGACGTGCACGCGAGCCGCGATGGACATGTCGTTGTTATCCACGATGCCACGCTCGAACGAACCACAAATGGTCACGGACGAGTCCGGGACCTTCCTCTGGGAGACCTACAAAAAGTTGATGCCGGGTATTATTTTTCTCCCGACAACGGACAGACGTTTCCGTTCCGGGCGGCAGGCGTTCAGATTCCTACGCTCGTCGAGGTTTTGCAGGGGTTTCCGACCCTGCATTTCACCATTGAGATTAAGCAGACCGATCCGCCGATCGCGGACCGCGTCATTGCCGTGGTCCGCTCTTGTGGGCGTGAGGAGCAAGTTCTCCTTGCCTCAGAATATGATGCGGTGCTGGCACGAGTGCGGGCCTTGGCCCCGGGGATTGCGACAAACTTCGGCTACGCGGAAGTCTTAGACTTCATTCAGCGAGCAGCAACGAACCAACTGGCAGACTACCAGGCGTTAGGCCAAGCGTTCCAAATTCCCCCCGAGTTTCAAGGAATTCCTTTAGTAACGTCACAAACTGTCGCTGCGGCGCATGCCTTCAACTGTGAAATGCACGTATGGACGATCGACGATCCGCCAGAGATGGGGAGGCTTCTCGACCTCGGCGTCGACGGAATAATGTCGAACTTTCCCGCGCGCTTGCTCGACGTTGTGAGGCGACGTCAGTCCTGAAACACCAGATGCCCTGCGGCTTCTTGCGCTCTATACTTTTCTTCGATTTCCGGAGAAAGCGAAATCTTTCGCGCGGCGGGAAACTTGTCGCGCTCCAGGGCCGGCCGCAAGAAGTACTGTTCCGGCGTGAGCACTTCCGACTGACTCTTGAGCGGGGCGAAGAACCACACCCGTGGCAGTACGCCGGGATTAAAGAAGACATCACGGTCTTTTTCCGACCACTGCCGGGTTTCGTGCGCGTCGTGCACACTATAACGCATGTAGTCCAACGTCACATCCCAATAATGATTGAACAAAATGCCGTAGCCTTTATCGCCCATGGCTTGATTGTGATGCTTGGCGATGCGCGTCTCGATGAAGATCAAGTTCCCGTCTTTATCGTATTGCTCGATACGCAGCGGGTAAAAATAATGTTTATCGAGCCAGTAGATAATACGCGGCGCGTAGTAATTCGGCAGCCACTCGTCTTTCACGCGTGATTCAACGACCCAGCACTCGACACCACCGTCTGCCGTATAAAAGGGATAGTCATCACCCATCATACGAATCTTGGCAGTCGGGACGTCGTGCAAGGTGCCGTCGGCATCAGCAAGGGTGACAGTCGGACGAGTATTAGGAAACCTCACTGTTTGGGAGAGTGTATCGACGCCGAGCAACCGCCAAGAGAACTCCCAAGGGTCGCGGCCAAAGATATCGTCAAAACTTTCGGCTCCCTGAGCGAGTTTATCGCCACGCCGAGGTTGTGGCTGGTGCCGTACGCGACGGAGCGCTGGTGAATACGCATACATATCCCAGCGGGCCGCAGCATTGCCTCCGGCACGGTATTGAATCAGCACCATCTGGTTACCGAGATCCTCGGGTGGAAAAATATTCTGCCCGGTGATTTTGCGGGTCGGGTCGCCGGGAGAAGTATTGTATAGCTCACCTTCCAGTCCTTGATAACCAGTGGCGTTGGGGACATAGAAAATCGGGCTATACATTTTGGTCGTGCGCAGGAAACCTTCTGCGGTCAAATCTCCGCTGACATCGATCAGGTTGCACGACCATCGCGGGGAGTGGCTAAACTCCATCGCCCGATAGCCCATCTCTTCAGCAGTATAGGGTGGTTTAAAAGGGTAGCGTTCAGCAGGGAGGTAGGGAAAGCGCGGATCACGAGGAGTCGATTCGTGGGGGTCGAATAACCCGCGTTCTTCAGCGGTGAGTTCGGTTGCAAGACGCCAGGTTTTGCTTGGCGCTGGAGATTCTGCCCAAGCACTGCTCAAAGACACGAGGAAGATGAGCAACAAGATTGACGAGGTTCCCTTCATTCGTCCTTTATCCCTTATCCTTTATCCCGATTATCCTCATTTGTCATTAAATGTGGGGAATAACGTGCGTCGCAAACCGTTCAATCCCGCGTCGGAACGTCTCGGCATCAGGATACCGACCAAGACCTAAAATGTAGTAATTCGCTCCCGCGTCGCGGTACGCCGAAATGCGATCAATCATGCTCGCCGTTCCGCCTTCACCTTCGCGGATCATGCCTCCGACGATAAGTTCCGGGGTAGGGCGATTGCGCTTTTGCGCTTCTTCACGCAGATACGTTCCCACCTGAGTGAGTTCCTCAGGCTTTAAGCCGATCGGATAATACGCCTCGCCAAACCGTAAAGTGCGTTCCAAGGCTTTCGGGCCACTCCCGCCAACCCAAATTGGTGGGCGAGCAGGACGTGGGGCAAAGACAAACGGTGGGAACTTCACCAGCTTACCATCATAAGAGTTGACATCATTAGCAAACAGCGTGTGCAGAATTTGCAAGGTTTCGTCGGTGATTGCGCCACGTTTACGCGAATCGACACCGAGGATGGCAAATTCCTCACGCATCCAGCCCACGCCGGCACCGAGAATAATCCGTTCCCCTGACAACTCTTGCAGGGTGGCGAGTTGCTTAGCGATCAGCAGAGCAGGCCGGTAAGGAATCACGAGCACTGAGATACCGAGGCGAATCTTTTGGGTAATGCCGGCGAGATACCCGAGCGTAGTGAGCGGATCAAGGTAGCGTCCGCCCGAGCCTTCAGTTTGATCAGGAGGAATGGCCAGATGATCGACGACGAAGGCCGCATCAAACCCACAGTCTTCCGACGCACGAGCACACGCCGTGATCGTCTCCCGTGTCGATTGCGGTCCCATGTTGCGAATGACCACGCCGAACTTCATCTCGCCCCCCTTTTCTGTGCGATCAACGGCTCCAAATAGTAGCCAGCGAAAAAGTAATGAGGACTGAGTAACTATAGCCGTGAGCGCCAAGGACTAAGGGCGAGCTAAGAAAAACTTTTCACTCAGTCCTCGGTCCTTATCTTTCTCGCTAGTCCTCGTACCTCAGTCCTTAAAGGTCTGTGAAAAGCCACGGCGCCTCTTGCTTGCGCCGCCGCTCGTACGCGGTGATGTCTTTCTCGTGTTCCAACGTCAGGCCGATTTCATCGAGTCCTTTAAGCAGGCAGTCTTTGCGAAAGGCATCAATGTCGAATCGGAACGCCGTCCCCGACGGAGTTGTCACTGTCTGCGCAGCAAGGTCAACCGTCACTTGATATCCCGGCTGGGCTTCGACCTCTTTAAACAACTGCGCGACTTCGTCGCCTTTCAGAACGACCGGCAGCATGCCGTTCTTAAAACAGTTGTTAAAAAAGATGTCCGCGTAACTCGGCGCGATGATGCAACGGAAGCCGTAATCCATCAGTGCCCACGGCGCGTGTTCGCGCGAGGACCCGCACCCAAAATTGTCACGTGCCAACAAAATGTTTGCGCCTTGATAGCGTTCTTGATTCAGAAAAAAACTGCGGTCGCCTTTGCCGTTCGCGCCATAGCGCCAGTCGGAAAACAGCCCTTCGCGTAGGCCCGAACGTTTAATGGTTTTCAGGTACTGCTTCGGAATGATCTGGTCGGTGTCGACATTAACCCGATCCAGCGGGGCAACGAGGCCTTTGAGTTTAGTGAATGCGTCCATGTGTGTGACTCCCTTATGAGGGCAAAAGTTTCACGCAGCACGTATCAGGACCGTGGTGCGTAGTGCGTGTTATGTGGAACGTCGTGCATAATTCGAAAGGGTTCTCTGTTTTTTCACGCAACACGTTTCACGCTCCACGTATTAGCTCCACG
>Ga0070741_10012009_pt1 | contig 15794 bp, 23 predicted proteins | sample Coa_R1_4_FD_66440 | JGI IMG/M metagenome (GOLD analysis project Ga0070741, IMG submission 66440) | Surface soil microbial communities from Centralia Pennsylvania, which are recovering from an underground coalmine fire - Coalmine... | ecosystem: Environmental > Terrestrial > Soil > Unclassified ...
GGCCGGATCATGTTCGAGATCGATGGCGTGCCGGTCGACCTCGCCCGCGAGGCGCTCCGCCTCGGCGCGGCGAAGCTGCCGGTCCGCACCCGTTTCATCGAGCGCATCGCGGACTGAGGGGAAGAAGATGAAGGCCGCCGACGCCCGCCTGATGAGTGCCGACCAGATCGCCGACGAGCTGGCGAAGCTGAAGAAGGAGCAGTTCAACCTCCGCTTTCAGCGCGCCACCGGCCAGCTGGAGAATACTTCGCGCGTGCGGGTCATCCGTCGCGAGATTGCGCGCCTGGCGACGATCGCCAACGAGAAGCGCAGGAACCCGGATACCGCGCCGAAGCGCGCGGCCAAGAAGAAGGCCTGAAGCCATGCCGAAGCGCGTCCTCCAGGGCACGGTGGTGAGCGACAAGAACGACAAGACCGTCGTCGTCCGCGTCGAGCGCCGCTTTACCCACCCGATCCTGAAGAAGACCATCCGGCGCTCGAAGAAGTATCACGCGCACGACGAGGCCAATAAGCACAAGGTCGGCGAGGTGGTCTTCATCGAAGAGTCGAAGCCGATTTCGAAGAACAAGCGCTGGGTCGTCCTCGAGACGGCCGCGGGCAAATAGGAAAGACCGCCGGCCCGAGCGCGGAAAACGCGCCGGGCAGGGGACTGTGAGCGGGTAAGAAAATGATCCAGATGCAGACCAACCTCGACGTCGCCGACAATTCCGGCGCCCGTCGTGTCATGTGCATCAAGGTGCTCGGCGGCTCCAAGCGGAAATACGCCTCGGTCGGCGACGTGATCGTCGTCTCGATCAAGGAGGCGATCCCGCGCGGCCGCGTGAAGAAGGGCGACGTGATGAAGGCGGTGGTCGTCAGGACCGCCAAGGACATCCGCCGCCCGGACGGCAGCGTCATCCGCTTCGACCGCAATGCGGCGGTGCTCATCAACAACCAGGCGGAGCCGGTCGGCACCCGCATCTTCGGACCGGTGCCGCGCGAACTCCGCGCGAAGAATCACATGAAGATCATTTCGCTCGCCCCGGAGGTGCTCTAGTGGCCGCGCGCATCCGCAAGGGCGACAAGGTCGTCGTCATCACCGGCAAGGACAAGGGCAAGACCGGCGAAGTGATCCGCGTCGTGCCCGACGAGGGCCGTGCGGTCGTGCGCGGCATTCACATGATCCGCCGCCACCAGCGCCAGTCGGCGCGGGAGCAGGGCGGCATCATCGTCAAGGAAGGTTCGATCCACCTGTCCAACCTCGCCATCGCTGATCCGAGCGACGGCAAGCCGACCCGCGTCGGTTTCCGCATCGAGAAGGACGGCCGCAAGGTACGGGTGGCCAAGCGCTCTGGAGATCTGATCGATGGCTGAGGCCAGTTACGAGCCGCGGCTCAAGGTCCACTACCGGGACAAGGTCCGCCCGGAGTTGACCAAGCAGTTCGGCTACAAGAACGCGATGGAAGTCCCGCGGATCGACAAGATCGTCCTCAATATGGGCGTGGGCGAAGCCGTCAATGACAGCAAGAAGGTGACGAGCGCTCTTGGCGACCTTGCCAAGATCGCGGGGCAGAAGCCGGCGGTCACCCGTTCGCGGAAGTCGATCGCGACCTTCAAGCTGCGCGAGAACATGCCGATCGGCGGCAAGGTGACGCTGCGCAAGAACCGGATGTACGAGTTCCTCGACCGGCTGGTGACGGTGGCGCTGCCGCGCGTCCGCGACTTCCGCGGGCTCAACCCGAAGAGCTTCGACGGGCGCGGCAATTATGCGCTCGGCATCAAGGAACACATCATTTTCCCCGAGATCAACTACGACCAGATCGAGCAGATCTGGGGGATGGACGTAATCGTGTGCACGACGGCCAAGACGGACGACGAGGCAAGGGCCCTGCTCAAGGCCTTCAACTTCCCGTTCCGGCAGTAGGACAAGGCAAGATGGCCAAGAAAAGCTCCGTCAACAAGAACAACCGGCGCCGCAAGATGGTCGCCCGCCTCGCCGGCAAACGGGCGGAACTGAAGGCGGTGGCGAACGACGAGTCGCGTTCGCTGGAGGAGCGCTTCCAGGCGCGCCTCAAGCTCGCCGAGCTGCCGCGCAACTCGTCGGCGGTACGCGTTCGCAACCGCTGCGAGATCACCGGCCGCCCGCGCGGCAATTACCGCAAGTTCGGCATGTCGCGTATCGCGCTTCGCAAGCTCGGATCCGCCGGCATGATCCCCGGGCTCGTCAAGTCGAGCTGGTAGGAGACGTTACGAAATGACGATGACCGATCCGATCGGCGACATGCTGACACGCATCCGCAATGCCCAGATGCGGAAGATGTCCAAGGTCACGACGCCGGCTTCCAAGCTGCGCCAGCGCGTCCTCGACGTGCTCCAGGCCGAGGGCTATATCCGCGGCTACACGACCGTCGAGAAGAGCGGCTATTCCGAGTTTGACATCGAGCTGAAGTACTACGATGGCGAGCCGGTGATCCGTGAAATCTCGCGGGTTTCGAAGCCGGGCCGCCGCGTCTATGCCTCGGTGAAAGCGATTCCGCGCGTCAATAACGGGCTCGGCGTCTCAATCCTGTCGACGCCGCAAGGGGTCATGTCGGACTCCGAAGCGCGCGACAAGAACATCGGCGGCGAAGTCATCTGCACCGTATTCTAGAAGAAGAAGCGTCATGTCCCGCATCGGCAAGAAACCGGTCTCCGTCCCGAAAGGCGTCACCGCCGCGGTCAACGGGCAGACTGTGACCATGAAGGGCCCGAAGGGCGAGCTGTCCTTCCTCGCCTCGGACGACATCGCGGTCTCGATGGAGAATGGAGCGGTGCTGGTCGAGCCGCGGAACGACAGCAACGCTGCGCGCTCGGCCTGGGGCATGTCGCGGACGATGGTCGCCAACCTCATCGAGGGCGTCACCAAGGGCTTCGAGCGGCGCCTGGAGATCAACGGCGTCGGCTATCGCGCGGCCGTGCAGGGGAAAGCGCTGCAGCTCATCCTCGGCTACAGCCACGAGATCAACTATCCGATCCCCGCGGGGATCACGATCCAGACGCCGAAGCCGACGGAAATCGTGATTACCGGCTCCGACCGCCAGAAGGTCGGCCAGGTCGCCGCGGAAATCCGCCAGTTCCGCAGGCCCGAACCCTACAAGGGCAAGGGCGTCAAGTATGCCGGCGAGGTCATCTTCCGCAAGGAAGGCAAGAAGAAGTAACGGTCGGGAACCATGCCCAGCAAAACCACAGGACGCAGGATCACGCGGGTCCGCAAGGCGGTTCGCCAGGCGGCGAATGGCCGGGCGCGGCTCAGCATCTTCCGCTCCTCCAAGCACATCTACGCGCAGGTCATCGACGACAGCGAGGGCAGGACGGTCGCGGCGGCTTCGTCGCGCGACAAGGATCTGGCCGAGAAGCTGAAGACCGGCGCCGACGTGGCAGCCGCGGGCGCGGTCGGCAAGCTCGTCGCCGAGCGGGCCAAGGCGGCCGGCGTCGAGGCCGTGGTCTTCGACCGCGGGCGCTACCGCTACCACGGGCGCATCAAGGCGCTCGCCGATGGCGCGCGCGAGGGCGGACTGAAATTCTAGGCTTGAAGCGCCGTCAACAGACAACGATATCGGACGATCGGTAGGAAAAATGGCAAGAGAGCGCGAAAACCGCGGCGGCCGCGAGCGGGATCGGGAAGAGCGCGACAGCGAGTTTGTCGACAAGCTCGTTCACATCAACCGCGTCGCCAAGGTCGTGAAGGGCGGCCGGCGTTTCGGCTTCGCCGCGCTGGTCGTCGTCGGCGACCAGAAGGGCCGCGTCGGCTTCGGCCACGGCAAGGCGCGCGAGGTGCCGGAAGCGATCCGCAAGGCGACCGAAGCCGCCAAGCGCGGCCTCGTCCGCGTCCCGCTCCGCGAAGGGCGCACCCTGCATCACGACGTCACGGGCCGTCACGGCGCGGGCAAGGTGATCTGCCGCGCCGCGCCGGCGGGTACCGGCATCATTGCCGGCGGCCCGATGCGGGCCGTGTTCGAGACGCTCGGAGTCCAGGACGTGGTGGCGAAGTCGTTCGGCTCGTCCAATCCGTACAACATGGTGCGCGCGACCTTCGATGCGCTGAAGCACGAAGACAGCCCGCGCGGCGTCGCCGCCCGCCGGGGTATCAAGGTCTCGACGCTGCAGTCGCGCCGCCGCGATGTCGACATGGAAGCGGCGGAAGCCTAGGCGAATTCAGGGAAGAAACGCGTCATGGCCAAGAAGAGCGACGGCAAGACGATCACTGTCGAGCAGACCGCGAGCCCGCAGCGCCGCCCTTGGCAGCAGCGCGAGACGTTGAGGGGCCTTGGCCTCAACCGCATCCGGAGGCGGAAGACGCTCCCGGACACGCCGGCAACGCGCGGTATGATCGCCAAGGTCAGTCACCTCGTCCGCATTGTCGACGAGGCTTGAGGAAAAGACTATGAAACTCAATGAGTTGAGCGACAAGCCCGGCTCCCGCAAGGCGCGCATGCGCGTTGGCCGGGGCATCGGATCGGGCAAGGGCAAGACCTCCGGGCGCGGCGTGAAGGGCCAGAAGGCCCGCACCGGCGTTGCCGTGAAGGGATTTGAAGGCGGCCAGATGCCGCTGCACCGCCGCTTGCCGAAGCGCGGTTTCAACAACATCTTCCGGAAGGAATACAACGAGGTCGGGCTCGACCGCGTTCAGCAGGCGATCGACGCGGGCAGGCTCGACGGCAAGGGCACGGTCACCGCGGCGGTCCTCCGGCAGGCCGGCGTGATCCGTCGCGAACGCGAGGGCGTCCGTCTCCTCGCCAACGGCGAACTGAAGGCGGCGCTCGCCTTCGAGGTGGCCGGGGCGTCGAAGTCGGCGATCGCGGCGGTCGAAAAGGCGGGCGGCTCGGTGAAGCTGCTCGTGGTCAAAGCAGACAAGGCGGAGGCCGCAGAGCCTCGGGCCTAGCGGAGCAAAGCGATGGCATCGGCGGCTGAACAACTTGCGGCCAATCTGAATTTCGGCGCATTCGCCAAGGCCGACGCGCTGAAGAAGCGCATCTGGTTCACCCTCGGCGCCCTCCTGGTCTATCGCCTCGGCACCTACGTGCCGCTGCCGGGCATCAATCCGGAGGCCCTGGCCACGGCGTTCAACAACGCGCAGAACGGCCTTCTCGGCATGTTCAACATGTTCTCGGGCGGGGCGGTCGGCCGCATGGCGATCTTCGCGCTCGGCATCATGCCGTACATCTCGTCCTCGATCATCATCCAGCTCCTGACCTCGATCGTGCCGCGGCTCGACCAGTTGAAGAAAGAGGGCGAGCAGGGCCGCAAGGTCATCAACCAGTACACGCGCTACGGGACGGTCATCCTTTCGCTCCTCCAGGCCTACGGCATCGCGGTCGGCCTCGAAGGATCGACCGGCGTGGTGGTCAACCCGGGCATGTTCTTCAAGATCTCCACGATGATCACGCTGACCGGCGGGACGATGTTCCTGATGTGGCTCGGCGAGCAGGTGACCGCCCGCGGCATCGGCAACGGCATTTCGCTGATCATCTTCTCGGGCATCGTCGCCAACCTGCCGCATGCGATCAGCGGCACGCTCGAACTCGGCCGCGAGGGCGCGCTGTCGCCGGTCGTGATCATCGCGGTGGCGGTGCTCGCGATCATCGTCATCGGCGTCATCGTCTTCGTCGAGCGCGCCCAGCGCCGGCTGCTCATCCAGTATCCGAAGCGTCAGGTCGGCAACCGGATGTTCCAGGGCGATTCCTCGCACCTGCCGCTGAAGCTCAATACCTCGGGCGTCATTCCGCCGATCTTCGCTTCGTCGCTGCTTCTCCTGCCCGTGACGCTCGCCAATTTCAGCGCTGCCGGCGGTCCGTCGTGGCTGTCGCAGCTGGCGGCCTATCTCGGCCACGGGACGCCGCTCTACATGCTTCTTTACGGCGGCATGATCATCTTCTTCTGCTTCTTCTACACGGCCGTCGTCTTCAACCCGACCGACACCGCCGACAACTTGAAGAAGCACGGCGGCTTCATCCCGGGTATCCGGCCCGGTCAGCGGACCGCCGAGTACATCGACTACGTGCTGACCCGGGTCACCGCCGTCGGTGCGGTCTACCTGGTGGCGGTCTGCCTTCTGCCGGAGCTGCTGATCGGCGCGACCGGCGTGCCGTTCTACTTTGGCGGCACCTCGCTTCTCATCGTCGTCAGCGTTACGATGGATACGGTGGCGCAGGTGCAGGGACACCTGCTCGCCCATCAGTATGAGGGCCTCGTCAAGAAGGCCAAGCTACGGGGAAGGACGCGATGAGGTTGATCCTGCTCGGGCCACCCGGTGCGGGCAAGGGTACGCAGGCGCAACGCCTCACAACGAAGTACGGGATCGTTCAGCTTTCGACGGGCGAGATGCTGCGCGCCGCGGTGGCGGCCGGAACGCCGGTCGGCAAACGGGCGCAGGCGATCATGAATCGCGGCGACCTGGTCTCCGATGACGTGATGATCGAGATCATCGAGGACCGGATCGCGGAGCCGGATTGCGCCCGCGGGTTCATCCTCGACGGTTTCCCGCGCACCGTTGCCCAGGCCGAGGCGCTCGACCGGCTGCTCGACCGGCACGGCATCAGGCTCGATGCCGTGATCGAACTTACCGTCGACGAGGCGGCGCTCCGCGATCGCATCGCCGGCCGGGCGAGGGAAACGCCGGGACAGGCCAGGGCGGACGATACGCTTGAGACGCTGGCAAAGCGGCTGGCGGTCTATCGGACGCAGACGGCGCCGGTTGCGGACTATTATCGCCGCAAGGGCAGGCTGCAGCAGGTGGACGGAATGGGGACGGTGGATGCCGTTGCCGCGGCGATTGGCCGATTACTGCCGGCGAAGGCCACGGCCTGAGTAAATCGCGAGGAATACGAAAGAAAATCCGTCGGCCGGAGTTGACGGGAAGCAGGCGAATGGCTATCTACCGGCTCGAATTCCGGAGCATTCGGATGAGCGGTACTGGCCACCCAGGAATGGTAAGCCAGCGCCGCCGCTACGCGTCCCGGCCAGCCGGCTAAGTCGTTGAATTCGCGGGCCTTTGGCCCGAAGGCTTTAGGAGAAGTCAGTTTGGCCCGTATCGCAGGCGTCAACATACCGACGAACAAGCGCGTCGTGATCGCGCTGCAGTACATCCACGGAATCGGCCAGACCAAGGCCCATGAGATCATGGAAAAGGTCAAGATTCCGGAGAATCGCCGGGTCAGCCAGCTGACCGACGCCGAGGTCATCCAGATCCGCGAAGTCATCGACCGTGACTACATGGTGGAAGGCGACCTCCGCCGCGACGTAGCGATCAACATCAAGCGGCTGATGGATCTTGGCTGCTACCGGGGCCTGCGGCATCGCCGTGGCCTGCCGGTGCGCGGTCAGCGGACCCATACCAACGCGCGGACCCGCAAGGGCCCGGCCAGGCCGATCGCGGGCAAGAAGAAGTAAGGCGGGCTGATAAAGGGAATAGCGGGCAGCGAAAAGGCATCCCTGCTTGCTGCGCGCGATTAGCTCCCAAGGTGTAGCCGCTGGCACTACGGCGGCGTTCGAGATCGAAAGCTAAGGACTGCACATGGCAAAAGAAGCGACCCGCGTGCGCCGCCGCGAGCGGAAGAACATCACTTCCGGCGTGGCCCACGTGAATTCGAGCTTCAACAATACGATGATCACCATCACCGACGCGCAGGGGAACACGATCTCGTGGTCCTCGGCCGGGCTGATGGGCTTCAAGGGGTCGCGGAAGTCGACCCCTTACGCCGCGCAGATGGCGGCTGAAGATGTCGGCAAGAAGGCGGCCGAGCACGGCGTGAAAACGCTGGAAGTCGAAGTCTCGGGACCGGGATCGGGCCGCGAGTCGGCGCTGCGGGCGCTGCAGACCGGCGGCTTCATCATCACGTCGATCCGCGACGTGACGCCGATTGCGCATAACGGCTGCCGGCCGCGGAAGCGCCGCCGCGTCTGACCGGCGCCTAACGCCGGCCACAATACAAATCTCGCGGCAGGACAGGCTGCCGCGCCGCCCTCCGGCCTCCACCGGACGGCGCGCAAAACCGAAAGGGACAGGCTCGTGATCCAAAAGAACTGGCAAGAGCTGATCAAACCGAACAAGCTCGAAATCTCCTCGGGCGCCGACAGCAAGCGTTTCGCGACCGTGGTCGCCGAGCCGCTCGAGCGCGGCTTCGGTCTGACGCTCGGCAACGCGCTTCGCCGCGTATTGCTCTCCTCGCTCCAGGGCGCTGCCGTGAAGGCCGTCCAGATCGACGGCGTTCTGCATGAATTCTCCTCGATTGCCGGCGTGCGCGAGGACGTGACCGATATCGTCCTCAACATCAAGGAAATCGCCGTGAAGATGCACGGCGACGGACCCAAGCGGATGGTCGTCCGCAAGCAGGGTCCGGGCGTCGTCAAGGCGGGCGATATCCAGACTGTCTCCGACATCGAAATTCTCAACCCGGAACTGGTGCTCTGCACCCTCGACGAGGGCGCCGAGATCCGGATGGAATTCACCGTCGACACCGGCAAGGGCTACGTCCCGGCGGACCGCAACCGGCCCGAGGACGCGCCGATCGGCCTCATCCCGGTAGACAGTCTCTACTCGCCGGTGAAGAAGGTCTCCTACCGCGTCGAGAACACCCGCGAGGGGCAGGTGCTCGACTACGACAAGCTGACGCTCTCGGTCGAGACCGACGGGTCGATCCGGGCCGAGGATGCGGTCGCCTTTGCGGCGCGCATTCTCCAGGACCAGCTCTCGATCTTCGTCAACTTCGAGGAGCCGCAGAAGGAGCAGGCGGAGGTTTCAATCCCCGAGCTTGCCTTCAACCCGGCCCTGTTGAAGAAGGTCGACGAACTGGAACTGTCGGTCCGCTCGGCCAACTGCCTGAAGAACGACAACATCGTCTATATCGGCGACCTCATCCAGAAGACCGAGGCGGAGATGCTCCGCACCCCGAATTTCGGCCGGAAGTCGCTGAACGAAATCAAGGAAGTGCTCGCCCAGATGGGCCTGCATCTCGGCATGGAAGTGCCGAACTGGCCGCCGGAGAATATCGACGAACTGGCCAAGCGCTACGAAGACCATTACTGATCGGACAAGGGTGTCGGATGACGGATGTCGGGAAGACCGGCATCGAGCCATCTGATATCTGGCCTCCGACATCCGTCATCTGGAGTCCTGCGATGCGTCATCACAATTCGGGCCGCCGCCTCGGCCGCTCGGTCAGCCACCGCAAGGCGCTGTTCGCGAACCTTGCGGCGGCGCTCGTCCGGCACGAGCAGATCGTCACCACGCTGCCCAAGGCCAAGGACCTCCGTCCGATCGTCGAGAAGCTGGTCACGCTTGCCAAGCGCGGTGACCTGCACGCCCGCCGCCAGGCGATCTCGACCATGCGCGACCTCGACTCGGTGAAGAAGCTCTTCGAGACGATCGGGCCGCGCTACAAGAGCCGGCCGGGCGGATATACGCGCGTCCTCAAGGCGGGCTTCCGGCACGGCGACAGCGCGGCGGTGGCGGTGATCGAGTTCGTCGATCGCGACAAGGACGCCAAGGGCGCCGAGGATCGCGCGCGCAACGAGGCGAACGCGCCGGCGAACGAAACGGCGGAGGCCGCGGCGTAGTCCCGCGTCCAGGAGACGCAGTCAAAGGCGGCTTCGGCCGCCTTTTCGTTTTGGTTCTGGCCTGCCGGTCTCGCCGCGCCAGCGCGGGCTACCCGTAAACCGCCGCGACGATCTCGTCGCGAAACGGGCCGTTGCAGCCTTCAAACGCGGTGTTGGTAAACTCGGCGACGGACAGTTCGGCCGACGGGTCGATGAACCAGTTGTGGCCGTAGGCGCCGCCCCATTGCAGCGAGCCGCGACTCTGCGGGCTGTGCGCAGCGGCGGGATCGTCGAGGACGGCCGAGAGGTAGCCGAAACGCCAGCCGGCGTCCTTCTCCTCGCGCGCGAGGTCGCCGATCTGGTTCCGGCAGGCGAGCGCCACCGTCTCCGTCTTCAGGATCGGTGCGCCGCCGGTCCGCAGCGCTTCGAGAAAGCGGAGGAAGTCGCCGGCAGTCCCGGCCATGCCGGCGCCGCCAGACTGGAACGACGCCGGATCGAAAATGCGGGACGGCGAGAAGACGGTGCCGCCTCCGTTCACTGCGGTCATCGGGACCGAGTAGGGGTCGGGCATGCGGATGGGCCGAGGTTTCGCGTCGGCATAGGGGACCGCCAGCCGCGCCACGTCGGTTACGCCGAAGGCGGTGTCGTGCATGCCGAGCGGGCCGGTGACGTGGGTGGCAACCGCTTTCGCCAGCGTGCTGCCATTGGCCCTCTCGATCAGGGCGCCGAGGACGTCGATCGACATGCCGTAGCGCCACGCCGTGCCCGGCGCGTGGAAGAGCGGCACCGAGGCGAGGCGCCTGAGCATCTCCTCCATGCCTACGCCCGGAAGGCTCAGTCCCGCGGGCATGTCGACCGCGCGGTAGGGGTCGCCCGGCTCGTCGACGGGATAGCCGAAGCCGGATGTGTGGTTGAGGAGATGCCGGATGGTGATGGTGGCAGGCGCCCCGGCAAAGCGCGGACGGAAATCGGGCAGCCAGCGGTCGACCGCATCCTCGAGGCCGAGCTTTCCCTCGTCGGCCATGGCGAGCGCTGTCGCGGCGACCAGCGGCTTGGTGCAGGAGGCGAGGCGGAAAATGGCGTCCTCCCGCATCGGGATGCCGGTCTCGCGGTCGAGATAGCCGGCGGCCCGGCGATAAACGATCTCTCCCCGTTCGGCGATAAGGATAACCGAGCCGACGATCCGGCCTTCCGCCAACGCGCGGTCGGTGACGGCATCGATTCGTGCGGCGCGCGCTGAGATTCTCGCCGGTGCGTTCATCGCATCCCCCCACATCCCCGGTCCCGAACATATCTGCCGAAGCCGGCCTTGCCCACCGAACCGGAGCCACGGCGGCTGAACGGTCGCAGGTGGCTTCCCGGGCCGTACCCTGCCACCGGGCCGCCCTATTTCGTGTAGCATCGTCCTCGCCCTGACGAGTGGGTAAGCCGACCATGCTTCTGCGGACAATTGCCTTCAGCCTTCTCCTGTCCGGCGGCATTGCCGCCACCGCCCCGGCGGCCATCGCCGACGATCGCGCCGTGCCGCCGACTGCCGCGGCGATCCAGCTTTCCTTCGCGCCGATCGTGAAGAAGGCGGCGCCGGCCGTGGTCAATATCTACGCGTCTCGGACGATCGAGATGTCGTCCTCCCCCTTCTTCGGCGATCCGTTCTTCCAGCGTTTCTTCGGCGGCGGCGATTTCGGCCCGCCCCAGAAGCGGGTCCAGCAGTCGCTCGGCTCGGGCGTGTTCGTCGACCCGTCCGGCATCGTGGTCACCAACAACCACGTCATTGCCAATGCCGACGAGATCAAGGTGGCGCTGTCCGACCGGCGCGAATTCGACTGCGACGTGGTCCTGAAGGACGAGCGCACCGACCTCGCGGTCCTGAAGCTGAGGAACGCCAAGGGACCGTTCCCGATCCTCAATTTCGGCGACTCCGACCAGCTCCAGGTCGGCGATCTGGTGCTCGCCATCGGCGACCCGTTCGGTGTCGGGCAGACGGTGACCAGCGGCATCGTCTCGGCGCTGGCGCGGACCCAGGTCGGCGTCTCCGACTACCAGTTCTTCATCCAGACCGATGCGTCGATCAATCCGGGCAATTCCGGCGGAGCGCTGATCGACATGAACGGCAACCTTGTCGGCATCAACAGCGCGATCTATTCGCGGACCGGCGATTCGAGCGGCATCGGCTTTGCGATCCCGGTCAACATGGTGCGGGTGATCGTCGAGTCGGCCAAGACCGGCAACAAGGTCCGTCTGCCGTGGGTCGGCGCCTCGTTCCAGGAGGTCACGCCGGACGTTGCCGAATCGCTGGGGCTGGCGCGTCCCGTCGGGGCATTGGTCGCCGACCTCACCGAGCAGAGCCCGGCCTGGCGCTCGGGGCTGAAGACCGGCGATGTGGTGACCTCGATCGACGGCATCGCAATCGACGATCCGGCGGCGTTGAACTACCGGTTGGCAACCAAGGGCATCGGAGCCCAGGCGAAGCTGATCATCGTGCGGAGGGGGAAGGAGTATTCGGTCACCCTGCCGCTTGAGGCGGCGCCGGAATCGGTGCCGCGCGACCAGGTCGCGATTACCGGGCAGTCGCCCTTCGCGGGCGCCACGGTGGTCAACCTGTCGCCGGCGGTGGCGGAGGAAATGTCGTACCGGGGCGATCCGAAGGGCGTCATCATCAGCGCCGTTGCCCCGGGCTCGATCGCCGACCAGGCCGGCTTCCGGCCCGGCGACGTGGTCGTCAACGTCAACGGCACGGCGATCGACACGACCGAGCGGCTGAAAAGGGTCGCGGGCACCGATACGCGCACCTGGCAGCTCGTCATCGAGCGGGACGGCCGCACCATCCGCTCCGTGCTGCGCGGCTAGGCCATGACGAACCTCTTCCAGGCGGCGGGACTGGAGCGGGAGGCGCCACGGCCGCTCGCCGACCGGCTCCGGCCGCAGCGGCTGGAAGATGTCGTCGGGCAGGACCACCTGCTCGGCGCGGACGGCGCGATCAGCCGGATGCTGGCCACCGGCACGCTCGGCTCGATGATCTTCTGGGGGCCGCCGGGAACCGGCAAGACGACCGTTGCCCGGCTGCTCGCCGAGCAGACCGATCTCCACTTCGAGCAGGTCTCCGCGGTCTTCTCCGGGGTGGCCGACCTGAAGAAGGTCTTCGACGCGGCGCGGAAGCGCCGACAGACCGGCAAGGGCACACTTCTCTTCGTCGACGAGATCCACCGGTTCAACCGCGCCCAGCAGGATTCGTTTCTGCCGGTGATGGAGGACGGGACGGTCACGCTCGTCGGCGCGACGACGGAGAATCCGTCCTTCGAACTGAACGCGGCGCTCCTGTCGCGGGCGCGCGTCCTCGTCTTTCGGCCGCTCGACCCGGAAGCGATCGCCCGGCTCCTCGAGCGCGCCGAGGCGATCGAGAAGCGGAAGCTGCCGCTCGATGGCGAAGCGCGGCAGATGCTGGTCAATCTCGCCGACGCCGACGGCCGGGCGGCCCTGACGCTTGCCGAGGAAGTCTGGCGCGCAGCGCGACAGGGCGAGACGTTCGGCGCCGGTCAACTGCTCGAAGTCGTGCAGCGGCGCGCGCCGATCTACGACAAGAGCCAGGATGGCCACTACAACCTCATCTCGGCCCTCCACAAATCCGTGCGCGGATCGGACCCCGATGCGGCGCTCTACTACCTGGCGCGCATGCTCGATGCCGGGGAGCGGCCGCTCTATATCGGGCGGCGGCTGGTCCGGATGGCGGTCGAGGATATCGGGCTCGCCGACCCGCAGGCGCTTGGCATCGCCATCGCCGCAAAGGACGCCTACGACTACCTCGGCTCGCCCGAGGGCGAACTGGCCCTGGCGCAGGCGGCCGTCTATCTCGCGACCGCGCCGAAGTCGAACGCGCTCTACACGGCTTTCGGGGCGGCGACCGCGACGGCGAGGGAAGGCGGATCGCTGGCCCCGCCGAAGACCATCCTCAACGCGCCGACCGGGCTCATGAAGAACGAGGGCTACGGCGCCGGCTATCTTTATGATCACGACCAGCCGGACGCCTTTTCCGGCCAGGACTACTTTCCGGAGAAGCTCGGTCGGCGGAAATTCTACGATCCGACGGAACGGGGCTTCGAACGCGAAATCCGCAAGCGCCTCGACTTCTGGGAGAAGCTGCGGGCGAAGCGGAACCAGGGCGGCTGACGCGTCTCCGTCGGTCCCCGGTTTCCCCGTACTTAACCGGCAATTTTCGCGAAACTGCAGCACTTGCCGCGTGTACTCCGGCCGCGACTCACATATTGAGCGGATATGGCCGGGCTCGGGGCATGATCTACTTCGCTTACGGCTCCAACCTTGACTACCTTCAGATGGCGGCGCGCTGCCCGCGCGCCCGTCTGGTCGGGCCGGGAAAACTCGAGGGCTACCGGCTCTGCTTTCCGCGCCGTTCATACGTGCGCAACAGCGCCGTTGCCAGCATCGAGGCGGCCGCCGAGGGTACCGTCTGGGGGGCGCTCTACGAGATCGGCGAGGCCGACATCGACCGGTTCGATGCGCGCGAGGGCTATAACCCGCGTTGCCGGCAGGAAGAGAATATTTCGACCCGCGTTCCGGTGACCGTCCGGCTTTCGGACGGCTCGACGGTCGAGGCGATGACCTATGTCGCCAATCCGGCCCCCAATCCCGGCCTGCCGTCGGCGGACTATCTGAGCGTGATCATCAACGGCGCGATGGCCTGCCGCGCGTCGGACGATTATATCGCCATGCTGCAGGCGCTGCCCACGGCCGCATAGGCTGCGAGGCCACCCCGCGCTAGGCTTGCGGCCATGCTCCAGACATTCCTCGTCTTCCTCGGTGGCGGCCTTGGCGCCGCCATGCGGCATGGCGTCAATATCGGGTCGGCGCGCGTCTTCGGGATCAATTTCCCGGTCGGCACCATGGTCGTCAACGTCACCGGGTCGCTGGTGATGGGTCTGATCGTGGCGTACCTGGCATTCAAGGCCGACCAGCCCTGGTCCCAGAACCTCCGGCTTTTTCTGACCACGGGTATCCTCGGCGGCTACACCACGTTCTCGGCCTTCTCGCTCGATTTCGCGCTGCTCTGGGAGCGCGGCGCGATCGGTCAGGCGGCGCTCTATGTGCTTGGTTCCGTGGGGCTTTCGCTGTTGGCCGTTTTTGCCGGGCTTTGGCTCGTCAGGACGTTTGCCTGATGCTATCACCCGGCGAAAGCCGACCGGGTCAGGATGAGCGCAGCCGTCGAAACGCGAAAGGTCGAGCCGGACGAGGCGGGAATGCGCCTCGACCGCTGGTTCCGCACGCATTTTCCGGCGCTCGGTTTCGGCCACCTGCAGAAGCTGATCCGGTCCGGGCAGGTGCGGGTGGATGGCGGCCGGGCAAAAACCAGCACGCGGCTGGAGCCCGGGCAGTCGGTGCGCGTTCCGCCGCTGGCCCCCGAGTTCGCGGGCAAGGACGGCGGACGGGTTCCAACGCCGGCGAGGAACGGACCAGCCGGTGAGGGACCGCGCGGGAGCGCTGCACCCGCCAGTCCGGTGAAGGGGCAGACGGACGCTCAGGCCCTCCGCGCGATGACCATCTACGAGGACGACGAGGTGCTGGTCCTCAACAAGCCGTGGGGGCTGGCGGTCCAGGGCGGCTCGGGCCTCACGCGGCACATCGACGGGATGCTCGGTGCCCTGACCGACCGGAAGGGGCAGCGTCCGCGGCTCGTTCACCGCCTCGATCGCGACACGTCCGGCGTCCTGGTGGTGGCCAAGACGCGGCTGGCGGCCCAGAAGCTCACCGCGGCCTTCCGCCATCGCGCGACGCGGAAGATCTACTGGGCGCTGGTGAAAGGCGTGCCGAAGCCGAAGCAGGGGCGCATTTCGACCTGGCTCGCGCGCGAGGAATCCGAAGAGAGGATGAAGGTCGCGCGTCACGGCAGCGACGATGCCAGCCACGCCGTCACACTCTATTCGGTGGTCGAGACCGCCGGGCAGAAGCTCGCGTGGCTCTCGATGCGGCCGGTCACCGGGCGCACGCATCAGTTGCGCGCCCATGCAGCCCATATCGGCCACCCGATCCTTGGCGATCCGAAATACTTCACGGCGGAAGAAAGCTGGGATTTCCCCGGCGGCATCCAGAAGAGACTGCATCTGCATGCGCGGCGGATCGTCATCCCGCACCCCAATGGCGGTACGCTCGACGTGAGCGCGCCGCTGCCGCCGCACATGCAGCAGAGCTGGAACCTGCTCGGCCTCGATGCAAGCCGCGGCGACCGGGCGGAC
>Ga0070741_10012010_pt1 | contig 15794 bp, 9 predicted proteins | sample Coa_R1_4_FD_66440 | JGI IMG/M metagenome (GOLD analysis project Ga0070741, IMG submission 66440) | Surface soil microbial communities from Centralia Pennsylvania, which are recovering from an underground coalmine fire - Coalmine... | ecosystem: Environmental > Terrestrial > Soil > Unclassified ...
CGTTGTCGCCGAAGGCGACGGCAACCGCTACGTCAACGAGGTCAGCGTGTCGGGTGAGGACTCCATCGGCGGGCCCAAGGGGACCGTGACCGCCGGGGACTCGTGGCCGACCGACATCCTCCGCCCGGCGATCATGATCACCAAGACCGGGCCGAGCAACGTCCACGTCGGCGACGCCGTCATCTACACGCTGGTGGTGACCAACCCCGGCAACACCCCGCTGGCCGATGTGAAGGTCACCGATCCCAAGTGCGACGGGGCTCCGGTGCGGTCGACCAGCGACGCCGACGGGGTGCTGTCGCCCGGCGAGTCGTGGACCTACAACTGCACCCACGTGGCCACGGCCGCCGACGGGACGTCGATCCTCAACACCGCCAAGGCCGAGGGCACCGATCAGCTCGGCGAGACGGTGAACAACACCGCCAACCACACGGCGGTGGTGCTCCACCCGGCCATCGCCATCGACAAGACGGTCAACCCCGTCTCCGTTGCCGGCACCGGCACGGTCACCTACAGCTACGTCGTGACCAACACCGGTGACACCACGCTGTTCAACGTGCTGGTGACCGACGACATCCTCGGCCCCATCGGGCAGCTCGCCTCGCTGGAGCCGGGCCAGTCGGCCACGCTGTTCAAGACGGTCGACGTCGACACCACGACGCCGCCGACGAACATCGGCACGGCCGTCGGCACCGACGTCCTGGGCGAGAAGGTGACGGCCGACGACTCGGCCACCATCACCGTCGTCCTGGGTGCCGTCGAGACCCGACCCGAGCCGGCCCAGGAGCTCCCGAGGACGGGCGCCCCCCTCGAGGCCGAGACCAGGGCGGCGATGATGCTCATCGAGGTGGGCCTCCTCCTCGAGCTGTCCGCCAGGCATCGCCGGCGGACGCGCCGCCGGGCGGACTGACCAACCGCCTGGCGTGCCGGGCGACCGGCCTGGCGTCTCTCAGGGCTCCTCCCCCGCCCTTGTGAGCGCCAGGCCGGCGCCGCGTCTCAAGAAGGCCAGCGCCGCCTGGCGCTGGTCGGCGGCGGCCAGCAGTTCGGCGTAGGGCAGGACGGCCCCGAAGGGGGCGTTCCAGAAGTCGCCGCTCAGGCCGTCGGTGTTCCACGGCCCGACGTAGACGTAGGGCTCGGCCGAGTAGCCGTCGCCGGGGGAGCAGCCGAAGTTGACGCCCTCCACGTTGCAGCCCAGATCGAAGTGCTCGGGCCAGAGCTGCGCCGCCGAGCACTGGTGGCCGCCGGCGTCGAGCTCGGCCTTCAGGTCGGCCAGCACCGCCCCCGAGAACCGGTAGAAGGCCCCGAGGGCCAGGGCCGCCTCGGCCGACACCGGCAGCGGGGCGTCGGGGTCGCCGAGGTCGGGGAGGTCGTGGCCGACGCCGGGATCCTCCGACAGCTTCACACCGGCGAAGTCGGCCGCCGCCGCCAGCGACGTGATGGGTGTCGACCGGTCCGGGGAGCCGCCCCCCTGGTGGTGCAGCGTCGCCCCCTCGACCCGGAGCTCCTCGCCGTCGCCGAACACCGGCGTCCCGAACCCGCCCGGCGCCGGCTGCAGGCCGATGCGGCCGGCGACGGCCTTGCGGGCGGGGGAGAGGACGTACACCGCCAGGCGGCGCAACGCCTCCCGGGTCTCGGCGAAGCCGGCCGGCAGCGCTTCGAGGCGGTCGGCGGCGCTCACAGCATGTACTCCAGGTCGGTGCGGCGGGCGACGTCGGGCCGCAGGGTGGCGAGGTCGGACCGGCTGAGGTCGGCGACGCGGTGCTTGCCGGTGATCCGGCAGAAGTCGGTGATCATCGTGGTGGCGGCGGTGAGGAAGGTCGTCAGCCGCTGGGCGGAGATCTCCGGGTCGAGGCGCATCCGCAGCTCCGCCTGCTGGGTGGCGATCCCCACCGGGCACGTCCCCCGGTGGCAGGCCCGGTACTGCTGGCAGCCGATGGCCAGCAGGGAAGCGGTGGCCAGGGCCACGGCGTCGGCCCCCAGCGCCAGCGCCTTGGCCATCTCGTCCGGAGTCCGGAAGCCGCCGGTGGCCACCAGCTGCACGTCGTCGACGCCGTGGTCCTCGAGGAACTTCTTCGCCCGGTAGAGCCCGACGAAGCCCGGCACGCCGACGTGGTCCTTCACGTGGACGGGCGCCGCCCCCGTCCCGCCGCCCAGCCCGTCGACGGTGATCCAGTCGGCCCCGGCCTCCAGCGCCGCCGCCGTGTCGGCCTCGACGTCGCCGGCGGCGAACTTCACGCCGATCGGCGCCCCGCCGGTGATCGCCCGGATCTCCTTCAGGCGCCGCTTCAGGTCGTCCAGCGAGTTGATGTCGGGGAAGCGGGCCGGCGAGTGGGCGTCCCGGCCTTCCGGCAGCCCCCGCACGGCGGCGATCTCGCCGGTCACCTTCGGCCCGGGCAGGAGACCGCCGAGGCCGGGCTTGGCTCCCTGGCCGATCTTGACCTCGATGGCGTCGGCGGCGGCGATGGCCTCCTCGGTCCAGCCGAAGTACCCCGAGGCCATCTCGAAGATGTAGGCCCCGGCCTCGGCCCGCTCCCGGGGGTGCATCCCGCCCTCGCCGCTGCCGATGGCCGTGCCCGCCAGCCGGGCACCCTTGGCCAGGGCGACCTTGGCCTCCACCGACACGGCGCCGAAGCTCATGTGGCTGACGAACAGGGGGATGGCCAGCCGCAGCGGTTTCGCCGAGCGGGTGCCGAGCACCACCGAGGTGTCGACCGGCTCGTGGTCGAGCAGCGGCAGCCGGGCCAGCTGCGCCGGCTTGAAGACGATGTCGTCCAGCGAGGCGTAGCGCCGGCCCATGTCGTTGCCCGGTTCGAACCGCTCGGTGGACATGGCCTCCACGAACGGCCCCAGGCCGTCGGCCAGGTGGTGGACGACGTACATGCCCCGGTCGAGGGCCCCCCGCCGGATCCAGGGCCCGAGATAGACGTCGGGCCGGCCCGGGCCCCGGGGGACGCTGTCGGCGTCGACCTCCACCACGCCGTCGTGGACCCGGGCCCGGTAGGTCGGAAGCGTGTCGGCCGGATTGAACGGCGAGATGCCCGTCCGCAGATCGAAGTCCCACAGGTGCAGCGGGCAGACGGCCTTGCCGTCCACGACCGTGCCGTCGGCGATGGGGCCGCCCCGGTGGGGGCAGGTCCCGCCGAGAGCGAAGACCCGCTCCCCGTCCCGCATGACGGCCACCTCGGTGCCCTTCAGCATCACCGGCCGGCCCCGGCCGTCGGGGATCTCCTCGAGGCGGCAGACCGGCTGCCAGCCCGAGCACTCGTCGATGCCGGTCTCGGCCTCGACGAGGTGGCGGCCGCCGCGGTGGCGTTCGACATAGGCCATGGCGTCACACGTCCTTCGACGATGAATGGATCTCGACCAGCGAGGGGCCGCCGGTGTGGGACAGCGCCGCTTCCAGCGCCGGGCGCAGCTCGTCGGCCTGGCGGACCGAGAAGCCGGTCCCGCCGCAGAGCCGGGCGTAGTCGCAGAAGTCGGGATTGACGAGATTCGTCTCCCACACCGGGCGGATGGCGCCCAGCTGCTCCCGGCTGATCTTGGCCAGCTCGCCGTTGTTCAGCACGATGTGGGTCAGGGGGAAGCCGTACTTGACGGCGGTGGTGAAGTCGGCCAGGTACTGGCCGAGCCCGCCGTCGCCGGAGATCGACACCACCTTGCGGCCGGAACCGTCCCGCCGGACGGCCACCGACGCCCCCAGCGCCGCCGGCAGCCCGAAGCCGATCGAGCCGAGGTAGCCCGACATCAGCACGTCCTGGCGGCCCCGGCACTCGAAGAACCGGCCGAAGGAGTAGGTGTTGTTGCCCACGTCGACGGCGATCACGGCGTCGTCGGGCACGAGCCCCGACAGTTCGGCGAAGACCAGCGCCGGGTGCATGCGGCCCTGGTTGTCGACCAGCCCCTTCCGGTGGGCCTTCTCCCGGCGCCACCGGGCCCAGCGCTGCGCCACCGCCTCCCGCTGCCCCGGCCGGGCCACGTCGGGCAGGGCGGCGCCGAGGAGGCCCAGCGTGCGGCCGATGTCGCCCCACAGGGGCACCTCGACGGGGTGGAACTTGCCGAGGATCATCCGGTCGAGGTCGACCTGGATGGTCGGCACCCAGGTGGCGATCGACGTGTGGTTGGAGAACGAGGCCCCGAGCACCAGCAGGCAGTCGGAGCGCTGCATGGTGAGCGACGCCACGGGGATGCCCGACCGGCCGAGGACCCCGCAGGCCAGGGGATGGTCGTCGGGCACGATGCCCTTGCCCTTGAACGTGGTGATGACCGGGGCGTCGAGGCGGTCGGCGAAGGCCAGGATCTCGGCCCGGAACGGCCGGGCGCCGTTCCCGCAGATGATGACCGGCCGCTCGGCGTTGGCCAGCAGCGTCACCGCCCGCTCCAGCTCCGCCTCCGGGGGAGCGATCTCCGTCGCCGCCACCCGCCCCTGCCGGGGCCGGGGCGGGGCGCCCTCGGCGGCGGGCAGGTCCTGGACCTCGTCGGGGAACACGAGGTGGGCGACGTCGCGCTGGACGACGGCGTGCTTCATGGCCAGGGCGGCCAGCTCGGTGGCGTTGTTGGGCTTGAGCACCGTCTGGGTCCACTCGGCCACGGCGGCGAAGGCCTCCGACAGCGGCACCTCCTGGAAGGCACCCGGCCCCAGCACCTGGGTCTGCACCTGGCCGGTGAGGGCCACCACCGGCACCCGGTCGACCTTGGCGTCCCACAGCCCGGTCAGCAGGTTGGTGGCCCCCGGCCCGGCGATGGAGAAGCAGGCGGCCGGGCGGCCGGTCAGCTTGGCGTAGCCGCTGGCGGCGAAGGCCGCCGCCCCCTCGTGGCGGATCCCCACGTACGTCAGCCGGCCGGCCTCGGCCGCCCGGCGCAGGGCGTCGGCCAGGCCGAGATTGGAGTGGCCCACCATGCCGAACACGGCCTCCAGGCCCCAGTCGCACAGCGTGGCCACGAGCTGGTCCATGAGCGACGGCGCCTCGGCGGCATCGGGCACCTGGACCCACAGCCCGTCGGCCCGCTCCTCCACCGCATAGGCGGTGGCGGCGTCGACGAACCCCGGCGGCGGCTTCCCGCTGCAGGGGTGGTACTGGTAGGCGTGCCAGGGGCAGATGAGCCAGCCGTCCTCGATCTGCCCGTCGCCCAGCGGCCCCCCCTGATGGGGGCAGCGGTTGTCGAGGGCCCCGTAGCCCTCGTCGGTCCGCGTCAGGCACAGGGCCCGCCCGCCGGCCACGACGGTGGTGACCTGCCCGACCGCGAGCGGTCCGGGGTCGACCTTCACCCAACGCGACGCTGCGCCGTCCATACCGGCTCCCCTCTCTCTCGGGGGACAGTATGGACGGCGCAGCGAAGCGTTACAGCGGGGCGGCTCCCTAGCCGACGAGCATCGGCCTCATCAGGCGGATCTGGGCCGTCGGGTTGATGTCCGGTGGGGCGGACATCTGCTGGAGCCTGTGCTGGGTCTGCTGCATCGGCCCGTCGTCGTCGGCGCCGATCGGCACCTGCTGGAGCGCCGGGTTCGACTGCTGCAGGTCGTGGCGCATCCCGCCCCGCTCACCCTTGGCGCAGCCGGTGCACTCGCCGAAGTCGTTCATCGAGCTGTTCTCGTCGGGCGTGGCCGAGCCGTTGTTGCCGGCCACCGAGGAGTCGTGCATCGGGATGATCGCCGGGGTGTTGCCCAGGGCCTGGGTGGAGAACACGTCACCGACCCGGACCATGGCGGCCACCGACGGGATGAGGCCCTTCGGCGACTTCTTGTTGACGAACAGGTAGTAGTAGCCGGGCGGAGCGACGGCACCGTTGGGCGGCGCGCTGGCCATCAGCTTGTTGCCGTCCTGGGTGAACTGCAGCTCCACCGAGCGCTCGTCGGTGTCGAGGCCGTGCTGCGGCGAGCCGGTGCGGATCAGGGCGACGCTGCCGATCTCGTCCGAGCCGGCCATGTCGATCGGGAACTGCTTGCCCCAGGCCACGCCGGCCGGGGCGTTGACGATCTCCGGCCGGGGGCCCCGGAACAGGTAGGGCGGGCTGTAGATCTCGAAGCTGGAGTCCTTCTCGTTGTTGGCGAAGAACCCGTTGCCCTGGTCACGGCGGTGGCCGTAGAGCGTGGCCACGCTCGACATGCCCCCGGCCAGGACCCGGCCGTCGGGCAGCAGCGTCGCCGTCTCGTGGTAGTGCCGGTCGCGGGCCTCGGAGGCGACGGGCTTCCAGCTGTCGGTGGCCGGGTCGTAGATCTCCGACTGGCGGACGGCGATCTCGTAACCCGGCATCTGGAGCGAGTCCTTGTCGCCCCCGGCGGTGGCCAGGATGGTCCCGTCGGGAAGGATCGTGCCGTCGCTGAACCACCGGCGGTTGTTGAGCTGGCCCTTGGTGAAGCGGTTCTTCACCTGGCCGTCGTTGCCGAACGTGCTGACCGTGGAGATGTTGGTGGCCAGCGGCGCGCCCGGCGTCATGCCGATGGTGCCGCCGGCGTCGAGGATCGACGCTTCGGTGTACGGCGCCTTGAGCGGGAGCATCACCTGGATGGCGCTGCCCCGGGAGCCGGCGGGCGCCACGCCGAGGATCGACCACTTCTTCGTGGCCGGGTCCCACAGCTTCTGGAGGTTGGTGGTCGCCTCCTCGGCGTCGGATCCGTTCGGCCCGAAGTTCTGGCCGACGCCGTTGAAGATGATCTTGCCGCTGGGCAGCAGGTTGAGCCGGGAGAAGAGCGGCAGCGCCGTCTCCGACTCGTCACCGACGTAGTTCTCGGTCCAGGTGTTCGTGGCCGGGTCGAACGTCTCGGTGCGGCGGACCTGGCCGAGCTGCGTCGACTTCAGCAGCTTCGTGACCCCGCTGAAGACGGTGATCTTCCCGTCCGGCATGGTCACCAGCGTCGGATACCACCGGCCGTACTTCATCGGCGCGGTGGCGGTGTGGGAGTCGTCCTTCGGGTCGAAGATCCACGACGCCCGCAGGCCCTCGAGCTCGAGGAACCCGACGTCGGCCGGGGCCCCTTCGTTGCGGTTCATGAGGTCGGGCTCGTTGTAGTAGTCGGTGCCGCCGGCCATCAGCACGCGGCCGTCGGCCAGCTGGGCGATGTCGGCGCAGAACGTGCTGCGTTCCTTGTAGGGCCGGTCGTCGGGCGGCGAGCTGGGCTGCTGCGGCGGACCGCCGAGCTTGCCCCACTTCGACCCGACGAAGCCGTCACCGGGGCGGCCGGGCGTGCCGAGGTAGCCGAAGGGATCGCCGTTGGTGCTGGTGGCACCGGGCTTCACCTGCGGGTTCCACGACGCGCCGCTCTCGGCCGCCGGCGTCGTCCACTTCGGGCCGGAACCCCGCAGGTCCAGGACCCGGACGCGGTCGGCCCGGGTGCGGTCGCCGAGCTCGAACTCGTAGCTGTACTTGACGTTCTCGTCGGCCTCGATGCCGTTGGCGTAGTAGATCCGCCCGTCGGGCAGGGCGGCCATCGTCACGGCCGCGACCTTGCAGAAGATCTCGCCCTTGATGAGGTCGTCCTTGCGGTGGCAGCGGGGCGTCTCGGCCCCGCCTTCCTCGAACGGGTGCGTCCACTGCCCGATGTCCTCGGGCGAACCGCTCGCCTCCGGCGCCTGCGGATTGGCGACCCGTTGCGGCGTCCCGGCGGAGACCGGGGCGACGGTGAGGAGTGATAGTGCGAGCGAAGCGGCGACGATGAGGCCGCGACGATGACGTCCCACGATGGCCCTCCCCCTGAATGTGGTACGGCTAGCCGCCGATGGTAGCCCCGGGCAGGTTGGAGCTGCCAGGGTCGTCAGTGCTGGTGGGCCGCCGTGTGACCGCTCTCCGGGACGGTCTGACCGCGGACCGCACCGTTCTGCTGGTACAGGGTGTGGAGCTCGACGTAGTAGCCGTCGGGCCAGTCGATCAGCGCCTTGATCTCCGCCGGGGCCGGGCTGACGCACTCGGCGTTGACGTCGAGGTTGATCGTGACCGGCCCGGTCATTCCCTTCTCGCCGCGGTGGATGTGGGCGGCGGTCACCGAGCCCGGGCCGTCGTAGGTCAGCTGGTAGCAGACCTTCTGCGCTTGCTGGTCGGCCACGATCCTGGCCGTGCCCTTGGCGCCGGGCGGGCCGGGCAGGGGCTTGACCTCGTCGGCCGTCATGGTGGCCAGGAACGTCGTCGGGCCACCGGCGTGGGCCGGAGCGGCGGCGAACGCCGGAGCGACGAGTGCCAGCGGGAGCAGCAGTCGCAGCGCGCGCATCGGGCCGATTCTAGAGCGACAAAAGGTACTCGGCGAGATCGGCCAGCTCCTCGTCGGTGAAGCGGAAGTTGAAGCGGACGGTGTTGTAGAAGGGGAGCACGTTGTCGAGCAGCGCCCGCCGGGCCACGGTCGCCCCGTGCCCGCCGATGTCCCGGTCGAGGGAATGGCGGCCGAGCCCGCCGGAGAACAGGTTGGTGGGCGAGGTCGGGTCGCCGCCGCTGCCGTCGTGGAAGAACGGGGCGGTCAGCCGCAGGCCGAGCAGCGACGGTGTGTGGAAGCCGGCGATCGACCCGTCGGGGCGGACCTCGCCGGGGTCGAACACCGGGTCACCGGTCACCACCACGCTGCGGTGGGCCTTGCCGTCGGTGAAGAACGGGCCGGCGTGGCAGGTGGCGCAGGCCACCTTCGAACCGTCGGGGAACTCGCCGGTGGGATCGGAGACCGGTCGGGGAGTGCGGAACAGCACCTCGCCCCGGGCCGCCCGGACCGGGTCGTACTCCTTGCCCGGTACGGCCGCCGGCACCGTCAGCGTGGCCTGGAACTCGGCCAGGGCGTCGAGCTCGCGGCGGGTCGGCTCCCGGGAGGCGTGCATCTCGAGGGGCGAGACGATCGCCCCCCGGGCCTGGGCCTGGAGCGTCGGATTGCGCCCGTCCCAGCCGTAGGGGGCGGTGTGGGTCACGCCGAGCAGCGTCGGCGTCTGGCGCCGGGCCACCTCCCGTTCCCGGACGGGCCCGACCAGGTGGGTCAGCCCGTCGGTGAACCCCAGGGCCGGATCGTGGCAGCTGGCGCAGGACAGCGCCTGGCCGTAGACCAGCGGGCCCTCGCTCGGCCGCTGGCCGAACGCCGTCCGGGAGAAGAACAGGTCCTTCCCCTCGGCCAGGAGCCGCTTCCGGTCCTCGGGGCTGTACGCCGGCTCCGGCCCCAGGGACTGGTCGCCGCCGGTCAGATCGGGCCGGAACGGCCCGTGCACCGCCTTGAAGGCCGGGTTCAGCGGATCGGGGGTGGCGGCCGGCGACGGCGACGTTCGGAACGACACGAAGGCGGCCGCGGCGAGGACCATCGGCACGGCCAGCAACAGATTGGGCCGGTGGAACCGCACCGACACGAACAGCCCTCCCCCGCTCCGGCCACCGAGTGTACCTAGCCGGACGCCCTCAGCACCACGACGGCCATGTCGTCGTCGGCCCGCTCCCCCCGGTGGTCGAGGACGGCGCGCTCGATGCGGCGGGCGATCCCGGCCGCCGAGCGGCCGGTGCAGGTCGACAGGAGTGCCGCCAGGCGGTCCGACCCGTACTCGTGCCCCTCGTCGTCCCGGGCCTCGAGCACGCCGTCGGTCACGAACACCAGCGCGTCGCCCGGCCGCAGGACGACCGGGAGATCCGACAGCTGGGGGTCGGGAAAGACGCCGAGGAGCATGCCGGCCGCCCCCGTCAGCACCTCCACCGACTCGTCGTCGCGGAGCACCAGACCGGGGGGATGGCCGCCGCTGCAGACGACGACGGGGACCGTGCCGTCGCCCGGTTCGAGCGTGGCGTAGACCGCCGTCAGGAACCGGTCCGACCGCAGCCGCAGCAGCGCCTCGTTGAGCCGCGTCAGCACCCCGCAGGGCGCCTCCTCGGAGGCGGCCACGGCCCGAACGGTGTAACGGGCCACGCCGGTCAGCGCCGCCGCTTCCGGGCCGACGCCGCTCACGTCGCCGAGGACGAACCCGAAGCGGCCGTCGGCCACCTCGAAGAGGTCGTAGAAGTCGCCGCCGACGAGGTTGCCCCGGTGGCCGTCGGCCCCGCCCCGCCCCCCGCCGCTGGGCCGGTAGCGGGCGGCGGCGTCGACGCCGGGAATGGCCGGCAGCAGCGGCGGGAGCAGGCTCTCCGACAGGGCCGTCGCCACCCGGCTCCGCTCGGCGAACAGCGTGCAGTGCTCCAGCGCCGCGCCGAGCTGGATGCACAGCCCCTCGACGAGCCGCTCCTTGCGGGCATCGAAGGCGTGGGCCCGGTGGTGACCGAGGTAGACGACGCCGAGGATGGCGCCGTCGCGCCCCGGCACCGGAGCGGCCAGCCAGCTCCGGACCAGCCGGCCGTCGGAGAGGATGCCGTAGCTGCGGGCGGCCTCCTCGCTCGGGGCCCACACCGCCACGTCGTCGATCCGCAGCGTCTGGCCGGTGACCAGCGCTCCGGCCAGCACCGGCGCCCGGCCGACGGCCGGTGGTTCGGCGAAGTCGTGGCGTTCGAGGCCGACGAAGTGGACCGTGGCCCGCTCGCTGCCGGCCGGCAGCACCACCCCGAAACGGGCGCCGACCAGCTCCCGGGCCGCCTCGACCACGCCGAGGGTCAGGCGCTCCGGGTCGAGCTCGGCCAGCAGGCTCGGCAGGCGCAGCAGGAGCCGCTCGAGACGGTCGCGTTCCCCCTCGAGCTGTTCGATGGCCCGGCGGGAGATGTCGAGCCGGGCCTCGGCGTCGGCGGGCCCGGCGCCCCCGTCGGTCACGCCGCCCCTTCCCGGTCCACCTCGAACCACACGGTCTTGCCCCCGCCCGGCGCCGGGCGGACGCCCCAGCGCCGGGCCAGCGTGCCGACGAGGGCCAGCCCGCGGCCGGAGTCCTCGTCGGCGGCGGCGGCCCGGGGCGCCGGCGAGGCGGCGCTGGCGTCGGTCACCTCGATCCGGGCGGCGGTGGCCGTCAGCCGGACCATGACCTCGACGTCGGAACCGGCGTGGACGACGGCGTTGGTCACGAGCTCCGACACCAGGAGCGTCACCGTGTCGGTCAGGTCGCCCTCCGGGTCGAACTCGGTCAGCGCCTCGCTGACGAAGCGCCGGGCCGCCCGGGGGCTCTGGGCGTCCTGCTCGAAACGGCGGCTGGCTTCGGCCAGCAGCTGCTCGACGGCGTCGACGAGACCGATGAGGGCGTCGAGCTCGCCGGCCAGCGCCCGGGCCGGCGTCTCCTTGGTGAGGTAGCCGACGGTGCCCGCCGAGCGGCTGGCCGCCCGGAGGTCGGCGGCGTCGTGGCCCGACACCAGCACGATGCTGGCGTCGGGGGCCGCCGCCCGCAGCTCGGGCAGGACGTCGAAGGCGTCGGCCCCCGGCAGGCCGCAGTCGAGCAACACGACGTCGGGCCGGGACCGGAGCGCCTCGGCCACCGCCGCCGGCCCGTCCCCGGCCTCGCCAACGACCTCGAACCCGGCGCCGCTCTGCAGCGCCAGGCGGACGAGGAACCGGTAGTCGGGATCGTCGTCGACGACCAGCACACGCTGGACAGCCATGGGTTCCTGGTCTACCCCTCCGACAGGTCGAAGCGCACGGCCAGGCCGCCGCCGGCGCCGCGTTCGGCCCAGATCATGCCGCCGTGCCGCTCGACGATGCGGCGGCACAGGGCCAGCCCCAGCCCGGCGTCCTGCCCGTCGGCCGGCCCCGGAACCGGGCGGGCGAAGGCGGTGAACAGCCGGGGCAGCTCGGTCTCGGGCACGCCCGGCCCGTTGTCGGCCACCGTCACCCGCACGGCGCCGTCGACCGGCTGGGCCGACACCGTGATCACGGGCGCGGCCGGGCCGCGGTGCCGCAGGGCGTTGTCCAGCAGGTGGACCAGGAGCCGGACGACCTGGGCCCGGTCCCCCGACACCATCGGCAGCCCCTCGGCCACGACCTCGGCCTTGGCCTCGGCCAGCTGCGGACCGGCCTCGGCCTCCGCCTCGGACAGCGCCTCGGCCAGCGGGAACCGCTCGCGGCGGAGGTCGGCGGTGGACGCCCGGGCGTAGTCGAGCAGCGAACCGACGATCGACCGGGCCCGGTCGGTGCCGGCCAGCGCCCGGGCCAGCAGCGTGCGGCCCTCGTCGGACAGGGTGCCGGCGTGGCGGTCGTCGAGCAGGTCGAGCAGCCCGGCCACCGTGTGGAGCGGCTCCCGCAGCTCCACGCTGGCCACTTCGGCGAAGCGCTCCAGGGCGGCGTTGCTCCGCTCCAGCTCGACCGCCTGGGCGGCCAGGCCGGCGTGGGCCTCGTCGAGTTCGGCCAGCCGGGCGGCCAGCTCCTCCCGCTGGGCCTCGATCGTCGCCCCCCGGGACCACAGCTCGGCGAACACCGACACCTTGGCCCGCAGGATCTCGGGCTCGAAAGGCTTGTAGACGTAGTCGACCGCGCCGCTCTGGTAGCCCCGCAGGTAGTGCTCGGGCTGGCCGGAGATGGCCGTCAGGAAGATGATCGGCACGTAGCGGGTCTTCTCCCGCCCCCGGATCAGCCGGGCGGTCTCGAACCCGTCGAGGACGGGCATCTGCACGTCGAGCACGATGAGGGCGAACTCGCCGGCCAGCAGCTGGCGCAGCGCCTCCTCCCCCGAGCTGGCCTCGACCAGGTCGAAGCCCAGCGGCTCGAGCACCGCCCGCAGCGCCAGCAGGTTGTCGGGCCGGTCGTCGACGAGCAGCACCCGGGGGACGCCGACTCCACTCATCGGTCGAGCCACAGCCGCATGAGCGACAGCAGCTGGTTGATCTCGACCGGCTTCGTGATGTAGTCCGAGGCCCCGGCGGCCAGGCTCTTCTCCCGGTCGCCCCGCATGGCCTTGGCCGTCAGGGCGATGATCGGCAGCTCCCGGAAGCCCTCGATCTTGCGGATGGCCCTCGTCGTCTCGTACCCGTCCATGTCGGGCATCATGATGTCCATCAGGACGAGGTCGATGCCCGGCTCCTGCTGGAGGACCTCGACGCCCCGGCGCCCGTTCTCCGCCGTGCGCACCTCGATGCCGCGGTCCTCCAGGGCGCTGGTGAGGGCGTAGACGTTGCGGACGTCGTCGTCGACGATGAGGATCCGGGACCCCGCCAGGCCGGCGTAGGCGGAGCCGTCGTCCGGCTCGTCGACGGCCGTGACGGCCGGCACCGCCGCCGGGGGCAGCTCCTTGGCCGGGGCGGCCGGGGCGGCGTGCTCGAGGCCCGTCCCCAGTGCCGGCAGGTAGAGCGTGAACGTCGATCCCTTGCCCGGTTCGCTCTCGACGTGGATCTCGCCGCCGAGGAGCCGGGCGATCTCCCGGCTGATCGACAGGCCGAGGCCCGTCCCGCCGTACTTGCGGTTCGTGGTGCCCTCGGCCTGCTGGAAGGCCTCGAAGATCACCAGCAGCTTGTCGGAGTCGATGCCGATGCCGGTGTCGACGACCGAGAAGCCGATGACGTCCGGCGTGCCGTCGAGGGCGGTGTTGAAGAACCGGTTGCCGTGCGGCGCCCGGTGCACCCGCAACGTCACCGACCCTTCCTCGGTGAACTTGAAGGCGTTGGACAGGAGGTTCTTCAGGATCTGCTGGACGCGGTGGCCGTCGGTGACGACGTGCTCCGGCAGGTCGTCGGCCAGGTCGAGGGTGAAGCCGAGCTCGGGCCGGTTGTCGGCGATCGGCTTGAACGTCTGGGCCAGCTCGTCGGTGAGGTCGGCGATCCGGACGGGCGCCATGGCCACGTCGAGCTTGCCGGCCTCGACCTTGGACAGGTCGAGGATGTCGCTGATCAGGTTGAGCAGGTCGTTGCCGGCGTCGCGCACCGAGCGGGCGAACTCCACCTGCTTCGGCGTCAGGTTGCCTTCGGCGTTGTCGGCCAGGAGCTTGGCCAGGATGAGCAGCGAGTTGAGCGGGGTGCGCAGCTCGTGGCTCATGTTGGCCAGGAACTCCGACTTGTACTTCGACGACAGGGCCAGCTGCTCCGCCCGCTCCTCCAGCTCCCGGCGGGCCAGCTCGATCTCGGCGTTCTTGACCTCGATGGCCCGGTTCTGGCGGGCCAGCTCCAGCGCCTTCTCTTCCAGTTCGGCGTTGGTCAGCTGCAGCTCCTGCTGGCGCTTCTGGAGCTCGGCCCCGAGCCGCTGGCTCTGCTCCAGCAGCTCCTCCGTCCGCATCGTGGCCTTGATCGTGTTGAGGACGACGCCCACCGTCTCCACGATCTGCTCCAGGAAGGCCTGGTTGATCGGCGAGAACGGCCGGAAGGCGGCCAGCTCGATGACGGCCAGGCACTGCTCCTCGAACAGGACCGGGAGCACCACGATGTTGACCGGCGTGCCGTCGCCGAGGCCGGTGGCGATGCGCAGCGAGGCCTTGGTGACGTTGGGGACGAGGATCGCCTTCCGTTCCAGGGCCGCCTGGCCGACCAGGCCTTCACCGATCCGGTAGGCGGTGGCCACGCCCCTGCGGGCCCGGTAGCCGTAGCCGGCCATGAGCTCGTAGGTGTCCTCGCCGTCGTCGGTGGGATGGGCCATGTAGAAGGCGCCGTGCTGGGCGCCGACGAGCGGCGTCAGCTCCGACATGATCAGGGCCGAGACCGCCCGCAGATCCCGGTGGCCCTGCAGCATTCCGCCGATGCGGGCCAGGTTGGAGTTCAGCCAGTCCTGCTCCTCGTTGCGCTTCGTCGTCTCGGAGAGGTTGGCGATCATCTGGTTGATGTTGTCCTTCAGCTCGCCGACCTCGCCGGCGGCGTCGACGGTGATCATCCGGGTCAGGTCGCCCTGGGTCACGGCGGTGGCCACGTCGGCGATCGACCGCACCTGGGTGGTGAGGTTCCCGGCCAGCTGGTTGACGTTCTCCGTCAGCCGGGCCCACGTCCCGCTCACGCCCTCCACCTCGGCCTGACCGCCGAGCTTGCCTTCCGTGCCCACCTCCCGGGCCACCCGGGTGACCTCGGAGGCGAAGGCCGACAGCTGGTCGACCATCTTGTTGACGGTGTTCTTCACCTGCAGGATCTCGCCCCGGGCGTCGACGGTGATGTGCTGCGACAGGTCGCCCTGGGCCACGGCGGTGGTGACCTGGGCGATGTTGCGCACCTGGTCGGTCAGGTTGTCGGCCATGGAGTTCACCGAGTCGGTGAGGTCCTTCCACACCCCGGAGATGCCGGGCACGGCCGCCTGACCGCCGAGCTTCCCTTCGGTGCCGACCTCCCGGGCCACCCGGGTGACGTCGGTGGTCCAGGCGGAGAGCTGGTCCACCATCGTGTTGACGGTGTTCTTGAGCTCCAGCAGCTCGCCCCGGAGCTCCACGGTGATCTTCCGGGACAGGTCGCCCCGGGCCACGGCGGTGGTGACCTGGGCGATGTTGCGGACCTGGCTGGTCAGGTTGGAGGCCAGCAGGTTCACGTTGTCGGTCAGGTCCTTCCACGTACCCGACACCCCGGGCACGATGGCCTGGCCGCCGAGGCGGCCCTCGGTGCCGACCTCGCGGGCCACCCGGGTGACCTCGTCGGCGAAGCCCCGGAGCTGGTCGACCATCGTGTTGATGGTCTCCTTCAGCTCGGCCACCTCGCCCCGGGCCTCCACGGTGATCTTCTGCGACAGGTCGCCCTGGGCCACGGCGGTGGTGACCTGGGCGATGTTGCGGACCTGGCTGGTCAGGTTGGCGGCCAGCTGGTTGACGTTGTCGGTCAGGTCCTTCCACGTGCCGAACACGCCCGGCACCTCGGCCTGGCCGCCCAGGCGGCCTTCCGTGCCGACCTCGCGGGCCACCCGGGTGACCTCGTCGGCGAAGCCCCGGAGCTGGTCGACCATCGTGTTGATGGTGTCCTTCAGCTGGGCCACCTCGCCCCGGGCGTCGACGGTGATCTTCTGCGACAGGTCGCCCTGGGCCACGGCGGTGGTGACCTGGGCGATGTTG
>Ga0070741_10012011_pt1 | contig 15793 bp, 11 predicted proteins | sample Coa_R1_4_FD_66440 | JGI IMG/M metagenome (GOLD analysis project Ga0070741, IMG submission 66440) | Surface soil microbial communities from Centralia Pennsylvania, which are recovering from an underground coalmine fire - Coalmine... | ecosystem: Environmental > Terrestrial > Soil > Unclassified ...
CGACCATGCGGTCCCACCGTATCCTGGGTATGCGCAATCGGCACGACGCCCGCCCGACTCGTCAAACCCACTGTCGGCTTGATACCCACCACGCCGTTGGCGTTGCCAGGACAGACGATACTGCCATCCGTTTCGGTCCCGAACGATACGGTCGCGAAGTTAGCCGACGTCGCCGCCCCGGAGCCCGAGCTCGAGCCGCACGGGTTGCGATCGATGCCGTACGGATTGTGGGTCTGCCCCCCGACCGCCGACCAGCCGCTGATGGAGAAGTTGGAACGGAAATTGGCCCACTCGGACAGGTTGGTCTTGCCCAGAATGACGGCGCCGCCCGCGCGCAGGTTCGCAGCGACCGTGGAGTCGCGCAGCGCTGGCGTTCCCTGTAACGCCAGAGAGCCAGCGGTCGTCTGCTCGCGATCGCCGGTATCGATGTTGGCTTTCAACAGGACGGGAATGCCATGCAGGGGACCCAGCACGCGACCGTGCCTGCGCAGGTTGTCAGCCTGGCGCGCCATCTCGAGCGCATCCGGATTCAACTCGATGATCGAGTTTACTCCCGGGCCGCCCTGGTCGAGCCTGAAAATGCGCGCGAGGTAGGCTCGGGTGAGCTCCTCGGATGTCAGACTGCCGGAACGCATCGCGGCCTGAAGCTCAGCGACAGTGGCCTCGGCATACCGAAAGTGGAGCTCATCGCGCGAATCGTTGTCGTCCGACTGGGCCAGCGGCACCCATGACAACAACAGTGCAGCCGCCAGAATCCGTCCTGCCATACGGGATGCCATGTCGATTCTCCCCTTGCGCCGGCCACCCGCGCGGCGCCTGCGCCGCGCCCCGCGACTTTGTTGTTAGGCTCGCGATACGCACCTTCCCATGCGCGCTCGCAGCGGGCCCGATGCTACTCGCGTCCGATTCGGAGCGTCAATCGCGGCGGCAGGATCAATCGCGTTGGGACGATCAGACGGTGGCCGGAATCGGGTCGCCTCGTGACGGCGAGCATGACTCAGACAGGCTACTAGCTTCGCTCGCGCTGATAGGCCTCGATACGCGCGCGCAGTTTTCTCCCCGCCGTTCCCGGCATCCAGATCTGGGTCTCGGGATCAGCAACGCAAACGCGGTCGCGACCGCTGCGCTTGGCCTCGTAGAGCGCCTTGTCCGCCAACTCCACCAGGAGATGAAAAGTCATGTCAGGCGTCGGAACGAGTGCCGCACAGCCGATCGAGACCGTAACATGCCGTGGCAGCACGCTCTCCGTGTTGGAAACGAGCGGAGCACCCGGATGAGCGATAGCGAGGTCTTGAACTGCGCTGCGGATTCTTTCTGCCACTTGCCGGGCTCCCTCGAGGGATGTGCCAGGCAGCAGCACCGCGAACTCTTCGCCGCCAAAGCGAGCGACGACGTCGTCCGGCCGCGTGACCCGCTGCCCGAGTGCCACCGCCAGTGAGCGCAGGCAAGCGTCGCCAGCTTGGTGACCCATCCGGTCGTTGAATTCCTTGAAATGATCGGCATCGACCATCAGCAAGGAGAGCGAGGTCTGATTGCGGGCCGCCAGGATCCATTGTTTCGCAAGGCAGTTATCGAGCGTGCGCCGATTCGCAACTCCGGTGAGCGCGTCCAACGAGGCCAGCCTGTCGGCAAGCGCCAGGGAGTGTCGCAGTTCCCTGTGCATACGGCGTTGCTGCAGGAACAGAATCGAGATGGGTAGAAAGCCGATGAGATGGAACCCCAGATAGATCTGCACGGCGATATCGCGCGAAATTCCCAGCCCTCCCGGGCCCGCGAACGGACCATGGCCATGCTCGGTCAGAAATACGGCGATGACACATGAACACAACAGAGCGATGGAGGATCCGAGGAGCCCGAGCACCCAGTCCACCAGCATCAGCAGCGGATACAAGACAAAAATCAGGGGGTACTGACTGATAGAAAAAATGAACGTGATGGCCAGCGTCGCCGTGCTCAACGTTCCCAGAGTGATCAGACACCGCCGCCTCTCCAGGAGAGCGCGGAGATCGGTGGACCGCAAGGCGAGCGTCAGCGGCAGCACCGCGGCGATGCCCAGAGCATCGGCCGACGCCCAACCGTTGAAGGCTGTCATGAACGCAGTCGCGTCCACCAAGTGAAACCAGGTCGCGGCCAACAAGCCCGACACGGCCGGCCCGATTACCACCGCCGCCGCGAAGCGGCCGTACAACCCCGGCTTGCTGAGCCAACTCTCCACGTTGGCGAAGGCGGGTAGAAGTGAAGCGCTCACGCAGACTTCCAGGACCGAAAAAGCGCGTTGCACCAGAGTCGATCCGAGCGGATTGTCGTCCAGGAACTCCCCGGCACCGGTGCCGAGGGAAATCGCGGCAAGCAGCAGGGGCCATGCGCTGCGTGCTCGGGTAATCAGTAGTGCGATCGTGACTCCATTCAGCGGCCAGAAAATCTGCCATCCGTCACCGAGCGCGAACTTGTTCAGTAACGTATCCGCGAGGAAATAGGCGATCGCGACCGCGAGCGCCTGCCGGCCGGATGAACGGATCGAATCGTGCAGGTCCTGAGCCAACGCTCTGTCCGGTTCGCGGGCGACCTATGAGAGCGTCCCTGCCCAAGGTCGGAAGGCACTAACGCTACCAATCCGGCCGGCGGGGGCTGTGTGATATGTCACAAGCTACGAGACGCCGCTCCGCCATGGCGAGAACAGAGAAATCGATCACGCGTAATGGACCCGCGCTCGGCTAAGGGCTTCTACGTAAACAGACCGAGAGATCGTGGCATCGCGGGCCACGATCCCCAGTACCGCAAGTGCTACAAAATACTTCAGGTCCCTCCCTCAGCAGGTCCGTACACCAGGATCTTGAAGCTCCCCGGGGCAGTCGGCGGCCGGTGCCGGGGAGCACCCGGTGCGGGCGTCGGCGCGGGCAGCAACGTCGCGGCCGCGAGATACACCCGGTGGGTCTTGGGATCGAGCGCCATCGTTCTGGCGCTCGGCTGTGTCTTCACGGTCTGCACCACAGTCAGTTTCCGGGGCGAATCCTCGTGCGCGATGGTCAGCGTGCCGTCGCCATTGGAGCTGAATGCGAGTTGCAACTCCGGGTCGAACGCGTTCGCGTCAACCTCCGAGCCGATCGGCACGGACGAAACCACCTTGCCGTCGGTACTGTCGATCATGAGCATCTTGTTGTTGTCGCAACCGATGAACAGCCGGTGATGCGCTGGGTCGAACGCCATCCCGGAGGCACTCTCGCCGGGTGCGATGGGCCAGGTCGCGGCAACCTTGTGCTGCTGCGTGTCGATCGCGACGATCTCGTTCTTGTCCTCGATGTTGACGAATATCCGGCCGGCCGCGCTGTCCGCCGCCGCGAACTCCGGCTTTCCAGGCAAGGCGATCGTGGCCACCGCCTCACCCGAGGGCGCTGAGATGACGGTCACGGAGTGTCCCCGACCGTTGAACGCGTACACCTCTTTTCGCGCCGGCTCGTAAAGAACCGCATCGGGGTTCTCCCCCGTACCGACCTTGCCGAGGGTCTTCAACGAGGCAAGCTCGACGATGCTCACCTTGGCTTCGCCGCCGTTGCTGCTGAAGCCGCGCCCGAGATCATGCGCGATCGCAAACCCGTGCACGCCTGGAGTGTCCGGAATATCGCCCACCACGCGCCCCGCATCGAGATCGATCACCGCGATGTGTGACCCATGCGCCACGTAGAGACGGCGCGCGTCACCGTCGATCGACAGGTAATCCCAACCCGTGTCACCCCCGACCGGGATTTCACCGAGCGCCCGGTATTGCGGCGCCTTGTCCGCCGCTTGCCCCGGGTGGGCGCCCAGTCCAACACACGCCAGCAGCAGACCCAACACACTCGACTGCATCCGCATACGACTCTCCTTGATTCCAGGAATTCTCAACTCACCGCCGGCACGATCTCGGGCCGCGGACCGCTATATCGCCAAGCCAACACCGGCAGCACCAGCAGGTTCAGGATCGTGGAGGACAGCAAGCCGCCGAGCACCGTGATGGCCATTGGCGCCTCGATCTCCTGGCCCGGGCTGTGCAGCCCGGCGGCGAGTGGCGCCAACCCGAGCGCTGTCACCGTGGCCGTCATCAGGATGGGAATGAGTCGCTCGTTCGCCCCTCGCAGCACGGCCGCCAGGTCCCACTGGGCGCCTTCGGAGGCCACCATGTGCTCGTAATGCGCAAGCTGCAAAATGGTATTGCGCGCGCTGATTCCAAAAACGGTCACCAGGCCCACCATCGACCCCAGGGACAGGCCGATACCGGTAACGGCCATGATCAGAACGCTGCCCAGCAGACTGAACGGCAGGTTGGCCAACACCAGCCAGCCGTTCGCCCGCCAGTGCAGGGCCACCAACAAGACGAGCACAATCACCGCCAGAGCCGCCAGAGAGTAGCCGATCAGCTCGAAGCGCGTCTGGCGCTCGGCCTCAGCCGCCCCGGTGAGCTCGATGTAGGTTCCCGCGGGCAACCGCACCGAGTGGGCGATCCGTTGCCGTGCTTCCAGCACGGTATCCTGTAATGAGCGCCCTTGAACGTTGAATGTTATGGCCACTCGCCTCTGGCCGCCGTCGTGTTGGATGCTATAGCGATCGCCGGACAAGCTTACGCGGGCCACCTGTTGGAGTGGGACGGGACCATAGGGCCCGCTCACCAGCAGCTGTCCAACCTGCTGCGCGCGATCGCGCCGCTCCTCGGGCAACCGCACGACCACCCCGACGGTACGCACACCGCTGAACGTCTGACCGACCGTGGCGCCGGAATAGGCCGACTCTACCGTGTCGAGAACATCCTGCATCTTCAGCCCCGCCGCGGCGAGCCGGTCGGCTTGCGGTTCGATGCTCAACACGGGCGTATTGTCCTCACGTTTGAACTGCAAGTCCGTGAGACCGTCCTCCCCCGTCAGGGCCGCCACGATCCGATTCCCAGTGTCATCCAGCGACTGCAGGTCGTCACCGAAGACCTTGATGGCCACCTGCGCCGTCTCGCCGCTCAAGCTTTCGCTGATGCGATCGCCCAGGAAGGTCACGACCTCACCCTGGATGCCGGGATAGGCCGCGATGATCTTGCGCAAGGTCTGCTGCGCCACTTCCTGGTCCACGGTCGCGTCCGGCCGCAACTCAACATGCAACTCGCTCTGATGCGGTCCCCAGGTGTCCTCCCCCAGCTCCGCCCTGCCGACCTGCTGCTCGACGGACTGGACATAGGGCAAGGCGAGGATATCGGCGCTGATCCGCCGCCCCACACGCAACATCTCATCGAGTGAGGTTCCCGGAATGGAGCTCGAGGCCTGCATGACGAAGTGCCCTTCCCGGAAGTCCGGCATGAAGGTTCCGCCGAGAAAGGGCACCAGGCAGGCGGCAGCGATCACCAGCACCGTGACGCCTCCCAACACCCAGCGCGTATGCCGCTCGATCCACCCCACTGAGTCGCGTTGCCACGCTTTCAGTCGCACCAGCCAGCGGGCCTCTTCCCGCAGGGAAGTGGGACGCAACAGTAGCGCGCACAAGGCGGGCGTGGTGCTCATGGCCGTCAGCAAGGAAGCCGTCACCGCGAGAATGAAGGCCAACGCGAGCGGTCCTACGAAGTGTCCCTGCACGCTGGAAGCAAGCAACTCCGGAATGAACACCGCGATGACTACGGCGGTCGCGTAGATCACCGGTCCGCGGATCTCGAGCGAGGCTTCGCGAACGACCTCGAGCCGAGGGCGCGGCGTGGGAAGCGCGTGGTTCTCCCGCAGCCGGCGCATGATGTTCTCGATATCGATGATGGCGTCATCCACCAACACGCCGAGGGCCACCGCGAAACCGCCCAGCGTCATGGTGTTCAGCGTCTGCCCCATCCGTGTGAGCACCCACACGGCCGCTACCAGCGAAAGCGGAATCGCGGTAAATGCAATCAAGGCGGCGCGCACGTTGCGCATGAACAGGTAAAGAACGACCAGGATCATCAGGGCAGCGATCACCAGCGAGCTACGCAGATTGCCCAGAGCGCGCTCGATGAAGTTCGCCGGCCGATGCAGCCCCTTATAAAGGGTAATGCCCTGCGCCCGTAGCGCGGGCTCCAGGTCCGCCAAGGCTTTCTCGACCGCCAGGGTGGTGGTGAGTGTGTTCGCGCCGTACTGGCTCGCCATGGAAATCAACACTCCGGGCCTGCCCATGATCAGGGCATCGCCCGAGCGCAACGCCGGCGCCTGCTCGACCCGCGCAATGTCGCGCAATCTCACCGGCACCGAATTGCGAACCGCGATGACGGCCGCCCCGAGTTTGTCCAGGTCAGGCGCCGGGGTCGGCGTCTTCAAGAGCACGCGCTGGGCGGTCTGATCGACAAAGCCCGCACCGCGCAACGCCAATGCGGCCCGAGCGCCATCGGCCACATCGGTGAGTGTGAGATTGAGGGAGGCCAGCCGGCGCAGATCCGGAACGATTTGTATCTCGCGCACCTTGCCGCCGAACACGATCGCGTGCGCCACTCCTGGCACCGCGAGCAGCCGCGGCTTGACGATCCAGTCAGCGGCATCGCGCAACGTGTAGGCGTCCGCCTTGTCCGACACCAGCCCTATCTTCAACAGATCCATGGTACTGGACAGGAGCGGGGACAACTTCGGTGTGCCGACGCCCGCGGGCAATGAGGATCCCAGCTCGGAGAGGCGCTCGGAGACACCCTGTCGGACGACGTGCAGATCCTCGCCATCCTTGAAGGTAATGGTGACGACCGACAGTCCGGGAATGGACTCCGAACGTAGCGTCGCCAATCCCGAGGCGCCGTTCACGGCGTTCTCGATGGGCTTGGTGACCAACTCCTCCACCTGCTCCGGCGCGAATCCGGGCGCCTCCGTCTGGATCTCCACCTGCGTCGGCACGAAATCCGGAAACACGTCCAGAGGCGCGCGCGTGGCGCCGAAGCAACCCAGAACGAGTGCCAGCACGCTGAGCGCGGTGGTCGCGCCAAAATGCCGGATACAGAGTGAGACCAGCCAGCGCATGTCAGTCCTCGGACTCGGAGCTGGAGTTCAGCTCGCGCGCCAACAACGAGCCCGCCGCCGTGGTGACCACTTCCTGTCCCGGCGCGATCCCTGCGGTGACGAAATACCCCTCGCCCAACGGGCGGTTGGGATCGATGGCGACGCGCTGGTATACGCCCTCTTTCTTCTTGATATAACACCAATACTGACCGTCGCTGACCAGGACCGCCGGCTCCGGGACCACCACGCCCACGATGCCGGAATCCGTTTCCGCCTGCGCCCGCACGCGGGCGCCTTCCGCCACGGTTGCGTCGGTCAGAATCGCGAACAGGCTACGCCCCGGGAGGGTCGGATCCTGCGGGGCGGCCCAGACCGTATGGGCACTCCAAGCGGCACCGGATTGCGCGTCGATCGAGGATACCCGGAGTGTTTTGGGAGTACCGGTCACCTGCGAGTCGGAGGGAAAGGTCGCGCGCAGCAACTTGTGACTTCCCTCGGCGAGTTTCTCGAGCTCGCTATCGGCACCATCGTGAAAGGGGAAAGCCACACCCAACAGCGATGTCAGCTTGCGCCGTGCCAGCTGCACCGCCGCGCTGTCCGCGGCTTGTTGACGCTCGGCGTTTTCCAACGCGTCCGCGCCCAACGCGCCGGGCCCTCCAGCCAGACGTCTCGCTCTGGCCAGTGCCGCATCGCTCAACCTGGCGGCGGCCGTGGATGAGTGGAGGTCCGCGGCCACCTGAGCCACGAGCTCGTGACTGAGGACCACACCAAACCCTTCCGCCGTGCCCGCATATCGCGCGGTCTGCACGGCAGTCGTGACGACACCTATCTTGGCGACCTGCTCCGGGGTGAGCTCGAGCTGGCGAGTGCCCTCCTTCTTTTCGTCAGCGCCCTTGGCGTCGCCCTCCTTCTTTTCCCCAGCGTCCTTCGCGTCGCTCTCCTTCGCGTCGGCGGCCTTCGCGTCAGAAGCCGCGCCGCCTCCGGACTTCCCGGAAGCGCCACAACCCGCCAACAACAACCCGCTGGCCAACACCGCCGCACACAGCGGCGCCATCAACGCTTTTGTACCCATCCGCCACCCAATGCTTTGCACAATCCAACCGCCGCCTGCAACCGAGCCAACTGGTATTGGCTCAATTGCTCCTGCACGGTCACCAGCGAGCGCTGTGCGTCCAGAACCGCCAGGAAATCTCCAGAGCCGGCCTGATAACGTGCTTGCGCGCCAGACAGGGCCTGCTCGCCCTGCTCCACGCTCAGCTTCTGCGCGCTCTCCTGTCGTTCCAGATGCTCGATGGCCGAGAGAGCCAGCTCCACGTCCCACAGCGCCGAGAGCACGGCTTTCCGATACTGCGCCAGCATTTCCTCTTCCTTGCCACGCGCCTCATCGCGCGCGGCGCGCAGGCGTCCGCCGTTGAAAATCGACTGCACCACGTTGGCGCCCAGAGTCAGGGACGGGCCGAGCCCGGGCAAACTATTCACCGCCGCGTTGACAGCGGGATTGGCTAATCCCGCCCCAGCCGTCAGGGTCACCGCCGGGAAGAATGCGGCGCGAGCCTGCAGCAGGTCGGCATGGGCCGACTGCAGGGTCTGTTCCGCGGAAAAGACATCCGGCCGCCGAGCCAACAGCTCGGTCGGCAGGCCGGCCGCGACCTGCGGCGGCGCCAGGCCTGACAGACTCTGCGCTTTCACCGTCAGCGTGCCAGGTACCTGACCCACCAATATGGCCAGCGCTGCCTCCTGTTCGATCTCCTGCTGCTCGACTTCCTTGACGTGGATTTCCGCTGCCGCGACCACCCCGCGTTGTTGCGCGACCTCCACTGGATTCGACAGGTTGACAGCCCGACGCGCTTCGATCAGGTCCAGCAGCTGCTTCGCGTTGCCGAGAGTGCGGTTCGCGAGCGCCACGCGCTCGCGCAGCTCGAGCACTTGAAAGTAGGTGTTGGCCACCTCGGTGACCGTGGTCAGCGCCACGACAGCCTTGTCGGACTCGCTCGCCTCCCGCAACGCGCGCGCCGACATTTGCCCGGCTCGGTTCTTACCCCAGAAGTCGATCTCATAGCTCGCGGACAAAAGGGCCGAGTAGTCGGTCTCCGTCACGGTGCCATCGTGGGAGTGCCCGGCATTGAATGTCCCATTGCCTGCGGCACTGATGTCCGGAAGGAGCGCGGCCCCGGCCGCCCGTGCACGCGCGTCCGCCTGCCGAACCCGGGCATCGGCCGCCTGCAAGTCCTCGTTGTTGCGATAGGCCAGCGCGACGAGCTCATCGAGCTCCTCGCTCCCGAATCCACGAAACCACTCCGAGGTCACGGAAGCAGCCCCAGGGGCGGTTGCCGTGCTCCAGTGCTGCGGAACATCGATCTGTGGCGGCGCAGCCGGCCTCACCGCGCATCCACAGCACAGGTTGGCGATGAGGCATCCGATCACGACGTGCTTCATACTGGATAGCGTAGCACCCCGAGTGTTATAAAATCGTTAGCGCCCGATCTTTGGCAGAACCTACCGTGATTTCGCCTGCTATCATTCTTCTCAGGCTCTCTCACGGCTAGATTTTTCTTACAATAATGTTTGAACGCTCCACCGCCTGGCCTGCGTGGCTCATGCTCTGCGCCCTGCCTTGGCTGCCGGCACTCTGCCACGCGCAAGCCAACTACGAGATCCAGGTCTACGGCTCCGAAACCGTGGCGCCACAGAGCCTCATGGTGGAGCTGCACTCCAACTTCACCCTCGACGGCCAGAAAGAGGTCAGCGACGGCACATACCCGACCAACCACCAGGAACACGAGACGCTGGAGCTCACGGCCGGCCTCAATAGCTGGTCCGAAATCGGCTTCTACGTGTTCACGAGCGAGCAGAACGGGCACGGAGTCCAGTGGGTCGGGGACCACATCCGGCCGCGCGTCAGAGTGCCGGAATCGTGGGGCTGGCCCGTCGGTGTCAGTCTCTCCACCGAAATCGGCTATCAGCGCTCGGTTTACTCACCCGACACGTGGACGTGGGAAATCCGCCCCATCATCGACAAAACCATCGGCCGCTGGTACTTCGCGATCAATCCCGCCCTCGAGCGCACTCTGCACGGACCGGACGTCCACGGCGGGTACGGCTTCGCCCCCGCCGCCAAGATCGGTTATGACTTCACCCGCGTGATCAGCGGAGGCATCGAGTGGTACGCCGACTACGGCACCATCGGGGACTTCGCGCCCACGCACGACCAACAGCAACAGGTCTTCATCGTAGCGGACCTCAACGTCTCACCCGCATGGGAAATCAACTTCGGCGTTGGCATCGGCGCCACCGGCTCCACCGATCATCTCATTCTCAAAGCGATCCTGGGCCGCCGCTTCGACTGGGGCAAGCACTGAAAAACGCCCGCCTTACGGCGCGCGCGGGCGCGAGGATGGCTCCCATACGTCGGCGGCGGTCGCCACGAGCTCCTTCATGTTGGACCACGGACGCGCTCCGGGCACGCTCGAGCGCCCGAGTGCGACCGCGCGAGCGAATTCGACCATGCGCTGTCCAACCCGCTCCTGCTCTTCGGCGGGCCAGGTCTCGAACGGATGGGGTCCGCGCACCACCACGAGCTCCTTCAAACCACGTACCCGGTCGTACGCCGCGATCGCCCCTTCGAGACTCTCAGCGTAATCCCACAGACCCCGGCCAATGAACAGAGCCGGCCATTTGTGTATGCCGGCGAGCGGCTGCGAAGCCGGGAAAAATACGATGCCGTATTCGGATTCCGTGCCCGCCAGAAACAGCCCACGATCCGCATCGTCCACATCGGTGGGCGCCGTGAGATAGCCCAGGCCGGCCGAAAAGTCGGCCAACATCAACGCCCCCTTGATGTTCTTCAGGCCAACGGGCGGCCCGCACCGCGCCACCGCCAGATCATAATCGCAGCTCTGGTCGAAGTTGCGCGTCATGGCCCAGCCCGTCGCCATGGTGCCACGCGAGCTCCCCCCGAGGAGGATCGGCATCCGCGTGGCGTCGGCGCCAGCCAACAGCGCGGCCACAGCCGCCCTGCCCTCGAGCTCCTTACCGTCCGGGCTCAGTACGCGGACCCCCTTGCCGCTGCGCAACTCCTCGATCACCCGCAGGATATCTCGCCCCTGTTGCAGGGTGTTGGTATCGGTGAAGCCGCCTGAGATTCCGACTCCGCGGCGGTCATAGCTCAGCACATCAAAACCAGCGCTGTGGAGCATGTCGAGATAATGCCGCCAGCCACGCTGTCCGGATGCGCCGGTGGTCGCATTGGGAAACGTGTTCAACACGCTTTTCCCGGTCCGCGGGTCGATGTGGTAGAGATCATCGGACGGGTCTTCGATAGCGACGAGGCGTCCACCGCCGCCGTTGCTCATGATCACGAGGGCATGGACCTCGTGTCCCTGACCGTCGTCCAACCCGTCGCCGCGCAAGTACCAACCACGCAACTTGATATCGGCCGTGAGATGCATCTTCGAGCGGTCATATGGCCCGGCCTGCGCGGTGAATTCCACCGTGAAGGTGCGCGCCTCCGCCGCGGCAATGCTTTCCTCATAAGGCGGGCGCGCAAAGAAAGCTGGCCGACGGATGGTGCGCAGATCCACCTTGGGATTGTCCGCATCGATCTTGCCCAGCAGATAGAGAGCCTTGGGGTCGGTGATACCGTGCTCGCGATTGGGCGGCTTGCGGCGCTCGATATGGCGACTCAGGCGCTCGAAACAGGCGGAGTCCTTGCGGCAGGCCTCCCAACGCTCCTTCGCCTTCGCGTCCGTGAACTCGTCCACGTAGAAATCGCCGGCGTAACCCGGCGGCGGCTGAGCGGCAGTCACCGTGAACGGTACGCATACGGAGGAGCCGCTCCGGGTCGGTATGAGATACCCCGGCAGATTCAGATCCCGGTCATACCCGACATGGGCCTCACATTCCGGAGGCGGGATGCGCGCCGACGCGCTGTCCGCCGCGCCGGCCAGGGGCGGCCGGGCGCCTGTCCCCGCGAGCAACAGGAAACCACAAGCCAGCAGCGCGCCGTTTCGAGCCATACGACTGGTCAACCGTGCTATTGTATTATATATTGATATAATACAATAGAATCGCCATTCACGGGAGATCCCTGGCGTGATGCGCCTCGAAGAATTTCGCAAGCTGGTCGGGGTGATCGCGCTCCTCGTGCTCCTGGCCATCCCCAAGGCACAGGGACCCGAGGCGGCATCGGCCGCCGAGAACCCCATCTCGGGAGGCCCGAGGGAGCTGCTGATCACCTATCGCGCCGAGCCCGCCAATCGCCCAGCCTTTCGTCGCTATTTGCAGAGCATGCTGGCTCCGCAGCTGCAGAAGCTCGAGCGCGAAGGCGTGCTCAAAAGCTACCAGATCCTGTTCAACCCGTTCGTGCAACCGACCACGTGGGACGCCATGACGGTGTTGAGCTTCAATCACTTCACGGATACCCGGCGTTGGCAGCAAATCGAGCGCGAGTCGCCGGGTGGCCTGAGCGCCGCCGGCCTGAAGCTCGGCAAGCCAGTCGCAACGTACTCGGCGGATCTGGGCTGGGACAACGGAGCCGCGGATGGCGGGCCTCCACAGGACCGCGTGTTCTACGTGATACCCTACTCCTATACATCGGCGGATCAGTACAAAAAATACGTCGACGGCTATGTCATTCCACAGGTGGAAGGTTGGATCAAGGATGGCGCGCTCAGCCGTTATCGGATCTATATGAATCGCTATCCAGTCGGCGACCCTGAGCCGTGGGATACCCTGTTCGTGTACGAATATCGGAACCTGGAAGCCTTCGGCCGGCGCGATGAGGTCGTGGCCAGCGTACGCGCGCCCCTGCGAGCCGATCCCGCCTGGAAACAGTGGAACGATATCAAGTCGACCGTGCGCAGCGAATCGGAAAACACGATTGCCGAGTGGCTCGCCGGTGATCATTGAGGCCGCGAATGCCCAACACCCGCGCCGACGGTTTCCAGGTCTATGACGCCCGTAGCATTGCCCTCCACTGGGTAACCGCCCTACTCGTCATCGGCCAGTGGCTCGGCGCGCACGCGATCGATTGGTTCCCCCGCGGACCTTTGCGGGTTGATGCCCGCTCGGTGCACATTCTGATCGGGCTGCTCCTGTCGGGCATCGTCGTCATCCGCCTGATGTGGAGACTGACTCACGCCGAGCGGCCTGCGCCCAGCGGTCCGAAGGCAATACGCGCCCTGGCTCCTGTGGTGCACTGGGCCCTGTATGCACTGGTTATCGCTGTCCTCATCGCGGGAGTCGTCAACACGGTCGTCCGCGGCGACAGCTTCTTCGGACTGTTCAAGCTCCCGGGCTATCACCCCGAGAACAAGCTCCTGCGAGGCCAGGTAGAGTCGATTCACGAGACCCTGGCCAACGTGCTGTTGATCGTCGCGGGTACTCACGCTCTGGCCGCGGCCCTCCACGGTTGGTTGTGGCGCGAGCGCGTCCTGGGACGCATGATTCCCGCGCTGCGTCCTGAAAAGAATGGACGAGCTTGATCAGAGTTTGTTGGGATTGCTCCGCGTCGATGCACGCACCAGCGTGGCCGATCTCGCCAAGGCATTGCGAGTCTCACGCGCGACCATCGGCAATCGCATCAAGCGGCTGGAGCAGTCCGGGGTCATCGTCGGCTATACCGTGCGCCTGCGGCCGGATGCGGAGCCGGATACCCTCAGAGCCTGGATGAGCATTGCCGTCGAGGGAGACAAGACTCCACAGGTGGTCCGTGCCTTGTTGGGCGAGCCCGCCGTCACGGCCATCCACGACACCAACGGACGTTGGGACCTGCTCGCTGAGCTGCAGGCCGGCTCGATTGCCGAGCTTTCCGAGATCCTGGAGCGCGTGCGCACCATCAAAGGGATCGAGACTACGGAAACCAGCATCCACCTGCAGACGTTCTGCAGGCCTCAGCCCGGCTAGGCCGCGCGAGCCACTTCGCAGCCATGGCCGATGTAGCAGCCGTGCGGCGCGCGAATGACTGGCCAGCCGAGCTGACTTCTCGAACTCGTTCCAACGCTTGAAATCCAACTCGATCTGCTCGGCCAGTCGCGTGATGAGCTCCCCGCCACCGATCTCGCTGACGATGCGTTGGATATCCGCGATGCCGATGTAATTGACCATGACGACCTTCCCCATCGAAAGCAACTCACGCCAGCGCGCACGCGGAACGATCGTAGGTAAGGGCCGTGTTAGCGGCAAGTTGGCATTGTCGGCGCTCGAGGCCAGCTTCGTGACGAAACGTCACGACCGGATGCCGGAATGGCACATTTGTGATCCAGCGCGGGGCGCTTGCGATTCGACGAGATCCCACGGCGCGATCCGCAAGACGACTTCTTGCCCGTGTGACCCACGCCCGCACCCGACCAACGCCCCGGCGCTAAAGTCGGCAGGAACTTCGCAGTGCAGAGTGGTCGCCCGTGTTGAAGAAAGTCGCTGTGAATCAGCTCACAGTCGGAATGTTCGTCGATCGCTTCGATGAGAGTTGGCTCAAGCATTCGCTCTGGCGCACGCGCTTCCTGGTCAAAGACCCCGCCCGGCTGCGTGAGATCCAGGAAAGCGGCGCCCAGTTCTGCTGGATCGATCTCACCAAGGGCCAGGATGTCGCCGCGGAGCCCGCCCCGCAGCCGGCCACGACCAGCAGCCCACCCAAGCAGGCCGCGGCACCTAAGCGCGAGCGCCGTCCTTTGGCCGAGGAGTTACAGGAGGCCGCCCGGCTGCGCGCCAGATCCGCTGAAGCCATGCGCCGACTGTTCACGGAAGTACGACTCGGCAATGCCATCGAGCCCGGCGCGTGCGTCTCCCTGGTCGACGACGTCGTCGAATCCATCGATCGCCATCCGGATGCCTTGTTGAGCCTGGCGCGCCTGAAGAACGCCGACGAGTACACGTACATGCACTCGGTCGCGGTCTGTGCCTTGATGGTAGCCCTGGGACGCCAGCTGGGGCTCGATGACGATCAGTGCCGGGATGCAGGCATGGCGGGGATGCTGCATGACCTCGGCAAGGCGGCGATGCCCCAGGACATTCTGAACAAGCCGGGGAAGTTGACTGCCGAAGAGTTCGATATCATCAAAACGCATCCCGTGCGCGGTTACGAGATGCTGCTCGGAGGCACGAATATCAGCGAGGGGGCCAAGGACGTCTGCCGTCATCACCACGAGCGGATGGATGGCACCGGCTATCCGGATGCCTTGGCAGGTGAGCAGATTTCCCTGCTGGCGCGCATGGGCGCGGTGTGTGACGTCTATGACGCGGTGACCTCCGATCGCCCTTATAAGGCCGGCTGGGACCCCGCGCACGCCCTCTCCCAGATGGCGACCTGGAAAGGCCATTTCGACAGTGTGGTCTTCCAATCCTTCGTCAAGAGCGTCGGAATCTATCCCACCGGCTCACTGGTGCGGATGCGCTCCGGGCGACTCGCCGTGGTGATGGAGCAAAATGCCACGGCGCTCACCAAGCCGCGGGTGAAGATATTCTTCTCCACCAAGGCGGGCTTGCCGCTCGAGCCTCAGGTCGTCGATCTCTCCTCCCCGCAGGTCATCGACCAGATCGAAAGCCGCGAAGCGCCGGAGAACTGGAATTTCCCCTACCTGCGGGAGTTGTGGGGCGCCGATTCGGCCCTCAAAGAGGCGCAGAGTTGAGCTGACAGGCGCGCCGTCGGTGGCGCGCCCACAGTGGTGCCCTACTTCGGCGCTGGCGGCGGCGCCGCGCCGGACTGCCCGCCATTCAACAGGCGCAGCCGCGTGCCGCCGGTCTCGGGATCCTTGTATTCACGGTTCGAGTCACAAACGTATTCGAGCATCTTGTAGTGTGGCAGTCGCTTGTAGGCCCACGAGAAGCTCCACGGCTGCGTGAGA
>Ga0070741_10012012_pt1 | contig 15791 bp, 14 predicted proteins | sample Coa_R1_4_FD_66440 | JGI IMG/M metagenome (GOLD analysis project Ga0070741, IMG submission 66440) | Surface soil microbial communities from Centralia Pennsylvania, which are recovering from an underground coalmine fire - Coalmine... | ecosystem: Environmental > Terrestrial > Soil > Unclassified ...
ATGCGCGTGAAAAGATCTGGATTATGAGCGCATGCCGCATGGCGGTGAAAGCCGGTGACCCGTTGAGCATTCCCGAAATGGAACGGCTGATCGCTGACCTTGCCGAAACCGAGAACCCTTATTTGTGCCCGCACGGCAGGCCGATCACCGTAACGTTGACCTTTGACGAACTGATGCGAAAGTTTAAAAGGACATGAGAATTTTGGGAATTGATCCGGGGTTTGGAAGGCTCGGGTACGGCGTGATTGATGCGGAGCCGAACGGGCTGCGGCTTGTGGAATGCGGCGTGATCGAAACGGATAAGCGTGCGGCTGTCGCCAACCGGCTCGTCGAGATTCGAGAAAAAATTGATGCGCTGATTCGCTCCACGAAGCCCGAGGCTGCCGCGATGGAGCGGTTAGTGTTTGCGGCGAATCGCACCACTGCGATGGACGTTGCGAAGGCCGCAGGTGTGGTGATGCTGACCGCAGCAGATGCAGGGATCGAAATCGTGGAGTATCTTCCCAGCGAGATTAAACTTACGGTTTCTGGAAACGGCGCGGCACACAAATCGCAGATACAGTTTATGGTGGCTCGGCTGTTGAATCTTCACGGCGGATTCCGGTTGGATGACGAGGCGGATGCGCTCGCGGCGGCGATCTGTCATGCGCACTCGCAGCGCGCCGCGACGCGCGGAATCTAAGGGTATTCTCCGCTCCTTCTACCTGGAGGATTATCAATTCGTGCCGTATTCAAACTGGATTAACGCTCACAAAGCGGCGGTTTTGGGAGCAGGAACAATGGGCGGCGGCATCGCGGCCCATTTGTCGAATCTTGGGTTCGAAGTTTTGCTATTTGATTTGGACGAAGGGGCGGCAAAGAAAGGGCTGGAACGGGCCAAATCGGCCAGGCCGCCGCATTTTTACGATTCAGCGGCAGCGGCGAGAGTCGTCGAGTGCAGTTTTGAAAAACACCTGGACAGGATTTCGCAGGCGGACTGGGTTTGCGAAGCGGTTTCCGAAAACGCGCAGGTCAAAACCGCGCTGTATGAAAAGATCGAACCGCACCTTCGTGAAGACGCGATGATCTCAACGAACACCAGCGGGCTGAGCATCAAGCAGCTTTGCGCAAGCCGCTCTGAATCGTTCAAAAGACGGTTTATCGGAACGCACTTTTTCAACCCTCCAAGGTATTTGAAACTCATCGAACTGATACCGACGGAATTCACGGATTCGGAAGCCGTCCGTGCGATGATCGTGTTTTTGGAGGAGCGCGCGGGCAGACGCGTCGTGGTCGCAAAAGACACGCCGGGGTTTATCGCCAATCGGTTTGGAATGTGGGCGCTGTATCAGGCGATTCATACCGTTGAAAAACTGGGATTCAAAATCGAAACCGCCGATGCGATCGCTGGACGATTTCTTGGCAGGCCCTCGACCGCGATCTTCCGGCTGGCAGATCTGATCGGCCTCGATGTGATGGAAGACGTCGCAAACAACTTGTTGGCGCGGTGCCAACAGGATGAATTCATCGGCGTTCTCGAAGCGCCGGAATCTCTCAAGACGCTGATGAAAAACGGGTTCGTTGGAACCAAATCGGGGCATGGATTTTATCAACGCGAAGGGCAGCAGTTTTTGCCGTTTGAATTCACCACGAACGCGTATCGGCAGCCTGAGCCCGTGGAGATACCGCTGCTCAAAGAACTCGCCGCGAAGCCGATGGCCGAGCGGCTGAGGGAGGCGCTGAACTCCTCCGGCGAAGTGGGCGAGTTCTGCCGGATGCACCTGGCTCCAACGCTGGAATATGCGGCGAAAATCGGCAGCGAAATCAGTTACTCCGCCGAAGAATTCGACCGTGTGATGCGGTGGGGATGGGGATGGGAACGCGGCCCGTTTGAACTGATCGATCTGATCGGCTATGACGCATTGCGCCCGCATTGGAAAGATTCGGGCGCCGAGCGGAAGTATTACGACACGGGCATGCATTTCAGTTTTGTTTCGAACCGCTTGGAAAGCGACGTACTCGATCCAAGGTTCGCGCCGCTCGAGCATTTTCCGATTATTTCGGCTGGCGAAGAGTGGGCGGTTCGCGATGACGGCATGGGCGGGCACATCTTTCAAACTTTGACCAAGATGAATGTGCTGACCCCGCCCGTTGTTTCGGCGCTGATTGGGTGGTTGTCGGAGCATCCGGGTTTGAACATCACGCTTGCGAATTCCGGAAAAGGGTTTTCGGCGGGCTATGACCTTGGTTTCTTTTTGCGCGCGGCCGAAGAGAAACGTTTTGAGGATGTGAGCGCGGCGCTTGCTGATTTGCAGAGATGTTCGGAAATGTTGTTCGAATCGAAATCATGCGCTGCGATTCACGGGTTTGCGCTGGGCGGAGGCTTCGAACTTGCGATGCACTGCTCGGCGATGGTGGTAGACCCAGAATCTACGGTAGGACTGCCCGAAGCGTTGGTGGGGCTCGTCCCGGCGGGCGGCGGGGCGACGATGCTGCGATCGCGGGTCGCTCACGATTTGCAAACGTTCGTCGAGGTTGCAGTTGAAGTTGGGACGGGTGCACGCGTTCCGGCGGCACAAGGTGTGGCAGGGCATTTCCTGCGCGCAACGGATCGGCTGCTGGTGAATCCCGACATGTTAGTGAGCACAGCGCTGCGCGCCGATCGTCCGGCACAAACGTTAGCGGAGTGGGTGCCGACGCATCCTGCAGCTGCCGGAATGATTGATGCGAAGATTCACGAATGGAGAGCGAAGAACCCTTCGGCGGCTTATGGTCAAGAACTCGCGGAAGAGGTGAAGCGGCTGTTCACCAAGCCGAAGTCGCGCGAAGAGAGTTTGGAGATGGAGCGCGAGGTGTTTTTGCGCCTGTTGGGAAAACAGATGACGCAGGACAGAATCAAACATATGCTGACGACCAACAAGCCGCTGGTGAACTAAATGAAACTGCTCGTCCCGATTAAGCGTGTACCTGATCCTTATTCGAAAATCAGACTCAGTGCGGATGCGGCAGGCATAGACGCAACAGGGTTGAAGTATGAAATCAACCCTTTCGACGAAATCGCGGTGGAAGAGGCTCTTCGAATCGGCGAGAAACTCTCGTGCGAAATCGCTGTCGTTTCGATCGGCGATGCGGCATGCGAAGAGCAGCTGCGAAAAGCGCTCGCGATGGGCGCGCACCGAGCGATTCGTGTGGATTGCAATGAAACTCTTGATTCGCTGGGAGTCGCAAAGATTCTCGCCAAGGTTTTTGAACGTGAAAAACCTGATCTTGTGTTGATGGGCAAGCAGGCGATTGATGACGACTGCAACCAGGCGGGCCAGATGCTGGCTGGAATGTTGAATCTGCCGCAAGCCACGTTTGCGAGCGCGATAAGCATCGTCGGCGGCATCGCTCGCGTAACGCGCGAAACGGATGAAGGCCAGGAGACGCTGGAACTGAAACTTCCGGCGGTCGTTACTGCCGACCTGCGGCTGAACGAGCCTCGATACGTTGCTCTTCCAGGAATTATCAAGGCGCGCTCCAAGCCGATTGAAACGTTGTCACTTTCCGAGTTGAACGTGTCGGCGGAGTGCCGAGTGCGGACGACTTCTCTTTCGGCGCCGCCGCCGAGAGCGGCTGGCAGAAAAGTTGCAAACGTTGACGAACTGCTTTCGGCGCTTCGCAGCGAACGGGGGTTGAAACTCTGATGGCCGGCTGCTTGTGCGTGCTTGAAAAACCGTCGGATGCAGCGGCGCTCAGTTCGTTTGCTTTGGCGGGAGGCTGGACGTACGATTTCGTTTGTCTTTCGGGCGCACCTGAGTTTGCGTTCGGATGCCGCGAAGCGTTCGTTGCGGATTGGGACCAGATTCCACCTGCTGACGCCGTGTGCGGAGCGCTGGTTCCAATTGCTGGAAATTATGATCTGGTCGCGGGGATATCGAACATGTTCGGCAAAGACGTTCTTCCGCGGCTGGCCGGAATGTTAGACATTCCGATGGTCAGCGACATAACGAAATGTTTTTCGAGCACGGAGTTCGAGAGGCCGATGTTTGCTGGGAATGTGTTGGCAAGGGTGCGCGTCGAAAGCGGCAGGTTTGTCGCAAGCATCAGGCCGACAGCCTTCGCCGCTGCCGATCCGGGCGCAAAATTAGAGACTAAGACGGTTCCGATGAGATTTCAAACGGCGACGGCAAGAGTTTCGGCGAGCGCGAAGGCGGGTGGAAGGCCCGATCTGGCGCTTGCCGACGTGGTTGTAACCGGAGGCAGACCGTTGAAAGACGCCGCAACGTTTGAAAAACTGATCGGCGGATTGGCTGACGCTCTTGGAGGCGCGGTCGGTGCCACGCGCGCCGCGGTGGACAGCGGGATTGCACCCAACGAACTGCAGGTTGGACAGACGGGGAAGATTGTGGCTCCGTCGCTTTACATCGCGGCGGGAGTGAGCGGCAGCACGCAGCACATCGCCGGTATGAAAGACAGCAAGACGATTGTGGCGATCAACACCGATCCTGACGCTCCGATATTTGAAATCGCGGATTATGGGCTGGTCCAGGATCTGTTCAGTGCGATTCCCGAAATCGTATCGAAACTGAATCGCTGACGTTATCGGTCTTTTCTAACCGGCAGTTCGCCCGGTCTTTTATAGCCCAACTGCCTTGCGGCTTCCTCTCTTCCGGCGGGTGAACTCATGCGCGCTTTTTCGGTTAGAAGTTTTGCGCGTTCTGCTTCGGCATCGTTCATCTTTTTTTCGCTTTTTGCCGTGCGCGTCATCTGATCGCGAACCATGCTGAACGTGTCCCTGCAAAAGTACGCCGCAATGCCCGCGGCGGCAGCCGCTGCGCAAACGATAGTCAGCAGTTTTCTCATTTTTTGTCCTTTGGATCGGTAACGTGCATCAACGTTACCATGTTGGTGGTGCCTGGTCTGCCGACGGGAATGCCCGCCGTGATCACCACGAGATCGCCCTGCTTGAGCACTCCCGATTGAATCGCCGCGGCGAACCCTCTGGCGATCATCTCTTCGGTGTCATAAAACTCCGCGGTGAGCAGCGGCCGCACTCCCCAAAGAAGCGACACCTGGCACGCTGTGCGCACGCGGTAGCTCGCGCATAAGATCGGCACCGAGGGCCGGAACTTCGCGACCATTCGCGCAGTGAAGCCGCTCGTAGAAAAACTGATGATCGCTTTCGCGCGAAGGTCTTCGGCGATGCGGCACGCCGCGAAGGCGACCGATTCGGTTGCTTGGGTGACTTTGGAAAGTTTGGCCGCCGCGATGGCGCGCGCAAACGCCGAACTGCTTTCGGTTTTCACCGCGATGCGATGCATGTATTGCACCACGTGAATGGGATAAGCGCCGGCGGCGGTTTCGCCGCTCAGCATCACGGCGTCGGTTCCATCCATGATGGCGTTGGCCACGTCGGTTACTTCGGCTCTTGTCGGACGCGGGTTTTGAATCATGCTTTCCATCATCTGCGTGGCGGTGATGACGGGCTTTCCTGCCGCATGGCAAAGTCCGACGATTTTCTTTTGAATGAGCGGCACCTCTTCGATCGGCATCTGCAGTCCAAGGTCGCCGCGCGCGACCATAATTCCGTCGCAATGTTTGATGATTTCCGCAATGTCGCCAACCGCCGCTTTGGTCTCGATTTTTGCGATGAGCTGCAAAGTTGGATCGAGTTTTTCGGAAATGCGTCCGGCTTGAATCAGGTCATTTGCGCTCTTGACATAACTCAGCGCCACGAATTCCACTCCAAGCCGGGCGGCTGTTTTCAAGTCGTCAATATCTATTTTGCCTAAAGTCGGGACATTGAAAGTCGCGCCGACAAGCGTAACCCCTTGCCGCGAACCGATGGTGCCGCCGGAAGTGCACCGTAATTCGATTTTCCCTTTTGATGCGGATTTCACTTTGAACGCGATATCGCCATCGCCGATGAGCACCACGCGGCCCGGCGTAAGGTGCTCCAGCATTTCGCGCTGCGTAATCGGAAGCTGGCCGCTGCCCGTTCCCACAAGAATCAGATCGCCCGACGCGACTTCGAGCGAACCTTTGATGTCTCCCAGCCTGAATTTCGGGCCTCCCAAATCCACCAAGATTCCCACATGCGTGCGTTCAACCTGCGACGCCTCGCGAATCCAATGAATCCATTTTTCGCGCGTTTTCCAATCGCCGTGGCTGCAGTTGAGACGAGCGATGTTCATGCCCGCTTTCACCAAAGAGCGGATCGCATCGTAAGAATCCACTGCAGGACCGATTGTGCAAACGATTTTAGTTTTTCGAAACATCGGCCCTCCATGGCCGTTTTTTTGAAAAGACGGTCGTTAGTTCATAAATCGCTGCGGCCAGTTGCGAAAAGCGTTCCAGCCCGCAAACTCGGCAGCGGCCCCCAGGCTCTCTTCGATCCGAAGAAGCTGGTTGTATTTTGCCACACGGTCGGTTCGGCACGGCGCGCCGGTCTTGATTTGGCCCGTTCGGCACGCCACCGAAAGATCGGCGATGGTGACATCTTCGGTTTCGCCGCTCCGGTGACTGATGATTGCGGTGTACCCGGCCGAGTAAGCCGTTTCCACGGTTTGAATCGTTTCGGTGAGCGTTCCGATCTGGTTGACTTTCACCAGAATGCTGTTTCCCACGCGCTCTTCGATTCCACGGCGCAGCCTGGATACGTTGGTTACAAAAATGTCGTCTCCCACCAGTTGAATCTTTGAGCCCAACTGTTTGGTCAAAGTTTGCCAGCCGCTCCAATCGTCTTCGGCAAGGCCGTCTTCGATGCAGATGATCGGATATTTGGAGCATAGTTGCTCATAGAATTCGATCATTCCATTCGAATCCCGTTCAGGCACGCCGCCTGAACGAAACTTGTACACGCCGTTTTGAAAAAACTCGCTGCTGGCCGCATCAATGGCGATGGCCACCTGGCTTCCTGGGCTGTATCCAGCAAGTTGAATCGCTTCGATCAAAAAATCGAACGCATTTTCGGGCGCATCGAGGCTCGGCGCAAAACCTCCTTCGTCTCCAACTCCCGTAGATTTGCCCGCCTTCGCGAGCGCTTTTTTCAACGCATGATGCACTTCCACACCGATCTGCAAAGCGTGAGAAAACGATTCTGCTCCCGCCGGCACGATCATGAACTCTTGAATATCCACGTTCGTGTCGGCATGTTTTCCTCCGTTGAGAACGTTCATTAAAGGAACAGGCAGCAGCGTTGCGGAAACGCCCCCCAGATAGCGATACAGCGGCAGCCGCGCCGATGCAGACTGGGCTTTTGCCACTGCAAGCGAGGCTCCAAGAATCGCGTTCGCGCCGAGTTTGCTTTTGTTTTCGGTGCCGTCGAGGGCGTTGAGCGCAAGGTCAATTTCGCCTTGGTCTGCGGCCTCCAATTCGAGCAGCGCTGGCGCAATGATTTCGTTCAGATGATTCACCGCTGTGCGCACGCCTTTGCCCGAATACCGTTTCGCGTCGCCGTCGCGAAGTTCCACGGCTTCGTGCGCTCCGGTGCTTGCGCCGCTGGGCACCGATGCCCGGCCAAAACTGCCATCGGAAAGATACGCGTCCACTTCCAGCGTTGGGTTGCCGCGGCTGTCTAATATTTCGCGCGCTCTAAGGTCTGCAATGGTGGCCACAATCGTCCTCCTTGACTTTGGGTCGAAGGAAGTTTACCTATAGAATCGGTTAGAATTGCGGAGCGATGCTGATCGCCGGGAATTGGAAAATGCACACGACGAGCGCCGAAGCGTTCACGTTGGCATCGCGCATTTGTGAATCCGTTCATTCCGACGGCGCGTCGGAGGTGGTTGTTTGTCCGCCATTTGTTTCGATGCGCGCCGCGGCAGATGCGGTCGCGGGGTCGCGCATCTTGCTTGGAGCGCAGACGATGTTTTGGGAAACGCAGGGCGCTTTCACCGGAGAGGTTTCGGCTGGCATGCTTTTGGAATTCGGATGCAGATTTTGCATTGTGGGACACAGCGAAAGACGCGGAAGGTTCGGAAAATCGGACTTGCCTGCCAATCTCCTTGCATATTTTTCCGAAACCGACGCGGTTGTTGCGCGCAAGTTTTCGGCGGCGCTTGGTGCGGGTTTGATCCCGATTCTATGCGTGGGCGAAACCGAGAAAGAACGCGCCGAACACCGCACCGAACAGGTGATTCAAACGCAGCTGAACGCGGCGCTTTGCGCGGGAACTGACGCACGATTTGTGATTGCGTATGAGCCCGTGTGGGCGATTGGAACGGGAGACGTTTGCGAACCCGATGAAGCCGACCGCGTGTGCGCTTTCATCAGAACCGCCGCAAAAAAAGCAGGCACGTCGGAACAGTTTCAGGTTGTGTACGGCGGGAGCGTGAATGCAGAGAACGCACGGGCGCTGCTGGAACGCGAATCGGTTGAAGGCGTGCTGGTGGGCGGTGCGAGCCTGGAACCTGACGAGTTTTCAAAGATCATCGCCATAGGAGACGAGATTGCAAAATAAAACCAGCGACGATTTTTCCGGTGTGCGGATGACCGAACTGATGACGCCGGGCGACGCCAACTTTTTGGGGAAAGTGTTTGGCGGAGCGATTTTGTCTTTGCTCGATAAAGTTGCGTACGTTACGGCCAGCCGGCATGCGGGAGGTATCTGCGTTACGGCGAGCTTTGACCGGGTGGACTTTCACAGCCCGATCGAAGTGGGCGAACTGGTGCACTGCGTGGGTCAAGTTGCCTATGTGGGGCGCACAAGCCTATTGGTTAAAATCGAGGTGTTTGCAGAAAACCTTCACACCCATTCGCAAAGGCACACCAACTCGTGCTGGGTTACGATGGTCGCGATTGACGAACGCGGAAAGCCGGTGCAGGTTCCGCCGCTTTCGGCAACGACGCGCGAACAGAAGATCGAGTTTTTGAAAGGGCACCTTCTGCGGGAACTGCGAAAAAAGCAGCAGAACGAGTTTCACCAGATGATCGAAGAGATCGAATCGCTGCCCGATGAGGCTCTTGAATCGCGTTTGCAACAGATTCGCTAAGCCGAAATCGAATCTGTGCCCATGAACGGTTGCAGCGGCGGCGGCACAAACACCGAATTGTCTTGCCGCTGATACGTTTCCAAAATCGCTGCCATCAGTCGAGGACACGCCACACCGCTGGCGTTCAACGTATGCGCGTATTTCGGTTTTTCGCCGGGGCCGGGCCGGTACCGTATTTCTCCGCGCCGCGCCTGGAAATCCTCGAAATTGCTTGCGCTGCTCACTTCCAGATATTTTCCAACTCCGGGGGCCCAAACTTCCAAATCGTACTGTTTGGTGTTCGAAAAACTGAGTTCTGCCGTGCACATCTCCATCGTTCGAAAGTGCAGGCCGAGCGATTCGAGCACCGATTCGGCGTCTTGAGTCAAGGATTCCATCTCGTCATAACTGGTTTCTGGCGCGACGATTTTTACGAGCTCCACTTTGTCGAACTGATGCACGCGGAGCAGACCGCGGGTATCTTTGCCGGCTGCTCCTGCTTCCCTTCGAAAGCATCCCGAAAACGCGGCATAGCGGATCGGCAGCTGGCTGGCGTCCAAAATATCATCGCGGTGCAGATTGGTTACCGGCACTTCGGCTGTTGGAATCAAAAAAAGATCGTCGCGCTCCATCACGTACAAATCCTCTTCGAATTTTGGCAGCTGGCCGGTGGTGGTCATCGAACCGCGGTTAACCAGATACGGTGGATAGATTTCGGTGTAGCCGTGTTTCTCGGTGTGCTCGTGAAGCATAAAATAAATAAGCGCGCGCTGAAGCCGGGCGCCAAGCCCTTTATAAATGATGAATCCGCTGCCCGAGATTTTCGAACCTGCCGCAAAATCAATGATCCCCAGATGCTCTGCGATCTCCCAGTGCGGTTTGGGCTCAAAATCGAAGACGGGAGGTTCGCCGAACGTTCGCACTTGAACGTTGTCCTGCTCTCCCGCTCCGTCGGGGACCGAGGGATGCGGAACATTCGGAATCGAGAGTTCCAACGATCGGAGTTCGGATTCCAGTTCGCGCGCACGTTCTTCCTGAACGGCGATGCGCGCTTTCAGTTCGGCAGTTTTCTGTTTGGCTGTTTCGGCTTCGTCTTTTTTTCCCTGCCCCAGCAGCGCGCCGATGGATCGGCTCGCGCGGTTCATCTCAGCCTGATCGGCCTCGAGCGCAGTGCGCACTGCACGCCACTCGGCATCCAACTGCAACAACAGCTCGATGGGCGCTGCCATGCGCTTCCGCGCAATCGCCTTGATGTAAAAATCTGGGTCGTTCCGCAAACGCGAGCGGTCGTGCATGAACGCAAACGATACCCTGCGTTCCTAACTGTTCATCGCTTCGGCTTTTTCCACGTCCAGTTCGATTGGCAGCCGCACCCAGAACGTGGAACCCACACCGAGGTCGGATTCAACCCAAACTTTGCCCAGATGAATCTGCTCGACCAGGTGTTTGACCAAAAACAGCCCCAAGCCCGTTCCGTAAATCTTCCTGTTGTCTTCGGTGTGCACGCGATGGAACCGATCGAACACTCTTGCAAGGTGATCTTTCGGGATTCCGATGCCTTGATCTTGGATTCCCACCACGATCGCGTCGGGCTCAACCTTGATTTTGGCCGTAATCTGTCCGCCCTCGGGCGAATATTTCACGCCGTTGTTCACCAGGTTCGTGAACACTTGATCGAGTTTATCCTGATCTCCAGTGATTTCGGGAACGTCATCGGGCGCTTCCAGAACGAACGTGTGTTTCGATGTGGAATGGGTGGACTGCTTTTGAATCAGAAGCACTTTTTTGATCAACTGCCTTACATCAACCTTCGTGTAGTTCGGCTTCAGGCTTTCGCCGGCTTCGATCCGCGCGATGTTCAGCAAGTCGTTCACCAACCGCGTGAGCCTGTCGCATTCGTGATCAATGATCGTGTAAAACTCCTGCAGTTCGGTGGCAGAAAAACTGTCATCCATTCGCAGCGTGCTTACGAAGCCTTTGATTGCGGTGAGCGGCGTTCGAAGTTCATGCGAAACCGTCGCGACAAACGCGCTTTTCATCCTTTCGATGTTCTTGAGATCGGTAACGTCGTTGAGGATGGCAACGGTGCCGATCTGTCGACCGTCGTCGCCCCGAACCTGAGCAACCTGAACTTGATACGTTCGTTCGATTTTTCCGTCGAGCGTGACGGTCGCTTCAACCTGATCGGCATCCATTCCGCCCTGCGCGCGGTCCAACAGCGCACAAATCTCTTTGTTTCTCAGCACTTCGTGATGATCTTGATGAATCGCTTCTGGCCCTGCGCCAAAAATCGAGCGGGCTGATGCGTTCATCTGCGTAATCTTGCCTTCCTGGTTCACCAGCACCAATCCAGCATAAAGGCTTTCCAGCGTGTGGAGAAGTTCTTCTTTTTCCTCAACCACCTGTTGGTACAGCTTGAGGTTCGAAATCACGCTGGCCGCGCTTTTGGCCATCCGTTCCAAAAGCCGAACGTCTTCGTCGTTGAAATCTTCGCCGTGCCGTTTGTTGAATGCGTGCAGAACGCCGATCGCCTGACGATCAATGATCCGGTTTTCTTCGTCGCGCCTTTCGATGACCAGCGGCACGCACACGCCGTTTTGCACGTGCAGAATGCCGAACGGATCGGCTTGGCTTCGGGCGTCAGACATCGCATCGTGAAAAATGATCGGCTTGCCTTCGCGGAACACTTCGCCTGATATGCCGCCCGTAGCCCGCATTCTCACCATGCCGAGCATGTTTTCATCAATTCCGAACGCAGGAGAGATTCCGATCAGTTCGCCCGATTCCCGATCGAAGAACATCATCAGCACCCGCTCGGCCTGCAAAATCATTGCGATGCGCTGAACCAGCCGCCTGAGCGTGGTTTGGGCTTCGCTGATCGGGGCGACCTCTTCGGGGGCCTCCGGGCCCGATTTAGGGAATGCCTGGGCCTTGCGCCGCATCTCCTCGAGGCTGGCTTCTGCCTCTCGAAGTTTTCGCGTGAGTTCTTCTATTTGCGCTTTAAGCAGTCGCTCCTCGCGCTCTTCCATTTGCCCGTGCATAACCTCCAGGAAAGACGACCCCGGAGGGCCACGAGTTCGATTATACCGGCAGAGAGTCTGTCATACTAACCCCGTTCGCAAGATGGTGCCAAGGTTCAGTCAGTTTCCGTTGATGCCGCTATCGTCTGTTCTGCTTCCCAATCAGGCGACGGCGCTTCACCTGTTCGAAGCCCGGTATGTGGGCCTGCTGTCGGAGTGCATCGCCAAGAACCTGCCGTTCGGCATCGCGTTGATTCGCGAAGGCCGGGAAGTGGGCGACCCAGATGTGGAACCTTATCTGGTCGGCACATTCGCCAGGTTTGTAGCAAGAAAAACGATATCCGACCGAAGGATTCACGCGATCGCGTTGGGAGAGGGCCGGTTTCGCATCCGATCGCTGGATCGCTCAGAGCCGCTGCTGAAGGCGTCAGTCGAGCCGATTTTGGAATCGCGCTGGGTTGCAACGGAAAGGAATCAGAACCTTCTGGATGAGGCGCGGGCGGCGTTCCGCAGCCATCTGGAAACGGTGTTCGGCGGATCGGATGTCGGCCTTCGGGTCGCAAGAGAGTGCGACCCTATGACCTTGTCGTTTTCCATCGCGGGATGCCTGGACGTTCCGGCAGGCAAACTCCAGCGCCTGCTCGAAATGACCGACACCGCAGAACGGCTCGAAGAGATGATCCCGCTGATGGAGATGCAAACGCACGCCTTTGCGATGACTGCCCAGCCCACTCACCTCGACCTGTACGCGGAATATCTGTCCTCGAATTAGGCGTCTAATCACCCGTGACCGCGTTGATCGCCTCCGTCCTGCTGATTCAACAGCCGGCGTTGTTTCGCTACATCGCACAGACCGATCCCTCGTATGAATGCGAGCCCGCGAAAGCGGAGATGGTAGATGGCGAAAAAATCGAACGGGTTCGGTTGACTTCGCTCGACTGGAAAGGGGGAAAGTGGCAGCACGAACTCACGATCCACTTCCCTTCTGCCAACCGGTCGCCGGGAGCGTGTCTGCTCTGGGTGACGGGGGACAAAGGCAAGGCCGATCCCGACGCTAAACTCGCCAAGTTCGTGGCGAGCAGCGCGGGCATCGTGGTGGCGGTGCTTTATTCGGTTCCCAACCAGCCTTTGTTTGAAAACCTGCGCGAAGACGCACTAATAGCGTATTCGTTTCAAAAGTTTCTTCAGGACAAGGATGAGACTTGGCCGGCGCTGTTTCCGATGGCCAAATCGGTAGTCTCGGCGATGAACGCCGTGGTGAAACTGACCGCGGGGAGTTCGGACGCCGTCAGGCGGTTCGTTCTTTCGGGCGAGAGCAAGCGCGGGTGGACATGCTATCTGGCGGGCGCTTATGACGGGCGCGTGGTGGGCATCGCTCCTATGGCGTTCGATTTTTTGGGATTTCAGGCCCAGCTGGCACACCAGAAGGCGTTGTGGGGCCGTTTCAGCCCGATGTTCGGGGCGTATGAAGGGCTGGAGCCTGATAAAGCACTTGGCACCGATATCGGCAAAACGCTGGTGTCGATGGTTGATCCGCTGGCTTATAGGCTGAGGCTGAATCTTCCGAAGATGATCATCCGCGGCGCGAACGACCCGTTTTGGACGGTTGATGCGGCGAACTTGTATGCAAACGATCTGCCTGGCGGGCGATGGTTCTGCGTTCTGCCGAACGTGGGGCACGTTGTGAGCACCAGCGAGACCGCGCAGCGCGGCTTGGCGTTTTTCTGTCGAGTGGAGTTTTTGGGCGAACCCGCGCCGATTTTGCGCGGCGAGTGGACAAAGAACGAAAACGGCTGGGTGTTTTCGCCGATTGCGCCGGGAGCCGTGACCGTGAGGTTGTGGGCTGCCTCGGCAAAAGACAACGACTTTTCGAAGTGCGAGTGGAAAGCGGTGCGGACTGGCAACGGAGCCATGCCGCTTCCCAACAGTCTGGAGCCGCAGGCCGCGTTTTGTGAAGCGGTTTTTCGGACGCCAGGCGGAGAAGTGAGCCTGACGACAATCCCTCGCATTTTTGGCCCAGCGATTACAAATCGTTAAGCGCGGGTTAACATAGCCTCGGTTTTCGGGCTTGCGATGCGCCCCGCCGGTACGCTTGTGAATGATGGGAGCAGGAGGCAGCGTTTTGAAAAAAAGATCAATGATGTTGTTTTGCGCATGGGCGGCAATTGCGGCTGTCGGGTGCGGCGGACGAGGCGGCGGACGAGCGGGCGGAAGCGATCTATCTGGAACGATTGAGATTGACGGCTCGAGCACAGTGAGCCCGATTTCGCAGAGCGTTGCCGAGGAGTTCATGGCGCAGAACCCTGGCGTTCGGGTTGTGGTGAGCACAAGCGGAACCGGGGGAGGAATGAAGAAGTTTACGGCTGGCGAGGTTGACATCTGCGACGCGTCGCGCCCGATCCTGACCGAAGAGCTTCAAAAGACGAAGGAAAACGGGGTGGAGTTTATCGAGGTTCCGATTGCGTTTGACGGGCTTTCGGTGGTGGTGTCGAAACAGAACGATTGGGCGGATCATTTGACGGTGCAGGAGCTGAAGAAGATTTGGGAACCGGGAAGCACGGTGAAGAGTTGGGCGGATGTGCGCTCAGGATTCCCTGCCGAACCGATCGCGCTGTTCGGGGCAGACCAGGCGTCGGGAACTTTCGATTATTTCACGGAGGCGGTGAACGGCAAGAAAGGTTCGATTCGGCCGGATTATTCTCCGAGTGCTGATGACAACGTGCTGGTAAAAGGCGTGGCGGGAACGAAAGGCGGACTGGGGTTTTTCGGCTTGGCCTATTATGAGGCGAACATGGACAAGCTGAATCTGGTGGCGATTGACAACGGCAAAGGTCCTGTCAAGCCCACGCCGGAGACGATCAGCGATGGAAGTTATTCTCCGCTGAGCCGGCCTTTGTTTATTTATGTTTCAAAGAAAGCCGCTGACCGGCCGGAAGTGCAGGCGTTTGTGAAGTTTTATTTGAGCAAAGAAGGTGTTGATCTGATCGCGAACAAAGCGAAGTATGTTGCTTTGACTCCTGCGCTTTATGATATGTCGTTGAAACGGTTTGAGAGCCGCAAACTTGGATCGGTGTTTAACGGCAAAGAGACGATCGGGATGCGGCTCGAAGATCTGTTGAAAGACGAGGGGTAGTTGAGTTACCGGCGGTCAAGAGCGAGGCGGGAATGGATTGCGCGCGCGCTGACATTCGCGTGCGCTCTTGTGAGCATCGCGACGACGGCAGGCATTGTGGTTGTGCTGGTTACCGAGTCGTATCATTTTTTTGCGAAGGTGGGGTTTGGGCGGTTTTTCGGTGAAACCACATGGTCGCCGTTGACCGAGCCGCGCCATTATGGGATTTGGCCGCTGGCGGCGGGGACGGCGATGATTGCGATCGGTGCCGGATTGATCGCGATTCCGACCGGACTTCTTGCGGCGGTTTTTTTGTCGGAGTATGCTTCGGAGCGCGTTCGGAATGCCGTGAAGCCGGTGCTGGAACTTTTGGCTGGGATTCCGACGATCGTGTACGGTTTTTTTGCGGTTGCGTACGTTACGCCGATTTTGCAAAGAGTGATCCCTTCGCTGCCGATTTACAACGCCTTGAGCGGAGCGATTGTGGTGGGAATTATGATATTTCCGATGGTTGCTTCTCTTACGGAGGATTCTCTTCGTGCTGTTCCAAAAGTGCAGCGCGAATCGGGAATTGCACTGGGAGCGACGAAGAACGAAGTCATTCGCAAAGTCGTGCTGACGAGCGCGCGTTCGGGGATCATTTCGGCGTTCATTTTGGCGATTTCGCGGGCTGTCGGCGAAACGATGGCGGTTACTTTAGCGGCTGGCAACCGGCCGCAGCTCACA
>Ga0070741_10012013_pt1 | contig 15790 bp, 12 predicted proteins | sample Coa_R1_4_FD_66440 | JGI IMG/M metagenome (GOLD analysis project Ga0070741, IMG submission 66440) | Surface soil microbial communities from Centralia Pennsylvania, which are recovering from an underground coalmine fire - Coalmine... | ecosystem: Environmental > Terrestrial > Soil > Unclassified ...
CGCATGCCTATGGACATGAGGATTGGCGCCTTCCAACGAGTGGTGAACTGGATATCCTGTTCAACAAACGCGCCGCGATCGGCGGGTTCAATCAGACCGGGGACCTGAGGCTGCGTGTGATCTCATGACTGATCTAAAAGCGTTTCTGAAATGTGCGTGGAAGATCGAGGCTGAATCCCTGTATCATCCTTTTTCGACCAGCATTATCGACCCGCTGAAAGCCTGACAAAAATTCCGAACTACAAAAGGCTATTTACGGCGCCTTGACGGCGCGCCAGTTTGTGCCATCACACCAGGTAAATGTGCCGAGGGATGAGTCATATTTGAGGGACGATGCGGCATTCGAGCAGGCGCCGTAGGACTGGCAGGTCGCGCTGATATTGGTCGATTTGTAAGTTGCAATCGCGCCGGCCCAGGCGCGGCTAGTGATGCCGGTCAGCTGCGCATTGTAGGCGCCGGTCGCGGAGACGCTCTGATAGCCATCCTGGGCGATGACGTTGGTGCCCGCGGAACTCCCCGTCGTGCCGACGCGATTATTGCCGATGAAGGGACTGTTCCATGTCCCGACGGTATCGGTGCTGGGACCGTTGATGGCCATGCAGCCATAGACGAATTCATAGGCCTGCGACGTTGTTGCCGTAGCGTTGGATGACGGCGTAGTGGAAGTGCCGACGAGCCACGATGTCTTATCCAGAGGCGTGCTGGTGGCGAGTCCGCTGACAGCAAGAGCGCTGAGCGCTTTGCCGCTGGTGGAATGCGCGCTGAAGTTGACGACGATATTGCCGGTGCCGCCGGTCGTGATGGGCAGGGAGTAGATAGAGACATACGGGGCATTGGTGAAGGCGTCAGCCGTCATCGCCGTGCCGTTCCACGTGACGCTTGAGATCGTGTCGCCGGACGTGCTGGCGGTGCACACCAGCAGCGTATCTCCGGCATTGAGCGAGACGGTGGTAAGAGCGGTCCAGGAGGCGACGTTGGTTTTGGTTGAAGCAGCGCCCTGGTTCACGTTCCCGTTTGCGACACAGCTTTGCAGTGCGTCCCAGTTCACGAAATACATGGAGCCTTTGTTATAGATGTTATTGCCGCAGCAGACACCGCCCGATCCGATGACAGCCGCATTTCCGGCCGTGGTCAGGCCGACGGAGGAGCCAAAAAATCCGGTGCTAGCGCCACTGATGGCGCCAGTTTGGTTATAGGCCAGCAATTCCGCCTGCTGCATCCAAATTCCGCCAGACAGAGTGAAGGCATAGGCCTCGCCGTGATTATTGTTTTTATAAGTCGTCCCGATGAGCGCTGTGGTCCCGGTAGAGTCCAGACTGACGGACTTGCCGAAAGTGTCGCCCGACGCGCCATCGGAGGCGGTAATCTCCTGCTGCTGGGCCCAGGTCGAACCCGACCGTTTGAACACGTAGGCCAAGCCGTTGGGATGGGTAGCGCTGCCGCCCCATGCGGGAGCGCCGACCAGCGCCGTGTTGCCATCGCTGCTCAGGGATACGTTGTAGCCGAATGAGTCGCTGGCGGCGCCATCGGAGGCGGTAATCTCCTGCTGCTGGGTCCAGACCGAACCCGACCGCGTGAACACATAGGCGGCGCCTGCGCCGCTACTCACCCCGGCCGCGCCAATGAGCGCCGTGTTGGAGCTGTCGCTGCTGCCGCTGAGGGCAACGGAATAGCCAAATTGATCTTGCGCTGCGCCATTTGAAGCCGTGAGCTTCTGCTGCTGGGTCCAGGTCGAGCCGGAGCGTGTGTAGACGTAGGTCGCGCCCTGAAAGGTATTGGCGCCCTCGGTCTCGCCGGAAGCGCCGATAAGCAGCGTATTGCCGTCGCTGCTTAGCGCAACCGAGCCAACCGCCGACGTAATGGATGTTTGCTGGCTCCATGTCGTGCCTGATCGGGTGTACACATAAGTGGTTGAGCAGCCGGGGAAGCTGTCGAAGATGGCCGCCGTGTTGCCGTCATAGCTGAGGGCGACGCCACTGACATTAAGGCAGGAGAAATTAAATTCCTGCTGCAGGCTCCAGGTCGTCCCCGATTTCACGTATATATAAAAGGCGCCAAAGCTTCCGCCTTGACCGCCCGTGATAGCGGTATTGCCATCGCCGCTGATAGCGACATATTGTCCAAATTGTCCCGTGGTACTGCCATCGGCCGGGATGACTTGTTGCTGTGGCGCGAAAGTATTCAGGAAATAGACCGCGCCGGCTTGGCTGACGCCGTTGCTGATATTTTGGTTCGGCGCCCCGATGAGCGCCGTCGTGCCATCGCCGCTCAGGGCAACGGCGATGCCAAAACCGGCGTACGTCGATGGTGTCAATGTCATCGCGGTCGTCTGGCCCCAGGTCGTGCCCGACCGCATGAAGGCATAGGCCTCCGTCAGGGCACTGTCGGGAGCGCCGGCGCCGATCAGCGCGGTGTTGCCATCGCTGCTCAGGGAGACAGCAACGCCGAATTCTCCGTAATGCACGCCGTCGGAGGGGGTGAGTTCCGCCTGCTGGGTCCAAACCCCGCCGGAGCGCGTGAACACGTCGGCGCCCCCACGGAGATTGCTCTTGCCGTAAGCCCCAATGAGCGCCGTGTTACCGTCACTGCTCAGGGCGACGGCGGCGCCGAAAAAATCGCCCGCAAGGGTATTGGTGGGGGTGAGTTCCTGCTGCTGGGTCCAGGTCGAACCCGAGCGCGTGAACACGTAAGCCGCGCCGGCATTGGCTACCACGCTGCCGTCTTGCTCGAAACAGTAAAGGCTAGCCGAACCGCCGCAGGTAAGAGAGCCGCCACTCGGAAAATCGATTTCCCCCGTAGCGTTGCTTGTAACTGTCCATCCCTTGCAGTTTCCTGAGGATGAAGAACCACTGACCGTAGCGGTGCCATCGGCGGCGACGTTCGACCAAATAAAAGTACCGCTCACGCCCGCCCAGGCATTCCCGTATTCGTCCTCGTTGATCGAATGGGCAAGCGTGCCGTCGGTCAGATCGGTCCAGTTGTTCGCGATGACGGTGCCATCGACCAGCTTGTAGGGGATGGTCGAATGGGTGAAGCGGGTGGCGGGATCGTCAACGCCGGTCGTAATGGCGAGCAGAGCCAGGTAGCTGCCGGAAGGAAGGCCGGCGGTCGTGACCGAATTACTACAGAGCGTTGTCGAGACACTGATTCCGCCGGCGCCGCCCAAAGCGCCATTCCATGAACCTGACGTTACGAATACCAGATTGGCGGCTCCGGCGGCGGCTTTTTCGTATGCCCCAATGAGCGCCGTATTGCCGCTGTCGGCACTGCCGCTCAGGGCGACGGAGATGCCAAAATAATTGTTCGTTGCGGCGTCGGAGGCCGTAAGCTTCTGCTGCTGGGTCCAGGTCGAACCCGAGCGCGTGAACACGTAAGCCGCGCCGGTGTTGGTGGACTTTGCGGGCGCGCCGATGAGGGCGGTGGCGCCGTCGGCGCTCAGCGCGACGGAGCGGCCAAACCAGTCGCCCGCCGCGGCGTCGGATGCGGTAAGTTCCTGCTGCAGAGTCCAGGCGGCGTAGGAGCGCGTGTACACATAGGCGGCGCCGGTGTTGCTGGAATGACCATACGCTCCGACCAGGGCGGTGCTGCCGTCGCTACTGAGGGCGACGGCCTCGCCATAAGAGTCGGTCGCCGAGCCGTCGGCAGCGGTGAATGTGGCCTGCAGGACCCAGCTGCCGGCGGACTGCGCGTACACATAGGCCTTGCCTTGAGTCTGGAGGCAGCACCTTGACGGTCTTCCCACAATCGCCGTCGTGCCGTCGCCGCTGAAGGCGACGGCGCCGCCAAAATTGTCGTCCGCCGATGCATTCGGATCGTCGATTTCCGACAGCACGGACGTGTTGCAATAGTTGCTCCCCGCCCCGCCGAGAATGCAGTTGACCGGGTAGTAGTTGGTGCCGTTGCAGACTTCGTGGCTTTTGAGGGTCGTGTCGTAATTTATGCCGTGCGCGGTGCTGCAGGTTCCGTTGGCGGTGGCGCTGAGGCTGACGACGTTCCAGTTGGTACCGTCGCATATCTTGTATTGAGAGGAGGCGGTGAAATACTCTAGTGAGCCGGCGGGTTTGGCGGGGCTGGTGCAGTCAGCGTGGGCGGAAGACGGAAAAAAGAAGACTGGAACCAGAAGGCAGACGCCTGAAATCAGAAGCCTGAAGGCTGGAAATCGAAACACCGCCGGCAACCGACGGGAGCGGGAAAAAAGCTCAGGCAGAAATGACCGGGGCCCGCTGCTCATCCGCGATTACTTCCGGATGTTGCCGTTGTCGTCGCCGTTGTCCATCTCGTAGCCGGTATATTTCAGATTGCCGTGGACCTGGACGCCATCGGCGTCGATGGTCAGGATCTCCTTTCCATTGATGAGGACGCGCACCGTGTTGTTTTTTTCATCGGTGATGATCTGGGGTTTGCCGGCGGCAGTTTTCGGCGTGGCTGCCGCTTTTGTTGCAGGCGCTGCACTGGCGGCGACCCTCTCGCAGAGGCCCGGCCGGCAGAACAGAATAGTGCATGCAAAAAGAAAAATTCCTGCCGTGAAAAAACGCTGTGCGCGCATGTGAACCCCCAACCAATTTGAGACCTGCCCCTAAGAACATTATGCGATTGGAGCGGTTAAATAAATGCGAATTCGAGCGGATTGTCGGCGGGTAAAGGTTAATGAATGGTTAAGCGGAGGGTTGAGTATGGAAATACCTTATCCGGATTTGCGTCGACGGCGATGTCGCCCGAATTTCCGTCCACGATGGCGGCGGCCCGCCAATACGCAACGGCACAGAAAACTCGGTGATAACCCAGTCCGGCGTCACTCTGGCAATTGTTCGCGAACCCTGCTCGGTGAGCCACAAATTACCGTCGGAGCCCCTGACGATGCCCCAGGGGAAGCTGTTTGCTCTCGGCAGCAAGGCGAGCGCAAGAGCGCCCTGGGTTGTCATGCGGCCGACCAGACTTTGGGAATTCCCCACGAACCAGAGTGCCTCATCAGGCCCTGCCGTTATCCCGTTCGGTTCTAATTCGCTAATCAGAAATTGTGTAACGCCACTGGCGTCGGGCCGGATCGCTCCGATGCTGCCGATGGCAAAGTTGTTCGGGTCGGTGCTCCCCGGCATCGTGAACCAGAGATTTCCGTCGGGTCCGACTGTGATCGCGGCGGCGGGACGCGGGATTCTGATCCTGATAAAAGTGCCGTCCGGCGCCATACGTATCAGCCCCGGTGCAAACTCGGTGCACCATAGATTTCCATCCGGACCGGTGACGATGTTGTCCGTGAAGACCTCGTCGCGCGGGACAGGAAACAGAGTGGCGACCCCAGACGGCGTGATGCGGCCGATGAAGGCAAGACCGGTCCCGAACCACAGATTGCCGTCAGGGCCTGCACAAATCCCGCCGCCGCCCGCAGCGACAAATTCGGTCATAACACCTTGCAGCGTGGTTCTCCCAATCAACTGTGTATCCTCGGAAGAAAACCAAAGGCGGCCGTCCGGGCCGCCCGTGATTCCAACAAGGAAACCCATGCTGCGCGGTATATGGAATTGGGTGACCGCTCCTGACGGCGTGATTTGTCCGACGTGGCTCCCGTCCATATTCAGAAACCATACATTGCCGTCGGGACCTTTCGTGATGCCGGACAGGCCGCCGAGCAAAATAGGCATCGGGCGTTTCCTTCAAGAGACGTGGGCCGATCTACGATCGTGGCGCTGCGACCGGCGCTAAACGCCAACATTTTACACCGTCATCGATTGCAGCTTGGGGTCAGGATTTGTGCTTATCGATGTAGGATCTCGATCTCGCTGAGCTTCTGCAACATCGCAACCACGGCGTCGAGATACTCGATCAATGAGGCATGGAGGTCGTGGAATTGATACTGAACGGGCGGATGGGCGCGTATCGAGAAGCGCCTGCCCACAATCTTTCCGCCCGCGTCGGTGACGGCTTCGCCTTCGCGTGGTTCAAGGCCTGAGAAAAACGTCGCGTAATCGACGGAAGGATGGACGTGGTGCATCAGCCTGCGCCGGTATTTCAGGGCAACATCGCCGTGCGGGGTATTCCTGGGTATTTGCAGGGCCGTGGTGATCGCATCGAAATCGGATTGCGACAGCGCACCTGATGCCCGCTTTTCTTCAAGTCCCTTTTCGATGTTGTCGCGGGTCAGTTGATTTCTTTCCCAATCCGACTTGGCAGTGTTGACCAGATCGCCGCCGAGGCTTTCGTGCAAGAGGCGGTCCACGAGGTTTTGTACCTTGATGAGTTCATAGATCGCGCGATCGAGCGCATTCATCTTTCGGTCGTGCAGGAACCATAGATTATTGATGGCGGCGTCGTCTTCGAGCGGCGGCGGTTCCGCGGGCTCCAGCTCCTTGAACGCGCGGGCCATTTCGAGGTCGTATTCGATTCCGCGAATAAGATTGCTCAGTTCGCGCCACAGACTTTGGGCATTTTGGACATCGAACCACTCGCTGAAGTCGATCTTGCTTTTCGGAAACTTAAGCCATTGGCCGGCGGTTGCGTTGTACTTGGGTGCGGGCTGGTCGCGCATGATGACGCGCAGCTCGGAGAAGAGATGATGTGCCACCCTCGCCTCGCCTTCGGGGGTGCCGCCTCGTGGCGTTTCAATGCGCAGATTATGCTTGCGCGGCGTGCCGTCTTCATCCGTGAACGTAAGTGTGAGTTCGACCTGTCGCATCCTGCTAGTCTAGGCGAAAGTCGTGAGACTGCCTTGTTGAGCCGGGCCTGGATGTCGCGGTTGCGCACGCCTGACCTTTACTTGTGCGTAGACTTCTACACACATATAAAAGCGTCTATCCTTTCATGAAGGAAACGAGGCCGCGCCGCGAGGCGCGTTAGGCTTCAGCGGCCTGGCGCCGTTGGCACCGACGCCTTATAACCATTAAATTCATCCGCGGCCTTTCGAACCATTTCAGCAGCCGCCGTTTGCTTCGCCTGCTGCTCGGCCGTGGGCTTGTCTTGCGCCGGCGGCGGGCTCAGGTCGTTGTCCGCTGCATATGTTTCCAAGTCTTCCCTGATTTGTGAAATCCTGTTCGCGTCCCGCGCGATCGCGTCCATATTCTGTTTTGTCGTTTGTTCGTCGCCGCCGGACATGACCGGGGTCGTGTAATTGTCCACGTAACTTCGGGTCTTGTTGTAAAACTCCTGAGGCGTTATTCCCGGTTTCCGGACGTCGGCAAGATAGTCCGCGCGCTGCTGAAGCGCCGATATCGTCCCGGTGGGTATGGAAAGGTCAGAGATATCGGATTCAATGTCCCTCTGCCTGAGTTCATTTTCATCCTCGCCCGTTTGCGCACCGCCGCGAACATTTTTCATCTCCTCGGCCCACTGGTCAGCCGCCTTCACAATGTCAGTGGGTATGGAAAGGTCAGAGATAATGGCCTTCGCCGGTTTTGCGTTGTCGTCATCGTTGTCTGGCACGTTTCGACCCTCTCAAAAATGCAATCCCGCATCCCAGGACCTATTCCGGATGTATGGGTTTAAGCCTACAGGAGACTGATTAATTTTCCGTATATCAAGTGATGGCGCCTTCGCGTGCTGGATGCGAACCCCGATATGCTGATCCAGAGTGAGTTGTGCGGCTACGCAAAAGCGGCCAGACTGCCCTTGTTAAGCCGGGCCTGGATGTCGCGGTTGCGGACGCCTTTCAGATAGACCATGGTGGAGGCGATGTCACGGTGCCCCATCCATTGCTGCAACGTGCGGATATCGATGCCGTCCTGCAGGTGACGCGTCGCGTAGGTGTGCCGGAATTTATGCAGGAACCATCGGGAGCAGTACGGGCCGGATGAGCAGCGGTTGGCTCTGGTTTCGCCGTTGGCGAGCTTGTGCGTGGTAACGCAGTGGCCGCAATTGAGCTTGCCGCGGAAGGCGACGGCCTTGAGCTTTTCCAGCATGGCGCCATCAGGGCGGCCGGTGGCGCTCGGAAACAACGGATCGTCAGGGGTCGCGGTCTGCGGCCGGAAAGCCTGTAGCAATTTGATCAGCCTCTGCGGCACCGGAACCTCCCTCTCCTCCCAGTTCTTCGGATGAAAGCCCCAATGGGTTTTCGCGGTGACGCGCACGGCGCTGTGCTTGAAGTCGATATCGCGCCATGTGACCGCCCTGCCCTCGGCATCGCGAAAGCCCGACATCAGATAAAACTTGAAGCGCATTTCTTCGTCGGGCGTGCAGGCCTTGAAGAGATCCTCAAGCTCGGAATCCTCATAAATCGGGCGCACGGTTTCGACAAAGCTCGGCCAGTCGGCGGCCTTGAGCAGTTTCGCGCGGCCGTGCTGCTTCATGAGTTGCGATATGACGACCAGCTTGTTGTAAACTGACTTGCCCTTCTGGCCCTTCTTCAGGCAGTCGGTCATGAAGTCGATCAGGTCCTTGCGGTCGACGGAATCAATGTACTGCTTCGTGCAGAATTCCTTGAACGATGTGAGGATCGGGCGGTAGGTGCGGAAGGTGCGCAGCGAGCGGTGGTAGTGGATGTATTCAATGTATTCGTCGATGGCGGCTTTCACGGTCATGCGGCCGTCCGCCTTCGCTGAAGCGACGGCGCGATCTTCGAGGATGATGCCGTTGCGCGCAGCATCAAGGTGCGCCTGTTTCTGCTTCGCCTTTTCGGCGGCGAGAAACGCATCGGGACCGGCGGCCTCGTGCTTGCGAATGCCATCGTTCCACCAGGCGATGAAGTACGAGCCTTCGGGATGGACTTCATCCGCGCCGGCGATCATGATGTGATCGCGGCGCACGCGGCCCTTGCTGTCGAACAGCGCCGGCGCGAATTGCCAGGTGTCGTTGTGCTTGATTTTCTTGAGGAGCTTGACGCGGCCGATCCGGGGCATGAAGGTTTCCCTCCGCCGCCTTTGGCTGCGATCGCCGCTTGGCGGCCTCCCGCCGGGAGCGCCACCATAGTAACAACCTAGGGTTGCTATGTGCAACAAAAGAAAAACCGCCCGTGACAGGGCAGCGTTCTAACCAACTGAACTACGTCCCCACTCCGACTCAACGAGATGCGCAAGCGCTCGGAGTGATACCGGGTTGCGCGAATTGCATCGAGTACATGGATAGCCGCTGCTACCTAATCAGCGCGATTCCTGTCCGAACCGCTTCTCGATTTCGGCTGCTCCGTGCACTTGTGCCGCGTGCAGATTGACTACACAGACTGGCCGGGGTCATCCGGCATGAAATCAACCGGACAGTGCCTCCAGCGGGTCTTCAGCACACAAATATCCTAACAGCTTCTCGCAGAACACGAAAGCGCACGGGGCCTGCGTACGGTTTCGTCCGCATGCAACGCGGCGATGTTCAATATCATTATTCAGGCGATCAACCTGCGCGCACTACCCCGTCGCGTGTCATGTTGCCGTCGATCATTCGCCAGATGCCCAGCGGATTCCGGTCCTTCAGTTCCTCCGGCAGCGCGGCGTCGGGAAAATTCTGATAACAGACCAGGCGCGAAAAACGGAAGATCGCCTGACTTCCCACCGACGTCGAACGTCCGTCTGACGTGGACGGATAAGGACCTCCGTGCACCATGGCATGTGTGACTTCAACCCCGGTTGGGAAGCCATTGACGATCAACCTACCGACTTTGGTCTCCAGGATGGCGATGAGGTCGGCAAAGTCGCGGAGATCTTCTTCTGTACCGTGAATGGTTGCGGTGAGATGACCCTCGAGCGAGCGGGCGATGGCCAGGACTTGGTCGCGGCTGGAATGACGAACCAGAAGGGTGGTCGGGCCGAAAATCTCTTCTTCGAGATCCGAGTTCAGAAAGGTGTCTGCATCGGCTTCGAATACCAGAGAGCCAGCGCAAAAGCCCGCGGCGCCGGAAACGGGCGACTCGGCGACAACCTTGACCTGCTGCCCCGCCTTGCGCCGGGAGATTGCGGAGTCATAGGAGTCGTGAATGACTTTCGTAAGAAGATGAAATGGGGCCGATCCGGTGACCAGTTGTGCGAGTTTTCCCGCAAGTTGCTCGGATTCGGGTCCTGCCGGCAAGAACACCATTCCCGGCTTCGTACAGAACTGGCCCGCCCCCAGGGTGAATGAACCGTGCAAGCCGGCGGCAATAGCTTCGCTGCGTTCGCGGAGAGCGCCGGGCAGGATGAAAACCGGATTCGTGCTGCTCATCTCCGCGTAGAACGGAATTGGCTCGGGCCGCGATGCCGCCAGGTCCATCAAAATCCTCCCAGCAACCCGTGAACCGGTAAAACCTCCGGCCTTGACCAGCGGATGCCTGATGAGAGCTGTGCCCACCTGCGTGCCGCTGCCAAATAAAAGCGAAAAGACGCCTTCGGGTAAACCGCATTCCCGCACGGCTTGCTGCAAGGCCCGGCCCACCAACTCGCTGGTGCCCGGATGTGCAGCATGAGCTTTCACGATGACGGGATTTCCTCCGGCCAGGGCGGACGCCGTGTCCCCGCCCGCCACCGAAAATGCCAACGGAAAATTGCTGGCTCCAAAGACCACCACGGCGCCCAGTGGCTGCAGCATGGACCGGATATCGGGTTTCGGCAGAGGCTTGCGCCGGGGGTCAGCCCGATCGATTCGCGCATTGACCCACGATCCTTCCTCGGCGACCTGTGCGAACAAGCGGAGTTGAGCGCAAGTGCGGGCGGTTTCGCCCTGCAGGCGGGCCTGGGGCAGGGCCGTTTCCTTGCCCGCTCGCTCGACAATGTCCGGGGCGATGCCTTCGATCTTCTCGGCGATCTTGCGTAAGAATGCGCCACGGTCACGTCCGGAGGTGCGACGGTAAACGGGAAAGGCTTCTGCCGCGAGGCGAACGGCAAGTTCGATCTCTTCGGCAGTGGGCGAAATGAATCCGGGTTCCAACGCCTTGCCGGTGGTGGGATCCGTCGCGTGCTGTGGCTCTCCTTTCCCCTCCCCCTGACGAAACCCAATGAGCGATCTACCCGAGAGTGTTGCGATGGACGCTAGCATGTTTCAGTTCCTTTGCATGAGTATGTTTAGTTGGTTGCGGCCGGCAGTCGACGGCATTGCGAATAAGATTCCCCGTCGGCTGGAATTCGCTGCCTGGAAAATGCTTCCGCAGGGCGGATTGGGATCAGACGCGCATGCACGTTATGGTCGTCCTCCAGCGTCCAAGGCGCGGCCGGGCGGAAGCGCTGCCAAACTTTCGACTCGGGCAGGAAACAGCGGGGGCCGGACCGAGTCTGGATTCCACTTGAATAAAAACTGAGTGGCCGGTCCGCAGATTCTGCCCTGGCACGGCCCCATTCCGCAGCGGGTATGCAACTTCGCGGCGCGCCATGACACGTGTCCCTGCAGGCGCGAGTAGGGGACGTCCTCACAGCGGCAAACCATGGTATCGGCGGAGGGCAGCGTTCTGAGTTCTGGGCGCAAACAGAAAGTCTGTTCCAGCAGACGGGCAAAGCGCCGCAATTTCTGGCGGCCGGAAAGCAGGGGCCGGGCCTGCTCGGCACGTCCGGCGGCGGCGAGGCCGGCAATCTGTCCCTCGAGGATCGACAACTCTACGCCTCCGATGCCGGTCGGCTCTCCGGCGCAGAAAATATTGCGCACCGTGGTCTGCTGGTATTCGTCAACCTGCACCAGTTGATTGCGAATCTGGCAGCCTAGCAGGGCGGCTAATTCCGTGTTGGGGACGAGATGGAATCCGCACGCCAGATAATCACAGGAGATCTCCTGGGATTGACCATGGCGCGAGATGGTCACACGCTCAAGAGCAGTTCGCCCGTGTGCCGCGAGCGGCCAGGTATTCGCGGCAAAGGGAACGCCAGCCAAGTCCCGCTTCAGCCGCGTGGCTTCAGCTATCTTGCGCCGGTGGCCGAAAAGCCTCATGGCGAATCGCGCCAGGCTGCCCCATGATGCCTGGTCGCAGACCAGGGGAATCTCAGCTCCGTGCTGATGCAAGTATGCGGCAACGGCGAGCAGGAGGGGGCCCGTTCCTGCAACCACGACGCGTTTGCCCTGAATGGGTAGACCGGATTTGACCATCGCCTGCAGGCCGCCCGCCCCCATTACATTGGGCAGCGTCCAGCCCGGAAAGGGCAGAAAACGTTCGCGTGCTCCGGTCGCCACTACCAGAGTGCCGTACCGCAATTCAAGCAGATCATCGTCTCCTTCAGCCAGCAGAAGTCCGGGCTCGGGCCGGTGAAATACTCTCTTCCCGCTTAGGATTGTCGCTCGCGCGTCTTGCAGACGCTGGTACCACATCGCGGCTTCTGCCGTGGGAGCGTCCTCGTTGAGTGCCTTGCGCCAGATTTGCCCGCCCAGGCTCAGGTTTTCGTCGACGATGCCGACACGGGCACCGGACTCCGCGGCGCGAACTGCGGCAGCGATTCCCGCGGGACCTCCGCCAATGACCAGGACATCGAACGTCTGCGGCAATGCGCTAATCCTCGGAGTTCACTTGCATGTCAGCCTCACACAAGATCTGGCAGCTTCGGCAATGAGGTCTTCCGTCAATTGTGGCGCGGCATTCGAAGCAAACGCCCATGCCGCACAACGGCCCGCGCGCCTCCCCGGTCACAGAGGTTCTGCACCGCTGGCCCGCCAGCGCGATGGCAACGGCTACGGTGGCGCCCGCCGGGACAGAAACCGCAGCGCCATTCACGGTGAGTGAAATCGGATCAGGCATGCGCGAATTCCTTCACCGCGCGCGAGGGCAGATAAGGCTCGACCGGAATCTCAGATTTGGTGCCTGTGATCTGATCGGCAAGGATTCTGGCGGTGGCCAGTGAGGTCGTGATGCCCAGACCTTCGTGGCCGGTGGCGAGGAAGATGGACTTGTCCGGCGGCCACGGCCCAATCAGGGGCAACTTATCCGGAGTAGCGGCGCGAAACCCGGTCCATGCGCGAAGCGCTGACATCGCCCCCATGGCCGGCATGAATTCATGGGCGCGTTGCAGCATGCGCACCACCATGGCGTGATCCACTTCACCGTGCTCGGCTCCGAATTGCCGGGAAGATCCAATCAGAATCTGCCCGGTGCGGCGAGGCTGGACGTTGAAGGCCACAGAGTCGCTGTCCACCGAATGCGCGCTCTTCAGGTATCCGAGTTCCACAAGTTGATGACGAAGGAATCCGGCATAGCGGTCCGTGATCACCAGATGGCCCTTGCGCTTCTTCACGTCAATGCCCGGGGTGAGATCCGGCGACCATGCCCCGGCGGCATTGACGATCACGTCTGCGCTTAGTTCGAGCCCGTCGTTCAGCAGAACTTGCCCCCGGCCAATTTTCGACACCGCACCTCCCAGGTGCAACCGGGCGCCGCGTTCCTGGGCGCGCTGCATGAGGAAACGCGCGGCACAGGGGGGATACAGGACAGCATCTTCGGGGACAAGAAGTCCGCCCGCCAGGCCGCCGCACAGATTCGGCTCTAGTTCGTACAACTTCTCGGCATCCAGGATGGCGGCCTGCACTCCACCGGCATGGTAGTAGTCGAGTTTGCGCCTCACCTGGTCCATCTCGTCTTTGTCGGCGGCCACCCAGATGGTTCCGCATTGCACGTATTCGACGTCGTCGGGCAGTTCGCGCTGCAGAGCCTGCCATAAGCGTTGGGAATAGCGGGTGAGCGTGAACTGGGGCTCGGAATCATCCATGACGACGATGTGGCCCATTCCCGCCGCGGTGGCTCCGCTGCCCACCACATCGCGCTCCACGACGGCCACCCGCATGCCGAGGCGCGCGAATTCGCAGGCGCAAGCCGCGCCAACGATACCGGCCCCGACCACGACAACGTTGTAGCTCGCTATGCTCATTGGCTCCAGTGCGGAGCGGGACAAAGTCCCAAATGCATCCGCAAGGGAAAGAAATGCCGGACCAGTCTATACAATATCCCACGCGTACTGGTGAGTAACGCCGCCCGCCGGGGGCGGTGCGGCGAGGCTTCGCGCCGCGCCGGCTGGGGAGGTTTTGACAAAGCAGCAGCGGTCCGATTAAATGGCCTTGCGCGGCGAGCAAACGTTTACCCCGCGGAAACGGAAGGTTCAGCCCTCATGCTGCTGCAGAATCTGCGCAAGGAAGTGCTGGAAGCGAACCTGGAACTGGTGCGGCGCGGCCTGGTGCTTTATACCTTCGGCAATGTCAGTGGAATCGATCGGGAAAGCGGACTGCTGGCCATCAAGCCCAGCGGCGTTCCCTACGAAGAGCTCACTCCGGACCACATGGTCATTTCCGATCTTAAAGGGAACATCGTCGAAGGAACCCTGCGGCCGTCCTCGGATCTGCCGACTCACGTCGAACTCTACCGGCAGTTCCCGAATATCGGCGGGGTCGCGCACACCCACTCCGAATATGCGACCGCGTGGGCGCAGGCGGAAAAACCCATTCCCTGCTTCGGCACAACCCATGCCGACTATTTCCATGGCGAAGTGCCCGTGACCGGCCGCCTGAGCGCTTCCGAGATCAACAGCGAGTACGAACGCGAAACGGGAACGGCCATCTGCCGCCGGTTTAGCAATCTCGATCCCGACCGGATACCGGCGGTGCTGGTGGCCGGACATGCTCCCTTCTGCTGGGGACCGAGCGCGGGTGAGGCTGCCCACAATGCGGTGATCCTGGAATATGTCGCGCGCATGGCCTATCACACGTTGCTGATCAATGGCGAGTCCCAGCCGCTGATGCGCGAACTGCATGACAAGCATTTCCTGCGCAAGCACGGCCGCAACGCGTATTACGGGCAGGCAAAAAGCAAGGGATGAAGCGCAGCAAGCTGACCATTTTCAAAGCGAGGCTCTAGCAATGGCGATTGTGGCAGGAGTGGATTTCGGGACGCTGAGCGTCCGTGTGTCAATTGTGGACAGCGAGCGAGGAATCCTGGCCTCGGCCGTTTCCGAATATCCGCTTCATCGCAAACGCGAGGATCCAGACTTTGCCACCCAATCGCACGAAGATCACATGCGAGCCCTGGCCGATGCCTGCCGCAAGGCGGTGAGCGCGGCCGGCATTTCGGGCGAGCAGGTGGAGTCGATCGCGCTCGACACCACCGGATCGAGCGTCATCCCGGTCGATTCGGCCATGAAGCCTCTGCACGAGTACTACCTGTGGTGCGACCACCGCGCCAAGCAGGAGGCCGCGGAGATCACCGAACTGGCCCATCGGGAAAAGCTGCAGGCGATCGAATGGTGCGGCGGAGTGTATTCCTCGGAGTGGGGCTTTTCCAAATTGCTGCACTGGCTGCGTCACAATCCTGAACAGCGCAGCAAGTTTGCCAGCGCGTTCGAGCATTGCGATATGGTTGCGGCGACGCTGTGCGGAATCACCAAGCCGGCGCAGGTGAAGCGCAGCGTCTGCGCCATGGGCCATAAATGGTTGTGGAACCCGGCCCTCGGCGGGCTGCCGCCGGACAGTTTCCTGCAGAAAGTTGATCCCCTGCTGACCGGCGTGCGTGCCAAGCTGGACGGGGAGTATGCCACCTCCGACAAGATTGCCGGAACCCTGGCGCCGGATTGGGCTGGGAAACTCGGCCTCCGCGCCGGCATCCCGATTCCCGTGGGAGCTTTTGACGCGCATTGGGATGCAATCGGAGCCGGGGCTAAGGAAGGCGACGTAGTGAATGTCGTCGGCACCTCCACGTGCATCATCGCCTACGCTCCCAAGGCGCAGCTGATCCCGGGGGTTTGCGGAGTCGTTCCCGGCAGCGTGCATCCGCAATTCACGGGGATCGAGGCGGGGCTCTCGGCGACCGGCGATATTTTCAGCGCGATCGCCCGGCGGGCCAATACCACGGTAGAAGAGCTGAGCAAGGGACTGGAGAACTACCGTGCCGGCCAGACCGGACTGCTCCGCTTGACCTGGGACAACGGGGATCGAACCGTACTGGTAA